>WNFV01005027.1_pt1 | contig 25717 bp, 27 predicted proteins | sample 5400101 | NCBI WGS metagenome assembly WNFV01 (sample SAMN13153361, study PRJNA577476) | soil metagenome | isolation source: 115 cm soil or saprolite under grassland replicate 1 | place: USA:California | collected 2016-06-15
CAATCCGGCGCCTGCCCGACGGCCGCTACACCGCGGAGAGCGAGGTCGAGGGCGACGGGGTCGTGGACGACGACCTGCCTCTCCGGGTAGCGGTTAGCGTCGTCGGCGACTCGATCGAGATCGACTTCGAGGGCACCGCCGGAGCGGCGCGCGGCAACGTCAACTGCCCGCTCTCGGTCACGCGCTCAGCAAGCCTGTTTGCCGTGAAGACGCTGCTGCCAGCGGACGTGCCGGCGAACGCAGGCGCCTATGCGCCGGTGACGGTACGTGCGCCCGAGGGATCGCTCGTGAACGCGCGACGGCCGTCGGCGGTCGTCGCAGGCAACGTCGAGACGAGTCAGCGGATCGCGGACACCGTGCTGCTCGCGCTCGCCCAGGTGGCGGACCTGCCCGCGCAGGGGCAGGGGACGATGAACAACGTCGTGCTCGGGACAAGCGGGTGGACGTACTACGAGACGATCGGCGGCGGCCAGGGGGCATCCAGCCACGGCCCTGGGCCGTCGGGCGTGCACGTCGGGATGTCGAACACGCTGAATACGCCCGTCGAGGCGCTCGAGCTCGAGTTTCCGCTACGGGTCGAGCGCTCGGAGCTCTTGTACGGCTCGGGCGGTGTGGGGATGCACCTCGGCGGAGATGGAGTCGTGCGGCAGATCCGCCTGCTCGAGCCGGCGACGCTGAGCCTCCTCACTGACCGGCGCCGCCACGCTCCGCACGGCCGCGCCGGGGGCGGGTCGGGCCGCCCGGGGCGTAACCTCGTCAACGGTGAGGAGCTGCCGGCGAAGGCGACGCGCGGGCTCCGGGCCGGCGATGTCCTCACGATCGAGACGCCCGGCGGCGGCGGGTGGGGCAAAGCCAAGTAGTACCTCTTTCGGGAACTATGCGCGGGCCTGGTCAAGTTTTGGTCAAGCAGCGGTGGTAGAGGATCGCGAAAGGCGGTGAAGTTGGCAAGGTCCGCGCCCCTATGGTTGGGCCAGTCGCGAACAACGGCGATTGGTGGAGATCAGTCGCGCAGAGATCGCACCCAGGAGGTCGCCGGTTCGAGTCCGGCTAGCTCCATCCACTATCCAAGCCGTTTCTGAGCGTCGCGGTCCTCATCGTGAGGGCTGTGTGGTGAGCGATGTGGTGAGCAGAGCGGGCAACGCGGTGGCCCGCTCCTCCCATGCAGAAGGGTTTCCGTCGCGCGCCCTTGCGTCCCTACGGACTGATTAGTTAGTGCAGCTCCCCGGCATGCGCGTCGAGCGCCTCAACCTCACCAGCACCTACGCCGATAGCACGCACGAGCATGAGTCCAGTCCCCTTGAAGCGCGGGTACTACCTTCTCAACACTGATGGGGGCAACTCCGGGGACCCATTGGGCTGCGCGGCGATTGGTGCGCTTTTGCGCACACGCCGTCTGGTCACCGTGGATCAGATCTCGAAGGCGATCGGTCCCGCCACCCACAACGTGGCGGAGTACCGAGCGTTGATCGAGGGATTGAAGCTTGCGCGCGCTCACGGGATCCAACGGATACGGATCTACACGGACTCTGAGCTCGTGGTGGATCAAATAAATGGTGTCTCCTCGGTGAGACAAGCACATCTCATTGAGCTGCACAGCGTTGCGAGCAGTCTCGTCGCTCTGTTCAAGAACATGCGGATCAGCTGGGTGCCTCGAGAGATGAACGCCGAGGCAGACCGACTCGTGAGGGATGCTCTGGGCGCACTTGACTAGTCGGGCCATCACAGGGCGCTGTCGGACAAGGACGCAACGAGCGTGGTCGACATGAGCACCTTCTCGACGACCTGATCGAGCGCCTGAAACATCCGGATCAGGTCCCAAATCGTCACCAGCGAGATCAAGACCAGAGGCGGCGACTTCCATCCGCCGAGCTGATTCCAGCGCTGGCGCAGGACTTTGTCGCTATGTCGGAGCGCCGCGTCCGCCGAGGCAATCGACCTCCTGGACTGTTACCCGAGGGTGGCCGCCTAGACAATCGGCCTCCTGGGTCATGTCGCGGGGTCCTACGCGGATGCAAGGCTGCAGCTAGCCTGAGCCGGTGGGGTCTCAGTCGCCGCCTGCTGAGGAAGCCAACAGTCCGACCCGATCGAGTTACGTACGCGAGTACTGGCTCCGTCGCTGCGAGGGCTTCATCGTCGAGACTCCGACGAAGCGGATCGGTCGCGTTAGTGGAACGCGCTATGGAGAGGCTTCGAATGAACCCGAAGTGCTCGAGGTCCGGGCCGGACTCTTCGGGCGAACTCGTCTTCTGATCAGTGTCGCGGACATCGCCGACATCGATTCTGAGGAGCGCCGACTGGCACTGGCCGACCCTCCGCGGCTACTCCCGAACCAGTAGCAGCGTAGAGTTTTCCCCGTGTCTGCCCCTCTGGTCATCTCCACGGACCCCTCGGTGCCCGGTCGCAGACTTTCGTCTGATCGCTGCTGATCTCCCAGCGTCAGGGCGCGGCGAACCTTCGCCGCCCGTGCGGCGAGGCTTCTTAGGCCAGTTCGACTCACTCGAGCAGACCGCGGGGTCCGCGGCGCTTGCCCGCGCGGGACCGAACGGTCAGAGTGGGGCGATCGTGACCGACCGCATGCTCGATGTGGCCATTGTTGGAGCGGGCGTCGTCGGGTTGGCGATCGCGCGTGAGGTGTGCCGTCGCGGCGCCCGGGTCGCCGTCTTCGAGCGAAGCGGCATCGGCGCGGGCGCCTCCGGCGTCCAGCCGGGAGGCGTGCGCCAGCAGTGGGGCACGCCGATCGCCTGTCGGCTCGCCCGGGAATCGGCAGCGTTCTATTCCCAGGCCGACGAGCAGCTTGCTTCGCTCGTGCCGCTCGGTTTCCGTCGCTGCGGATACCTCTTTGTGGCGCACTCCGACGAGACGCTCGTGAGACTGACGGCGAACGTTGCTGTGCAGCGAAGCGAGGGCATCCCGGCGCGGATCGTCTCCCCTGAGGAGGCGGCTGGCCTCGTCCCTGGCCTGGCCGTAGAGACGATGCGCGGCGGCGCCTGGTGTGACGAGGACGGCTACTTCGACCGTCCCCAGGGCGTCGTCGAGGCGTTTGCACGCGGGCTCGACGTCCGGGCCAAGGAGGTGCGCTCACCCGACGAGCTCGAGGCGGAGACGGTCGTGATCGCAGCCGGCGTGGACACGCCGGCGCTGATTCCAGGACTCCCGATCGAGCGCGAGGATCGATACCTCTTCTACAGCGCCCCGCTGCAGGAGCGGCTGCTCGAGCCGCTCGTGGTCTCGGCCGAGCGCCGCTTCGCAGCGAAGCAGTTGGCGGACGGGCGCGTGCTCGCGAGCGACCTCGGCGCCCGCGGCGATGGGAGCCGGCGCGGGCGGTGGCGCGCCAACGTTCGCGCCGGGATCGAAGAGCTGTTGCCGCGGCTGGCATATGTGTCGTTCGAAGTGCTCGTGCGGGGCGAGTACGACGTCACGCCCGACCACCAGCCGCTCCTCGGTCAGGTCGAAGACCGTGTGTACGTCGCCGCGGGCTTCAGCGGGCACGGGTTCATGATCGCCCCTGCGGTGGCGCGGATCCTCGCCGACGCGATCCTCGACGGCCGCAACGACGAGGCGCTCAGGGTGCTCGACGTTGCGCGCTTCGCCGAGAATCGCCCCGTGCCCGAGCCACAGCTCGTCTGATGTTCTGGCAGCTGCTCGCCAATGGCCTCGTCACGGGCTCGGTGATCGCGATCGCCGCCGTCGGCGTGTCGATCGTCTACGGGATCCTGCGGCTGGTCAACTTCGCCTACGGCGACTTCATGGCATTCGGCGCGCTCGCCGCGTATGCGTTCAACCGACCGCTGGGGTTGCCGCTGGTGCCGGCGGTGCTGATTGCGATGCTCCTCACGGCCGCGCTCTCGGTGGGGCTCGACCTTGTGCTCTGGCGGCCGCTGCGCGCGAGACGTGCCGGGTTCATGAGCCTGTTCCTCGCCTCGATCGGGCTCGCCCTCGTGCTACGGCAGGCGCTCCTGTTCGGCTACGGGCCGCAGCCGCAGCAGTACCGCGTCGATCCGTACAAGGTGTACGTGCTCGGGAGCGTGCGGCTGTCCGAGGCGCAGTTCGTCTCGGTCATCGCCGCCGCCGCCTTGATCGTCGCGCTGGGCGTCTTCCTCGCTCGAACGACGCTCGGCCGAACGATGCGGGCGCTCGCCGACGACCGGGAGCTGGCCGCGATCGCAGGCGTGAACGTCGCACGGGTGATCGCCTTCACCTGGGTCCTCTCTGGCCTCCTGGCCGGGGTCGCCGGCGTGCTCGCCGGGCTCGTGCAGACGACGTTCGACCCGAACTTCGGCTTCACGCTCCTGCTTCCGATCTTCGCCGCGGTCGTCCTCGGCGGAATCGGCAGCGCGTACGGAGCGCTCGCGGGCGGATTGCTGCTCGGGATCGCGATGGAGCTCTCGACGTGGCACTCGTTCTTCGGGGGCGTCAATCCCGTGTACAAGCCGGTGGTGGCGTTCGTGATGCTCGCCGGCGCGCTGATGGTGCGGCCGCAAGGCCTGTTCGGCCGAGCGAGGGTCGCATGAGCGCGCTCGCAAGCGGCGGTTTCTGGGCGTTCGTCTGCGTCGTCGCCGGCATCTACACGATCCTCGCCCTCGGGCTGCAGCTGCAGTTCGGGTTCACCGGTCTCCTGAACTTCGGTCAGGTCGCGTTCATGGCGATCGGCGCGTACACGATGGCGATCCTCGTCGTCAAGGAAGGCTGGAGCATGTGGCTCGCAGCGCCACTCGGCATCGCCGCCGCCTCAGTCGCCGGGCTGCTGCTCGGCCTCCCGTCGCTGCGCTTACGGGCGGACTACTTCGCGATCGTGACGATCGCCTTCAGCGAGATCGTCCGCTATGTCGCGACCAACGAGAACGACCTGACCGGCGGCTCGCAGGGGACGATTGCGCTCGGCAAGCTCGGCGAGGCCGCCCAGTACAACGGCCAGTGGGAACGATTCCAGGCGCGCGTCCAGGGTTGGCTGCACGTTTCCTCGAGCGACGTCGCGATGCTCGTGATCGTCTGGACGGTGGCGATCGTGCTCCTGGCGCTCGTCTGGCTGGCCGTGCGCACGCCCTGGGGACGTGTGTTACGCGCGATTCGCGAGGACGAGGATGCCGCCGCGTCCCTGGGCAAGAACGTGTTCGTCTACAAGCTTCAGGTGCTCGCGATCGGCTCCGCCCTCGGCGGGATCGCGGGCCTCTTCTACGCGTGGAAATTCTCCTTCTTCAGCCCCGATGACTTCCAGCCGCTGCTCACGTTCTTCGCCTGGATGATCGTGATCCTCGGCGGCTTGGGGCGCGTCTGGTCGGTGCCGGTCGGCTCGCTCGTCTTCGGCTTCCTCTTCGCAGGCACGCGCTTTCTCGATTTCGCTCCGCTCTCCTACCTCGACTCGGCCGAGCGCGCGTATCTGCGGCTGATCGTGATCGGGCTGGTGATCATCGGCCTCGTCCTGCTGCGACCGCAGGGGATCCTCGGCCGCCGCGATGAGATGGTGCTCGAGTGAGCGCGGCGCTCGCCGTCGAGGAAGCCGTGCGTGCGTTCGACGGAGTGCGGGCACTCGACGGCGCCACGCTCGAGGTCGAGCCGCGCTCGATCACGGGCCTGATCGGCCCGAACGGAGCCGGTAAGTCCACGCTCTTCAACTGCGTCTCTGGGTTCCTGCGGACGCAGTCCGGCCGGGTACTGCTGGATGGCAGGCGCATCGACCGCCGCCCGGCACACCGGATCGCCGGCGCCGGCCTCGTGCGGACGTTTCAGACACCACGTGTACTCGGGCGGATGACCGTGCTCGAGAACGTGCTCCTCGGAGCGCCGCGGCATCCCGGCGAGCGGCTCGGCGGCGCACTCGCGGGGCGGGCTCGAGAGCGCGAGGCGCGAACCCGGGCCGGCGAGCTGCTCGAGCTGGTACGCCTTGACGGGCACGCTTCGGAGCTTGCCGGGACTCTCTCGGGCGGGCAGCGGAAGTTGCTCGACCTCGTCCGGGCGCTGATGACCGAGCCGCGCATCCTGCTCCTCGACGAGCCGATGGCCGGCGTGAGCCCCACGCTTCGCGTCGAGCTGGTCGCACACATCGTCGGGCTGCGCGAACGCGAGGGGATCACGCTCCTGATCGCCGAGCACGATCTCGACTTCGTCATGCGCGCCTGCGACCGCGTGGTCGTGATGAACGACGGCCGCGTGATCGCGCAGGGAACGCCCGAGGAGGTCCGGCGGGACGAGAAGGTCGTCGATGCCTATCTCGGAGCAAGGCACGAATGAGCCTGCTCGAAGTGAATGCGCTGGAGGCGGGATACGACGACGCGATCGTTCTGCGCGGCGTCTCGCTCGAAGCGGACGCACACGAGATTGTCGCGGTGATCGGCCCGAACGGCGCAGGAAAATCGACGCTGCTGAAGGCGGTCTACGGCCTCGTCACGCGGCGCGCGGGGACGGTGACGTGGGAGGGCGCCGATGCGACGCGTCTCCGGGCCGACCGCTTGACGCGCGGTGGGCTCAACTTCGTACCGCAGACGGCCAACGTCTTCCCAACGCTCACGATCGCCGAGAACGTGCACGTCGGCTCGCTCGTGGTCACAAAGGCCGACCGGCGTGCAGCAATCGACCGAGTGCGCGAGCTCTTCCCGATTCTGCGCGAGCGCGCCGGTCAGCGCGCGGGCACGCTCTCGGGTGGACAACGAAAGCTGGTCGCCCTGGCGCGGGCGCTCGTCGCTGCTCCCAAGCTGTTGCTGCTCGACGAGCCGTCCGCGGGTCTGTCGCCGCAGGCGATGGAGCTCGTGTTCGACAAGCTGCTCGAGATCAACCAGCTCGGCGTCGGGATTGTGATGGTCGAGCAGAACGCCCGCCGGGCGCTCGCGCTCGCTCACCGCGGCTACGTGCTCGACGCGGGGCGGAACGCGATCGAGGGCGCCGGCGCCGACCTGCTGCGCGACCCGCGCGTCGAGGCGCTCTACCTGGGTGGTTCGGGGATGATCGCGTCGAGCTCGACCTCGACGAGTACGCCTTCGGGGATGAAGCCGGAGACGAAGTAGGTCGTGTTCGCGGGCTCGACGCCTGCGAACGCCTCTCGGTGCGCCCGGATGACGCCTTCCGAGTCGCAGCCCGCGGCGAGGAGCAACCGGGTCCGGAGCACGTCCTCGCGCCCGGCGCCGAGCTCTTGGGCGGCCGCCAGCGCCCGACCTAGCGCCTCGCTCGCCTGCCCGTAGGCATCGCCGCCCTTGCGGGCGGCGGTGCCGCTGACAGCGACGTGCGGGCCGATCCGAACGGCGCGGGAATAGGCGGCGGCCTCCTCGAAGCCGCCGCCCTCCCTGAACGTCTGCCGCATCAGCCGCGGAACGTGATCGTCCTCAGGGTGTCGATCTTCCCGGCGGCTGAGTACTTCCAGACCTCGAATACCGCCGAGCCAATGTCGCCTTTCGCGTCGAAGTCGACCGGGCTGAAGGCGCCTTCATAGTCGACCTCCTTGCCGGACCGGATCAGCCTGATCGCCCGCTGGAGCTGCAGGAACGTCAGCTTTGTCCCGGGCGGCCCGGACACGCGGACGAGGTTCGTCTTGATCTTTGCCGGCGACGCGGAGCACGCGCGAAGTGCGGCCAGGAACGCGACGTTTGCCGCGTCGGCCGCCGTCCCTTCGAAATTCGTATACGGCTTCGCGCCCTTGACGTTTCGCTTCCAGTACGCGGCGAAGGCGGCTCCGGCCGGCCCGCCGGCGGAGCTCGCGGCGGTGCCGCGCAGCCCGACGACGGGGCTTCCGATCTTGTCGAGCTCGGTGGTGTTGCGGAGCGCCTCGGTCATGAACGTCTTCCCGGCGTCCCACTTACCGGTGCGGACGAGCGCCGGGGCGAACTTCTCGAACGTCTCGGGAAAGTCGATGATCACCCACCCGGCCGGATCGCCGCCGACGAGCTGGCCGGCCTCGGTGTCGAAGTTCGGCTGGGCCGGGTTCCAGGCGATGTCCACCCCGATCTGACCGCCGAGCTTGCGGTAGCCCGTGACGAACAGCTGCTTGAGTGCCGTACCGAACGCGTCGTTTCGGGCGCCGACGTTCACCTTCGCTCCCTTGCCGAACGCCTGGATCGCCGCTTGCGCGAGCACCTTCCCCTGCAGCGCATCGGACGGGTAGGTACGCCAGAGGTAGCCGTTGTCCTTGATGTCGGCGATCTCAGCGACGCTGGAGGTCGGGGAGATCTGCACGATGTGGTTGGGGATAGTTACCGACTGCGCCATCGGGATCGTGGCGCCCGAAGCCATCTCGCCGATGATCACGTTGGCATGGTTCGACTTGACCAGCTTGGTCGCCGCCTCGACCGACGCCGCGGCCTGGGTCTGACCGTCCTCGGACCCGACCACCCGCACCCGGATCTGCTTGGCGAGGCCGACCTTCGTGAGCGCCGCGTTCTGGAGCGCGACCATCGCCTTGACCGCCCGGTCCATGTTCCCGCCGTAGGCGGCGAGGCCGCCGGTGAACGGCAGGACGTCGCCGATGCGGAGCGTGAACGCGCAGGGCGTCGCGGCCGAGCGTGTTTCGCGCGCCGAGCCGACCGAGACGGCGACGGCAGCCGCCGTCACGCCGATGACCGCTACGGTGATCACTCTCGTCTTCTTCACGATCCCTCCTTCGCAGCACGGCTCAGAGCGGCAACAGTGACCGATCTACCGGGCCGGCGCAAGCGCGCACTATGCTCTTCGCCGATGACGGAGATGAAGCTGTATGACATCCGCGTCACCGTGGAGCGGATCGAGGGCCGCTCCGTCTGCGGGCTGGAGGTAGGGGACTACTTCGAGGTGACCGAGTCGAGCCGCGTACGGATCCCGGAGGGGCGGCACTTCTGCCTCTATGCGCTGCAGTCGGTTTTGCCGCTGATCCCGGCGAAGCAGCGGCGGCTGCCGGCCGAGGATTGGCTGGAGCAGGATTCGCTCGTCTGCTGCCCGGACCCCGAAGAGCGCGTCGTGATGCGGATCGAGCGCCTCCCGGAGCGCGCGATGACGACGGAGGAGCTGACCTGAGAGAGGTCGGGCTCGGCCTGCAGTCGGACAAACAGCCCGAGCAGTACGCGGCGCTCGCGCGGCGGGCGGAGGCGGCCGGCTTCGACGTGATCTCGGTCTACCACGACCTGCTCTACCAGCCGGCGATCTTCCCGCTGCTCGTCATCGCGGGCGCGACCACGCGCGTGCGTCTCGGGCCGGCAGCGCTGAACCCGTCGACGCTGCACCCGGTCGAGCTCGCCGGGCAGGCGGCGGCGCTGGATCTCGCCTCGGGCGGTCGGGCCTACCTGGGCCTGGTGGCAGGCGCCTGGCTCGACCGGCTCGGGCTGGACGGACGGGCGCCGGTCGCCCGGATGCGCGAGGCAGTCGAGATCGTGCGGCGCCTGTTCGAGGGTGACCGCTCGGGCTTTGCGGGGTCGTATTTCTCCCTTGCGTCGGGCGCGGGCTTCGAGTACGAGCCGCTCCGGAAGCGGATTCCGCTGATGATCGGCACGTGGAAGCCGCGCATGGCGGCGCTGGCCGGCGAGGTCGCGAATGAGGTGAAGATCGGCGGCTGCGCAAACCCGGCGATGGTGGATCTCATGCGTACCTGGATCCGCAACGACGACGTCGGCATCGTGGCCGGCGCCGTGACGGTCGTAGACGAGGACGGCGACGCGGCGCGGGAACGGGCCCGGCGCGAAGTGGCGATGTACCTGGAGGTGGTCGGGGACATGGACGCGACCATCGAAGGTCCGCCGCCGCTCGACAAATTCACAATCGCGGGCACGCCGGAGGAGGTGGCGGCGCACGCTCTTCGCCTCTACGAGGCCGGCGTGAAGCGCGTCGAGTTCGGGACGCCCCAGGGCCTGACGACCGCGCACGGCGTCGAGTTGCTCTGCGAGCGCGTGCTCCCGCTCCTGAAGTAGGGCAGGCGGCTCACGTCAAGCCGGGACGAGGCCGGTGGCCCAGCCCTCCGGGGGCGTACGGAATTGTCTCCGTGCAGGCGACCGGCGGACTCGATCGACGAACCGGCGATGAGTCAGTCCCTAGCCCAACGGCGCTGAGATCTCAACGCGATCCGACTCGCGGCCTGAACCCTCGACCTCCTGGTCATTTCCCAGCGGGTCGGCCCTCTGGACGGGCCCATGAGGTCGCCGGACTGCAATCGAGCTCCTATTGCCCGTTGCTCTGGAAGACAACAGGCGCGCCAGGTGTGGCGAGTTGTGGTGAGTAGTGCGGGGGAGGGACAGGGAATCCCGCACGTCTCAGGAGCCCGGCAACTCAACTGACGTGGCGAGTATGTGGTGAGTAGAGCAGGGGAGAGGGAGGGAGACCTTGGCAAATGAAGGGCGGGAAATGGCTTAGTCATCCCCCTCGCTTCCCTCTCAGTCCGTAACGCGCACCGATCGCACCCAGGAGGTCGCCGGTTCGAGTCCGGCTAGCTCCATTCCCTCAGATCGTCTCCTCCGGACGGTGGGGCTCGATTGTCTTCAGGTCCTGGGCAGGGACCTGTGACATCCGCTTGACACGCCGCGGACCGGGGTCTAAGAATCGCCTCGTGGCTGTAGGCCGCTTTGTCGTGGGTGCGAGCATCGTTGGCGTGCTCGGTGCTGCCGCGGTCGCGGTCACGGCGGCGGCCGTGGTCAAGCCCGCGCCGAAGCCTGCGCACGGCGCGGCTCCCTGGCCTGCCCCTGCAGATCCGCTCCGCCGCACCCTTGCCGCCGGGCTGCTGCCGGAGCGGAAGGAGACGCTCACCCATCACGTCCACGCCCATCTCGACGTCTTCGTGAACGGCAGACGTGTGGTCGTACCGGCAGGGATCGGGATCAACATCAAGGATCCCGGCGTCAAGGTCTTCCGAGATACTCCAGACGGCTCGAAGGCGTACGCGGGCATCGAGCTCTGCGCGAAACCGTGCATCTCGCCGCTGCACACACACGACAACACCGGCATCCTCCACACCGAGTCGGCTTCTCCCGTGCCCAACCGGCTGGGCCAGTTCTTCACCGAGTGGGGCGTGCGGTTGGGCCGCGCCTGTGTCGGTGGCTACTGCCGCCCGAGCAACATCGAGTTCTACGTGAACGGCAACCGCTCCGGAGGCGACCCGCGCGCGATCCTGCTCACTGACCGCAAGGAGATCGCAATCGTCATCGGGACGCCGCCCAAGAAGATCCCGAAGACCGCGGACTTCTCCAACGCCTGACGCCTCTCCGGTCAATAGGGACTCGTCAGAAGGTCGCGAAGCCCGGGCGAGAGGTTCAAAAGCTGTCCGGTTAGGTCCAATCGAGGAAAGGCCCGCGCGCGGTAGGGTTTTGGTTTCAAGGCAGAGAGTGAAAATTTGGCCGAGATCGGCCCGTGGTCAAGTTCTGGTCAAGGTAGCGGGCTCACTTCTTCGGCAGAGAAGTGGTCGCAGGCGAACCGCTCAGGGAGCGGGATCGCGGGAGGCGCGTCAAGCGTGCCTTCCTCCTGGGTACCTCAACTCCCTCTCGCCTGCCCGGCGCGCGGGACGCTGCGGGATGCCGGATACGATGCGCGGATGGCCGTTTCCTCAGCCGATCTCCAACGCGTTCTGTCCGAGCTTGAGTCGGCCGACCGGATTCTCGTTCAGCAGGTGTTCAAGCCCATCGGCAACGAGTACCGGATCAGCATCCCGCCACCGGGATCAACGGACGAGGGCACGCCGCTGCTGTTCGTGAAGCAGAAGAAGCTCGCGATCAGGGAGGACATCCGCTTCCGGCTCTCGCCGGACGCCGGCGAGCACGTCTTCATGATCAAGTCGAAGTCGGTCTTCGAGTTCCGCGGCCGTCACGACGTGCTCGACGCCGACGGGACGGTGATCGGATTGCTCGAGAAAGACTTTCGCCGCTCGCTCCTGCGCAGCCACTGGATCGTGCGCGACGCATCCGAGGCGAAGCTGATCGAGGCCCACGAGGCGAGCTGGCCGATCGCGATCGTCCGTCGTGCGGCAGCCTTCCTGCCCGATTGGCTGTCGGTGCTCGCGTGGCTACCCTTCAACTTCGTCCTCCTTCGCGACGGCCGCGAGGCCGGCAGGTACCGCAGGGTGCTCGGGCAGTTTCGGGACCGCTACGTGCTCGAGCTCGGACCGGGCCTGGCCGACGTGGATCGACGCCTCCTCGTGGCTTTCGCCGTCGGCCTCGACGCCCTCCAGGACCGGTAGTCGGACGCCCGGGGAAGGCCGGTCAGTACGACACCCGTGCCGGGTGATTCCATCGGTGCCCGACGTTCACGAAGTCGTGCGGGTGGATATGCAGTGGGTATGGGCGGGCGGCAGCGAACGACCACCGACGACTCACCAGTCGACATAGGACGCCGGATCGACACGCTGCACGAGGAGGACATTCGATTCCTCCAGAGCTTGCGCGACCGCGCCCTCCGCCGTTCACGCGCGCTGGACGAGATCGCCCGTCACCGCAGTACGGAAGCTGGGCGTTTCCTCGTCAGCAACAAGGGACAGCGGACACAGCCCTGACGCCGTGCCGGGATCGAGCGCACGTCCAGTACTGTCTTCATCGCCCCGACTTCAACGTGAGAAGGCAACAGGGACTCGGGACTTCGGCGCTTCGCCGGGATCAGCCACCGAGCTTTCATCGACTACGACCGCGTCGGTGGTAGTTGTCGTTCGAGGCAACGATTACCTGTGCGGCATCGGTAAGGTCGATGGCATGAAAGGCTGAATTGGCAACCAGCGCAGTGCCCGTCCAGTGCCTGAACCGGCAGTAAACGGCCTCCGGTCGGTGAGAGCGGCGCGGAAACAAACGAAAGTGGCTTGAACAAGACGCCTCGACCTAATTAGCCCGAATGGGCTTCTGGCACGGCGCGCCCGCCGCGAGTCTGCCGGCACAGGTCCCGGCTAGGCGCGAAGGCCTGGGCGACCTGTTCGAGACCGTGAGGAGAACAAGCATGAAGATCACGAGAAACGGCATCGAGACAGCTGCGGGGCCCAGCGATTGGTTCACGGGCGCGGTCTATGTAGACACGGTCGCGGCACCGTCAGATGGCTCTCGCTTGAGCGCAAGCAGCGTCCACTTCACGCCGGGCGCACGGACGGCTTGGCACACGCATCCGAACGGGCAGACGATCTGGGTCACAGAGGGCGTAGGCCTCTGCCAGCGCCGTGGCGGCCCGATCGAGGTGATCCGTCCCGGCGACCGCGTCTTCTTCGAGCCGGGTGAGGATCACTGGCACGGCGCGGCGCCCACGCGGTTCATGACCCACCTCGCGATGCTCGAGGTCGGCGACGAGGGCAACCCCGCAACCTGGGGCGAGCACGTCACCGACGCGGAGTACGCGGCGGCACAGCCGATCGACGACCAGTCCGCTGGAGAAGGGAGGTAGATCGCGATGCGCGCAACCGTTATGTACGGCGCCGGTGACGTCCGGGTCGAGACTGTCGCCGACGCTGGGATTGTCGAGCCGACTGACGCCGTGATCACCGTCACCCACGCCTGCATCTGCGGCAGCGACCTCTGGCCGTACAAGTCGATGGAGCAGAGCGAGACCGGCCGCCCGATGGGACACGAGGCCGTCGGCGTCGTCGAGGCTCTCGGCGCCGACGTTGGCACGCTGACGGTCGGCGACGTCGTCGTCATGCCCTTCGCGTACTCCGACGGCGCCTGCGTCTTCTGCCATGAGGGCCTCCACACCTCCTGCCTCCACGGAGGGTTCTTCGGGAATGCTGACGTCGGCGGAGCGCAGGCGGAAGCCCAGCGTGTCCCGCAGGCGGATGGCACGCTCTTCGCCCTGCCGGTCGGCAAGGACGATGCGCTGATGCCCTCGCTGCTCACGCTCTCGGACGTGATGGGGACGGGCCATCACGCCGCCGTCGTCGCCGGGGTTCGTCCGGGCCAGTCCGTGGCCGTTGTCGGAGACGGTGCGGTCGGCCTGTGCGGCGTCATCGCCGCCAAGCGCCTCGGCGCCGAGCAGATCATCATCATGGGCCGACACGCCGACCGGATCGCTTTAGCCAAGGAGTTCGGCGCGACCGACGTCGTCAGCGAGCGCGGATCGGAGGCGGTCGAGCGTGTGAAGGAGCTCACCGGCGGCTTCGGCGCCCACTCCGTCCTCGAGTGCGTCGGCCTTGACCAGTCCATGGAGACGGCGATCGGCGTCGCTCGTCCCGGCGGCTCAGTCGGCCGCGTTGGCGTTCCCCAGGGCGAGACCATGCCTGCCTCGCAAACGGCGTTCTACGACAACGTCACCGTCAGCGGCGGACCCGCCCCTGCGCGCGCCTACATCGAGGAGCTTCTGCCGGACATCCTCGAAGGCAAGATCCAGCCTGGCCGGGTCTTCGACCGGGTCGTGCGCCTCGACGAGGTGCCCGAGGGCTACCGGGCGATGGACGAACGGGAAGCGATTAAGGTCATGGTCGAGCCCTGAGGGGGACGCACCGATGACTACGTGGGGCGAGCGAGGAACTCGACAAGATCGCCAGAGCGCCCTCGATGCTTCAGACAGCGAAACTGAGGAGGGCCTCGAGCGAGTCACTTGGGTTTGAAGGCGGCGGAACGAGGATCCGGTCGGGTTGCGCGCTCACTCCTCGACAAACTCCCGCTCCGCTTACAATCGCCCGATGAGTACGATCGGTGCCGAGCCCGCTTTCGAGAACATTGTCGGCGACATGGACGAGCTGATCGCCGTCTGCGGCGAGCCGGCGCCGGCGATCACGAGCAAGATCATCGACCACCTCGACCCGCACTGCCGCAAGCTAATCGGGCGCTCGCCGTTCTTCCTGCTCGCGACCGCCGACGCAACAGGGCGCTGCGATGTCTCGCCGCGCGGCGGGCCGCCAGGGTTCGTCGAAGTCATCGACGAGCACCGCATCGTCTTCGCAAACGCGAAGGGCAACCAGCTGATCGACTCGATGCGGAACATCTGCCAGACGGGACGGGCCGGGCTGCTGTTCCTCATCCCCGGCATGAGCGAGACGCTCCGCGTTAACGGCCGCGCCTGCCTCACGCGCGACCCCGAGGTCCTCTCGCGGCACGTGGTGCAGGAGGGACGAACGCCGGACGTGGCTGTCGGCGTCGAGATCGAAGAAGCCTTTCTGCATTGCGCGAAGGCGTTCATCCGCTCCTCGCTCTGGCAGCCGGAGACCTGGCCGCCGCTGGAAGACCTGGCGCGGCCCGCGCAGATCTGGAAAGACCACATGGCACTTCCCGACGTCAGCCTGGAGGCAGTGCAGAACCTGGTCGATCAGAGCTACCGCGAGCTCTACTAGCGACTTCGACATTGCTCGCGGGGCACGGCCGCGGCGCGTCGATCGCCGCGGAACGTTCAGGCGAGCAGTGTCTCCTTCCTTGCCACGACCTTTCCGGGATTCATGATCCCGTTGGGGTCGAAGAGCTGCTTGATCCCGCGGTAGTACGGCATCAGATCGGGGTGTTCGAGCTCGAGCGCTCTGACCTTCCCGAGGCCGATCCCGTGCTCGCCCGTACAGGTTCCGCCACGGGCGATCGCATCATCGACGACAAGGCGGGAGAGCTCATGCCAGCCGGCCACCTCTGTGGGATCGTCCGGATCGAGTGTGACGCCGACGTGGAAGTTGCCGTCGCCGACGTGTCCGAGGATTCCCGCGCGGAGCCCGAGCCGGTCGGCGTTCGCGCGGGCGAACGTCACCGCAGCCGGGAGCTCCGCAAGCGGTACGCACACGTCGGTGGAGCAGTGCCGGGAGCCCGGCCAGAGCTGAGTCCATGAATAGGCGGCGCTGTGTCGCGCAGCCCAGAGCTTCGCCCGCCGATCCGGGTTGCGCTCGTGGACAACCTCGATCGCGCCTTCCTCCTCTGCGAGCTCGAGGACGAGCTCGAGGTCGCCGCCGACCGAGCCCTCACTCCCGGCAGCCTCCACGAACAGGGAAGGCACTTCCGGGTAGGCGGTACCCGCGTACGTGTTGATCGCATGAATGTTGATCGCGTCGAGGAGCTCGAGCCGGCGCACGCCCGTGCCCGCTGCCACCGAGGTCACCGCTGTCCGGCACGCGGCCTCGAGCGTTGGGAATGAGATGCGAACCGCAACGACGTGCTCCGGGATGCCGTAGAGGCGCAACGTGAGCTCCGTGATCACGCCGAGCGTTCCCTCGGAGCCAACGAACAGGCTCGTGAGATCGTAGCCGGCCGACGTCTTGAACGCCCGCGAGCCCGTACGGACCACGCTCCCCCCGGGGAGGACATCGCACAGTCGTCGTCCCGGCCGCGTTCGTCGCCGCCATGCCGCCAAGCGTGGCGTCTGCACCTGGGTCGATCGGGAACCAGAGTCCGTGCTGTCCGGCCCCTCGCTCGAGCGCGGCGCGCGTTACCCCCGGCTCAACCGTTGCCACCAGGTTCTCCGGCTCGATGGAGACGATCCGGTCCATGTGCGACAGATCGAGGCTGATGCCTCCCTCGATCGGGATCACGTGACCCTCGAGGCTGGAGCCGACGCCGAACGGAGTCACAGGAACGCCCTCCGCGTCGGCGAGGGTGAGTATCCGCGAGACCTCATCGGTCGAGATCGGGTAGACGACGACGTCGGGCATGTGGCCAGCGTGGAACGTCATGTCCTCGCTGTGGAGATTCCTGTCGGAGTCCCCCGCGGAGACGCGGACAGGGTCGTCGAGAATGTCGCGAAGCGCCGTCTGAAGGGCGTCTACGTCCATTTCAGCGACCCTACACTGAAGGCCCAGTCGCTATCCTTGCCCGCCCTTGAGTTGACTGCCCAGCCTCTTAGGCGGGGCAGCGAACCGGATGCACGGCGCCAATCCTGGCGTGTTCCACGGGTCGTAGGACGAATTGGCGCCGTGCCTCCGGTGTAGCTCAGCTCTGCGCCATCGCGGGCAGCGCTCCGATCTGGCCCAGGAGCCCGACGACGTCGGTGATCTCCCACTCTTCGGCGATGCGCCCGCTCTCGCAGCGGCTGATCGGATGCCGGTGAAGGCAACGTCCTTGCCGCTCGGCGGTGCCCCCATGAGTTCGCCGTCGTGGGTGCCGGTGATCGTGTAGCGGGTCGTGACGTAGTCGCCGTCGGTGAACTGCTGGTCGATCGTGACCTTCAGCCCGCTGAGGGCATCGCGATAGCCCTGCACCATCTCCTGGAGGCCGTCGGACTGACCCACTACCCCATGTTGAATTAACACAATCCATACGAGCGTTGCGAATGACGCCGGGTGCGCAGGGAACCAACTGAGAGACAGCTCAGGAGGTGCATAGTGAAGAGGAAGATCCTCGTTCTCGTGATGATCACGGCCGTCGTCGGACTGGTCGCCGGTTCGGTCGCGTCGAGCAAGACTCCGCGTCCGGTCAAGTTCAGCGCCGCGCTGAACGTCGGCCAGGAGAAACCCCACCCGAAGGGCACGAAGCTCGGCGCCTCGGGCCGCTTCACGGCCACGCTCACAGGCACCAGCCCGGTCTGGAGGCTGACCTTCACGCATCTCAGCGGCCCGGCAACCGCAGCGCACATCCACCTGGGCGCGAGGGGTGTGAGCGGGCCGGTCAAGATTCCGCTCTGCGGCCCGTGCACGTCGCCCGTCACCGGGACGACGGCTCTGACGGCGGCTGAGATTACCGACCTGAAGGCCCGCAAGACCTACGTGAACGTCCACACGGCGAGGAATCCGGCCGGGGAGATCCGCGGGCAGGTTACGCGGGCGCTCTAGCTCCGTGCCAGCGGGAGGAGGGAGGCGGCTTACTTCGGTGGGCCTCCTCAGGCTGCGAGCAGCCCGGTCACGTACATGACCGCGATCCCCGAGATGAACCCCCCTACCGCATGGGCTGAGGAGAGTCCGCCCGGGGCATTCCGGGCGACGTAGCGGCCGACCTCGACCACCACCTCGAGGGCGGCACCCGCGGCCGCCGCGAAGAAGAGGACGCCGAGGAAGTCGCTCGTCAGGAAGCCGCCGATCCAGGCGCCGACGATTGCCGGCCCGCCCGCAACGAGCGCAAGCGCCGCGAGCCGTATTATCGAGGCCCGGCCCCGCTCGGCGATCGGAGCCGCGATACCGAGGCCCTCCGTGATGTTGTGGATCATGAAGCCGACGATCAGGAAGGTCCCGAGGGTCAGCTCGCCGAGCGCGAACGACGAGCCGATCGCGAGCCCTTCGCCGAGGTTGTGGAGCCCGATGCCCAGTGCGACGAGCGTCGCGAGCGCGAGCCCGCTAACGGCTCCACCGCGCCCCGACGACATGCGATGCGAGACGTAGGTCATCGTCAGGAAGCTGAGCGCCACGCCCAGTAAGACGAGGCCCGGCCCGCCGAGCGGCCCCGGCAGCGCCGCCTGCAGGTCCAGCGCCTCGGAGAGCGCTTCGACGCCGAGAAACGCGAGCAGTCCTCCCGTCAGGGCCATGAAGGCTGCGATCCAGCGCCGGTCCGCGCCGCGCAACGACGGCAGCCACGCCAGCCCGAGGGCGACCGGAATGACCCCAACGAGCAGGCCGATCAGCCCGTAGCCGAGGAAGCCTCGAGGCGAGACCTCCGGAGTCTCGACCGCGGCGGCGATGTCCTCGCGCGTCTCGATCCCGGTCGAGCTCGTCACGCCAACCGAGATCGGCTCGTCCTCGACCCAGTCGTAGTTGACGTGGATCGTGCTCGAGCGGAGACGCTTCAGGGTGCTTGGGCCGTCGAGCTCGAACGGGACGATCGCGTCGTCCACCGTCACGGAGCCGATCGTCAGCTCGTCCGGCTGCGGGTTGGTCACCCGGATCCGGATCTCGCCGGGATCGAAAGTGACCCGGCGGATATCGAACACGTCCGGAGGCGGGGCGCTCTTGCCGATCAGGTCGGTGAGGGAGCCGCCGGTCGACGCGAAGATGGAGACGGCGCCGGCGAGCGCAAGGAGCGGCACGAGTGGCCATAGCCGGCGGAGCATCAGCGCACGTCGAAGAAGCCCATCCAGCCGAGCTCGGTGAACTCCGACTGGTGGGCGTGGAACATGAACTTGCCGGCGTTGTGGAACTCGATCTCGATGATGCAGCGCTCGCCCTGGCAGAGCATCACCGTGTCCGTGTACTCGAACTGGTCGGTGGAGCCCGTGCGGTAGAGGCGGAAGAAGTCGCCGTGCAGGTGCAACGAGTTGACCAGGTCGAACTCGGTCAAGTTCGCCAGGTAGATGCGGACGAGTCGCTTCCGGCTGACCACGATCGGGTACTTCGCGTAGTAGAACGCGAGCCCGTTGACCGAGTAGAAGTTGTTCTCGCCGTCGCCGTCGGTGTCGAAGCCGTTCAGCACCATCACGAGCTCCTGTGCGGGCGGACGAGGATCGGGCGGATCGATGATGAAGGCTCCGTAGAGGCCTTTGTGGATGTGCTTCTTCAACGGTGTCGAGTGGCAGTGGTAGAGCTGCATCCCGTACGGCCGCGCCGGAAACTCGTAGGTGTAGCTGTCACCGGGGTCGACGACCTCGAACACGCCGTCCATGTTCGCCGGGTGGATGCCGTGGAAATGGATCGTGTGCGGATGGGTGCCGCCGTTCACGAAGTTGACGCGCAGCAGGTCGTCTTGCGTGGCGCGGATCACCGGCCCCGGGACGGTGCCGTTGTACGTCCACGCCTCGAAGAACACGCCCTGTGCGACCTCGAGGCGCTTGTCGATCGCGGTGAGCGTGTATTCGCGTACGCGGCCGGGCTTGTGCGGCAGGGCAGCCGGCGGAATCAGCAGCTCGGTGAGGTCGTCCGGCCCGCCCGGCGCAGGCGTCTGGTCTCCGATCATCGCGGCATGACCCATAGCCGCGTGGTTGTGCTCGTGCCCGCCCGCCGTCGCCCGCTCCGCGAGCTTGGCGAGCGGTCCCACGGCGGCGATGGGCGCCACGGCGCACACGAGCTTTCGCCGCGAAAATTTCTTAGGCATGGCTAAACTTTAACTTGATGCGAGCGAAAGTGCAGCAGACCGAGGCGATCGAGGATTATTTGAAGGCGATCTACGCCCTCCAGCAGGACGGGGGGACGCCTGTTTCCACGTCGGCCCTCGCCGAGCGCATGGGCGTCTCCGCGCCGGCGGCGTCGTCGATGATCAAGAAGCTGGCCTCGCGCGGCCTCGCGCGCCACGAGCTATATCGGGGTGTCTCCCTCACACGCGGGGGCGAGCGCGTGGCGGTCGAGGTGCTCCGCCACCACCGCCTGCTCGAGCAGTATCTCGCGCAGCGGCTCGGCGTCGGGATCGACGACGTCCACCACGAGGCGGAGCGGCTCGAGCACGCGCTCTCGGAGGAGCTGGAAGCGCTGATCGATCGCGAGCTCGGCTACCCGACGCACGATCCGCACGGCCATCCGATCCCGGACGCCGAGCTCAACGTCACGGAGGCGCCGGTGCGGACGCTCGTCGACCTCGAGCCCGGGGAGACGTCGATCGTGCAGCGCGTTCCCGACCACGATCGGCAGCTTCTCGGTTATCTGTCGACCCTGGGCCTCATGCCCGGGGCATCGGTGGAGCTCGTATCGGCGGCTCCCTTCGGCGGCCCGCTCATCGTGATCATCGGCGGCGCCGAAGCCGCGATCTCGGCTGATCTGGCGGCGACTATCGGGGTCGGCCCGCATGTCTGAGCAGGGGCCTGTGCTCGACGTGCGCACCTACAAGTGCCTCCCGGGCGGGCGCGACGAGCTCGTGCGGATCATGGCCGACGGTACCGTGCCGATGCTCCGGCGCGACGGGATCGAGGTGCTCGCCTACGGGCCTTCGCTCCGCGACGGCGATCACGCCTTCCTGATCCGGCGCTTTCCCTCCGCCGCCGTGCGTGAAGAGCAGCTCGAGCGCTTCTACGGCAGCGACGAATTTGTGAGCACCTACGAGGAGCAGGTGATGGCTTTGATCGACGCGTACCACGTGGTGGTCATCCCGGCTTCGCCCGAGCTGGAGTCGGCGCTCGTCCCATAGCGGCGCTGGCATGCTGGCCCTGTGGCAGAGCTAGCGATCCGGCTGCGCGGGGTGGTCAAGCGGTACGGGCCGATCACGGCCGTGAACCACCTCGGCCTCGATGTTCCCATGGGCACGTGCGTCGGCCTGCTCGGGCCGAACGGCGCGGGCAAGTCGACGACGATGCGGCTGCTGACCGCGCAGGCGATCGCGGACGAGGGCGAGCTCGAGGTGCTCGGGTTCCGGCTGCCCGGCGAGTCGAAGGCCGCTGGGCGCAGTGCGGGGTCTCGCCGCAGCTCGACAACTCGACGTGACGCTGACCGTCGAGCAGAATCTCCTCGTCTTCACGCACCTCTACCGCATCCGCCGCTCCGAGCGGCGCGAGGCGATCGACCGGGCGCTGAAGATGGCCAACCTCGTCGACCGGCGGGACTCGCGCCCGTCGACACCGAGGAGCTCGTCACCGCCGAGGCGCTGTGGATCGCCACCCGCGCCGCGGTCTACGGCTGCGTGCCGCTCCTGGTCGCGATGGCCTTCGGCCTCGACCCGGCCTGGGGATGCTGACGGTGCCGCTGGTGGCGTTCCTCGCCGGTTTCGGATGGGCCTGCTTCGGGATCTCCCTGGCCGGCTACGCCTCCTCGATCGAGAACTTCAACTACGTGATCAGCGCCGTCCTCACTCCGCTGTTCCTCGTCGCCGGCACCTTCTTCCCGCTCAGCGAGCTGCCGAGGTGGGCGCAGATCGCCGGCAACTTCAATCCGCTCCACCACTGCGTCGAGCTCGTCCGCCACGCCGCGTTCGGGTTCGACGGCTGGACCGACCTGGGCCGCGTCGGCGTTCTGATCGGGTTCGGCTTCCTGACCTGGCGCGTCGCGATCCACGCGATGACGCGCAAGCTCATCGACTAGCGGCCGAGCTGGAGTAAGCTCGCGCCTCGGTGAGCACGTACCCAGCCGAGCGTCGCCGCCTGCAACTCACCCCGGTCGCCCTTGTGGCGCTCGTCCTTGCGGCTGCCCTCGCCACGTGGATCGTCACCGTTGTCCGGATGCGCGGGATGGACGCCGGGCCGGGAACCGACCTGGGGGTGCTCGGTTGGTTCGTCGGGATCTGGGTGACGATGATGGCCGCGATGATGTTCCCGGCGGCGATGCCCATGGTGCTCCTCTTCCACCGGGTCTCCGGCGAGCGGGCACGACGTGGGCAGGGCTTCGTCCCCACCTGGTTCTTCGTGCTCAGCTATCTCGCCGTGTGGACCGTATACGGCCTCTCTGCCTATGGGCTCTACCGGATCGCCGCTCACTTCGCCGGGGACTTCCTCGCCTGGGACCGGGGCGGGCCGTACGTCGCGGGCGCCGCGATCGGCCTGGCCGGCATCTACGAGCTCACGCCGCTGAAATCGGTCTGTCTCCGCCAATGCCGGAGCCCGCTCAGCTTCGTGCTGGGCAGGTGGCGCGACGGGTGGCGTGGCGCTCTGCGCATGGGCGTCGAGCACGGCGGCTACTGCGTGGGCTGCTGCTGGGGGCTGATGGTCGTCCTCTTTGCCCTCGGCGTGATGAGCCTGGTCTGGATGGCCGTGGTGGCAGCTCTGATCTTCGCCGAGAAGGTCCTGCCGCTCGGGGAGCTCCTGACCCGGGTGTTTGCGGTCGGCTTCGTCGCCGTCGCGATCTGGATCGCGGCCGCTCCCGGCAGCGTTCCCGGCGTGACTCAGCCGGACTCGCCGGCGGCGGACAACGCCCGGATGCGGATGATGCACATGAAGCCGAGTACCCAGATGAAGCCCGGCGCGCAGATGAAGCCGGGCGCCCAGATGAAGCCGGTCCAGGGCATGGGCACGGAGCCCATGAAGAAGCCGGCCATGACCCCGTAGTTCCCGATCCCGGTCTGACGCGATAATCCGACCATGCGCGCCAAGATCAAGGAGAAGCGCGAGGTTGCGAAGGGGACGCTCATGGTCGTCTTCGATCTCCTCGGCAAGGAGGTCGACTTCCGCCCGGGGCAGTACTTCTGGGTGATGCTCCTCGATCCGCCCTACGACGACGAGAAGGGACCGCGGCGCCACATCTCGGTCGTGACCTCGCCGAACGAGCGCGGCGTCCTCGGTCTCTGCACGCGGCTCCGCGACAGCGCCTTCAAGCGCTCGCTCGCCGAGCTACCGGTGGGGACCGAGGTGGACGTGGAGGAGCCGAAGGGGAAGTTCGTGCTCCCGGAGGAGACCGATGTCCCCTACGTGTTCATCGCCGGCGGTATCGGCATCACCGTCTTCCGGAGCATGCTCCGCTACATCGACGAGGAGCAGCTTCCTCACCGCGTGACGCTCGTCTACTCGAACCGCGACCGGGAATCCGCCGCCTTCCTGGACGAGCTCACCGAGCTCGACCGGAAGAGCCCGAACTTCCGCCTCGTCGCGACGATGACGGCCGATCCGGGGTGGGAGGGGGAGACGAGGCACATCGACGCTGGCCTGCTGCGGGACGCGCTCGACGGCGAGCTCGGCGCGTCCGTGTACCTCGTCGCGGGCCCGCCGCCGATGGTCGACGCGGTCGTCGAGGAGCTGAAGGCGGCCGGCGTGGCGGAAGACCGTATCCTGCCGGACTCGTTCAGCGGCTACGAATAGCTCCCCTAGCCGCAGGTCTTGACGTCCCGCAGGAGAACTCTCAGGATCCGGCGTGGCGTCCCGCCGACGCCAGCATCGGCACAATGACGGGCTCATCGGCGGAAGGGGGTATCGCGATGAAATTGCCGGTCCTCGCTGCGATCGCAGGCGCGCTCCTCGTCGGGGTCTTCGTGCTGCCCGGCGCGCAGGCCCTCGACCGTCCGGGGACGGTCCGGATCACCGGCTCCGAGGTGCGCCACGTGCACGTGGATGGAGGGCTCGCGGGCGCGAGCGTCGGCGACCTGGACGTCTACGGCCTCCGGCTGTTCAACAAGCGGATCAGGACGAAGGCGATCGGAAGCGGAACGATGAGCTGCACGGCCGTCGGCGGAAACGGTCAGAGCTGCACGGCGACGTACTTCCTGCCTAAGGGGCAAATCGTGACGCAGGGGGTGATCACCTCGCGTCTGATCTACGAGCTCGCGGTCGTCGGCGGCACCGGCCTCTACAGCAACGTCCGGGGCACGCTCACCGTCACCTCGCTCAAGCGCAAGCCGTCCACCGAGCTCCTTGTCTTCCGGTTGAGCGTGTGACGAGTCAGGTGGCGGAAGCCAGGATCCTCATCTGCGACGACGAGCCGCTGCTGCGTGAGCTGATGCGCGTCGCGCTCGTGGGCGAGTACGCGATCGAGGAGGCCGGGAGCGTGTCCGAGGCGATCGAGGTGGCGCGCGGCTTCCGGCCCGACGTTGCGCTGGTGGACGTGATGATGCCGGGCGGCTCCGGCCTCGACGTGATCAGGGAGCTGAACGAGGATCCGGGGCTGCGCCACGTCCGCTGCGTCGTCGTCTCCGCATTTGCCGCCGAGGCCGACCGCCAGGAAGCGACCGAGGCGGGAGCCGACGCGTTCGTGTCCAAGCCGTTCGACCCCGACGACCTCTCGGCAACGGTGGCGTCGCTCCTCGAGGCCGAGGATTGAGAGATGGGTGACGGCCGGCAGCTGACCCGACGGATTCGGGCAGCGTTCCGGCGTGGCGCGGACGCGGTCGCCGAGGCTCCGATCGTCGCACGGGTGCTCGGTGCGATCGGCCTCCTTGCCGTGCTGGTGGCGACGGCCTTTGTGCTCGTCCTGCTCGCGATGGCGAACCTGCGCGGCTCGACCGACGAGCAGGTGCAGGTAAACAAGGTGACGACGGCCGCGCTCCGGCTCGCACGCGTCGTCGACGGACTCGACCCAGGCGCGACTTGCGCGAACGATCGTCACCCTGACCAACTCGTACGTGATCGACTACGGCGGCCCGCTGCTGGCGATCGCGGTCGAGAGCCCGTCGGCCGCGCTCTCGCCCACGGCGACGCGGGAAGGCCTGATCCGGATCGGCAACGTTCGTCGCAGCCTGGCGCGGTTGCTCTCACAGGAAGACGCGCTGGCGTCCAGGCGCGCGTCGTCCGCCCGGGGGCGGGCGAACCGTGCGGTGCTCATCGGGAGTGTCGCCCTCGGCGCCTCCGGCTTCCTGCTGCTGCTCGTCACGGGCTTCCTGGTGCGCGCGGTCGCGCGGCCGGTGCGCAACGTGGCGAGCGGGGCGACGCAGATCGCCGCCGGGGACCTGTCGACCCGCATCCCCCAGGGTGGCCCCGCCGAGATCCGGGAGCTGACGACGGCCTTCAACTCGATGGCCGAGTCCGTCCAACATGGGCGGCGGGAGCTCGAGATCCAGAACGAGCAGCTTCGTCAGAGCGAGCGCGCGAAGTCGGAGCTGATCACGATCGTCTCGCACGAGTTGCGGACGCCGCTCGCGAGCATCCTCGGCTACACGAGCCTGATCCTCAGGCGCGGCACCGACGAGGACACCCTGCTGCGGTACGTCGAGATCATCCACGATCAGGGGCGACGGCTGGCCGGGATCGCGGAGGGCTTCCTCGAGGCCGACGAGACCAACGGCGCCAGGCTCGAGCTGGACTCGGCCAAGGTCGATCTGGGAGGGGTGGTGCGGAAGGAGGTCAAGCTGATCGCCTCTGAGACGGCCGACCACGAGATCAACGTTGAGCTCCCGGACGACGGGCTGACCGTCGTCGGCGACCGCGAGCGGCTCGCGCAGGTCGTCGTCAACCTGGTCATGAACGCGATCAAGTACTCACCCGCCGGGGGCCAGGTCTCGGTTCGAGGGAAGCCGGCGGGCGATGTGATCCGGGTCGAGGTCGAGGACGAAGGGCTCGGCATCCGCGAGGAGCACCAGCCGCGCGTCTTCAGCAAGTTCTTCAGGGGCGAGGCGAAGGCGAGCGGCATCCCCGGGGTGGGCCTGGGCCTGGCGGTCTCGCGCGAGATCGTCGAGGCCCACGGCGGCCGCATCGGCTTCACCAG
>WNFV01002269.1_pt1 | contig 25706 bp, 24 predicted proteins | sample 5400101 | NCBI WGS metagenome assembly WNFV01 (sample SAMN13153361, study PRJNA577476) | soil metagenome | isolation source: 115 cm soil or saprolite under grassland replicate 1 | place: USA:California | collected 2016-06-15
TCGGCGAAGCGCCGCACCGATTCGCGGAACTGCTCCTGATCGGGCGTGAAACGGAAATCCATGTCATCCCTCGTGCGTTTCCCCTCCTTGGATAAGGAGGGGCGGCGTGCGCAGCACGCCGGGGTGGTTCGATTTATGCCTACCGTACCACCCCGCCGCCTTCGGCGGCACCCCTCCTCAATGAGGAGGGGAAAAGTCTTGTTCCTTCATCACGACGAGTCCGTCGACCGCGGCGACGCCTTCGCGCTTCACGATCAGCGGATTGATCTCGGCTTCGGCGACCGGCCGGCCGCTGATGATCGCCAGGCGCGAGAGCGCGGCGACAGCCTGCGCCAGCGCGCGAAGATCGCCGCGCGGCAGACCGCGGTAACCGCGCACCGCCGCGAGGCCCTTGACTTCCGCGATCATCGCCGCGGCCTCCTCCTCGCTCACCGGAGCGACGCGCAGCGCGTAGTCGTTGTAGATTTCCGCGAGTGTACCTCCCGCGCCGACGAGCACGATCGGACCGACGACCGGATCGTCGCGGTAGCCGACGATCGCCTCGGCAAGGCCCGATTCCATCTGCTGCACCAGCACCGCGCGGGCCGCGGGGACGCGTTCGAGCAACGCCCGGACCTCGCGATCGAATGCGCTTCGGTCCGCGATCCCGAGGCGGACCGCTCCGGCTTCGGTCTTGTGGAGGAGTTCGGCGGAAAGCGCCTTCGCCGCAACCGGATAGGGAATTGCGTGCGCATACCCGGGAGGCTGCGCGATCGCGTGCTCGGCAACCGAGATTCCGAGCGAGGCAAACAGCGCGAGGGCTTGCGCTTCATCGAGAGGCCCGCGCCGGGACAAATCGGGCGGCCACTCGGCGGGCGCGGCTGCGGCGCGGGTGCGAGGCGAGCGCCAAGCGAAGGTCGCGGCAAGCGCGTCGGCGCAGGCTTCCGGCGTGCGAAAGGCGGCGATGCCACGCTCCGCGAGCAGGGCGAGCGAGCGTTCCGCGTGCGGCGTGAGGAAGACCGCGAGCGGCTTCGCGTTCTTCTTCGAGCGCACGATGGGCTCGACCGCAAGTTGCGGATGGAACTGCGCCGAAGACCCGACCACCGCCAGCACGCCGTCGCACTGAGGAGACGCAAGCAGATCATCGAGCACCGCGGTGTACCGCTCCGGGGTCGCCGTCATCGTCAGATCGATGATCGGAGATGTGGAATTGGGCGCGACCGTTTCGATGCCGGACATGCCCAGCCGATCCACTACGCTCGCCGCGCCGCCCCCAGTGGTGGTCACGACCGCAACGCGTGCGGCACGCGGGAGGTCCGGCGGCGTGCGTCCGGCGAGGAGCGGCGCGATCTCGATGAGCGTTTCCAGCATATCGACCCTCACGATGCCGCAGTCGCGGAAATACGCGGCCAGCGCCGCGTCCTCCCCCGCGAGCGCGCCCGTGTGCGAGCGCGCGAGCGCGGCGCCGAGCCGCGAGCGGCCGAGCTTGTACGCGACCACCGGTTTTCCCGCGGCGTGGGCCTTGCGCGCGGCAGCGGCAAGCTTCGCACCGTCGCGTATCGTTTCGAGAAACAAGAGGATCACCTTCGTGCCGGGATCTTCGGCGAGCAGTTCGACCAGCTCCCCCATCCCGAGATCGGCCTCGTTGCCGACCGAGACGAGCTTGGCGAAGCCCAGGCCCCGCGCCGCACCGCGCGAGAGCACGGTGCCGAGCATGGTTCCGCTGTGCGACACGAAGCTCGTCGTCCCGGCGGGCAAGGCGTCCATCTCGAGCACCGCGTTCACGCTGAGCGCGACGCGGCCGGGAACGTCGATGAGCCCCATGCTGTTGGGGCCCAGCACGCGCACGCCGAGTGTTCTCGCGCGCGCGACGAGCCGTGCCTGCCGCGCAGCGCCTTCGGCCCCGGCGTCGGCGAAACCGTCGCTGAAGATCGTCGCGACGGGCACCCCTTGCGCGCCGCATTCCTCGAGCGCCTGCTCGACCGAATCGCCCGGCGTCATGATGAAGGCGTGGTCGATCGCGCCGGGCGCCTCGGCGAGACTGGGCCAGGCGCGCTCGCCGAGCACATCGCTGCGCGACGCGTTGATCGGTACGATGCGTCCCGCGTAGCCGTGCTTGCGCAGGAAGCGCAAGGGGCGGGCGCTGTTCTTCGCCGCGTCCCCGGATGCCCCGACGAGCGCGACTGCGCGGGGCGCAAATAGCGCCTGCGCGAGACTCATACGGTGCTGTCTAGGAGCGGTTCGCTTTCCAGCCGCCATAACCGCGCGAGCAGCCGGCGCGCGCGTTCTTCTCCGAGCACGGGGGACGCGAGCTCGAGGTACTTGTGCTCGAGCTCGGCGTCGGAGAGCGGCATGTCCGGATCGCCTTTGCGCGTCGGCTGGAGATGCTCGCCGCTCCGACCGTCGCGCGATTCGATCGCGACGCGCGCCGCGCGCTGCGCCGGAAATGCAGCATCGAGCTCGGGGTCGAGGGCCACCTCGACGCGGCGCATGAGCGCCCTTGTGGCGGCGTCCTCGAGCCGCGCCGGCTCGAACGCGGCAAGCCGCACGCTGCCGTGCGTGAGCGCCGTCGCAACGAGATAGGGCGTGCTGAAGCGCGCCTCGGCCGCAGTCGCGGGGTTCGCGATCCCCGCCACCTCCAGCGTCGCCCGGTAGCCCCCGATGCGCACGCGCGCGATCTCTCCGGCGGCCACGCCCATCCGCGCTTTCAGCGCAAGCGCGCCGTCGATGGCGGCAAAAGCGTGGCCGCAGCAGGCGTGGTTCTTGAAAGTCATTCGCGTAATGTGGAAGTCCTCGCCGAGCGTGGCGAGCGCACGCTCCCAATCGGGACCGTTGCCCATCGCCCGACCGAAGCCCGCTTCGCCCTCCATGATGTCGAGCGATCCGGTGACGCCTTCGGCTGCCGCGAGCGCCGCGGTGACGCCGGCTTCCGCCGCGCGTCCCGCGTGCATGGGCTTGGACATCGAATCCGTGCGGAACGCCTGCTGCAGGCCGGCGGAGAAAGTGGCGACCGTGGCGAGCGCATGGGCGAAGCGCATTGTGTCGAGGCCGAGCAGCTCGGCCACGGCGCTCGCCGCGCCGAAGCAGCCGATGGTTCCGGTGTTGTGCCAGTACCTGTAGTGGGCGCGGCCCATGGCCGCGGCGATGCGCGTGGAAATCTCGTAGCCGACGATCACCGCGCGCAGGAACCGCTCGCCCGAGGCGCGCCGCGACTGCGCGACGGCGAGCGCCGCGGCGATGGTCGGGGCGCCGGGATGATAGATGCCCTCGCGGAAAATGTCGTCCACCTCGAGCGTGTGCGCGGCCGCGCCGTTGACGAGCGCCGCCGCGCGCACGCTCGCGCGCCGGCCCAGCGCGAGCCGCGCTTCTCCACGGTCGAGCTCCCCTGCGAGCGCGCGCTCCAGTAAGGGGGCGGGCGCGACCCCGGCGCCCGGAAGCAGCGCCGCGTACCAGTCGATCACGACGCGCTTCGCCTGGTGCAGCACCTGCGGCGCCACCGGTTGCCTGCGATAGCCCTCGGCGAACCCGGCGAAACCCTCGACGACGTACACTCTAGTCTTTCCCGAGCGCGATGCGGAGCGCGAAGTCGATAGGCCAATCAGACCAGCGTTTCCGCGCGGTCTGCCACGTGGGTCGTTGAATTAAAATCCAACTCCGGCTTCGATGCCTTGTCAGGGATTTCCCGACAACGCCGTCCGCCTCACGGCTGGCAGTGGACAGCGTCAGCGAATAATACTACTGTCATATGCTGCCGTTTGCGCTGACAGGTCGAAGCCCAGCGGCCCGGGGGGAGGGATGGATGGAGAAAAGAGGGACGCCGCACGGACGCCCCGGAGATTATGCAATACAAGATCGCGATGGAACGCGGTTTTCTCAGGGCAGATTTGCTCGAACGGGAAACCGCTGAAGAAACAAGAAGGTTTCTTCGTGCTGTGGTTTTCGAAAGCGTCAAGCACGGTTGCTCACGCATCCTCGTGCACGTGCGCCTGTCGAAGCCCCTGTTCACGGTCGAAAGACACGGGGTCCTCGCGACCTTCAAGAAGCTCGCATCGGATCCGGCGCACAGGATCGCACTCCTCGGTGATACCGTTGAACTGAGCATGTCTCACGATTACGTCGCGTTGCTCGCGCGCCAGCAGGGAATCTGTCTTCGCAACTTTAAAAACGAGTCGGAAGCCGTCGAATGGGTGAGAGACCGGCGCCGGCTCGAGGATCGCCGTCATCAACCGGAACAAACCATGGGCGCGCCACTGGAGCGGCGCCGGAGCCGGCGCCGCAAATCCCCGACGGGCGGCTTACCCAACCTTACTCCGGCGTAATCCCCGCCTGTTTCATCAGCTTGGACCATTTCGCCTGATCGCCGCGTATGAAGCGCGCGAACTCCTCGGGCGTGTTGCCCGCGGGCTCGGCGCCGAGGACTAGCATTTTCTCGCGTACCTCGCTCATCGCCAGCACGCGATTCGCTTCGGCGGAGACCTTCGCCACCGTCGCTTTCGGCGTCGCGGCCGGCGCGAGCAGGCCGAACCAGCCTACCGCTTCGTAGCCCGACAATCCCGATTCGGCGACGGTCGGAAGATCCGGCAAAGTGTCCGAGCGCTTCGATCCGGTGACCGCGAGCGCCTTCAGCCTGCCCGCCTGCACGTAAGGCATCACCGTCTGCGCCGGCGCGAACATCAGGTTCACGTGCCCCGCCAACAAATCGGTGAGCGCCTGCCCGGTGCCCTTGTAAGGCACGTGCAAAAGGTCCACTCCCGCCATCGCTTTGAAGAGTTCCGCCGAAAGATGCGAGGCCGCGCCCGTGCCCGAGGAGCCGAACGTGAGCTTGCGCGGGTTCGCTTTCGCGAGCGCGATCAGCCCGCGGATGTCGGCGGCCGCGACGCCCGGGTTCGCGGTGACGATGTAGGGCGAGGCCGAAACGAGCGACACCGGCGCGAACTGGTGCACGTTTTTCTCCGTGAGCGATGCGGTCGAGCTCATGAGGAGCGTGTGGCCATCGGGCGCGGACTTGGCGACGAAATCCGCGCCGATATGGCCGCTCGCCCCGGGACGGTTCTCGATCACGATCGGTTGCGCCCAGATCGCCGCCAGCTTCGGCTCCATGATGCGCGCGAGCGTATCGGCGCCCCCACCCGGCGGAAACGGCACGACGATGTGTACCGGTTTCGACGGAAATCCCTGGGAGAGCGCGCCGGCCGCGGAGAAAAGTAACGCGAGGCCCGTGAACGCGTCCCAGGCGCGTCGCATCAGGATGTCACCCGGAGCGCGGCCACAGCACGCCCTGGCTCCCACTCGGAACCGCGCCTATGCCCTTGTAGACGAACTTCTGCACGCGCTTGCCTTCGTATGTCTCGGTCGTATAGAGGTTGCCCTTCGAATCGGTGGCGATGCTGTGCACGCCGTAGAACTGGCCGGGCTGGCGCCCGCCGTCGCCGAAGTTCGAGATCTCCTCCAGCGTTTCGCGCAGGATGATGCGCACCTTCTCGTTCTGGCCGTCGGCGAGGAACATGAACCGCTGCTCGCGATCCTTCGAGAACGTGATGTCCCAGGCGGAGCCCGAAGCGAGCGTTTCTTTGGCATAGAACCCTTCCTTCACGAACGTCCCGTCCGGGCGGAATACCTGCACGCGGTCGCCCTGGCGGTCGCACACGTACACCAGGCCGTCGTTCGAGCGTTCGACGCAATGCACCGGATTGCGGAACTGCTGGGCCGGCGGCGCTTTCGGGTCGTAGTTTCCCATGGGAGCGTCGTTCGGCTTGTTGCCGTACGCACCCCAGTAGCGCTTCATCTTGCCGGTATCGGCGTCGACCACGGCGACGCGTTTGTTGGTATAGCCGTCGGCAATGTACGCTTCGTTGGTCTTGGGATCGACCCAGATCTTGGCCACCCGCCCGAAGTTCTCGAGGTCGTTGCTGCCGCCGTTCTTGCCGTAGCGGCCCAACTGCATCAGGAACTTCCCCTCTTTCGTGAACTTCAGGACGTGCGCGTCACCCTTGCCGTTGCCGCCGAGCCACACGTTGCCCTTGTAATCGACGTGGACGCCGTGCGCCCCTTCCGGCCACTCGTAGCCCGGTCCCGGGCCGCCCCAGGATCTGACCAGGTTGCCGGCCTGATCGAACACCAGTATGGGCGGGGCCGTACGGCAGCACTCGGAGATGGGAGGCTTCAGTTCGAGCCCCTTTTCGTTGTCATGCAGCCCGCCCGCGCCGCGATGAATGACCCAGACGTGGTCCTGCTCGTCGACCCACACTCCGATGGTCCAGCCGAGCAGCCAATGATTCGGCAAGGGCTTCGGCCACAGCGGATCCACCTCGAACATCGGCGCCTGGACGGTGGGCCCCGGGGCGCCCGCTCTGTTTTCGAGCAAGGCCTGACAGGCTCCGAGCGCGACAAGTGCAGAAACGAAGGCCGCGAAGATGTAAAGGTTGCGCTTCCCCTCTTTGCTTTTCATTGGCTCCCCTTTTCCGTTGTAAGCTGCGCAGCCACTATGCTCGATGCTGGGAAAATCCTTGTCAACACCCTCATGCGGCGCATGAGGGTCGCGTCGGTGGCGGCGTTGATTCTCGTGCTCACACTGCCGGCGGTGGCCCACGACCTCCCGGCCGATGTGAGGGTGAATGCCTTCGTCAAGCCGGAAGGACGGCGGCTCAGTCTGCTGATTCGCGTGCCGCTGAAAGCCATGCGCGACGTTGATTTTCCGCGGCGCGGCGCGGGCTTTCTCGATCTCGCGCGCGCCGACGCGTCGCTGCGCAACGCCGCGACGCTGTGGATCGCGGACAACGTCGAGCTGTACGAGGGCGAGCTCCGCCTCGCTTACCCGCGGGTCGTGGAAGCCCGCGTGTCCCTGGGGTCCGACAAATCCTTCGCGTCCTACGAGCAGGCGCTCGCGCACGTCACGGGCCCGCCGCTGCCGAGCACGATGGAGCTGTACTGGGAACAGGGACTGCTCGACGTCCTGTTCGAGTATCCGATCGGCTCGGACCGCTCCGACTTCTCGATCCGGCCCCGACTCGAACGGCTGGGCCTGCGAACCACCGTCGTGCTGCGCTTCCTTCCCGCCGCCGGCGTCGTTCGCGCCTTCGATCTGCACGGGGATCCGGGCCTGGTCAGGCTTGCTCCGCGCTGGCACCAGGCCGCCTGGCGCTTCGTCGCTTCGGGGTTCTTCCACATCCTTGAGGGAACCGACCACCTGCTGTTCCTGCTTTGCCTGGTGATCCCGTTCCGGCGCTTCGGGCAGCTCGTCCTCCTGGTCACCTCGTTTACGGTCGCGCATTCGATCACGCTGATCGCGTCCGCGTACGACCTGGGGCCGGACGCGCTGTGGTTTCCGCCGCTCATCGAAACGCTGATCGCGATTTCCATTCTGTACATGGCGATCGAGAACGTCCTCGGCAGCAACGTGGGGCGCCGCTGGTTGATCACCTTCGGTTTCGGCCTGGTCCACGGGTTCGCCTTCTCGTTCGCGCTGCGCGAGACGCTGCAGTTCGCCGGGTCCCATCTGTTGACGTCGCTCTTGTCGTTCAACCTCGGCGTCGAGCTCGGGCAGCTGCTCGTGCTGGTGCTCCTCATTCCAGCGCTGGAAATCCTGTTCCGGTTCGTCGTCGCGGAACGTTTGGGAACGATTATTCTATCGGTGCTGGTGGGCCACACTGCCTGGCATTGGATGACCGAGCGCGCGGACCGCTTGAGCCAGTTCCCGCGGCCGGCGCTCGACGCCTCGCAGCTGGCAGTCGCCATCCGTTGGCTGATGGGGGTGCTGATACTTGGAGGCCTCGTTTGGCTGGCGCGCAGCGCGCTCCGTCAGCGGGCGCGACGGCGGCAGCAATCGACCCCGGTCCTCAAGTAAAGGCTACACTTACGAGGAAGAGCCCATCGGGGGCCGGCAGGAAAGGGGTGCCATGACCAAGCGAAGAAAAGTCAACGGGCGCGCGCGGCCGATCAGAACCAAGCGCGACTACGAACGCGCCTCAAGTGTGGCCAAGCGGCTCTCCAGCCAGGCCGACCGGGATTCCGCCGCCGAGCTGCGCCTGCAATCGCTGCTCCGGCAATTGGATGAGTTCGACGATCTGGAAGACGAGCCGAGCGCGGACGACCCGGCGGACTACCCCTATTCGGGACCTCGAAGGCGCTGGTCGGACGAGTCCGGCGACAACTGACGCTCATTCCACCTTGCGGCTCTTCGCATTCCAGTTCCGTTCGAGGTTTTCGATCAGCGCCGGGCTGAAGTGGCAGTAGGCCTGCTCGAGCGCGTACAGGGCGAAATAGTTCCGGAACAGATCGAACGGCTCCTGCGCAATGCGGAAAGCGCGCCGGTTTGCGGCGGCGCTCACCACGCCCGAACCGGTCAGCCTCTCCACAACGCGCTCGATCGCGCCGTCCATGTCGCCTCCCGCGACCACCTCGTCGCAGATCAGCCGTCCCTCGGGGCTGTCGCACTCGAACCGGCGCTCGGTCATGATCGCCTGGCGCGCAATGCGGTCTCCGGTGAAGCGCGGCAGGCGCAGGTTGGCCGCGCCGGGGATGATGCCTTCCTTGCGCGCGGGCAGGCTCATGAACGCGTCCTGAGCCGCGAGCACGTAGTCCATGACGAGCAGGTACTGGCAGTGCCCGCCGATGGCGAATCCCTCCACCACCGCGATCCAGGGTTTCTCCTGCGTTGTCCCGGTGACGTCGTCCGGCATCGCGTCCGGGCGCGCGACGCCCCGATAGATCTTGTTGACGATCCCCAGGTCGCGTTGCAGGTACCAGATGAACGGCACCCTGCCGTGGTAGAGATGCGTGAGGTTGATGCCGCTGCCGAGCACGCGGCGCCCCCGATACTTTCCGCTTTGCACGGTGCCCCCGCGCAGCACGCAGATCTGGGTGCGCGGATCGAGGATCGCCAGGTCGACTGCGATCTCGGCGGCGTCGAGGGTGGTGGCGTCCTCGGCGTTCAGGTGGCGCGGGTTCTTCTGGATCACATGCGCGGCCTCGCCTATGCGGAAGACTTCCGCCGCTCCGAGATCGACGCGAGCGTTTTTTTCCAGCTCCAAAAGTCGCCCGGCGGTCCCGGCGTGGGGAAGCAGCATCGCGTGGCAGAGGTGGCGCCCGGCGTGCGGATTCGCGAGCACCGCCGAGACGAAGATCCCCTGATCGATCTCGTGCCCCTCCTTGTCGCGCTGGATGAGCGGGGCCTCCGCCGCGACCTCTTCGCGAGTCGGGACGAGCCCCGGAACGAGGGTCGCGGCATCGTATACGAGCTGCTCGACGCGGATGAAGCGCGAGCGTTTCTGCGTGAGCCGGTCATAGACGGTCTCGGCGTGAGCGGCGAGAAATCGGCTGCGCGCCGCGCGTGCTTCGCGCTTGATCTGCTCGGCCGCCTGCGCCTCGTCCGCGTTGCGCGCGGGCTTCGCGGGCAGGCGCGCGAGCCGCGCCGCGCTGCTCTCCCAGAATCGCGAGTAGCGCGCGCAGTCGCCGGCAAAATCGCCGGTGTCGCGCGGCGGTTCCTCTCGAGCGGATGCTTCCGTGAACGTCAAGATTTGGGCCGCTTGTCGATGACTCGGACCGCCTTGCCCTGCGAGCGCTGCACGGTGCCCGGTTCGACGACGTGCACCTTGGCGCTCACGCCGATGTATCCCTTGATGCTCCGTTCGACGTCCTGCTCGACGACCACCTTGGCCGCCGCCGGCATTTCCGCCCTGCGCTCGACCAGTACATCGAGATCATCCAGGTGCCCGTCGCGGCGGACTTCGAGCACGTAGTGGGGCGCGAGCCGGTCCTGCTTCAGCAGCAGCTCCTCGATCTGAGAGGGAAATACGTTGACGCCGCGGATGATCAGCATGTCGTCAGAGCGCCCGGTGACGCGCGCCATGCGGCGCATGCTGCGCGCGGTGCCGGGCGAAAGTCGGGTGAGGTCGCGCGTACGGAAGCGAATCACCGGCATCCCGATCTTGGTGAGCGAGGTGAGGACCAGTTCGCCGTCCTGCCCCTCGGGCAGCACCGTACCGCTTTGCGGATCGATGATCTCGGGGTAGAAGTGGTCCTCCCAGATCGTCAGTCCGTCGCGGGTCTCCACGTGCTCGCTTGCAACCCCCGGACCGATGACCTCCGAAAGCCCGTAATGGTTGAGCGCCGCGAGCCCGAGGCGCCTCTCGATCTCGTCGCGCATGCTCTCGCTCCACGGCTCTGCGCCGAGGATCCCGACGCGCGCGGAGCACTGCGCCGGGTCGAGGCCCTGGCGCGCGAACTCGTCGGCGATCACCAGCGCGTAGGACGGCGTGCACATGAGGATGCCGGGCTTGAAGTCGCACATCAGCTGCACCTGCCGCTCGGTCATGCCGCCGCTCACCGGGACGACGGTCGCGCCCAGCGCCTCGGCGCCGTAGTGCGCGCCCAGGCCCCCGGTGAAAAGACCGTAGCCGTAGGCGATGTGAACGATGTCGCTGGAGCGGCCGCCGGCGGCGCGAATCGAGCGCGCCATCACCGCCGACCAGGTGTCGATGTCCTCCCTGGTGTAGCCGACGACGGTGGGCTTGCCGGTGGTGCCGCTCGAGGCATGCACGCGCACGATTCTGTCCATGGGCACCGCGAACATGCCGAAGGGATAGTTGGCGCGCAGGTCGGCCTTGGTGGTAAACGGAAACTTCGCCAGGTCTGCGAGATCTTTCAGATCACCCGGGTGAACGCCCGCGGCGTCGAAGCTCTTGCGGTAGTGCGGCACCTTCTCGTGCGCGTGCACTAGTGTCCAGCGCAGGCGTTCGAGCTGCAGGGTGCGCAGCTCGTCGACGTTCGCCTTCTCGATCGGCTCGAGCTGATCCATTGCGCGCATCATTTCATGAACCCGGGCAGCCAGGTAGCCAGCTGCGGAAAGGCGACCACGATCGCGAGCAGCGCGACGAGCGCCACGTTGAAGGGAAACACGCCGCGGAACACCGTGCCTATCGTCAGGTGGCGAAGCAGGCTCTTCACGACGAAGATGTTCATCCCTACCGGCGGGCTGATGAGGCCGATCTGGACGACGATCACGATGATGATCCCGAACCAGATCGGGTCGAAGCCGAGCGCGGTGACGACCGGGAAGAACAGCGGCACCGTCAGGAGGATCATCGACAGCTCCTCCATCGCCGTGCCGAGCACCACGTAGATCGCGCAGATCGCCACGATCACGAGAATCGGGTGCAGCGCGAACCGGGTGACGAAGCCCTTCAGGTCCGAAGGCATCGTCGTGTAGTTGATGAAGTTGGCGAAGATGAGCGCGCCGATCAGGATCATGAACAGCATCGAGGTGGTGCGCACGCTCTCGATCAGGACCTCCACGAAGGTCCTCCAGCTGAGCGCGCGGCGCGCCAGCGCGAAGAGGAGCGCGCCCCCCGCGCCGATTCCCGCGCCCTCGGTCGCGGTGAACACGCCGGCGTAGATCCCGCCGATCACGACGAGGAACAGCAAAACCACCGGCCAGACGCGCTTGATCGCCTCGAGCCGCACCGCCCAGGAGCTGCGCTCGCCCGGCGGGCCGGCCTGCGGATCCCGCCAGGTCATCCACGCGACGGCGAGGCACAGGAGCAGCGTCGCCACGACGCCCGGGAAAATTCCGGCCGCGAAGAGCTTGCCGATATTGGTCTCGGTCATGATGCCGTAGATCACCATGATCACCGAAGGCGGGATCAGGATGCCGAGCGTGCCGCCCGCGGCGATGGAGCCCGCGGCGAGCGTGTCCTTGTAGCCGAACTTGCGCATCGACGGATAGGCGACCTTGCTGAAGGTCGCCGCCGTTGCTATGGACGAGCCGCAGATCGCCCCGAAACCCGCGCAGGCGACGATGGTGGACATGGCGAGGCCGCCGCGCCTGTCGCCGAGAAAGGTGTAGGCAGCGTGGTAGAGTTCCTCGGACATGCGCGCCCGCACCACGAAATTTCCCATGAGGATGAAGAGCGGGATCACCGACAGCGTGTAGGCGAGCCCGGTCTCGTAGGTGGTCTGCGCGATCATCGACGCCGCCGCGCCGAAATTGACTTTCCAGGCGAAACCGAAGAAGCCCACGATCCCCATGGCGAAGGCCATCGGGACACGGAGGAAGGCAAGCAGCAGAAAGGCGGCAAGCCCGGCGAGGCCCTCGGTCATGCGAGCGGCCCCTCGCCGGGAATGTGGCGATGCGGCCGGCGGAACAGGGTCACGAGCAGGGCCGCCGCGGTGAGCGCCATGAGGATGCCCATCGCGTAGGTGAGCCAGGCGAGCTTGAACTGCAGTTGCGAGGTGGTCTCGCCCGCGCGGTCGAGGTCCTCGGCGCGCAGCCACAGGCGCCAGGAGAGATACCCGGTGCAGGCCGCGCCGATGAGCGACGCGAGCGCGTGCTGGATGCGGAACAGCCAGTCCGGCGTCACCGGATCGAACAGGTCGACGGTGATGTGGTCGCCTCGGAGCGTCACGAGCGGCAGCCCCGCGAAGATCAGGGCGGCGAGCAGCACCTCGGTGAGCTCGAAGCCGCCGGTGAGCGGCTTGTTCAGGAAATAGCGCCCGACGACGTCGACGCAGGTGAGCAGCATCAGGCAGAACATCACCGCAGCAGCAGCGTAACCGAGCAGCGGCACGAGCGCGCGGTCGAACCAGTCGAGCGGCTGGCGGGGTTTCACGCGAGCTCGCGGCGCGGTGATTGCCCGGCGACTATTTCTTCTGCAGCTTCGCGATCTCGGCGCGCAGGGCCTTCAGCACCGCCTCTCCATCGACGCCCTTGGGCCTGGCTTTCTTCTCGATCCACTCTTTCTCGAGCGGCTCGGTCTTCGCCCTGATCTCGGCGCGGAACTGAGCGCTCGCGATGACGATCGGGATCTTGGCCTCGCGCACCGCCGCTTCACCCTTCGCGTCGGCCGTGTCCCAGGCCCGGCCGGAGCGGCGCGCGAGCGCCTCGCCGAGGAGCGGCTGGATCGCCTTGCGGTCGGCTTCCGAGATCTGGTTCCACTTCGCCCGATTCGCGATCCACGCGAAGCTCACGTTGTACAGCCCGCCCGGAACGTAAGTGACGTGCTTGATGAGCGGCACGAGCTTGAAGGAGAGCGGCGACTCCTTGGGGAAGAACAGGCCGTCGGCGACACCGGTGGAGAGCAGCTCGTAGCTCTCCGGGGCGGGCTTGAGCATGGGCACCGCGCCGAGGTTCCGGGTGATGTCGTTCACCAAGCCGCCGCCGACGCGGATCTTCAGCCCCTCGAGGTCCTTGAGGGTGTTGATCGCGTGCTTGGTGTTGTACATCTGTCCGGGACCGTGGGTGAATACCGAGAGCAGCACGACATCCCTGTGCTCGTTCGCCCCGGCGAGCATGCGCTCGTAGATGCGCTGATAGGCGACCGCAGTCGCCTCGGCGGTCTCGCCCATGAACGGGAATTCGGGCGCGTCGGTGAGCGCGAAGCGGCCCGGCGTGTAACCGTGCGTGACGAACGACAGGTCCATCAGGCCGTCCTTGACGCCGTCGAAAGTCTGCACCGCCCCGACGGGCGCCTTGGGCAGGATGTTGCACTTCACGCGGGCTGCGGTCGCCTTTTCGATGTCCCCGCACAGTGGCACCAGCATGGTCGCGGTGATCGGGTGCCCGGGCGGCACCCAGGAGCTCGCGTTGAGGGTCACCTGCGCTGCGGCCGGGGCCGATGCGACGAGCGCGGCCAGGCCGAACCCGCGTACTGATTTCACGATTCCTTTCATGGCTTCCTCCGACAGTGAATCATGCTGCATGGGCACGGCGTTCGACTGATCCGGGCGAAACGATATGGGTGCGCAGCGTCGCCACGCCCTCGATCGAGCATTCGACCACGTCGCCGGGCTTCAAGAACAGTTCCGCCGCGTTCGGCTTGCCCACGGCGACTCCGCCGGGGGCGCCGGTCGCGAACATGTCGCCCGGCTCGATCGGGATGAAGCGCGAGAAATGCTCGAGCAGGTCGGGCAGCTTCCAGATCTGGTCGCTCGTGTTGACGCGCATGCGCTCCTTGCCGTTCACCGAGCAAGTCATCCACAGATCGTAGGGGTCGCGGATCTCGTCCATCGTCACGATCTCGGGCCCCAAGGGCCCGAAGCCCGGGATGTTCTTGCCGGTCCAGAAGCGCGAGCCCGAGGCGACCTCGCGCTTCTGCAGGTCGCGGCAGGTGAGATCGTTCAGGATCGTGACCCCGGCGACGTGGTCGAAAGCGTCCTTCTTCTTCGCGCCCAGGGCGCGCTTTCCGATGACGAACACCAGCTCCGGCTCGTAATCGAGACTGACGATGCCCTCGGGCCGGGCGACTCGCGCGTTGTGGCCGCTCAAGGCAGAGTTGAGCTTGATGAAACCGGTCGGCTCCTGCGGCATCTCGGTCAACAGGTCATTCCGCTTCAATTCCTCGAGATGCGTGCGGTAATTCTTCCCCGCGCACAGGAACTTGTCGGCGTCGGGGATGGGCGGCAGGTAGCGAATCTCGCGCTCATCGAGCAGGGCCGCAGCGAACCCCTCGCGGTCTGCGTCCGCCTCCGCGGACAACCGGCGCACCCGCTTCATCGCCGGATCGCCCGCGGCGAGCAGGTCCTTCATGCGCGCGGGCGGCGCCGGTTCGCCGGCGACGCCCGCAGCGGCGGCGAGATCGAGCACCTGGCGGGCGACCCGCACCCCGATCCGCGGGGAGCCCGTGCCGCGCACGGAAAAAGTGATCAGACGCATGCTCGGGTCAGATGGAAGGCTACCGGTTCTTCCGCGCCGCCAGTTTCTCCGCGGTGATCTCCGGGTCGACGCCTTGCGCTTCGGCGGCATCGAAGTTCAACTCGACCTTGATGCCGTTCGGGTCGTACATGAACAGCTGGTAGAGCGCCTGCCCGTTCGCGCGCCGCTCGCTGAATTCGACCTTGTTGCGGCGCAGCTGCGTCATGATCTGCTTCAGGCCCTTCGCGCGGAACGCGATGTGGTCGATCGCGCCCGTGCCCGCGCCGAGATCCTGCGCGAGGCGCCCGAGGTAGGCCTTCTGGCTGTCGCTCGCGTGCTTCGCGCTCTTGCCGATGTGGACCACGTCCACGCCGTCGAGGTACATCCAGTACACGGGAAAGCCGAACTCCGGGTGCCAGCCCTCCTGCATGCCGAGCACGTCGCGGTACCAGTCGCGCGTCGCGTCGATTTCGTCGGAGAGGACGAGGTAATGCTCGATGTGGGAGAGCGGCATGCCGGGCCCGCTAGTACTTCTTGATGTCCGCGTGGGCGACCATCACCATGTAGACCAGCAGGAACGAGAACAGCGCCGCCGTCCACAGCGAAAAGACCGAGAAGCCGCGGTGCAGGTCGAGAAGCGCCACGCAGGCGAAGAACAGGAACACGTCGATCAGCGTGATGTCGAGAACGAGCACCACGAGCTTCGCCGGCCGCTTATTGAGCATACCCTGGAAAACCGACAACGTGGCGTTCGCTGGAAATTTCGCGACCAGCATGCGCGTTGTCCACCAGATCACCGCGAGCACGCATTTGGTGAGAGCCGCAGCGAGCACCGCTTCTTTGAACGCCTGCGGCGTGAGGCTCCACTGGCTGATGATGAAGTTGAAGACGACGACCATATTGGAATACATAGGATTTGCTTCCTCCTTTTCTGGTGCGCTCCCGATCCCGGACGGCCGCCCGGCCCGGCCGCTTCCGCATCGCCCATTCCAATTTATGGCAGCCAGTGTAAGCTCTCTGCCGGATAAAGTGTGAGGTGCCTCATGAAACACGAAACTGCAGTGATGCAGCAGGCCGCCACCCTCCGGACCGGGGCCTACTGGATGCCCTTCACCCACAATCGCTACTTCAAGAAAAACCCCCGGTCGAGAATCCTCGCGCGCGCCGAGGGCGCGTACTACACGACCGCCGAGGGCGCTCGTCTGTTCGACTGCATCTCGGGCATGTGGTGCTGCCCGCTCGGCCACGGCCATCCGAAGATCGCAGAGGCCGTGGCGCGACAGGTGAAGGAACTCGACTACAGCCCCGCGTTCCAGATGGGGCATCCGAAGATCTTTTCGCTCGCCGAGCGCATCGTCGAACTCGCGCCCGCGGGAATGAGCCAGGTCTTCTTCGCCAACTCGGGCTCCGAGGCGGTGGACACCGCGCTCAAGATCGCGGTCGCGTATCACCGCATGAAGGGCGAAGCGGCGCGCACGCGCCTGTTCGGCCGCGAGCGCGGCTATCACGGCGTGGGCATCGGCGGGATTTCGGTCGGCGGCATCGCGCCCAACCGCAAGATGTTCGCGCCGCTCCTCCTGCAGGGCGTCGATCACCTGCCGCACACCTACAACGCCGCCGAGATGGCGTTCTCGCGCGGCCAGCCGAAGTGGGGCGCGCACCTGGCCGAGGAACTCGAGCGCCTGGTCGCGCTGCACGACGCTTCGACGATCGCCGCGGTCATCGTCGAGCCCATGCAGGGCTCGGGCGGGGTGATCGTGCCGCCGGCAGGCTATCTCGAGCGGCTGCGCGCGATCTGCGACAAGCACGGCATCCTGCTCGTCTTCGACGAGGTGATCACCGGGTTCGGGCGCCTGGGCGAGCCCTTCGGCGCGCAGCGCTTCGGCGTCATGCCCGACATGATCACCTTCGCCAAGATCGTCACCAACGGCGTCATCCCCATGGGCGGGGTGATCGTGAAACCCGCGATCTACGACGCGTTCATGACCGGCCCCGAGATCGCGGTGGAGCTGTTCCACGGCTACACCTATTCGGGCCACCCCATGGCCGCGGCCGCGGCGCATGCCACGCTCGACGCGATCGAGGAAGAGGGCTCCTTCAAGCGGGCGCGCGAGCTCGAGCCCGTGCTCGAGCAGGCCGTGCATTCGCTGAAGGGCGAGCCGGGTGTCGCGGACATCCGCAACATCGGGCTCACGGCGGCGGTCGAGCTCGAGCCCCTTCGCGAAAATGGGCAGGCCAGGCCCGGCGCGCGCGGGCTCAAGGTCTTCGAGCACGGCATGGAGGAAGGCATGCTGTTTCGCTTCAGCGGCGACACCATCGCCATGGCGCCGCCGTTCATTTCCACGCAGGCGGAGATCGGGAGGATGGTCGAGGTGTTGCGAGGCGCGATCCAGGCGACGCGCTAGGACGTGCCCGCCACGGGAACGAACAGGTCGTCCACGGCAACCGGAGCGGCCATGATAGCCTGCTCCGCCATGTACTGAACCAGCGCCCGGAGCGTGGGCCGGTTCGCGCAAGCAAGTATACTTGCCACCTCATGCTGCCACAAAATCGAGGGACGAATCGATGCGTCACATGCTGATCGCCGCCGCGTCATTCACAATCGCTGTTGCGCCGCTCGCCGCACATAGCCAATCGGCATACCCGACCAAGAGCATACGCTTTGTCGTGCCCGTCACGACTGGCGGACCGAGCGACATCGTGGCGCGCTTGCTCGGCGAAAGGCTTTCCGTTTCGCTCGGCAAGCAGGTGATCGTAGACAACCGTCCGGGCGCGTCGAACACCATCGGCGCGGCCATGGTTGCGAAAGCCGAGCCCGACGGCTACACCCTGCTGCAGGCGGCGGCCAACATGGCAACCAATCCGATCCTGTTGACGGACCTGCCGTTCGACACCATCAAGGACTTCGCGCCAGTCTCGCTTACGCACCTCACGCCGTACGTTTTCGTGGTGAGCTCGCAGTCGCCCGTGAAATCGCTGCAGGAACTCATCAAGTACATCAAGGACAATGCCGGCAAGATCACTTACGGCACCACCGGAGATGGCAGCCCGCAGCAATTGGCGACGCTGCTGTTTGCGCAGACGGCCGGCGGGCTCGGGAAAATGACGGAAGTCCCGTACAAGGGCAGTTCCGCCGCGCATCCCGACCTGATCGCGAACCGCATCTCGTTCATGATCGATCCACTCGCCGCCGCGGGGCCGCACATCAAGGCGGGGAACCTGCGCGCGCTGGCGGTCACCACGCCTCAGCGTAACCCATCATTTCCGGACATCCCGACGGCAACCGAAGGCGGCGTGCCCGGCTACGATTTCTCGAGTTGGGGCGGCGTGTTCGCGCCCGCCGGCACGCCGCGCGCGATCGTGCAGAAGCTGAACGCCGAAATCGGCGCCGCGCTCGCGAACCCGGACCTCAGCAAACGCTTCACCGACATGGGCCTGGTCGCGAAGCACAGCACGCCCGAAGAGCTCGGCAAATTCCTGCAATCGGAAATGACCCGCTGGCGCGCGGTGCTGGCGAAGAAACCGTAACCGGCGTCGATCGGCTAATCGCGCGCTCATAGACCCCCAAACGGAGGAAGCAACGTGAGCATCCAGCAACGCCGCCGCAAGTTTCTCAAGCAGTCAGCCGGACTTTCGGCCGCCGCCGCGGCCGGGACCTTCGGTTTCCAGGGCATTGCCGCTGCGCAGGCGGCGCCCATAAAGGTCGGCGTCCTCCATCCGGTGACCGGTTTTCTCGCCTATTCGGGCCAGCTGTGCCGGTTCGGCGCGCAGCTTGCCCTCGACGAGATCAACGCCGCCGGAGGCATCAAGTCCATGGGCGGCTCGAAACTCGAAGCGGTCCTGGGCGATGCGCAATCCAAACCCGAGGTCGGCGTGTCGGAAGTGGAAAAAATGAATGAAGCCGGGGTGTCGGCGATCGTCGGCTCGTACGCCAGCGCGATATGCCTGGCGACAACGCAGGCGGCCGCAAAATACGACATTCCCCACCTCGTGGACGTCGGCGTCGCCGATCAAATAGTCGAGCGCGGCCTGAAGAACACTTTCCGCTTCGGCCCCGGGTACAAGGTCATCACCGAGGCGGCGATCAACGATCTGCACATCATGAACACGCTTGCCCGCAAGCCGGCGAAGACCGTGATGGTCGTCCACGAGGAGTCGCTGTTCGGCACCGGTACGGCCGGTCTTCTCGCGAGCCAGCTCCCGGGAATGGGCTATCAGGTGCTGGAGGTGGTCAAGCACGCCAACCCGACGCGCGACTTCAACAACATCGTTCTGCGCATGAAGGCGCTGAACCCCGACATCGTCATCCCGGCGAACTACTACAACGAATACGTGCTGCTCGTGCGTACCATGAAGCAGCAGAACGTCCGCCCGATGGCGATCTACTCCGTGCTGGGCGGCGCGGCCTCGTCGTTCAAGTTCGTGAAGGAATTTCCGGACGTGGCAAACGGCGTGATCGACTGCAATCACTGGTACAACCCGAAAGACAAGCGGGCGATCGCGCTGCGGCGCAAAGTCGAAAAGCTGAACCAGTTCTACACCTACGAGGTGTACCTCAACTACCAGTCGGTCTACCTGCTCGCCGACGCCATCGAGCGCGCCGGGTCGGCGAAACGCGAGGCGGTCATCGACGCACTGGCGTCCTCCACCTGGGACAAGCACTTCATGCCTTACGGACCTACGCGCTTCGTCAACGGCCAGAATCAGGGCGCGCAGGCGCTGGTGCTGCAAGTCCTGAAGGGCGACATTCGGGTGGTGCTGCCCAACACTTACGCCGAATCCGAGCCGGTGTTCCCCTGGAAGGCCTGAAGCTCCTCCACCCCGGTCCGGATCGCTCTTCGGAGCGGGACCGTGCAAGCCGGTCATTGCCGTGCTCGAGCTGTCGATTCTCTTTCCGTCGCTGCTCAACGGTCTGACGACCGGGGCGGTTTACGCGCTGATCGCGCTCGGGTTGACGCTGATCTACGGCGTGCTGCACATCATCAACTTCGCCCATGGTGCGTTGCTGATGATCGCGCTCTACGGCGTGTTCTTTCTCAACGCGAAACTGGGGCTCGATCCCTACGCGGCCCTTCCCATCATGGTCCCGGGCATGTTCGCGCTGGGCTACGCCCTGCAGCGCTTCGTCATCGGCCGCGCGAGCCACGGAAAGGACGAGAACATCCTTCTCGCCACGCTCGGGCTCACCCTCATCCTGGAGAACTTCGCGCTGTACGCGTGGCGCTCGGACACGCGCACCATTGAAACGCCCTACACGTTCTCGACCGTCGATATCGCCGGCGCGATGATCTCAACGCCGAAAGTCGTCGCCTTTTTCGGCGCGCTCGCCGCCACGGCGATCCTGCTCGCGTTCATCACGCGCAGCGACCTCGGGCGCGCGATCCGGGCCGTAGCCAGGGAACGCCGGGGCGCGAAGCTGGTCGGCATCGACGTCGAGCACGTTTTCGCGATGAGCTTCGGTATCGGCCTCGCATGCCTCGGCGCCGCCGCGTGCTTCCTGCTGCCAGCGTACTACGTCAATCCGCAGGTCGGAAACGGCTTCGTGCTGATCGCCTTCACCATCGTCGTGCTGGGCGGCATGGGCAGCTTCGCCGGCGCGCTGCTCGGCGGCTTTATCATCGGCGTGGTCGAATCGGTCGGCGGGTTGTGGCTGGGAGAGAGCCTCGGCCAGATCGGCATCTTCGTCATCTTCATCGCCATCCTGCTGTTCCGGCCGCAGGGGATTTTCGGCGCGCGGACGTAGTTTGAAGACGCTCTGCGCGATTCTCGTGCTTTGCGGCGCCGTGGCGCTCCTGCCCGCGTTCGTCTCGTCGGGCGTCGTCCTCAATCTGGTCATCATGACGCTCTATGCCACGCTGCTCGGCCAGGCCTGGAATATCCTCGCCGGCTTCGGCGGGCAGTATTCTTTCGGTCACGCAGCGTTTTTCGGCACGGGCGCTTACGCGAGCGCCGCCCTTCAGGTCCATTTCGGGGTGAATGCCTGGCTGTGCCTGCCCTTTGCGATCGCCTGCGGCGCCGCGACGGGTGCCCTCGTCGGCGCGCTCTCGTTCCGCTACGGGCTGCGCGGCTCGTACTTCGCGCTGGTGACGCTCGCCTTCGCGGAAGTTTTTCGCATTCTCGCCAACTCGGTCAAGTTCACCGGCGGCGGCGTGGGCCTGCTCGTGCCGCTCAAGTCCTCTGCGCTCGATTTCCAGTTCCAGGGCAAGGCGGGGTTTCTATACGTTATCCTCGTCCTGACGCTCGCGGGCTTTCTGCTCTCCTGGTGGCTGGAGCGCTCGCGCTACGGCGCGTGGCTGACGGCGGTGCGCGACAACGAAGACTCGGCCGCGGCGCTCGGCGTGGATGTGTTCCGCGTGAAGCTCCAGGCGATCGTGATTTCGGCGGGGCTGATGGCGGCGGGCGGGGCGTTCTACGTGCAATATTTCCATTACATCGATCCCCACATCGCCTACGGACCCGCGGTGTCCGTCGAGGCGCTGCTCGGCCCGATCGTCGGCGGGCTGGGCACGGTTTTCGGCCCGCTCCTCGGCGCCGCGGCGCTCAAGCTGCTCGGCGAGCTCACCCGCAATCTGATGGGCGACGCACCCGGTGTGAGCCTGATGATCTACGGAGCGGTGCTGATCGCGATGGTCACGTTCCTGCCGCGCGGCATCGGCGGATTGTTCCGGCGCTTCGCGAGGGCCGCTTGAGATGCTGGAAGCGCGCCATGTGTCGATCAGCTTCGGCGGCCTGAAGGCGGTCGACGATGTGACCCTCGCCGTTCGGGCGGGCAGCATCACGTCGCTCATCGGTCCCAACGGCGCGGGAAAGTCCACGCTGTTCGGCATTCTCTCCGGGTTCCTCGAGCCCGACGCGGGCTCGGTGAGCTTCCTCGGGCAGGAGGTCACCGGGCTTGCGCCGCACCGCATCTGCCGCCTGGGAATGACGCGCACCTTCCAGATCGTGCAGCCGTTCGCAGGGCAGACGGTGCGGGAGAACATCGCGGTGGGATCGCACCTGCACCGGGCGCAGCGCAAGGTGGCGCTCGCCCACGCGGAGAGCGTCGCGCTGCGCGTCGGCCTTGCCGGCCGGCTCGACAAGCCGGCGCGGGATCTCACCATTGCGGGGCGCAAGCGCCTGGAGCTTGCTCGCGCGCTCGCGACAGAGCCGAAGCTTCTCCTGCTCGACGAGGTGCTCGCAGGCCTCAACCCGCAGGAAGTCTCGGAGATGTCGCCGGTGATCCGCTCGATCCGCGACGGCGGCGTCACGGTGCTCATGATCGAGCACGTGATGCAGGCGGTGATGAATCTGTCCGAGCACACCTGGGTGCTCAACAACGGGCAGCTGATCGCCGAGGGCAAGCCCGCCGACGTGACGCGCGATCCGCGCGTCATCGAAGCGTATCTCGGCCGCGGCGCGGCGGAACGCCTGCGGACGTCCGGGAACGAGGCCCATGCTTGAGGTGAGCGCGCTCAGAGGCGGCTACGGCGCGGTCGAAGTGCTGCGCGGCATCGACCTGAACATCGGCGCGGGCGAGATCGTCGCGGTCCTCGGCTCGAACGGCGCCGGCAAATCCACCCTCAACAATACGCTATGCGGCCTTGTCCCCGCGTCCGGCGGCCGCGTCGCGTTCGAGGGGCGCGACATCACCGGCGCGCGCCACACCGACATCGTCGCCGCCGGTCTGATCCAGGTGCCCGAGGGCCGGCGTGTGTTTCCGAATCTTTCGGTGCGCGAGAACCTCGAGCTCGGCAGCTATCGCCGCGGCCGCGAGCACCGCGCGCGGAACATGGAGCGCGTCTTCTCCGTATTTCCGCGGCTGGAGGAGCGGACCGCGCAGCGCGCCGGCACGCTCTCCGGCGGCGAGCAGCAGATGCTCGCGATCGGCCGCGCGCTGATGGCCGAACCGCGGCTGCTCGTCCTCGACGAGCCTTCGCTCGGGCTCTCGCCGATGCTGGTCGACGAGATGTTCTCGCTGGTGAAGCGGCTGAACGCCGAAGGATTGTCGATTCTGCTCGTCGAGCAGAACGTCGGCCAGGCGCTCGAGATTGCGCATCGCGCCTGCGTGCTCGAAAATGGCGCCATGGTATTCCACGGCACCCCCGCCGAGCTGCTCGACAACGGCGCTCTCAGGCGCGCCTACCTGGGAATCTGACCGTGCTGCAGACGCTCGCGCAGAAGATCATCGCCCGTGCCGCCGGCCGCGACGCGGTGGCTCCCGGCGAGATCGTTACCTGCAGGGTGGACCTCGCCATGTTCCACGATTCGAGCGGCCCGCGGCGCCTGCAACCCATGCTCGAGCGCCTCGGCGCGAAGGTCTGGGACCCCGAGCGCATCGTCCTCATCACCGATCACTTCCTGCCCGCCGACGACGAGGAAAGCCGCACGATCCAGCGCGTGACGCGCGACTGGGCGCGCGCGGTCGGGGTGAAGAACTTCTACGACGGGATCGGCATCTGCCACGTGGTGCTGCCGGAAAAAGGCCACCTGCGGCCGGGGATGTTCGCGGTCGGCGGCGACAGCCATTCGCCCACCGGCGGCGCGTTCGGCGCCTACATGTTCGGCATCGGCGCGACCGAGATGCTCGGCGTCGTGGTGACGGGAGAGATCTGGCTGCGGGTCCCCGAGACGATCCTGCTGCGCTGGCGCGGCCGCCTTCCGGACGGCGTGACGGCGAAGGACATGATGCTGTTTCTCGCCGGCAGGTTCGGCCTGGACGGCGCGCAGTACCAGGCGGTCGAGTTCGACGGCGAGGCGATCGCGGCGCTGCCCATGCAGGAGCGCATGACCCTCGCCAACATGACCGCCGAGATCGGCGCGCAGACCGGGCTCATCGCGCCGGACGAAGTGACGCGCGCGTATCTTCGCTCCGCCGGCGTGCGGGAAATCGAAACCGACGGCTGGCGCACCGACCCGCAGGCGCCGCTTCGCGAGCGCCACGACTTCGACGCCGCTTCGCTCGTGCCCCAGGTCGCCGCGCCGCACAGCCCGGCGAACGCGCGGCCTGCGTCCGATCTTGCCGGAACGCGCGTCGATGTCGCCTACATCGGCGCCTGCACCGGCGCGAAGCTCGAGGACCTGCGCATGGCCGCGCGCGTGCTGAAGGGAAGGAAAGCGGCGATCGAGCTGATCGTCGCGCCCGCCTCGCTCAAGGACCAGGAAACGGCGCGCGCCGAAGGCACGCTCGGCGTGCTCGAAGCCGCGGGAGCGAAGCTCTTCGCGACCGCCTGCGGCGCCTGCGCGGGCTACGGCTACCGCTTCGGGCCGAACATCAACATCATCTCCAGCATCGCGCGCAACTTCAAGGGGCGGATGGGCGATCCGGCCTCCAACGTCTACCTCGGCTCGCCCTACACCGTCGCCGCGGCGGCTGTGCGCGGCACGATCGGCGATCCGCGCGAGCTGCTCGCGTAGCGTCGCTCGCCTACCTCGCGAACGTCCCGCTTCGGGCGCGCCACTTGCGGCGAGTCGCCTTAGAAGCCGTTGTTCGGTGGCACCAACCCTTGAAGCGCAACGACTCGAATGGCAGAAAACGGCCAAAAGCGGACGTTCGGGCCTAGGAAAAACAGCTCGGCAGTCAGGCTTATTCGCACCGCCAGATGTATTGCCTGTTTTCGCCGAATGTTGCGGAGCAACTCTTCAAAATCTCGCCCAACGTGCCCGACGATTTGGGCAAACCTTTTGGTTTGATTTTTACGAAACCGGTTAGCTTAGTCGGGGACTCTTTGATCATCTGAACATCAACAACAGTCAGTCCGGGCCGTTTCTCGTACTCTGATCGAATGCTTTGCTTTGCCTGCTCGATATCTGCTTCGCTGAAACCCGATTCGCACGCGGTTAATGCCAATGCAAGCACCATCACGGCTGTTCCCTCGCGTATCCCCATACTGAGCCCTCCCCGATTTGCGCCCAGCCTTCACCGTAGCCAATTCACACCTTCGTGCCGCAGCCTCGTAGAACGTTCCTTGCTGCCCCGTCATCCCTCCGCCCAATGGCCGCTTTGGGTCGATAGCGGACGCCAAGTACGCCCCCGACCGGGGTTCGAACCCGGACCTACAGATTAACAGGTCTGCCTCCCCGTCGGAACGCGCCGTTTGGCGTCGGCGAGCGCGATTCTACGCCACTGCACGCCAAAGGCGGCCTGGAAGAGTTTGGGAGATTGGTTGGGGACACGGCGCAATCTGCGGGCGCTATGCAAGTGAACCACCGAGGCGTGGCTGCTGATGCGGGATTTTGTCGCAGCGCGCCGGGCGCGCTGCGCGTATCCTTCGCTTCGAAGTCAATTCACGCAGTTCTGGCGCCGCGCGCCTACGGAACCTGAAGGGGGAGCCATGAACAAGAGCATAACCGTCGTCCTCGTCCTCGTGCTCGCGGCCCCCTGCAGTAGCAGATCGCAGGATAAAGCCAATGTGCCACCGCCGATGGATCCGACGCGCAAGGTGAGCAGGCAGGTCTGCACCAGAATCGTCCATATGGACGGCGGCAACCTGATGTGCATTGAGCTCACTGAGGCCCAGCGGCGCGCCGAGCTCGAAGAAGAAGAGCGGCAGGCCAGGGCCCGGAGGGAAGCCGAGGAGCGCGCCGCGCGCGAGCGCCTCGAGCGTGAGCGCGCCGAGCAGCTTGCCCGGGAAGAGGCCGCCCGGAAGCAGCGGGCTGCCGAGGAGGAGCGGCTCGCCGCTGAGCGCCGCCGGCTGGAGGCCGAGGCCGCGCGCAAGGCCCAGGAAGAGCGCGAGCGTCAGGAGAGGGCGGAGGCAGAAGCCCGTGCCCGCCAGCTTGCCGAGCAGGAAGCGCGTGAGGCAGCCGAGCGTGAGTGTCGGCGTCTCGCGCAGGAACGGCTCGACGGCCGCGCTCTACTCGTGAGCTTCGTCGACAACTACGGCAAGGTCGAGGAAAACAAGGGGATAGCTGGGCAGATCACCACGTTCCTCAGCAAGGCTCGCAAGGTGGAGCCATGCCCGCCAGCAAATTCGACACCGCAGCTAAGCCGGACAGATAATCAGTTAGCCAAGCCTCGCTAGCCCTCCCCGATTTGCGCCCAGCCTTCACCGTAGCCAATTCACAGCTTTGTGCCGCAGCCTAGTAGAACGTTCCTTGCTGCCCCGTCATCCCTCCGCCCAATGGC
>WNFV01005377.1_pt1 | contig 25702 bp, 21 predicted proteins | sample 5400101 | NCBI WGS metagenome assembly WNFV01 (sample SAMN13153361, study PRJNA577476) | soil metagenome | isolation source: 115 cm soil or saprolite under grassland replicate 1 | place: USA:California | collected 2016-06-15
GCCAGTCCGGCGCCGTGACCCCCTTGCTGCCGTCGACGCGAGTGCCTGTCCGTGATCATCGGAATGCTGTCCGCAATCGATCGGAAATACTGTCCGCCTTCAATCGGAACAGCTGTCCGCCTTCGTCGGAATCCGCAAGCAGGCCTCGAAAGTGACAATGTGGATGCCAACCCCCCTGTCAGAGACCTGTCAGAGGGGAAGGCCGAGTGAGCGGGGAAGCAATCGACATGAGCACCCGCTCGATCCGCCGGGGTAGTGGGCACGGCACGTCAGAAAGGTGATGCGAGTAATCGGGGGAGGCCCGTCACGGGCGAGGGTATCGTCGAGAACTGTGATCCGGACCCCTCGGCGTCAAGGGCGTGGGCGAGCCGAGTTTGGTTCCGACCGCGGCGATCTTGAATGCCATCCATAACGCGGTCGGGATGCGCATTGCTTCCCTGCCCGCACATCGGAAAAGATCTTCGCCGCGATCAAGGCGATATGCGCTGAAGGGGCAAAAGCAGATTCCAGCCTGACCGGACGGAGCCGCGCTCGCTCGCACCTCGGGATGACGGAACGAGTCAGGGCAAAGGCGCGGCTGTATGAATTCCTGCTTGCTATCGTTTCAGCAACGGGCTGCCGTATAGACCGGTCGGCTTGAGCAGGAGGATCAACAGCATGATGGCAAAGGGCGCCATCTGTGCCAGGGGGGCATAGATGAGGGAACCGAGGGAGACGACTTGTCCCACCAGGAAGGCGGATACGAGGGTTCCCTTGAGGCTCCCCAGACCCCCGATGATGACGACCATGAAAACAAATGCCAGCACCTCGAGCCCCATCTGCGGGTCCACCATGATCAGCGGCGCATGCAGACCGCCGGCAAGCCCTGACAACGCCCCGGCAATGATGAAAGTAATGGTGAAGAGCCGATACACATTGATGCCCAGTCCCTCAACATGCTCGACGTCCTCAATGCCGGCCCGGATTGCCTTGCCAATGATGGTTCGGTTCAGGAAGAGCCAAATGCCGGCATAAACGAGCAAGGCGATGACGACGACGACCAGACGGTAGACCGGGACCTCCGTGCCGAGAATGTCGATCTGGGCAGCGATCGGAACGGGCACTGGACGGGGCACCAGTCCCCAGAAATACTTGATGACACCCACACCGCCAATCAGAATCCCGAAGGACGTGATCATACTGAAGGTGATATCTCGTTCGTAGATGCGCAAGTAAACCAGGCGTTCCACGGCGAGGCTTGCGATGCCCCCGACGACCACCCCACTGAGCACGCCGAGCCACAGGTCTCCTATCGCCAGGCTGATGGAATAGGTGATGTACGCACCGATGGAGTAATAGAGCAGCTGGTCGAGGCTGATGACGCGCATCAGGCCAAAACACAGGGAAAGCCCGACTGACATGAGGAAAAAAATGCTCCCCATGCTCAAGCCGAAAATCACCCCGGAGGTCAGCAGGTGTGCGTCGATCATCCGCTCTTCACTCCACCGTCACTCGCGCCGGCCAGCTCGCTGGCGCGAAAAGAACGCTTTCTTCAGAAGAGGCTCCAGCGTGCCCCAGATGCCTTTTTCTCCGGCGAGCATGATGAAAACCAGCAGGAAGCCGATGATCAGCTCCCAGTTGCCGAAGACCTTGCTGACCAGGTCCTTCATGCCGGTGTAGGCAATCGAGCCAACGATGGGCCCATAAAGCGTGCCCATCCCTCCGAGAATTGTCACCACCACTGGATCGGCGGCACGCGCCGGGCTGGTGATCTCCGGGCTCACGAAGCCCAGATAGACGGCATACATCGCCCCGGCCAGTGCGGTTGTCGTATTGGCGATGACGAAGGCGAGTAGCCGGATGCTGAAATTGCTGTAGCCAAGGAACGTCAGCTTGTCCTCGTTGATCTTGGCGGCGAGGCAGCACGCGCCGTAGATCGAGTCGTCGAGGTACTTGTAGAACGCCCAGACGGCGAAGCCGACCATGAATGCGAAGATGAAGAACTGGTCCGGCCGGGATATGTCCAGTACGGGAGTGGAAGACAGCCGCGTGAGAAACCACAGCCCGTTGTCGCCGTGGGTGATGTCCGCCAGAACTTTCTGCATGAGATAGTAGATGATCACCGCCAGCGCGAGGTTCACCAAGGCGAAGTAGTCACTACGCAACCTGACGAACAGAGGACCGACGGCGAAGGACACGACGATCCCCGCCATGACGCCGATCAGAATGCCGACGTAAGCGTTGGTGCCGAAGTAGTAGAGGTAAAATGCGGCCGCATAGGCGCCCACCGCGAGATAAGCCGGCTGACCGAACGATATGAAACCGACACGGCCAAGAAGGAAGTTGCAGCCGATGGTGTAAATCGAAAAAATCATGATCTCGTTGGCGAAGGGCAGCGGCAGGAATATCCGCAGCAAGGCGAGCAGCGAGAACGCCAGTAACAGGCCCCACCACCATCTCAACACGTTCATCGCGGAATCCACTTATCGATCCTCTTTAGTTACGACCCGACGCACCGCTCCGGTCGAAACCCTCTAATGGCGCCGCCTGAAGGCGGCTTTAGCTTGTCGCATTTTCTATGGCGAACCGCTGCACACTTCGCCTGAAGATGCTCTCTAGAGATATTGTTCGCAAACCTCGGGCCTGATCGACTCGCGGTCGGCGATCTCCGCCATGACACGTCCTTCATTCAAGGCGTACACCTTGTCGGCGATCGCGCACACCAGCGGCAGGTTCTGCTCGACGATCACCAGCGCCGTTTTTTTGCTCAATTCCCGGAAAACGTCCCTCAGCTGCGCGACGATACTGGGGGCTAGGCCCTCGGTGGGCTCGTCAATGAGCAGCAATATGGGGCTGCCCAGTATGGCCCGGCCGATCATCAGCATCTGGCGCTCACCGCCGCTCAGATAGCCCGCCTTGCGGTCCATTAGCTGCTTTAGTTTGGGGAAATAGTCGGTGACCTGATTCCAGTTGTAATCCTTCGTCGCGTAGCTGCCGAGCTCGAGGTTTTCCCGGACCGTCAGATCGGAAAACACTTTCTTGTCCTGGGGAACGTACTTGATGCCCATTCCGGCGATGACGTAGGCCGCCGTGCCAAGCAGATTGGTCGCACTCGAAGTGATCGCCCCCGATGTCGGCTTCAGGAATCCGGCAATGCTCTTGAGGAGGGTGGTTTTGCCAACTCCGTTGCGACCGACGCAGGCGACGACCTGGCCCTTTCGCACGCTCAGGCTGACATCAAAGAGAACCTTCGATTCACCGTACGAGACATTCAGCCCGGTGACCGTCAGGATGTCGTCGCTGTTGGTCATGAAACGGTAGTTCCGTTCGGATCGGCAGGGACTTCGATCTGCCAGTAGCTTCTTCGCACTTCCGGATGCCGCAGACATTCCTCACACCCGCCGTCGGCGATGACCCGACCTTCGTGCATGACGGTGAGCCGCTGCAGGAAGTCCTGAACGTGGGAGATCTTGTGCTCCACGATCAGGATTGTCTGCCGGCCGACGTGCCTGCGTAGGACATCCAGGACTCCCTGGATCTCGGATTCGGCCAGCCCTGCGAGCGGTTCGTCGAGCAGCAGCACCTTGGGCTCCGCCAGGATAGCCATGGCGATCTCTAGGCGCCTCTTTTCACCCAGGCTGAGGTGCTTGACCTGCCTGTCGCGCACATCCTGCAGGTCGAACGTTTCCAGAACCGCAACGATCTTCGCTTCTTTGCGGTATCTCTTGCGGGTGTTGAGAACCAGCTGGAGCAATGATGACTTCCTGTGCGCCCTGAAAAAGGAGAGCATCAGGTTGTCGATCACACTCAGGTTATCGAAGGTGGCCGTCAACTGAAATGTGCGCATCATTCCCCTGGCGACTCGTTCCTGGGGCGTCATGCGGGTGACGTCTTCGCCTTTGTAGCGGATGACTCCTTCGTCTGGTGGGTAATATCCAGTCAGCAGATTGAAAAACGTGGTTTTGCCGGCGCCGTTGGACCCGATGATGCCGGCGACCTCATTCTCCTGCAGCAGATAACTCACCTGGTCGACGGCGACCAGTCCGCCAAAACGTTTCGTAACGCGTTCAGCCCTGATGATCTCGGCACGCGGGTCCGTGCACACGTCCGATCCTTTTCTGATTTTCCGCCCGGCGCATGCAGGAAACATGCGCCGGGGCGGAGATTGACGGCATTTGCTCGATCGAAGGTGGGTGAGAGTCCTGCCCGGAGCTAAGATATATTCAGTAACCGAGAGACTTGAGTGTCGGCATGACCGCTTCACCGCCCATGGAGCCCATGACCGTGAACAAATCCCATGCGTCCTTCTGCTCGCCGGGACTCTTCCCCTTTACCAGGAAGGCGGCGTGCTTGTAGACGGCCGCATGGTCTTGGCGCCATTTGGCCGGACCCTTGACGGTGTTGAATTCGCCACCGCCTGTCATCAGAGCCGCGGACACCTTTTGCGCATCAAAGGATTTGGCCGCCTCGAATCCCCTGAACATCTCCATATAGGCGATGTAGGCGATGGTGGCATACGCATCGGGAGGTGTCTGATATTTCGAGCGGAACAGCTCGGTGAATTCCCGCGCGCTCTTTGCCACTTCCTTGTCTTCGAACGAGTTCAGGTCATAGTAGAAATAATGCATGGCGTAGACGCCCTGCAGCGCCTCGGGCGGCACGCCTTTGGCGACCACATTGGTGATGAAGGTGTTGAAAATGGTCATTTCCTTGCCGAGACCCATCTGGTGGACCTGTTTCAGGAGCGCCACGGCATCGGCGCCGAATTGGGCGAAGATGAAGGCATCCGGCTTGGCTGCACGGACCTTCTGCAAGATCGTCGTAAAGTCACTGGTTCCCAGTGAAACCTCGTCATAGCCGACGATCTCCGCGCCATATTGCTTGGCGGCCTCATAGACGCCGTCCCGGATGTCCCACCCAAAGCTGTCGGCACGGGCCAGAAAGAAGATGCGCTTCTTGCCCAACGTTTTGACGGCCGAGTAGCCGCTCATGTAGCCGACGGTCCAAGGGCTATACGCCGTGGCGAAAGTTGAATCGGCGAGCTTGCCCTTCTGGAAGCCCTCCTTCGCCATGACGCAGACCGGGAAATAGGGCATCGGTTCTTTGGAAACGATGGAATTGATGGCATAAGCCAGCGGGGCCCAGGTCTGACCGCCTACGCCTTTGATGCCTTCCGAAACCATATAACGATAGCGGCGGACGCCGACATCGAGCTTAGCTTCATCGTCGTCGACGATGCCTTCCACCGTCACCTTCCCCCAGGGCATGTTGAGACCGCCTCGCTTGTTGATGACATCCACCGCCAACAGCGCGCCCTGTTTCTGGGTTTCGGCCACCGCCGCGAACGTTCCGGTGAGCGGTAGCAGGATGCCTACCTTGATCTTGTTGGGTTGCTGCGCCACCGCGGCGCCGTGACCCAGGACGCTGCAAAATGCAAACGTCGCAAGCAAACCCCACAGCCTTTTCATTGGCGTTTCCTCCTGTTGTGACTCTCACCTCGGAGTTTCATACAGATTTTGCCTCATGCTCCAAGTCGATGATTGCAGGAAATTAGGACACTACCCATGATCCTCCCGCCTTGACTTTGATTTACATCAAGCGGCAGGGTAAATCGGCTTGGATTATTGTGATTGCCGTTTCGTTCATGACCTGACTCGTTCCAAGTCGAATCGCCCAACCTGCAGGCATCGAAGCGGCTTCACCGCAACATGCTGGCGATTGCGCTTGCCAATAAGCTTGCTCGCATCGCCTGGGCGCCCTTCCACACGGTCGCGCCTATCAGCCGAGGATCGTCGCCGCTGCCGCGTGACAAAGGCTCGCTCAGATTCACCAAGGGGATGCCCGCAACAAAGCTCATTGATCAGCCGATTGACCGCTCTTGGCGAGAGCCCACAGAGTCCTGGCTGGTATCCGTCGGCAGTGGCGTGTTGAAATACCTTCCGAAGTCATGCTGGGCCGCAATCGGCTTCGAACTCATGAGCGAAGAACGGCATCCGGCAGGATTCCCGGACCGAGATCCGTCCGGGGCGGCGCAGGGCCAACCTCAGGGGTGGTTGCACCGTTAATTATCTCCCATATCGCGAGGCCCCGGCGTGCTATCGTTTGTATATTGAAGACATGGGCCTCAACCCGGGAGGGAGTGGTCCACGAAAGGTTGATTCACATCAATGCCGATCATCCGCCAATTGTAATCCTTCCACTTATCCCTCGCGGTCGGTCGGTTTGCTAATCGTGATTTCTCGGTGGCAAGGAAATGCAGGGAGTTCGCCATGGTTCACACCCTGGTTCCCAGCGACCGCGTAGAGACTGCAGCGGTCTACGGTCGCGACGGCCAAAAGATCGGCACGATCGAGCGACTGATGCTTGAAAAGATGACCGGAACAGTCGCTTACGCGGTGGTGAGATGCGGCGGATTTCTCAAGTCTGCCAAACACCACTATCCGGTGCCGTGGAATTCGCTGAAATACAATGTGGCGCGCAAAGCTTATGAGACCAACCTAACCCTGGAAGAAATTCGGAGTGGCCCATCGGAGCTCGACGGCGAGGCGTTCGACTGGGGCGACCGCTCCCCGGTCTATCGCTATCCGCAGTATTGGACAGTGTAAGGGCAACCAACCTGCCGCGCGAGGAGATCACGGTCCGCTTCCCGATTCGTGTGCCATGCTGGTGACCAGCCCTCGTTGAACTGATCCGACTTGAAGTACGTCTTTTGGCATCAAAGAGGACTGATATGCTGATCAAGCCATTGAACTCGGCCGCGATCTCGGCGAAGCGCTCGGTGCCTCCCTCCGCCCAGCGATACTCGATCGCGATTGCGACCTTCGATCCAACCGAGTTCGCGCAGTCGGTCCATTGGCTCATGGCTAAAGACGTGGCTGCGCCCAAGGCCGCCCTCCCCGAAAGGGGGTGGCCCGTTTTGAACTTGAGAGTGGCCCGCTTGACCGAGATCAATTTCGCGGATTGCATATCATGCAACGATCGCGGCGTCGGACAACCCAAGTGTCCGATGTGATTAGCCCCGACCTAAGAGGAGCAGGTCGGGGCTTTATCTTTTTGCCCAGCAAACGTTTTATGAGGCGTTCTTGAGTGCATCGAAACCGACCGTGGCCGTATTGGCGACGCTGAACACCAAGGGCAAAGAAGCTCGGTTCGTCGCAGACGTGTTAGCGCGCGCAGGCGCAACACCGTGGGTCGTCGACTTATCTCTGAAATCGCACGACGTTGACGGTGCCAACGTGGCGGGCGCGAAGGTGGCTGCAGCGGCGGGCGCATCCTGGCAAGCGCTGAGCGAACGTTCACGTCAGGACGCTGCCGCGGTGATGTCCGAGGGCGGAAAAAGGATGCTGCTCGAGAGATTCATCAATGGTGAGATTTCCGGCGTCATCGGGCTTGGCGGAGCGAACGGCACCGATCTCGTATGTTTGATGATGCGGGCGTTGCCTTACCTCGTGCCCAAGGTCATGGTGAGCGCTGTAGCCGGCACGGCGGCCGCGCAGTGGTACGTGGCCGAAAGTGACATCGCCATGTATCCCTCGATCGGCGACGTCGCGCTCAACCGCATCACCAGATCGGTCATGGAGAACGCTGCATTGGCGGTGGCGGCTGCAGCCAAGAACTGGGCAGAGAAACGGGAAGCCAGGACTAAACATGTGCCGCTCGTCGCGGTCTCATCGTTTGGCGGCACGGCCGGCTGCGTCGATCGCGTGAGCGAACGCCTTGAAAACCTGGGCTACGAGGTCATCCAGTTCCACGCCTCGGGCGTCGGCGGCAAGTCGCTCGAACGGCTGGCGGCCTTGGGCGAACTCGCGGGCGTCGTCGACATCACGACGCACGAGCTTACCGATCTGATCGTCGACGGCGTGTATTCCGCGGGCGACGCGCGATTGACTGGCGCAGGCGCGGCCGGCCTGCCGCAGGTGGTCGTGCCCGGTGCGATCGACCACGCCAACCTGTGGGTGGGTCAGGTGCCCGAGCGTTACAAGGCACGCGAATTCTTCCAGTATAATGCGCAGAACCTGCTCATGCGCACCAATGCCGAGGAATTCGAGAAACTCGGTCGTGAATTCGCAACCCGGATCAACGCGGCAAAGGGGCCGGTGCGCGTGCTCGTTCCGCTTGCAGGCTTCAGCGAGCACACCAAGCGCCGCGCGCACGATCTTCAAGGCAACGACAAGGGCCCCTGGAAGCGCACCGAGGACTACCGGATTTTCGTGGATACCCTAAAGTCGCACCTGAAGGCCGTGCGCGTCGACGAACTGGCGCTGCACGTAAACGACACTGCCTTCGCGGATGCCTGCGTGGACGCTTTCGTTGAAATCGGCAAAGACGTGATGTAACAACACCTGACGCACTAAAGATGACCAAGCCGAGCAAACATGGTCGCCTCGACATTCCTGTGGTGCACCACCAAACCGACGTGCTGATCGGCGGCGGCGGCGCGGCCGGCACCATGGCCGCATTCGAATGTGCGGAAGCCGGGGTCGCCGTCATTCAGGTGACCAAGGGCCGCGCTACCAGCGGCACGACCACCGTGGCGCGCGGAGGCTTCGCCGCCGCCATAGGCGAGGACGACAGCCCCGAGCTTCACATTCAAGACATCCTCGAGCACGGCGGCGAACTGATCGATCCCGAGCTCGCGCGCGTCTGGGTCTACGACATCGTCGACGTGGTGCACGATCTCGAGTCCTGGGGGGCGGAGTTTGTGCGCGGCGCCGACGGGCGCCTCGACCTCAAATCGTTTCCGAGCCACTCCAGAAACAGGGCCTGCCATCACTACGACACCACCGGCAACATGATCACCAAGGTCCTGTCCAGGAAGCTGCGCGCCGACACCCGCATCGAGAAGCACTCGATCACGGCCATCGTCAATCTTATCAAGCAGAATGGCCGCGTCGTCGGCGCCTGGGGCGTTGACTACCAGAACGGGGCGCTTGTCATCTACCATGCGCAGCAGATCATCCTGTGCACCGGCGGCGGTAGTGGCCTGTTCTATGTCAACGATAACCCGCCGCAGGTGACTGGCGACGGCTACGTGCTGGGATTCCGCGCCGGCGTTCCACTGTTAGGGATCGAGATGATCGACTTTCAGGCGATGTGCTGCTCACCCAAGGAGCTGTTCGGCTTCGCACCGCATCCGACCGGCTTCATCAATGCAGGTGCAGTGTTCAGAAATCGGGAGGGCGAAGAGTTTCTCAAGCGCTATTTTCCCGATACGGCGGAACAATCGACCCGTTCTGAGGTGATCCTCGCCATGGCCAAGGAAATCCACGCCGGGCGCGCGACGTCCACGGGCGGCATTTTCATGGACGCGACCAAGGTTCCCATGGACGTGATCCAGAAGCAGATTCCGCACGTCTACAAGACCTGCCTGCACCGCGGCATTGACATCACCAAGACGCCGCTGGAGGTGGCGCCGGGAAGCCACACGTGGCTTGGCGGCCTCAAGGTCGACATCGACGGCAAGACCCCGGTCGCGGGTCTGTTTGCGGCCGGCGAGACGGCGGGCGGCATCCACGGCGGCAACCGTATTGGCGGTTCGGCGTTGTCGGCTTCGCTGGTGTATGGCCGACGCGCCGGCAGAAAGGCGGCAGCACTCGTCATGGAGTCGCGTGTCAATTTGGCCCGACCGGAAGTCGACGCCATCCCGGAATTCGAACGTGCATGGCTTGCGGACCTGATGCGCCGCGACAGCGGCCCTTTGCAATCCGATGTGCGGATGAACTGCCGCATGCTGGCGCACAACAAGCTTGGTCCCATCCGGGAGGAACGGACGCTCAAGGAGGCACTTGCAGAGTACGAACGCATAGAGCGCGAGGATGTGCCGACCATGCGGCTCGACGAAAGAGCGCGCAGCTCCGACAAGGTGCGGGGCGAGGAGCTGGAGAGCGCGCTCTCCGTGCGCAACCTCGCACTGCTCGGGCGCATCCTTGCGAGCGCCGCGCTCGCGCGCACGGAAAGCCGTGGTGCGCACTTCCGGCTTGACTATCCGGACGCCGATGACGTGTGCTGGCGCGTGGTCACGCGCCTGCAACTGGGCGCGAACGGCGCGCTTGAATTTCACACCGATCCAGTAAAGGAACCGGCTGCTTCCAGCACACGCGGCAAGACGGTGGCTGCGAGATAGCGCCGGGACGGGCGGTTTGTTGCATCAGCGACAGACGCCGTAACACAAGCAGCCGGTACTGTGCCCTGTCCTTGCTCAAATCTCCACAAGGCTGAGACAGACTGGAGATTTTCGCGGGCCGGCCGTACCGTCACGGTCATGGTGACGATTCTCTGCGCCCTTGTTTCGATCTTCGAATTCCGTGTTCGCAGCCGCGCCTCGCTGGAACTTGAGCTTATTGCCCTGCGACATCAGGTGACCGTCCTGCGGCGACAGTCGCTCAAAAATCTGTTTGGTCTCAGAAACGGTTGGCAGGTAAAGATCACGAGTGATGATATTTCATCAGTTGAAGAGAACATCACCACAGCTGTGAGTCGGGCAGCATGCATGGATGTGGGTGCCGGATTCGAGCGACGCGTAAAAGCGCAATGACCCTGCACGCCGAAACAGGTGTGTGCAGGTTCGGTCACCTGCAACAGTTTGAGGCATTCGCGGCGGATCGAGCCGATGATGCGCTCCACATAGGCGTTCTGCCACGGGGATCGCGGTGCAGTGACGACCTCCTCGATACCCATCGCCTGGACACGATCACGGAAGGTCTGACCATATGAAGCGTCCCCGGTCTCGCAGCAGAAAGCGAGGCGCGGTGTTCCAGGGGAACGCCTCGGTCATCTGGCGCGCCAGCCAGACCTGGTTCGGATTTTGGGTGACATCAAAATGAATGACCTTTCGGCGGTCATGGCCGAGGACGATGAGGGTGCAGAGAAGCCGAAAGGTCGCAGTTACAACAACGAACATGTCGACGGCGGCGATCTCGCGCATGTGGTTGTGCAGAAATGAGCGCCAGGTGGGGGAGGGAACCTTGGGTCGCCACGGCATGTATCTGCCGACGGTAGCCTGGCACACCGCGATGCCGAGTTTGAGCAGTTCGCCGTGGATGCGCGGCGCCCCCCACAGCGGGTTGGCCATGCTCATCCGGCGGATCAGATCACGGATCTGTATGCTCTTCCTGGGCCGTCCCAGGGGACGTGATCGCCGTCGCCAATAGAGCCGGAAGCCCTTGTGGTGCCACTGGATCGCGGTTGCGGGCTTGACCAACACCATGGCGTCCAAGCATCGCGGCCAAATCCGGTAGAGCCACACCCAGAGCAACCGGTCTGTGGCGAACAGCCGAAGCCGACCTTTGTGCTGGCGCCGTAGCACGCTCACTTGATGCCGAAGGGCTATGAGCTCAAGTTCTAGAGAGGCTCGGCTACGAAGGCGGAAAGAGAGCGCGGAAACGAAGGTGGATAAGATCGTGATCATGCCCACAATGGTATGGTCGTCCCCAGGAAATCTCTAGGCTTTTCCCAGCGCTTCGGATTTTTGAGCAGGGACAACTGCAATATCATGGTCCCAATGCCGGAAAGCCGACATCGCGACGGGGATATTAACGGGCTTGCCCAATACGCTTGAAGCCGTTGCCTTCACGCGAGCAATCTGGCAATCGGAGTCGAGATAGGATCGATTGATACGCACTGAAGCAAGGCCACGCCCAGTGAGACTCCACGCCAATCACGTGTCTGTCGGAGAGTCCGGCGACGAGTACTTCCAGGTCTCGTTCGATAGCGAAGCCCCCAGCGACGATGACTTTGATTTGTCGGGGCCCGATCACCCCTATCTTGTCGTTCAGCGTCAGTTTGAGGACAATGACGGCGGCGTCTGCTACATCGAGACCCACGATCACGATACCTACACCGGCCACTTCCGCCTGCGGCTCATTGAGTTCACACCCACATGCCTCGCCTTCGAGATTGCCAGGGCGGACAACAAATACGTCGAGGTGACCTACGACCTGGATGCGAAGCGGTTCGGTGACGTGCAGCGCATCGTGCACATCGTTTTTGGCGTGCAAGGCTGAGGCGGCGCCCGGTGCTCGCGCTCGCCGGCGAGGTGATCGAATGACGAGCCGCTCCATGGCCAGAATGGGAGCAATTTGATGCTGGAGGATCGGTTCGTTAAGCGCCTGCGAAAGAAGACTCGGAAGGGACTGCGGGGTTGGCCAGTTGCGACGATTGCGTTCTACGGTCCGAACCTGAGCCAGGCGACAAAGGTCGCTGTTGGCATCGTGCCATCCGAGAATGCAGAGGTCGAAGAGTTGCGCGACTGGAAGTTGGATCGCGGCGACATCCGTGCTGACCCGCATCGCCCGGGAGATATTGGAATTTATCGCGCAGCATCGAGTGCTATCGGTTGCGATGACTGACGCAATAATCGGCTGCCCTCATCAGGAAGGAATTGACTACGAAGGCGAATGGTGTCCGGTTGCGAGTTTTGGCACGGACGAGATCGTTTTACGGGGCAGAGGGTTCATTAATTCTTGCGGGGAATCGACATCGGAACCGTGTGACTGGTAGGACCGTCTCCTTCAGTTGATGGATGTTCGCTGCGGGGTCATGCGCGGAGTTATCTATGGCGAAGAAGCAACCACGCATACCTGCAACCTTGCAGCCTTGGATCGATGCACGACGCAAGTTCCACCTGTCGCATGAGCACGTGCAGATGGCACGTGAGTTGGGGATGAACCCAAAGAAGCTCGGGAAGTTGGACAACCATGACCAAGAGCCATGGAAGCTGCCTCTGCGGGAATTCATTAGGCAGCTTTATTCCAAACGCTTTGGTAAGGAGCGGCCGGATGCCGTGAGAAGTATCGAGGAGTCGGCAGCGGCAAAGCAGGCGAAGAAGCAGGCGAAGAAAGCCGCCCGCGATGGCGCACGCCGGATGGTTGACCAGCGTGACGATCCAACTCTGTGACAGGAAGCGTGTCCCATCCCCATAGCGAGAAGAACTTGCGCGAGGCAGCCAAGATCAAGGGCGAAATGAACCTCTTGCAATGCGATGATTGGCGGCCTGGAGAGTCAGCTGTGGGTCATTCGCGTCGATTGTACAATATCCGCGACTGGTCCGCTAAGCCTCCAATTGCAGCCGAATTGATGCATCGCAGCGAATGGTCGCGATGTGCCATGCCCGGGCTTGGCCCGCCAATGACGGCCGGGGCCAAACCCCTCCTTCCATCCGCGCCTCAATTCGATAAAGTCCCCCAACCCTGCCCACAACGGAGACCTGCCGATGACCGAAGAAGCCGTCACATTTCCGTCCGCCGGTCTCGAGCTGTCGGGCGTCGTGCATGTTCCGAGCGGGTTGCGGCCTCCCGAGCGGCGCGCCGCCTTCCTGGTGCTGCACGGCTTCGGCAGCAACAAGACCTCATCCAACACGATGCAGCCGACCAAGGTGCTCAGCGAGCTGGGCTACGTGGTGCTGCGCTTCGACATGCGCGGCTGCGGCGACAGCGAAGGCGAATTCGGCCGTGTGATCTGCCTCGAGCAGGTCGAGGACACCCGCAGCGCGGTGAGCTTTCTTGCGAAGCATCCGGCGGTCGACCCCGGGCGCATCGGCCTCATCGGCTCGAGCTTCGGCGGTGCGGTCGCGGTCTACGCGGGCGGCATCGACGAGCGCGTCGCCGCGGTGATTTCCAATGGCGGATGGGGCGACGGCGAGCGCAAGTTCCGCGGCCAGCACAAGAGCCCCGAGGAATGGGCGCGTTTCACCAATATGCTGAAAGAAGGCCGCGAGCACCGCGCCAAGACCGGCAAGTCGCTGATGGTGCCGCGCTACGACATCGTGCCGATCCCGCCGCACCTGCGCAACAACTTGGCCAGCAACTCGATCCACTCGTTCCCGGCCGAGACCGCACAGAGCATGTTCGACTTCCGCGCCGACGACGTGGTCGGCAGGATCGCGCCGCGCCCGCTGTTGCTGCTGCACGCCGCGAACGATTCGGTGACGCCGACCGAGCAGTCGATCGAGCTGTTCAAGCGCGCGGGCCAGCCGGCCGAGCTGCATCTGATCAGCGACGCCGACCATTTCATGTTCGCCGAGAACAACACCCGCGTCTGGAATCTGCTGCGCGGATGGCTGAGCGACTATTTTCCGATCACCGCCATCGCGAAGACCCACGCCGCGGAATGAGCGGTTGACCGCCGCACTGGCCATGGCATCTTGTCGCCCGGGGGCGGCGTCCGCCCGGCGGCCACCCGTCGGGCGCCATGTGGGAATGCACCGTTGACCGAGACGCCCTCCGCTTCCGCCGACCACAACCCTTCCCGCGACGGCCATCTGTTCGGCCCCGGCCCAAAACGGATGCTGGCCCTCGACGGCGGCGGCGTGCGCGGGGCGATCACCGTCGCGTTCCTGGAACGCATCGAGCAGCTTCTTAAGGAAGAGGAAGGAAGAAAGAAACTCACTGCGTCCGATGGCGGGAAAGGAACGGCCGGATCACAGGCGGACGAGGAAAACTTTCGCCTCGGCAATTGGTTCGATCTGGTCGGCGGCACATCGACCGGCGCCGTCATCGCTGGCGCGATCGCACTTGGCCATACCACAGCCGAGATCAAGGATTTCTATCTTCGTCTGGCGCCGCGCGTTTTCGTGCGGCCGTTCTGGAGAATCCCCGGCCTCCAGGCGAAGTTCGACGCCAGCGCCTTGCGCGCGGAGATCGACACCATTGTGAAGGATCGCAGGCTCGAAAGCCCGGATATCATCACCGGGCTCTGCGTCGTCACCAAGCGCCTCGATACCGGCAGTCCCTGGATCCTCGCCAACAATCCCAAAGCGCCGTATTGGAATTCGGTCGCTGCCGATCCGGCCAACAAGAAAAACGGGCATACCGGTAACAGGCATTACCGGCTTTCGAATCTCGTGCGGGCGAGCACGGCCGCGCCGCATTTTTTCGATCCTGAGGTGCTGGCGATCATCGAAGATGAGCGGCAGGAGCCGCTTGCCGACATCAACGCCAAGCTTGCGGGTTATCCGTGGCTTTCTTTGCTGATGAGCAAGTTTCGTGCGCTTAAGGTGGCACGCAGCGCGGAGCGGGAGAAGGACGACAAAGACGTTGCCAAGCTGACCCAGGCCGACACTCACGGCCTGTTCGTCGATGGCGGAGTGACCCCCTACAACAATCCGACCATGGCGCTGTTGATGATGACCCAGCTCGCGGGCTTCGGCATCAAATGGCCGCTCGGACCGGACAAGCTCACCATCATATCGATCGGGACCGGGTCGCACCGCACCAAGCTCTCGTTCAAGGAGCTGGGTTGGTTCGGGCCGCTCAAGGTGACGGTGCGCGCGCTGATGTCGCTCATGGGCGACACCGAGACGCTCGCGCTGGCGCAGATGCAATGGCTCGGGCAATGCCCGCAACCTTGGCAAATCAATTCCGAAATAAAGGATCTCGCCACAGATGGTCCGCCGGGCGAGAAATGGTTCCGGTTTCTGCGCTATGACGTGCGTCTCGAGGTGCCCTGGCTCAAGGAAAATCTCGGCTTGGACCTTTCCGAGGGCGAAGTCGAGCGATTCCGGCGGATGGACGATCCCGGGATCATCAAATGCATCTATGGCATCGCGCGCCTCGCTGCCGAGAAGCAGGTGAAACTCGAGCATTTGATCGGCGACGACGCACAAGGAAAGAGCGGCGGCACTCAAGCGAGCCGATAACACATCTCACTGCAGCGGCTGGATCGGGCGCTGGCGGTAGATCGCCACCCATTCGGCGTTTTCCCGCATCGCCTCGATGCCGAGCTCGTGATAGAGCATCCGGGCCAGCGCCGTCGTTCCGTCGTCGATCTTTTCCGGCAGCAGCTCGTAGGCGCGCTCGAACAGCATGCGCATGCGGTCGTACTGCCGCGCCTGCGCCTTGAGGGCGAGCCGCTCCGAATATCCGGTCCACGCCGCCGCCACTCCCGGCAGCAGGCCGACGACGATGACGACTGCGTGCTGCCATTCATGCACGGCATCGAGGAGCAGCAGCGGCACGAAGAAAAACGGAGACAGCAGCAGGAGAACGTCCGAAGCGGCCTGGTTGCTCTCGGCAAGACCGTTGTGGCGGTATCCTTGTCGCTTGAAATAGGCAAATTGGCCGTGCACCCAGAAGCGCCGGGCGATGGCGTGCCCGACCGGATCGATCCGGTGGGGGGGCGCGCCTTCGGCCCGGTCGAGGCGCTCGAGCGTTCGCAGACAGATCTTCACCCAGGCAAGCTCGCTCGGCTGCTTGATCGGATAGGCATTCGCGATCACCCCGACCGGATTGGTGTCGACGGTCGAATCGTGGCCCGACGAGCCGGTCTTGGCATCGAGATAACGCGAGCCGATGCCGATCAGCTTCCAATAGACGGCGACCCGCAGCGCCTCGGCCAACGCCCGGTAGTCGAGATATCGCTCTTGATGCTGCCCGAGCACGGCCCGCAGGTACACGAGGACCAACACCACGAAAGTCGCCAAATAGGAGCCGAGGAATATCTTGTTGACGTGCCCGGCGTGGGTGAACATCGCAAAGCAAAAGAACGCGATGAATCCGAACCCGAACAGGAGCTTCCAATCCCATTTGAATTGGCCTTGCCGCTCCAGCGCCAGCGTGTCGGCGATCGCGTAGAGCCGGCACCAGAGCGGCGCGAGATCCATGGCGTGCTTTTTGGCGTCGACGTCTTCGACAATGCCGCCGTCCGGATCGGTGAACAGGTAATCGATGCTTTGCGCCATGCGTGCCGGGCCGTCGGGCTTTTTCGCGAGTGACGCGGCCTCGCGATTGAAATGACGCGTCAGATCGATCAATGCCTCGAAGCTTTCCCAGGTCTCGAGCTCACGCCTGTCCTTGATCGGCAGGCTCGGACGCTCGTCCTCGATCTCGCGCCGCGAGAGATGCGCGACGAATTCGGCGACGCGGCGCCAGCCCCTTCGGATGACGCCGCCGCGGTAGCGCCTGATGACGGCCTTACCCCACGGCCGAACCGCAACTTGATCGGTCGCGCTCGTCTCCTTCACGCGCGGCGTGACGATGTCGATCACCGGCCCGATCTCGGATGCATCGAGGCTGGCGCGCGGCGACCCGCTGACGATGAGCGGAATGCCGCCGCGCTTGAACGTCACCACCTCGGCCGACCCGCCCGCCGCCATGTCCTTGTCGTCGCCGTCCCAGAGCGCGAGCAGGACGTGGCAGTGTTGCGTGATGAAAATGCCGACCGCACGATATTGCTCGGCCCGCTTCTGGCGATCGGCGCGAAGGGTTTCCAGCGACGTGCCGTGCAGCGGAATCACCGGCGCGGCGATCGCCTGCGCGAGCAGCGCCTCGAACTCGGCGATGTTGCCGGGCTTCAGGCCGGGCTCGAAGTCGCGCCGATATTCGTCGAGCGGCATCGGCAAGGGGGCAATGAGATGCGCGCCCTGGGCGAGCGCGACCCGCGCCACCAGCCGATCCGCGCCTTCGGCCAGCGCCGAGAGGACGATGATCGGAGTGTCGCCCTTGCCGCCGAGATAGTCATGCCGCAAGCGGGCGATGACGGCGGAGACTTCTCGTTCGAGCCGGGCCACGTCCTGATCGCGCAGGTCGCGGTGGCCGGTGACGCCGATCACCAGCGGCAGCCGATCGGGTAGCAATTCCATAGTCTAGCTCCGCACGGCGGCGGCGCGTCCCCGTCGCCGACGAGTCGCAAGTCGTCGCCATTTTCGCATCCCGGTCGCAAGATCGCCACTCCTGCAACGGCACGAGCATCGCAACCGCCGGCGTTGCGACCGACAAAGCCTGAGATGCGCCTATTGACCCTGGACCCGGACGGTGGGCGTGATGTTGAGATCGAACGTGTTCGTATTGAGCGCGACCAGTTGCGCCAGCAGGCTGAGAATGCGCTTGGTATTTTCGGCGCCGCGCAGCGGAATGCAATAGAAATCGCCCTGGAAACTGACGTCGGCAAAGCAGCCTTCGCTGCTGTCGCGACGTAAGCCGAGGATTCGGGGATCTTCGGTCAGATCCAGGGGCCCGCGCACGATGACGTCGTCCTCTCGCTGCTGCGCCAGGATGCGACCGAGAAACTGGTAGATGCCAAACGTCGACCGAGTCACGATCTCGTATTTCACCGTGCCGAATCGCGTTCCAACGAGATTGAAGACGAGGGTATCGCTGGCGATGTTGGCCTCCCAGGGATCGACCTTGCACCGCGGTCGATGCCCGGATTGCTGCACCAACAAGTAGCTGAAAATGACCGGGTCATATTCCTTCTTTGCGCGTGCCGCCAACACGGGATCGAAGCACAGCCGGCCGACCGTACGAGTGCCGCCGCCTTTGCCGCCCTTGCCCCCGGTACTTTCAAGTTTGACTTCGACCGTCAAACCACTCGCTATGGCGATGTCGACCATGTGTCGAAAGCATCGCTCCTGGCCGAGCACGGTTACGCACGCCCGTTTCTCGTCGGGATCGTTGAGAAACTCGACCTGCGGGCCTACCCCGCTTTGCCGAACCGATTCGACGAACAGCCAGAACAACAGCTCGCGCGAGTAGCCTTGCCGAAGGAAGTAATTGAGGACTAGGAGATCGACCGGACGAAGCAAGCCTTGATAGAAATCCCTCGTCTCGAGCGGGCTGATATCGAAGTTGTTGGTCGCGGTCGTCGAGGCGCCGAGATTGTCCTTGTTGAATATGACGTCCCGCGCGGGAGAAGAAAGAGTCGAGTACCCGGGAATGGCAGCTCCGGGGGCGATTGGTGGTTTGGTGTAAGGCCCGACCAGAAAATTCGGCAACGCGGCGTTTCCGGAAATCTGTGTCGTGCCGCTTACTCTGGAGAACGCGACGAAGTTCAGCGGCGCATTGTGGCTGGCACGGACGATGTTCAGCAGAATCGATTCGTTGCGGGCATTCGCGGTGCCGCGATTGATGCTGTCATAGCGCGGATCGATTGCGTTATCGACCGCCGAGCACGCCGCCACGAGGGTCACGGCCAACGCGACGCAAGGCAACCCACACGTACGCCTGATCATGTACGCAACCCCCACCCCGCCGGCACTTTTGGCTAATTCTTATAGTTAATTCTTTTGGTTAATGTCGCCCATGACCGGGTTGCCGTCAAGCCGCCGAGCGGCGTTGGGCCATCACAACCGCGACGGGACCCACTGTTCAAGTCTGTGAATTGCCTGGGGCTTTTTATATCGTGGCCGGGCTGTTCTCTGTGACCCCGAAAACAGACTGCAGGCCGAAGAAACCCCAGGCAATCCGATTGAACCTCGAAGCATCCAAGAAAAAGGTCGCGGCGCTGACCGCGCCCCGCAACGCCGTGCTCGTCGGCGCCAGCGACCGGCCGGGGAGCTGGGCGGCGCGCGTGTGGCACAATCTCCGTCGATACGAATTTCCCGGCCCGATCTATCTGATCAATCCGCGCCGGACCGAGATTTGGAACACCCCCTGCTATCCGGATTTCAAATCGCTGCCCGAGCCGCCTGACCATATGGTGGTGCTGGTGCCGGCCGCCGGCGTGATCGAGACGCTGCGCAGCGGCGCAGCCGCGGGCGCGCGCAGCGCCACGGTGTTCTCCGCCGGCTTCGGCGAAGGCTTCGACACCGAGGCTGCCAAGCTCGGCCGCGAGCTCGCGGCGGTGATCGAGGAAACCGGGCTCGGCGTGTCGGGTCCGAACTGCCTGGGCAATGTCTGCGCCAAGAGCCGCTTCGTCACGCTCACCGAGGACCGCCCGCTGACGGTGCAGCCCGGCCCGGTGGCGCTGGTCGGCCAGAGCGGCGGCATGATGATCTTCACCAACCAGGCGCTGCAGGAGCGCGGCATCTGGCCGCAATACCTGATCACCAGCGGCAACGAGGCGGGCCTCACGGTCGCCGACTACATCGCGTTCTTCGCCGATCAGGCCGAGCTCAAGGTCGTCATCATCTATGTGGAGGCGATCTCCAATCTCGAGAGATTCAAGGCCGCCTGCCGCATGGCCCGCGCCGCGGGCAAATCCATCGTCGCGGTCAAGCTCGGACAGTCGCAAGCGGGGCGCGACGCCGCCATGGCGCATACCGGCTCGCTCGCCGGCAGCGTCGAAGCCTTCGACGCGGTCGCCGGCGAGGTCGGCGTGATCCGCGCCGATACGCTCGACGATGCGGTCGAGATCACCGAGCTGCTCGTGCATACCGGCGCTCCGCCCGGCCGCCGGCTCGGCGCGGTCACGCTCTCCGGCGCCTATCGCGGCCTGCTGCTCGATTCCGCGGAAAGAAACGGTCTGGAGTTTCGGCCGCTGGCGGCGGCGACCACCGAGAAGCTCAACGCCGTCCTGACCGTCGGCTCGTTGGTCGGCAATCCGATCGACGGCGGCTTCGGCGTCTTGAGCAGCGCCGACAACTTCATGGCGTCGATCGAGGCGCTGCAGGCCGACCCGAACGTGGACATGGTGCTGGTGCAGGAAGGATTGCCGCGCGCGCCGGGCTCCGACCGCACCGAGCACTACATCCGCTTGGCCGACGAATACGCCGCCACCAAAGCCCGAAAGCCGATCGCCTTCGTCACCCCGATCTCCCACGGCCAGACCGACTACAGCCGCGCCATTCGTGCCAAGGCGCCGCACGTATCGTTCCTGCAGGAGGCCTACAAGGCGCTGCGCACCATCGCCAGCGTGGCGCGGCGCGAGGAGCGCGAACGGCTGGCACGGGCGGCGAGCTGCGAGCCGCTACCGCTCGCGCCCGACCAGCGCGCGCTGATCGAGCGCGTCCGCGCCAGCGCCGAGGCCGATCCGGTCGCGCTCGACGAGGCTCAATCGAAGGACGTCCTGCGCGCCTACGGCATTGCCACGCCGCCGGAGGCACTGGTCGGCTCGGCGGCCGAAGCAATCGAGGCCGCCGATCGCATCGGTTATCCGGTGGTGCTCAAGGCGGTTGCCGCGACGCTGCTGCACAAGTCGGATGTCGGCGCGGTCGCGCTCGATCTCGCCACGCCCGAGCACGTGACGGCCGCGTATGACTGCATGTCACGAGACTTGCAACAGCATCGCCTCGCCGGAATGCTCGTGTGCAAGCAGATCCGCGGCGGGCTGGAGCTCGTTCTCGGTCTCCACCGCGACCCCGAAATGGGTCTCGTCGTGATGGCCGGAAGCGGCGGTGTCTTGCTCGAGCTGGTCAAGGACGTGACCTTCTGCGCACCGCCGGTCAGCCGGGACAAGGCGCGCGACCTGATCGAGCGCACGCGCGGCGCCAAGCTTCTTCGCGGCTATCGCGGGGGTCCCGCGCTCGACACCGACGCCGTGGTCGATGCGCTGGTGGCGCTCGGCCGCCTGGGCGCCGACTTGGAAGATGTCATCCAATCGGTCGACATCAATCCGTTCGTTGCCCTGCCGCAGGGAGCAATGGCGCTCGATGCCTTGATCGTGCTACGGGGCGTGAAAAGACCATGACATGAACGAGCCGGACAGGAGACGCACATGGCCAACGTGGAGCATCGCACCGGACGGGTGACGTCCGGCGACGTGTCGCTGTTCTATCGCGCTTTCGGGGCGCGCGGGCGCACGCCCATCCTGCTCATGCACGGCGCCAACTACTTCGATTCCTACGACTGGATCGGGGTCGCGGGCGCGCTCGCCGATGACCGCGAGGTGGCGACCTACGACAAGCGCGGTTTCGGCGAGTCCGGCTGGAGCCCGAGCAAGGACTACTCGGTCGACGCCAATACGGGCGATACGCTTGCTGTCATCCGCGCCATGGGATGGCAGCGGCCGATCATCGTCGGCCATTCGGCCTCGGGGCGGCTGTCGATTTCTTTTGCCGCCAACTTTCCGGATAGCCTCTCGCGGCTGATCATCGTCGACAGCGCCATGGGGCGGGAAGGCGGCGGCCAGGGTCCCGCCACCGGCAATCCGCCGCTGGTCTTCGAAACGGTCGAAGCCGCCATGGCGCACTTCGCGCGGCTGTCGAACCCTCCCCGCATCTCCCATGATCGCACCCGCGCCGAGCAAGCCCTCGTCAAGGTCGAGCGCGGCTACATGCTCAAGCGCGATCCGGATTTCCAGAACACCAAGGCGCAGGGCGAAGGCGCCGATCTGCCGCGCCGGCCCAATCGCGACGTCTGGCAGGAACTGGCCGCGGTGCGCTGCCCGACCATGATCGTGCGCGGCACGCGCTCGGACCGCTTCACGCCCGAGATCATCCAACGCATTTCCCGCGACTATCCGAGCGTCGAATGGACAACGGTCGATTCCCAGCATGACGTCGCCGACCAGGCGCCGGATGCCCTGGTGGCTGCGATCCGCAAGTTCAGCGCGGGCGCCTGACCGCGGCGTCGATTGAGAGAGCGAGATGGCAACCGCTTCGGCGCACGAGAAGCGACAAGACAAGCAGAAGGAAACCGCCTTCTTCGACGCCCACGCGGCCGCGGACGCCTACGACGTCTTCACCCCGGAGGCCAGTGCCCGCCTGATCGACGCGTTCGTGCGCCTCAGCGGGCTCGAGCCGGGCGCGCGGGTCGCCGATCTCGGCTGCGGCTCCGGCGCCTTTACCCATCCGCTCAAACGCGCCGGCTACGACTGCGTCGGCCTCGACATCAGCGTCAAATTGGTCGAGCTCGGCCGCCGCAAATATCCGGACATCGAGTTCATCGAAGGCGACGTCGAGCAACTGCCGTTTCCGGACGGGAGCCTCGACGGAATTCTGTTGAGCGGGGTCGTGCACCACCTGCCCGACCCGTCGCGATGCGCCGCCGAGGTGTTTCGCGTGTTGCGCCTGGGTGGACGTTTCGTGGCGTTCGATCCGAACCGGATGAACCCGTTCATGTGGCTCTATCGCGACCGGTCGTCGCCGTTCTACAGCTCCGTGGGAGTGACCGAGAACGAGCGGCCGGTGCTCGCCGGTGCGGTCGCGGCGGTTTTCCAACGCGCGGGTTTCGACGTGTCCTCGCACTATCTCTCCGGCCTCGCCTATCGCTACGTGGCGTCGAGCCGGGCGCGACTGCTGCTGCCGATCTACAACTGGGTCGATGCGGCGGTCTTCGGCCTCGGATTTATGCGACCGCTGCGGCCATTCGTTCTCACCGCGGGAGAGAAGGCGTCGCCCTGAAGGATCGGATGACACGCATGGCCGAGAAATGGCCGAAGATACGCTCACGCCGCATCACCACGCTGTCGCCGTGGACGACTGTCATCGCCCGCGAGATCGAATTTTCGCGCGCCGAGCCGGCGCAGGTCTATCACGCGGTCGGGCAAGCCGATTACATTGCGATCGTCGCGCGCACGCCGACCGGGCGGATCCCCATCGTGCGACAGTACCGGCCGGCAATCGAAGACTTTACGTGGGAGCTGCCCGCCGGCCTGATCGATGACGGCGAAGACCCGGCGCGAGGCTGCCGCCGGGAACTGCTCGAAGAGACCGGATTTCCGGCGCGGTCCGTTCACCGCCTGGGCGAAACCGCGCCGTGCACGGGGCGTCTCAGCAACCGGATTCATTCCTTCTTCGTCGAGACCGGCGAGCGCGCCGCCAAGTTCGAGCCGGAGCGGGGGATTGCGGTGAAATTGGTGAAGCCGGCGGAGCTCGCCCGCATGATCCGCAACGGCGAATTCGTGTCGCAGCTCCACATCGGCGCGCTGCTGCTGGCCGAGCTCCACGGTTTTTTGGTGCTGCCGCGACGAGCGTCGCGCGCTAAGTAGCCGCGCGGCGCACCGCTCGCCGCCGCCGCCACAGGGGCAGTGCTTCGCGCTCGACCCACGCCGCCGCCACCAGCAGGGTCAGCAGCCAGGTCAGGTAATGGTAGCGCCCGGCGGTGACGGAAAAGACGCCGACGCACTGCTGGACCAGCGTCGCCGCCGCGGTGAGGCGCAGCCACGGATCGGCGTCTCGCCAGACCGCGACCCGCGTCAGAACCGCAATTGCCGCGATATGGAGCGGCGCCGTGACGACGGATTCCGAAGGGCCGGCGAGCCAGGCGCCGAGGTGCCGGATCGCCCGCCCCAGCTGCTCGCCCGCGAAGTCGAACCGCAGCAATTCGGCGAGCGCCGCCAGATAGGCCGACGGCGGCATCAACAATGCCATCGTCGTGGTGCTGGTGAACAGCGCCAACACGCCGCCATAGACCCAGTTGTGCAGCGCCATGCCGAGCACCGGCAGAAAGCCCAGGCACAGCCCGGCGACCCGCCGGAATTGCTGCTGCCAGAGCGCCGCGAGCCCCGCGCCGGCCAGCAGGATTCCGGCGGCCGGCGCCAGGTTCGGCCGCACGAACAGCGCCAGCGCGAACGACGCCCCGGCGCCGAACGCCGAGGCGAAGCGATCGCGCGGCCCGCTGTCCGCTCGCCCGAGCAGCAACACGAAGCCGCACAGAAACAGCACATAGGCGGCCGGATCGCCGAAGCCGCGCGCCGCCCACTTGATGTAGAGCACGAGGCTCGATCCGAAGACGACGCCGACCGGCGTCGCCGCGAATATCAGCGCCAGCGCCAGCGCCCAGCGCGGCGGCAGAAAGCGCCGGAACATGGCGAGGACCAGAAACGGGAGCCCCAACATCAGCGAGAGGTAGCCGAGATAGCTCTCGCCGAAGATCACGTGCTCCAGCGCGCGCAGGTAGCGCGTGCCCGGGGTGTAGTAGAACACGCTCTCGCCGCCTTCGAGCGCGCGCGTCACGTCGCCCGCGAGCAGCTGCTGGAGCATCGCGCGGGCAAACCCGTCATAGACCAGGCCGTCGTCGCCGGCGTCGAACGGACGAACGCCGCCGATGAAATTTGCCTCGGTGAGGAAGGCCATCGCGAGCGCGATCGCCACCAACGTGAACGGCACGATCGTGCGGCGCAAGCGCACGCGCACCAGCAGGCCCAGCACGGCGGCGCCGGCGATCAGCGCGAGGCCCGGCTGCACGAGCCGCCATAGCCAGATTTTCGAAGTCGGCTCAAGAGTCATCGCCAGCGGCGGGTCTTGCCTTATCGCCACGCCGAAAATCCGCCGGCCGGCGTCGTCGGGCACCAGCGTCTGGCACGCCATCGACCGATGGTGGATCGGATCGAAATTTCCGTCCGCGCCTTCCCACAACACGTCGCCGCGCCAGCACAGCGCGCTGCCGGCGAGCTCGGCCGGGAAGCGGTACATGACGAACCACGGCATTTCGAGCTTCCAGCGATGGACCAGCACCCAGAAGCGGCGGTCGCGCGAGGCGCGGTCGACATCGCTGACTTCCGCATTCCAGTTGTAGCGGAGCTCGTTGATGAACCCGAGGCGAAGCCAGACCGGATCGGCAAAATCGATCCCGGTCACCCGCCGCGAATAGGCCGGATGATCGAGGATGCCGTCCGCCGAGAACGCGAACGGCCGGTCCGGAAAACCCTGGGCGCGCCAGCAGCCGTGATTGCGGCGATCGCAGCGGCGGTCGGGCGGATAGCGGGCGTCGAACTCCGCCGCCATGAAACGGAAGACCGCGGGCGGCAGCCCTCGCTCGAGCGCGCCCCCCGCGCCGTCCACCAGGAAGACGTTGTGGCCTTCCTCGATCCGCGGCGCCGCCAGAAAAATTTGACCGAGCACGCAAACCCCGACCACCGCGGCCGCGCCGATCCAAGGCTTGGGACGCGCCGATACCGTGCCGGCGAAGATGAGCACGGCCGCGATGACGACGAGCGCGTAGCGGAACAGGTCGTTGATCGGAAGCCCGAGCGCCGCGACCACCAGCGCGAGCGCCGCGAGCTTCAGCCAAAGCTGGTAGCCCGCCGCGTCCGCGCGACCGGCCGGCCCGGCTTCGATGTCAGGGGGCGAGTTCAATGGTCGGAGCTCGATTTTGCCGGACGGTATCGACTCGGATCGCGGTTGTCGAAC
>WNFV01002272.1_pt1 | contig 25693 bp, 28 predicted proteins | sample 5400101 | NCBI WGS metagenome assembly WNFV01 (sample SAMN13153361, study PRJNA577476) | soil metagenome | isolation source: 115 cm soil or saprolite under grassland replicate 1 | place: USA:California | collected 2016-06-15
GATAGCGGGCCGAAGTGGATCCGTAGTCAGGTCGCTGGGCGCCGTCCCGTCGATGTGCCCGGCATGACTTCCCGGGTCGAGGTCGCTATCGAGACAGCGCTACGGCGCCTCGGATAACTGCGGGTTCCCTGCTGGTCGCTCTTCCGGTTCTGACATGCCGCACAGACCCCTGCACGAAGGTCGGTCGCACTCGCATCAATCACCGGCTAATAACGAGATACCACACTAGTGGTGGGCCGGGCTCGATGGGCGATCGTTACCGCCCACATCACCAACCACGGCGTACAACAGTTCGGCGGTTTCCGTGAGCCCTTGAAGCAGGATGTTGGCCTCCATGGTGGGATCGCCGGTGTCTTCGTCGGGGTTGCGGGCGATCAGGTAGCGGCCGAGGTCGGTACGCAGCGCCGGATCGCTGGCGGCGAAGTAGTCGTGCAGCAACTCCACCATCGCGGCGGTAGCGAGCAGCACACCGACGTACACGCTCACCTCGGCAAAGAAGGTGTCGGCGCTGTCGGTCTCGTTGTGAACGTGCTCTGGCTGGTCATGGTGATACTCGGGTGTGGCGTTCATGGTTTCTCCGGGAGAGGCGACGGGGCGGCAGTCCGCGACAGCCGCTTGTGCTCAGCGCGTTTTGCGCGGGTCGCTCCCCGCAGCGACCCGCGGTGTTGAAGGAATCGTTTGGCCGCGGCCAGGGTCCGACTTGGCTATGGTCGCTGGGCGGTTGTGGAAATTCCGGCTGTGCGCCGGCCGGTACGGCGTTGTTGTCCCAGCGCATGGGCGAGTTGGCGGCGCAGTTGCTCGTTGTCGCGGCGCAGGTCGTGGATGCGGCGCTCGGCCAATTCGAGCCGGCGACGCAACGACGCGTCGGAGGCGCGTTGCCTCGCCGGGATCCTCGGCATCTTGGGACGGTCGGCGGTGGACTCACGCAGCCGGCTGATCTCGGCAGCCAGGTCCGGCTCGGTATACAGCCAAGAGCGGGAGATCCTTGCCGCCTGGGCCACGCCAGCAAAACTGACCGGCGCGCCGCTGCGCTCCAGTTCGCGCAGCGCCTGGATCGCCTTGGCCCGGGTCAGTTCGTGCCGGCGGCGGGCCGCGGCAACGATCGGGGCGACATGGTCAGTGCGCATCGAGACCCCCAGGGCTCGGTGAGTCAGTTGGCTCGTCGGCTTCCAAGGTGGTGATGATGCGTTGCAGGTTGTCGGCAACCTGCTGGTTCATCTCCACCATCCGCGCCTGCCCACGGTCCTTTGCGGTGCTGATGATCTGCAGGGTCTGCCGGTGTTGTTCGCGGTGCTGCGGCAGGAACTCGGCCGTCGTGACGAACAGCGGACAGGTCAGGCAGGCATTGGCATGTTGACATGTCTTGATCAGCGGCAGTCCACAGTAGCCATTGGGCAGCGCCTGGGTCGCCTGGCCGAGACGGTGTTTGGCCCATGCCGCCTCAGCGAGGGGCCCGTCCGGGTCCAGTGTTACCGTTTCACCGCGGCGGTTGACTTTCCGCGCGGCTTCCCAGTGCCGGCGCACCGTCTTGTCGGACAGCCGGGCGTAGTGCGCCGTCATCTCCGGCGAATCATGATCAAGAATCTTCTGCACGACCTGTTGCGGCACGTCCCGGTTGATCAGCGTGGTGCCCAGGGTGTGCCGCCACTGGTGCGGGGTCAGGTGCACCAGCTTGCGGTTCTTGTCGCGGATATCGCAGGCGGCCAGCCACTTCTCCAACGCGTCCCGGTAGCCCTGCGGGTGGACGGGCTTGGTGCCATCCAGGTTGGCCCGAGCGCGGGGGAACAGCACCGGGGTACCGCCAGGAAAGGCGGCAAGGACCCGCCCCTGCTGCTCCAGGATCCCCTGGTGGACCTCGTCGTCGATGGGCACCAGAGCCTCGCGCTTCATCTTGGTGTTCCAGTACCGCAGGTACGGAGCGCCGTCCGCGTCGGTGACCACGCAGTCGAACGGCAGCCCGGTCGCCGAGGAGATCCGCAGCCCGGTGCGGATGAGGATCAGGGTGATCAGCCGCAGCGCCGGATCACTCCACCGGTTCAGGTTGGCGGGTGACTCGACCTGCGCCATCACGTAGTCAGGCAGGCCGCGCGGCAGCCGCTGCGGCGGCTTCGGGTAGTCGTCCGGGAACAGTTGCGCACTGGCCGGCAGCGACGGGTCCCAGCCGTGCTGGTGGACAGCGCGCAGGAACCCGGCCAGACCGCCGACGACCTCGATATGGCGGCGCTGCCCGTCAAGCTCCACACGCAGGTCACCGAGCAGCCGCTCCAGCAGGCCACGGTCGACGCCGGCCAGCCGCCGCACGTCCACCGTCGGGCGGGCCAGCCATTCCGACACCCAGATCACCGCACGCAGGCTGTTGTAGGCGGTGGCCACACTGCGCCCCTCGGTCAACTGCCGGTGCGCCCACCGTTTCGCCAACTCCCGTAACCAGGGCTGGCGCACGTCGGTGAAGTCGAGGGTGGCGCCCTGCTGGTGCAGCCCGAGGTTACGCAGCCGCCACACCATCCGCGGGTACTCGACGTCCCAGCCCTGCCCCACCGCGAGCGCCTCCACCCGGCGATACGCGTCGCGCAGGAACGCCAACGCGCCCAGCCGCTTCTTCAACCGCGGCGCCGGCCGCAACTCGGCCCAGTCCTCCTCGCTGACCGCCAGCAACGACGGCAGCCCGGTCGCGGCCAACTCGTTGACGATCAGTTGCAGGTGCCGCGGGATCAGCCGCAGCCGGGCCTCGTCGCGGCGACACTGCAGCACGTACGCGAACTCCAGCCGCAGCAGCGACGGCAACCGGCGCAGATCAACGCGTTCCCCGGTGGACTCCTCCTCGACGGTCATCTCCTCGATGAACACCTCGGCCTCGGGCCAGCCCCGGGTCCGCCACCGCTTCCAGTGCGGCAGGCACCACGGTGACCTGCCGTGCACCCACAACCCGCACCCGGCCACCCGGCATCCGGCCGGTTGCGGGTCCGGTGAGTAGGGCACGCCCGGCGAGGCCGCCCAGTCGCCCACCGGCGGGCACCCGTCACCGCGCCACAGCCGATAATGCCGTGGGCACAACCCGTGGCCCTGCACCCCGAACCGGCAGCCGGCCACCGCGCAGGTTCGCACCGGGCCCTGGCCCCAGAACCACGCTCTGGTCGTGGCCACGAAGTCGGCCAGGTCCGGGCAGCCGTACGCCCGCCACCGGCTCACATGCCCGTCGCACAGCCCCCGCTGCCGGCGTGGGCGCCCGCACTCGGGCACCGCGCACGGCGGCCCCCCGAAGACCGGGTCACGCGGGTCGAACGCCAGCACCATGACGCGGAACTGCGGCCGGACCGCGGCCATCAGCTTTGCCAGCAACCCGGCCGGGCGGCCCACCGCCCCCGCCGTGCTACCGGTGCTGCCAGCGCGGTGCGCGCCCGCACGCGTGGCGCCCACGCCGCTTCGCCGCGGGCCACCGCTGCGCCTGCGTGCTGTCCCGGGACGGTCTTGTTCCGTATCAGCCTGCGGGGCGGCGGGCGCGGCGGTCCGGTTACGGCGCTGCCCGCTCACCACGACAGTTCCTTGCCGGCGAACCAGCCCGCCGCCTCCAGCGCCGCCCGCGCGTCCTCCACGGTGAGGTGACCATAGATGGACGATGTCGTGGACACCGAGGTGTGGCCGAGCAACGTCGAGACGACCTCGATCGGTACCCCGTCACGCAACGCCCGGGTCGCGTACGCGTGGCGGACCCAGTGCGGATCGAACCGCACCCCGGTCCGGGTCCGCAGCCGTTGCACCAAGTCGTAGACCGCCGCGTAGGTCCACGGCTGCCCGACCGGCTCGGCCCACAAATTGATGAAGACATAGTCACTGTCGACCTGCCTGTACTCGCCGTGCAGGTAATCCCCGTACAGCCGCACGATCGGCACGCCGATCGGCACGGTCCGGCCACCAGACTTGGCGCGCGCCCGGTTATCGTTCACGCGCGGCACGATCGTCAGCTGGCGTTCCGCCGCGGCGATGTCCTCGTGCCGAAGCCCCAGCGCCTCACCGATGCGAACTCCGGAATCCCACAACAGGGCGAACAACAGACGGTCGCGCAGGTGGTCGCACGCGTCCAGGATGGCCTGCATCTCCGCGGCGGTCACCACCCGCGGCAACTTCTTCGGCACCCGCAGCTTGATGGTTCGCCTGGCCTGTGGCTGGCCCTTGGTCAGGTGGTGCAGGAACGACTTCCACACCCGCCGACCCCCGGCATGCCAGGTCGTCAGCAACTCCCCAACGTCGACCCCGTGCCGGCCGTGATGCGCGTAGAACGCGGTCAGCGCGGCCAGTTTCCGGCTGGCCGTCGCCACTCCCACGTGCGGCTGCGCCGGCGCCAGCGCCCCCGTCCCGCCGCGGCGCAGATCCGGCGGCAGGGCCAGCCACGCCACGAACTCGCCCACGTCCTCCAGTCGTACCTCACGCCAGTCCAACCCTCGGGTCGCCAGGAACTCGAAGAAGTCCTTCACGTCATGTGCGTACGCCTTCACCGTGTTCGGCGAACGATCCACATCGGACAGATAAGCCAGCCAGCGCTCCATCGGCACGACTGGCGCACCGTCGTCGCCCAACACCGTCCAGGACTCAACCCGCGTCCCGGGCGACAACACACGTTGTACCCGCATCGTTCCTCCACCTCGTCAACATCACGAACGAGGCTGGAGATAACCATGACCACGACGCTGTGCCAAGCCCCTATGAAGGCCGTGATAGACGTGCCGGACACCCACGGACAGGCTGTAGATAAGCCTCGTCCAGCAGGCCTACCGGATCGGCGGAATCAGCCTGCCCCGCGTCACCGACGACCAGCAGCACGCCGGCACACCCGTCGCCGGCCTCGCCGACGCGCGCCCCGGAGACCTGATCTTCATACCCGGCAGCGACGGGACGATGAGCGACCCCAGCCACGTCGGGCTCTACATAGGACAAGGACTGCTGGTACAGGCACCACACACCGGAGACGTCGTGAAATTGACCAAAATAGATGCCTGGGCCAACGAAATCGCGGCCATCCGGCGTGTGGTCGCCTGATCCGTCCGTCGTCGTCGTAGGTCGTCGGTCGCGCCGTGCTCACTGCGGCGGGCCGATCGAACCAGGCATGACTCTCCGACTGTCCTACCACATCCCTGTTGAACCCGCCACGGGCACTGCACGCAGCCGCCGGCCCGTGACGGGCCCACCAGCGCGCAGTGTCCGTCCTCAAAGGACGGAGAATCTGTTGACTGGTACCCACTCCACCCTCGGCTCCCGACCGACGGGCGACGGCACCGGCGCGGCGCCAACGAACACGGACCCGGGTGTTGCCGCGCTGGCCGTCACGGTTATGGACGAGCTCGCGGATGCGTTCTCGACCATCGACTGGGCGGAGGACGAGATCACGCGGGCGATCCGCCGGCACCCCGGCCATGCCGACGCCCTCTACCACTCGTTCGGACTCATCCGGCCCCGGGACGTCGGTCCGGGCATGGGTGCCGAGTTCGTCTACCGCTCCCACGCGGCCGAGCTGCTAGACCGCGTCGCCGTCGGCGCGGACACCCGCCCGGCCACAGCGGCCGAACTGTGCCTCGTCTGCTGCGAGGCGAGCCTGCGCGCCCCGATGCACGGCGCTGCCGCCGGACTGTATTTCCGCATGTGGCTGCAGGCGTTCCCCGACAAACCCATCACCCCCGACCAGGCCGACGAACAGGTCCACTACGAGAAGCTGTACGGCACCCAGATCGACGACCTGGAACGAACCCTACGCAACAAGACCGCCGATCCCCACCGCCAGCTCCGCGACATCGACTGCGCCGGCAAGCATCACAGCACACGCGTCGCATGCCGGTACGCGCCGTCAGCGATCCCGGCGCCCGGCGGGGCTGATGTCGACCGCGCCGTGGCCGGCGGGCGGGCTGCCCGATGAGCGACGACACCGGATACACGCCCATCGACTGGCACGCCGCCGCCGCGCGGCAGCACCGCCACAACTGCTGCTGGCCGCGGTCGGCGACACCGATGCCCTCGACGAACGGGAGCGGCGCTTCCTATGCAGCGTCGCATTCAACGGCGGCAGCGCGGAGCTGGCCTCCATCATCCGCAAAGCTGCGACGACACCACACCCGGAACCTCCCAGGGCTGGCCGGCCGTCCAGGGCATCACCGTCCTGATCGGACGGCAGACAACCCGCGACCACGAGGCATGACGCCGCCGGTACGGTAGCCACGATCCGCGCAGCCGGCCGGCCCCCCGCGGCCGGCTGCGTCGCAACCACATCACCAACACGGCACGGCCGGGCCCTGATGGTCGGCGAGGCATGAACCCCTGCCACGAACACCCACCTGCCGGCCGGGCGCACTCATCCGCGGCGCCACCGCCGACACGGGCGGCGCCTCCCCACGGCAGTTCCTGCGGCGCCGTCACCGATGTCGACCGCCTCAGCCCGCCGTCGCCCGCCACAAACCGCCGCGTTCGCCCACGCCTGCAACCAGCCCGCAGGCCGGGCCCTCTCGCGCAGCACGGCCGCGCAGGCGACCCGAAGGCCGCCACCGCGCCTCAACCACAACCGACCACAGAGGAGTTCAGCATGCCCACTATCGACCCCGTCAAAGGCTCGCGCGATGTCCCTGCGCGGGACCCGGCCGGACCTGACCCCGAGGAGTTGAGCCCGCTGGTGCACAGCGACCTTCACGTGCCGCACCGCAGGCTGCGGGTCACCGCACTGCACCAGCTACCCACCAGCGACGGCGTCGCGTTCACCGCCGAGCTTCACCTCGACGCCACCCCCGTCGGCACGATCGAGAACGACGGCCACGGCGGCGCCACCATGTTCCGCAGTCGGCGCCCGGACCTGTTCGGCTGGCGGCACATGGAACAGTTCGTCGCACAATGCCGTCACAACGGCGAGCCCGCCGATGAAGAGGCGGTGCTCAACGGCCTGGTCGACGAGTTCGACCTGACCCGAGAGATTGAACGAGTCAGCAAGGCGGGCCTGACCCTCATCCGGCTGATGAGTCCGCAGGGCTGGTGCCTGACGATCCGCACCATCGCCGCGGCCAACTCCACCCAGCTGACCGACCTGGCCGTCCACCTGAGCAACGATCCAGCCGCCGTGCCCGGCGGTATCTGGCAGATCTGGACCACCGGCTGCTGGCAGCACGTCGCGACCCTTGCCGACCCGCGAGCCGACCAGCGCAGCGCTCATCCAGGGGAGCCCTCGGCATGAGCGAAGTCCTGTTCCTGTTCAGCTGCTTCGCCTGCAGACGCCTCGCATTCGCGTGCCCGGACTGCGTCACCACCGTGCACGTCGACCCGCACACCGGCCTGCCGATCGATCTCGCGATCGTCGACGGGCGACCCGTCACCATCGAGCCGACCGAGCAGTCGCGTGCCCGCAGCCGCTCCGAACCCATCTGCGACGACTGCGTACGGCGCCGCAACGACCTCTACCCGGATCGTGGCGTGTGGATGACTGCCGGCGAACGGCACCGCCACGCCCACCTATAACACCAGCCAACCGGACGCCGAGTTGCCAGACCGAGCCCCACGCGCCGGTCACCATCAACACCGAGCGGATCAACGCCCTGCTGCGGCTGGCCCGGCGGCAACGCGACCGAGGCATCCCCGCGCCGCCGACCGCCCGTCACCGTTTCGAAGCACCACGACCTGATCCTGTCCCTGCGCGGGCTCGACCTCGTTGCCGTCCAGGCCGAACGGGCCACGGTCGGCCAAGCATCGCCGGCAAAACAGGTCCACCAGGTCACATCCGGCACCACATGAGCGGCCCGGTCCGGACCGTGCGGGTCCAGCACCGCCTGGACCTCGACACCATCGCCAAGATCCTGCTCGGCTGCGAACTGCTGGCGCATCCCCGCCACCGCGACGTGCGGCACACGGTCACCGCGTCACTGGCCGAGCACAGCCGCGTCGGCGCCCTGCACCGACTCGACCTGCAACGCCGCGAGGCCACCGCGACCCGCCACGCGCAACAGCACCGGCAGCGGCTGGCCGTCTGCCGGCACCTGGCCGAGCAGTGCTTCCCAGCCCGGCCCCCACGCCAAGGCAGGCCGCTGATCGAAGCCCTGTACGAGTCAGACAACCAATAGCTGCCCCACATCTCAGGTTCCGCCCGAGTCTGCATGCCGGCCCGGGCGGGACCTGTGTGCGGCCATGCCAGTGGCCCATCGCCGCTCCACTCCGCACAGGACGGACAACGCTCAAGGAGGTTGACACGCCATGACCACAGCGCGCGAGCTCTACTTCAGCGCCACCATCATCATTCTCGACGGCTCGGACACCAACGCCTACGGCGAACCCTGCGAGCCCGGCCAGGGCTACAGCGAGCAGTCCGGCCACTGGGACCCAGACCGCTCGTACTGGCGGGTGCACGAGCGCCGAGAGGACGTGCGACCCGACGTGTACCCGGACCAGCTCGGGCAGACGCCGGCGGGGTGGCTGGCCGACCGGTTGGTCGAGCGGTTGGGCACCATCGATTCCTACGACCACGGGCACACGTTCTACGCAGCCTTTGAGGCCGTGCATCCCGGCACGCTCGCCGACGCCCAGGGACCCGAAGGCGAACTGTTGTCCACCATCCGCATGAAGCTCGTCCGCGGGGCCAGGACAGGGCAGCGGACTCTGACCGCGGCTGGGCACGCCCACGGATTCAGCGACGACGAACTCATCGAAGCCGCCGCGCTGCTCGGCATCGCCGAGCAGCGCGGCGACCCTCGTCGCGGGCCGCGAACGGGCCGGACACCCGCTGACGCCACGTAGCACCCTACGAAGCTCCCGGCCCGCCGATGCACAGTCTCCGGGCGGTGGGGAACGTCGACTGTCCTGAAAGGACAGATGTCATGCATCGAGTCTTTAGCGGGCTGTGGTTCCCGATCGGCGACCTGCTGCCGATCGTGGAGCACAGCCTCACCGTCTGGCAGCCGGGCGATCGTGTCGTGCTGGTGGGCACCAACGATCCGTACACCGAGCTGGAACCCGGCGATGAGGGCATCGTCAGCGACTACGCCCCGATCATCTGCGAGCTGCTCGTCGACTGGGACCGCGGCGCCCGGCAGATCATGCTGCCCGATGCCGGCGACATCATCGAACGAGTGTGACCCCGCCGCGCGGTTGGCCGGGTCATCCGTTCCCAGGGGTGCCCGGCCCGAGCCGGGCGGCCACCTCACGCGACGCGCCCGAACGGCGCGACAGGATATCTTTTTCTGTTTTCCATGCAGTTACTATCCGTATCTGTTAGATAACTGTTCGTGTGGTGGGTTTGTGTCGGCGCGCAGCCGCGCTGCCTGGCCCGGGCCGAACAGGTCGCGTCGTCGTCCTGCGGTGACACCATGGCAGGGTGGACGTACCCCCGACCAGGATGCTGCTGCTTCGTGTGTACCGCGCCACCCATCGGTGTCCTCGCTGCGGGCACCACATGCTGTGGATCATCGGATTGCATCCGATCCGCCGTCCGCAGGTCGGCGAGTTGGTCACGTGCGACCAGGATGGTGCGGTCGCCATAGCCGCCCAACTGCTGCGAGAGGCCGGTCAGGATCACCTGGCCGACCGGCTCAAGCCACGTCCCGTTGCCGGAGCGGGGCGCGAGCCACAATCCCAACACCTGTGGCGGCTGCGTTACCAGCCATGCTGGCACGAGTACGCCGACGTGGTGAACGCCGCGCTGCACGAGGGGCCCGTCGAGCTGACCCGCGGACGGGTGGGCACCGATCTCTGGCGAGCTGCCAAACGCGCTCGGGCCAGCGTCTACTGCTGGTAGCGGTCGCCGACAACGACGCTCGCGGTCATGGCCGCGCGACGCCAAGCGGCTGCGTCGCTACGGTGGGCGCGCGCCTTGAGCGAGTGGGAGTCCACATGCGCGCGTCGTTGGCGCATTCGTCGAGCGAGCCGGCACAGTAGCTGATGGCCCCGTGGTCAAGGCGCACGTGATGGTGCCAGCCGTCGCCGTTGCTCACGATCATGTGTGGGTTGTCGGTGAGGCTGCCCGTGCGGTAGGCGTCGGCGATCCAGGGCATCGGCATCACCGCCGCCAGCTGATCGATCATATGCGTGTGTTGGCGCTTGCCGTCCTCGGTCCTGTGCTGGCACCGGTTTCGGGCGGCCGGACAACTCGGTGCCAACGAGGTTGATGACGTGCGCGAGCACCTCAGTCCGTTTGACAGCCTCGTTGCGCAACTCCAGGATCGCGCACTCGGTGACGTCGGGTTACTTCTTGTGGTCAAAGAGTGTGTGGCAGTTGCAGCAGAGCGGAACCACATTGCTGATGTTGTGGAAGTTGTCGACGGCCACGGCATAGTGCCAGTCCCGAGGCGGCTTGATGCCGCCGATCTCCGCGCCCGCGGCGGCGACGCACGCGGGCCAGTCACGGATATGAGCCATCTCCAAGGGACGGGAAACGCCGCAACGCAGGCACGCCTCGCCGAACAGTCGATAGGTCGCCTGGATCAGGAACTCGGGGTTGTTTGGGCGGTCGAACTCGGGCACCGGACCACGGTACCGGGCGGGTGCGGCAGTCCTACCCCCCGGCCACGATCGTCAGGGCGAGGGCAGCGGTCAGCATGCCGGGTCCGTGGGCGATGTGGTCGCCGCGTTTGAGCCGTCCGGTCAGCAGCATCGCGGCTGCGCCTGCTGAGGTGAGGGCGAACCCCAGCAGCACGCCGATCGGTACGGTCGCCCAGCCGTGCCACCCGAGGACGAGGCCGGTGCCCAGGGCGAGTTTCATGTCCCCGGCGCCGCCGTCGGCGATGATCGCGAGCAGGAGGTAGAAGGCCGCACTGCCCGCGGCACTGGCGATGGCGTCGATGCCGCTTGCCGGCCGGTGGTGCCATGTCGCGTCCGCGGCTAGCAGTGTCGCGGTGACGGTGAACGCGGGCAGGGTGAGCCGGTCCGGTAGTCGATGCACCGCGAGGTCGATGAACGCGAGCGCGGTACCGGCGACGGCGAACATGAGGAACGCGGACAGGGTCAGGGGGTCGTGGACCGTCCACGCCAGCAGCGCCGCCGCGCTGGCCGTCACGGTCTCCACCAGTGCCGGGCGGGGCCCGATCCGGTTGCGGCAGTGCGGGCAGCGCGACCGCGGTAACCAGGCCCAGGCTTGCCGGGTGGTGATCAGCGGGTGTGCGCAGTGCGGGCAGCCGGTCCGCGATGGCTGCTTCGCCGGCACGCTGTGGATGAACACCTGGGCGCGTACCCAGCCGGCGCCGAGCACACCAGCCGTTGTGGCGGCGGCCACTGTCGGCCAGGTCACGGGTTGGCCAGATCGCGGAGCAGGGTGGCGGCGAGCTGTTCGGTGTCGGGGTCGAGCTCGATTCCGGCGTCGTCGAGTGCACGGCGAAGGGCGGCCAGCCGGTCTCGGATGGCGTCGGCGTCGCCGACGCGGGCGGCGGCGTGCATGGCGCGTCGGGCCAGCTCGTCGGAGAGCGGGTCGAGCTCGCACGCGATGTCACGGTAGGCGCGGGCCTGGTGCGGGTCGGTGTCGGCGAGCAGCTGCCCGGCCTGGGCGAAGATCTTGATGATGCGGCGACGGGCGTGCTCGCGGTCGGTGTCGATCCATTCGTAGTCCTCGCCATCGGCGAGGCCGCCGCCGATGGCGGCGATCGCGGCGTGTAGGTGGGCCAGCCGGGTGGTGTCGTCGGCGGCGGCGACTCGGGCGTACTCGTCGAGCACGGTCCACCAGTCGACGTGCAGCAGCGCCGGGTCGAGGTGGTAGTGGCCGCCGGTGTTGATGACCGGGTCGATGTGTTCGCGGTTCTCGCCGTCGCCGTCAGCGTCTTTGGTGGCTGTGGCGGGTTGGGCGATGGCGCGGATGACGCCGCGGAGGTTGGCGACGCAGGTGGATAGGCGCTGGGCGGCGCGGCGTGGTTTGGCGTCGCCCCAGATGGCCTCCATGATGTCGTCGAGCGATGCGCCGCTGCGGTGGACGGCGAGGTAGACCAGCAGTTCGAGGCTCTTGGCGCGGAGCCCGCGCACGGGGATGCCGTCGGTGCCGAGGATGGCGGGGGAACCCAGCACGCGTACGGCGACGACGCCGACGCCGGTCGGCGCGGCTGGCCGGTCTGTCGGGACGGCGGCGGCGGGCGGTGGCGCCGGGGCTCTCTTGTCGTCGCTGTCCGAAGCTGCCGCCGGGCCGTCGTGGCCGACCGGCACAGTCGGCGCGGGCGCGTCGTGGGTGGGTGCGGCGTCGCCGTGTGCTTCGCGGAGCATGGTGAGGATCTCGGTGGTGGCAGCGGTGTCCAGGACGGCCACCCGTTGTCCGTCGCCGCCGGTGGTGCTGCCGTCGGCGGCGACGGTCAGCGTGGTGCCGTGCGGCCAGTCGCCGATCAGTGCGGTGCCGATCTCCACGGCCTTGCCGAGTCGGATCGCGGTGGCGAGGCGAGTGTGCCAGCCTTCCTCCGGTACGTCGGCGATGAGCAGCAGTTGCGGCAGCGGTTCGGCCAGGGCCTCGGCCGCCCGCAGGGCGGGCACGTCGGCTGCCTCGTGCTCGGCGATGATCCGGCTGCGGCGGATGACCTCTTCCTCGACGAGGGTGAGGGCGTCGGCGAAGCTGGGCGCGACCGTCAGCCGGTGCATGGGGCCGAGGTCGACCGCGGACACGCCGAGCAGGGTCGCGATGGTGGCGGCGGGCACGATGGCCTGGCCTTGGGCGTCCGGGTCGTCGGGGTGGCCGGAGGTGAGGGTGGCGACCAGCAGCGCTCGGGCGGCGTCCAGGGCTGCCGGCCCGGAAAGGCCCAGTCCGGCGGAGACGGGGAGGGTACCGACGCCGGCGAGTTCGGCGCCGGTGGGGCCTACCGGCGGCAGCGGCGGTTTGACGTCGGCGGCGGTGTATTGACGCACCGTTGGGCCGGGCTCGGGCTTGTGGTCGAGCAGTTCGGGTGTGTGGCGGCGCAGGGTCTGCCGGATGTGGGTGAGCGCGCCCAGGGGTGGGGTGAGGTCGGGGTCGTCGAGGACCGGGGCGGTGATGGGGGTCGGCTTGTAGTGGTGGCGGCGGCGTTTCCACACCATGGCCACCGCGTACAGCAGGCCGGCGCCCAGGCCGGCGCCGATGAACCCGCCCGCGACCTGGATCCAGCCCGGCATCCCGGATGCCGCCTGGTCCCCGTCGATTGGGGTGGACGACTCGGCCGGGGTCGCCGTGGCGGAGGGAGCGGCAGTGGCGCTGGCCGCCGTGGTGGGCGTGACGGTCATTGATGCGGTGGGTTGGGCTGATGGCGATGTCAGGACCCCGCCGCCGGCCGGTGCGGTCGTTGACGGGGTCGGGGTCGCCCTTGGGGTGGTGGGGCTGGTCGATGGCGTCGGGCTCACTGTGCTCGGCGGGCTGGTGGTGGCGCCTGGTGGGTTCGTCTGCTGCGGTGGCGGGTCGGTTGGCTGGGTGCCGGGCGGGGCCTTCGCGTCGGCGGGCAGGGTGAGTACCCAGCCGGGGAAGATCAGGCCTGGGTCGTGGAACGTGGTCCGCCCGGACACGTGGGGCCAGTACTTGCCCTTGTTGAGCTGCCAGATCTCGGGCCACCGTTCGGGGTCGCCCAGGTACGTGTCGGCGATGCGCCACAGCGACTCGCCTTTGACCACCGTGTGTTCGTGGGGGCGGCCGTTGATGAGGACCGTGACCGAGCCGACTGGTTTGAGCGCCACAGCATCGACCTGAGCATCGACGCGCGCCGGCGCGACGGTGGAGGTGTGGACCGCCGGCACCACCACAACGGCCGCCGCGGGGCCCGAGATGCGCGGGGCCGGGGTGAGCGGGGAATGCGTCAGCGCCGGAGCGGGCGCGGTCGCGACGATGGTGGCGGTCAGCCCGGCGACCAGGGCGGCGGCGATGCCCTGTGTAGGGGCCAGCAGCCGGTAGCGAGGAGCGCGTACGCCGCGGATGGACGCGGACACTTCCACCACGACGGAGACGATGAACAGCACCCACAGCAACCACAGCAGGACGGACAGGCTGTTGACGAGCGTGGTGTCGGTCAGCCAATCGCGGCCGGTCAACGCCGTGCGTATCTCCGCCGCCGTTGGGGTGTGGTCGGGTAGGGGCCTGCCGATGTAGCGCAGTTGACCGAACGGGATGCCCACCACGAGTGCGAGCAGACTGGCAGCGCTGGCCAGGCGGGTCACTGCCCGAGCGGCGAACGTCCACATGTGACAGCCCTCGCTTCCCGGCTATCCGGTGATCGGCGCCGCGGTGGCGGTGGCGCGGACGGTGAGGGTCTTGATGCCCAGGATCGGCACCAGAATCCCGGGCCGGGTCACCGTTACAGTCACGGAGACTTGGGCTGGGGTGGCGGTGACGGTGCCACGTTCGCCGACCTGGGCCAGAAAAGCCGACGCGGCGGCCTCGGCGGCGGCTGGGTCGATGCGCACCAGCCCGTTTTCCCGCAACGCGGCCAGGTCCAGCTTGTCGGCGCCGGCGCGGGCCGCCTGTTGGGCGATGTCGGTAGCGTGGCCGCGGGCGCTCATCGCGTTGCCGCCTTCGATCATAGCTCCGGCCAGGACGAGCACGACCACGATCAGGAACAGGCCGAACGCGGTCGCCGAGCCGCGGTCGTCGCGTCCCCACCGCCGCGGCATGCTCCAGAGTGGACCAGCTGAGCCATCGTCGCTGCGACGGCGGTGGCCAGGTCGGCGGGTGACCCCGCTGGTTGTGAAGGCGGGTCGACCGTTCACCGGTTCACGCTCCCTTCCTCGGCCTGGTCTCGGGCGTGCTGGCCCGACGGCTCGACGCAGCCGTCTGACTGCGGTCAACCGGCGACCCGCTCACGGGCTTGGCCGCCTCGGACACCGTCGAGCGAGGTCTTGACGCAGGCGTTCCCGGCCGGCGTCGATCCACGGATAGTCGTTGTCCTCAGCCAGGGTGTCGAGGGCCTCACCAAGCTCGTACCACCGTTCGGCCTCGTCGTTGGCCTCGGCGGTCCTTGCCGCGTGGGCGTACGCGTCGACGGTCTGCCACCAGTCCACCGTCACGATGTCGGGGTCGATGCGGTAGTGGCCGCCGGTGTTGACGACCGGTTCCACCCGGATGTCGCTATCTCCGCCGCCATCACCGGACGCGCGATCACTGCAGTCGCGGACCTGGCGGATGGTGCTGCGCAGGTTCGCCAGGCATGTGGACAGGCGTTGGGCAGCCCGCTCGGGTGTGACGTCAGGCCAGACGGCCGCGACGATGTCGGACTGGGGCGCGCCGTCGCGGTGCAGCGCCAGGTAGACCAGCAGCTCCAGGCTTTTGGTGCGCAGGCCGCGGACCGGGCTGCCGTCGGGGTCGAGGACCGCGGGCGTACCGAGCACCCGAACGTTGACGGCGGCAGGGTGGGAGCCGGCCCCATCAGACGTACTGACATGACCAGGGCCGAAATGCGTCGCGCGTTCGTGCCGTGCCATCGGGCCGCGGGGTGACTGCACCCGAGCGGGGGTCGAGCCCGGTGGGTCAGCGTGGTTGAGGCTGCCGGCGAGCCTGTTTCGCCCACCCAGATGGAGGGCGGGGATGCTGACCGCGGCAGCGTTGCCGCGGCTGTCGGGTGTGTGCCCGTTGAGTCGGGCAGGCGGCGGGTCACTGTGCGCTACCCCGGTGATCACCTGGGCAGCGAGGTCGCCTTCATCGTCGCTGTCGGGGTGTTGCATCGTGGGCGGCACACCACGGGGCAACTGGCTTGGCTCGTGGTCGTCGTCGAGGTGGGGGCCGCAGATGGCGCGGGGTTCGCCGTCGCGGTGCTCGGCCAGCCAGGCGCGGGCAGCGATGGCGGCCTGGTCGTCGCGGCCGTGCAGCATCCGCTCGGCGGTCAGTTCGCTGCCCACCAGGGCGGTTAGCCCCGCGATGTCGGCCCCGGCGCGCAGCCGGTGGGCCACATCGTCCATGTCGTAGGTGAGCACGGCGATGTCGGCCATGTCCTTGCTGACGGCCGCGCGTATGCGGGCGTGCAGCGCGTCGGCGAGAGCGGCGTTGCGCTTCTCGCGGCGCATGGTGATCAGTGCCGCCTCTAGCGACCCGTACAAGCCGAGTTGCGGGTAGGCCCGGGCGAACCCGCGGGCCCGGCGGGTGACGAAGGGATGCCGCAGCCAGTGGCCCCACAGCTCGTAGGAGGGGGTGGCGGCGGCCAGCTGGCCGCGGGCGCGTAGCCGGTCACGGCGCTTGTTTTCCACGTCCAGCCACCAGGCCAGAAACCCGAGCGCGCTCATCAGCGCGAAGAATCCGCCCAGCAGCAGGCTGGCGTGGGTGACCAGGTTGAACGCGGCGGCGGCGCCGGTCACGAGCGCGCCGAGTAGCCGCGACAGTGTGGCGGGCTCGCCGAGACGGCGACGGGTCTCGGCGTTGGACAAGAACACCACCCCGCCCAGCTCCAGGGCGAAGATGCCGCCGATGGCGACTGGCCACGGCAGTCCGAACCGGGCCACCGCGCCGGTGGCGGTGCCGTAGAGCGCGACTGCGAGCACCGCGGCGTAGAACAGCCGCCGCATGACCGCGGTGCGGCGCACCGCCGTGGCCAGGTCTGCGTCCAACGCCTCCGCCACTGCCGCGTTGGCGGCACCGTCCAATCGGGACAGCCGTTCCAGCAGGTCCGGCTCCAAGGACACGATCATCACAGGCTCATCCCAGAACCGCTGCCGGGAACCGGGGCGCCGCGGGCCAGGTTGCGGAACGTGTCGATTGGTGCGGTGGATGTCGAGGTTGCGGTGAAGCTGCCTGGGATGCCGCTCATCCGGGCCAGGCCGGCGATGGAGACGGTGCAGCGGACGGTGACGGTGACCGAGCCGCCCCGCCGCCAGCGGCTGGTGTCGGTGTCGACGCGCAGGTTGGCGCAGGTGACCGACCGGCCGGCGAGGTCGGCCTCAGCGGCCTGGCGGGCGGCGGTCACGGCGGCGGCCGGGCCGCGTTGCAGGGAGGCGGCCCGGGCGGCGGCAGCCGACGCGGACTCCAGATCGAGCCGGGAGATCGATAGGGTGAACGCCGCGGTGACGATGACGATGGCGACCAGCATCGCCGGTAGCACGAACCCGGCCAGCTCCACCGACACCGACCCACGGTCCTCCCGGCGCCGGGCCACCAGGCGCGACGCCATTGTCCGTGACCGCACACACATCGCTAGTTGAGCCTCTCCGCCGGAACTTGGACAGTGACCGTGACTGGCGGCCGGAACCCGGGGATGATCGAGATTGCGGTTCCCCGGACCGTGACGGTGACGGTGGTGGCGCTGCGGGTGACCGTCGTTTGCGGGTCGTGCAGGGCGTTGCCGACGGCGGAGCGCAAGATGGCGTCCGCGTCGGCCTGCCCGGCCGCGGCGTTCGCGCCGTGCACCCGGGCGGTCTGCGCGGCGTGGTTGGCGGTGTAGTGCGCGCCGAGCGCGGCCATGCCCCACATCACCACCTGGACCCCGACCAGCAGGGTCGCCAGCATCAGCGTGGTGTAGCCGGCGATCTCGACGGTGACCGCGCCGCGGTCCCCGCCGAGGCATCGCCGAAGCCGCCGCAGCCTGCTCATGGCCCAGCGGTGAACCCGATGGTGTACGACAGCGAGTTGAAGAACGCCTTCAGGTCATCGCGGAAGATGAGCCCGACCGCGCCGACGATGACGATGAACGCGGCCACCCACAGCATGATGTCGACGGTCTGTGCGCCCCGGTCGTCGGTGCGGCGCAGCGCCATCGCAGCCCGTAGGGCCAGTCGATTGAGGGTAGTGATCACCGAGATACCTCCCTTAGTGGTTCAAGCCAGCGCTGATGGCGCCCATCGCCGCATACAGCAAAAAGATCAAGTAGCCGAGGCCGAACAGCATGATCGGCAATGCCATCTGGGCGCTCTTGGCGTTGGCCTGGCGTTCCATCTCGGCGGTGGTGCGCGAGCGCATGGTGCGGGCGACCACGGCCATGGTTTCGGCGACCGGGGCGCCGCCGGCGGCCTGCTCGATGCCGATGGCCAGCTCGGTTAGCTCGTCCACCCCGATCTGGGCACCCAGCTCGCGCAGCGCGGTCCAGGTGTGGATGCGCTGGCGGCCCCGGGTCTGCGCGGCGGCGTCGAGCTCGCGGCGGATACGGGTGGCGGCCCAGCCGGACAGCTCGTCCATGGTGTCATCCATCGACTGCTCCACCCCGGCACCGCCGGACAAGCTGCCGCCGACCAGGTCGAGCAGGGTGGACAGCGTCTCCCGCATCTGGTCCCGGCGGACCTCGGCGGCGGCGTGCAGCCGGGCGTGGGTGGAGCGCAGGGCGACGCCGGCGCCGAGCAGCGCCAGCCACAGCGGCAACTGCCCACCCAACCCCCACAACACCGGCAGCAGCCCCAGCACGAGCATGCCGGCGACGGCAATGACAATCTGCTGGGCCAGGTACTCGGCCGGATCCCGGTCCAGGATGGCCAGATCCTTGCGGGTGCGGGCCCGGGGCAGCCCGAGCCGGGACAGCGGCGCGGCGACCGCCAAGTCGAGCCGGCGGCGGGCCGGTACTGGCGGGCTCGGTGGGCGGGACAGTCGGTCCAGCACGTCGACCAGGGCCGGGCGGGGCGGGTTCCACCCGGACACGACCAGCGCCACGCCGCCGCCGGTGACCCCACCGGCGAGCACCATCCAGGTCAGCGACGCTGTCATGGCGTCCTCCCGGGGTCGTCTCTGAGGACCCGGGTCGGTTCGGGGATGCGGGTCAGCTTCTGCAGCCACACGGCCGCGAGCGTCCAGATGGCGCCGACCACCAGCAGCACCACCTGCCCGGCCGGGCTGCCATACGCGGCCAGGAGGGGCCGGTTGAACACGTACAGGCCGACCCCGACCACTACCACGATGATGATCACCAGGCGCGCGGAGGTTTTCGCCTCGGTGCGGGCGGTCTCGACACGCTGCATCGCGGCCACCCGGTCCCGCACCGCCTGGGCCAGCCAGCCCAGTTGGGCGGCCAGGTTGCCGGTGTGGGTGGCGGCGGCCTTGCGCAGCGAGGTCGCGACCAGGTCGGCGGCGTGGTGGTCGACGTCTGCCTTGAAGCTGGTCAACGCGGCCGGCAACCGCACCCCGGCGCCCAGCGCCGCCGCCAAGCCGGTGGTGTGGGTGTGCAGGGGCGGCTTGGCCAGCTCGGCGGTGTCCTTGATCGCCTGCTCGATCCCGGCGTAGGAGCGCAACGATCCGCGCAGCGCCTCGGTCCAGGAGGCGATCGCCTCCAGCTTCGCCAGCGACGCCGCCTCCGCCCGGCCGCCGCCCAGCAGGGACGGGGCGGCGTAGGTGAACAGCCCGGCCAGCAGCGCCGCGACCGGCCATCGGGTCACCGCAGCCACCACCACCGCAACGGCGACGGCGGCGGCGAGCCGGTAACCGGTACGCCTGGTCAGCCGCTCCCGCAGCCGCGCCCCGGTGCTGGGCCGGTCCGGACGCTCGATCCGCAGCGCGCCCGTGACGAACAGCCACAGCCCTACGCCCGTCAACAGTCCACACAGGACAGACAGTCCGGTCATCGGCTCACCCCGCCCGCCGGAGCGCGGCAGGGTCGAACCCGACGTCGAGCAGCTTGTCGATCGTGTCGTCACTGAACCGTCCACACAGGACCGCTCGCCGGTCGGGCCCAGGTTTGAAGATTTCGTTGGAGCGCACCTGGGTCGCGTCGGCGTCGACGACCTCACGCAGCCCGGTGACCACCCGGGCGCCATCGGCGGTCTTGCCGAGCTGCACCACGACATGGACACCGCCGCCGATGAGCTGGTAAGTGCCGTCGAAGGGCAGCTGTTCCTTGGCCTGCCGCGCGTAGCCGGCGATCTTCTTGAACGCCTCCCGCGTGGACGAGGCGTGGATGGTGGTCATTGACCCGTCGGTGCCCTGGTTGAGTGCGTTGAGCAGTGGGATGACCTCGGGTCCGCGTACCTCGCCGACGATCACACGTGACGCGTTCATGCGGGTGGCCCACCGCACGAGGGTGGTCATGTCAATGCCGCCCTCGCCTTCGATGTTCGGGTCGCGGGGCTGCATCGGCACCACATCTGGGTGGGCCGGGTCGGTGTCCAGGCTCAGCTCGTACGGGTCTTCGACCGTGATGATCCGCTCCTGTGGCTCGATGGCGGAGCACAACGCCCGTACCGTGGTGGTCTTGCCGGTGTCCATGCCGCCGGAGACCACGATGTTGAGCCGCGCACCGACCATGGCCTGGAACAGGTCGACCATCGCCGGTGTCATCGACCCGAGGTCGGCCAGCTCGCCGAGGGTGAGCTGCATGAACCGGTGCCGGCGGATCGACACGCAGACCCGTTCGGTGACCGACATGACCGCGAAGAGCCGGTGCCCGCCGGGCAGGCGCAGGTTCAGCCGGGGCAGGCCCGGGTCGAAGCGTCGCTCCTGGACTCCGAGGCTTGCGGCGACCTTGCGCAGCATGTCCGCCAGTTCCTCATCGGAGGAGGCAACTGGCCCCACCCGCACCCGCTTGCCGCCGGCGTAGGTGACGAACACCGTATCCGCGCCGTTGACCTCGATGTTCTCCACACCCTCGTCCTCGATCAACGGCTGCAGGTCGCCCAGGCCGGTGAACGCATCCAGCAGGGAGCGGCGCAGCTGCTCCTCGGCCTCCACCGTCATTGGTGGGCGGCCGTTGGCCAGGGCGGACATGGTGTGCTCGCGCAGCACCTGCGTTACCAGCTGCTCGACCAGGCTGCCGCGGTCGTCGACCTCTCCATGCCGGGCCGCGGTCGCAAGCCGATCGGACACCTCCGCGTGCATCTGGTCGCGCAGTGACCCAACCCCTGGCGTGGTCACGGCGCCACCTCCATCGACGGCACGGCCCGCGCCGGCTGTCTCTCCGGCACTGGCCGATCCGGGCCGGCGACCGGTACGGTGGCGGCAGGGTAGGTCACGGCGAGGCCGCGGGCCGCGGCCAGCAACGGCCGGCGGGTCCAGCCCATCGCCCGCCGCTTGCGCCCGGCCAGGATCGCCGCCCCGGTCGCATCCGCCGGCACCACCGCCGCGACTGGCAGGTCCAGATAGGTGGCGATCTCGTCCGGCCGGTACGGGCCATCCCCGACAAGCACCAGCCGAACCTGCGGACACCGGCCTGCCAACATCGGCGCCCGCGTACGCAGGTGGCGCAGCTGTTCGGCCACCGGCCGGGCCACCAACAGCAACTCGTCCGCCTTGTCCAGATAGGGCAGCAACATCGACTGGGGGTCCAGCCGGCCCAGATCGGCGAACACCGGCCTGGTCGCGGCCAGCTCCCACAGCACGGCCGGCCCACGGCTGGCGAACTCCGCGACAGTGGCCGCTGCCGCGTCCCCTGGTGGGGCGAACACCACATCGACGCCGACCGGCAGCCGCTGCACGAACTCGGACCCGGCGCCCAGCGGCGTGTGGCGCGCGCCCACCACCAGACCAGCCAGTCCCGGCTCGTCGTGGATGTGCCACCGGCTACCCAGATCGCCACCGGCGCAGTCCAGCTCCACCACCATCGGCGCGGGACCGGCGTGGGGCCACCGGGCCGCCATCGCTAGCGCCCACGTCGTCGCGCCGGGGGAGCCCTTCACCGACCCGAATGTGATCAGCATGAGTGCGTCTCACCTGCCCGGATTCTGCAGCACGAGCGCGACGTCACCAGTGGCCGAGGCGATCCGTACCGCAGACTCGGCCGACAGTTGCAGCGTCACCACCGTCACTCCGGAGCTGTCGGTGGGTTCCACCGCCCGCACCACAGCGGGCGCCTGCGGCGGTGACGCGGACGCCGCGCCACCGCCCTGGGGGATCACCAGCACGAGCACCCAGGCGCCGGGGGCAAGCCCGGCTGGGGCCCGGCCGGTCTTGACGCCGACCGCGATCACCGACTGGCCCGGCGGCGGGTCGGTCACCGCACCCAGCTGCTCCGCGGTCAGCAGCGAGCCGGGAGCCAGCGGCACGGCGGCGATCCGTCCCACCACAGCCGCCCGCTGCGACGCCGGGAACACCCGCAGGGCTGGGTCGGCAACGATGTGCACCACCCGCAGGTCCGCGTCGACGATCTGCGCGCCCGCGTTCACCGGCCGCGCCACCGCGAAGACATCCACACCCGGGTCGGCGCGCAACCCGACCACGCCGAACACGACGGCCCCGAGCACTGCGGCCAACGCGCCGAAGACCATGCGGGACAGCGAGCGGCGCCGCCGGGTGCCCGGCGTGGCAACTGCCGCGGGTGCGGTTCGGCTGGGTCGGCTGGCGGTCGCGGTGGCCATCGACATGCTCCTTATGGCTTGGTGTTGACGGCGGCGGACTCGATCACCGGGACCTGCACACTCGCGGTCGACGTCAGCGCCGGCTCCGTGCCGGAGGTGCCGCCACCGGTCCAGGTCACCTGCCAGGTGATGGTGGCCGTGATGGTGTACTTGCCGCCGCTGGCGTCACGGGACGGTGTGGTGTAGGTGTGCCCGCAGTCCGGTGATGCCTTATTCGGATCCGTTCCGGCCGTCCACGGGGTTCCCCGGCCGCATTCCTTGGTCCCGCCGTCGCCGGTGGACCAGGTCACCTTCGTCGGTGTGCCCACCGCCGTCACCGACAGACCAGCCAGACTCGCTGTCGCGGACCGCGGCGCCCACACCGACCTGTCGATCCACAGCCAGGTCGGCACGTAGACGACCTGCGGGGCCGGTGGCGCCGGGTTCAGCCGGATCTGTGGCGCCGGCAGGTTCAGGTGTTTGATCGCTTCCTGCACGAGCAGCTGGATGCCAGGTTCGGCATCGTAGGCCCGCAAGAGGGTCAACCCCGGCGGCCAGAAGTTGGTGATCGGGTCACCGCAGGTGCCGACGTACCAGTAGGCGGGTGGGTTGACCTTGCCGCCCAGCAGCTCGGCGAGCTGCAGGTCGTTACCGGTGGCCCGTTGCCAGTAGCAGTAGCTTTCGCCCAGCCAGCCCTTGCCCGGGATGTAGCAAGGGATCGCCTGGCCCTGATAGTTGTGGCAGCCCGAGGAGCTGTTGCTGCCACCGCCGGCCGATCCGCCGGGGGTGCCGATCTGGATCACGCACGCGGGATTCGTTGGATCTTGGGTGCAGTTCACCGGATCACCGAAGTCCGCCCGCGCGCCGACCGCGTTACCCAGCAGGAGCACGGCGGCAACACCCCCCACCACGATTAACCTTCGAATCCCCGTGATCATGTTTGAACCTCAACTCAGCATGTTCCGACCGCTCGGAGGGCAAATGAGCTCACCTTCCAGGTCCCGTCAGGCAGCCGGGTCGCGGTAGCCGTCGCTGACCGTGGGCCGCCGGGGGTGTCCTGGTAGGGCGAGCCGTCCTTCTTGACGAGATGAGACTGGGAGGTGTCGACGCAGTCTTCGATGTCCACGGCGGGCGGCGACGCGTTGGGTCGCACCGTGGTCACCCTCGGGTGCACAGTGACGTCACCTTGGCCGACGAGGCCGTTGCGCTGCACCGAGGTCAGCCCGCTGACGAACACCTTCAACGCGTCTCCCTGCGTGTACCGGGCCAGATCCGGGTAGGCCGGGTCGGGTATCCGTATTGCCTCGACGTACGCCTTCCACATGCCGCGGTAGGCATCGAGCGCCGTAGCCGCCCCCCTGGACAGGTTCGTTGACGGCGAGGTGGACGTCGTCAAGCTGGGTGCGGGCGTGGCCAATGCGCCGGGTTCTGGGGCCGGCTTGTCCCGGTCGCACGCGGCTAGGAGAGCCGCCGCGAGGCTGAGCGCCATGAGACACGGGACCGAGCCCTGCACGAACTGCCCGCCATGTGACCGACTACCTATTCTGAACAAGAAATTCATCGGGACCCTCTTCCGCTACCGGCAGTGGCCACGCGACTCGCGTACGCCCCAGCTGCGCTTGGAACCTGCAATTGCTGTGCCGGAGATTGCACGCGCTGATCCCCCATCAGCCCACCTGCCTCCGTAGTCGTCGCCGGTCGAACGTCCAGGTTCCCCTGGCAACGTGATGATCAACCCCTGACGACGAGTGTGGTGGGCAGGGCCAGCTCATGCCAGTGCGTATCGTTACTGGTAATTGGCTTTCGCGTACCGGATCGTTCGAGTGACCATCGGGGTGGTGGTTGGGGGGCCACGGTGAAACGACTGTCCGGCGTACTTGGTGGAGCTGCTGCGCGGCGGGCGCTACTGCAGGCACTGCTGCGGTGGAAACGCGCCAATTTGACCCGGATCGAGGTTGGGCTGCCGCCGCGGAGCGCGAGTCGTGGCGGGCTGACCCAGGATGACGTGGCTGAGCTGACTGGTTTCTCCGTGAGACTGTACGGTCAGTTGGAGAATGGCAAGCTGCGGAACCCGCCCCCCGAACTCCTCGATGCGGTGGCCGATGGCCTGAGTCTCAGTCCTGACGAGCGACGCACACTCTGGCTCCTCGCCGCAGGCGCCGTACCGACCTATGGCACGTATGCCACGGGACCAGACCTGGGTCTCACTCGCTTGATCAACTTGTTGTATCCACACCCGGCGTACGTCACCGACGCGGCGTGGAATGTACAAGCGGCCAACCGAGCGGTCGCCGAATGGTTCGTGGACTTCGCGCAGCTGCCGGTTGGCGACCGAAACATCGGAAAGTGGATCTTCTGCTACCCGCATAGCCAGCACGTCTTCGTCAACTACGAGCGCGACTTCGCCACCGTGTTCATGGCACGGCTGCGAGCTGTCATATCCCGGTTCCCAGACGACCGACGCCTCGCCGAGTTGATCGATGAGATACGCGATCGCAGCCCGCTGGCCGACCGTCTCTGGCGCGACGACTCGGCGGTCTACATTGACCCGCCTACCGAAACCCGCATATTCCGCCGACCTGGGCACACCGATCCCGACCAACCTGATGATGCCGTCCATCATGTGCCAATCGACATGGTGATCATGGCCCCACTGCGTCCCGACGACGAACGGCGCTTGGTTGCCTTTCTGCTGCCCGACAACGAACCCCATCGACCGGCAATTCGATCCGCAGATGCCTGTGCCGCATGTGCGCGCATTCGACCGGCGGTCTCGTGAGTGGGCCGGTCGCGGCCGATCCACACGACGACCCGTCGGTCGACCCAAGGCTCGGGCAATGGCTGCGTTCGAAGCGGCAAGCCACGCGCCCGCTCGACGTCGGATTGGCTGCCAACCCCCGTGGCCGACGGTCGTGGCTAACCCAGGTCGAGGTAGCACGTCTCGCGGGATTGACTCCTCGTGCCTACCAGGGTGTCGAACAGGGCAGCCGCTTACCTGGCCACCGGGTGCTGGACGGGGTAGCGCACGCCCTCCGGCTCACCGACTTCGAAGCTGCCCACCTGGGCCGCCTTGCCAGTCCGGGCAAGGAGCCGAGCGGGATCGCGGACACGGCCTGGTTGGACGCGGTCATCGACACGTACGGGGGGCCAGCGGTCGCGTACGACCGCATGTGGGACATCGTTGCCTACAACGATGCGTTCGGCCGACACCTGCCTCTGCTCACATCTTGAGCGTGTCCCGATCTTCGTAGAAATTGAGGTGGCGGTCCCCCGCCTGAGTCCTGCCGAGTGGTAGGTCTCGGGTGATCGGCCAAGAACACCCGAAAGGGGGAAGGGGACCGCTGTGAAGACCGTACCGACTCTGCGTGTGGTTGACACGACCGACACCGCTGATCAGCTTCGGGAGCTGGGCGTCGACCTGCCCGCTGAGGTCCAGCTCGCGTTGAGGGAGATCGGCGCGGTGGCCCGGGAAGGGCTGCTGGCGATGAGCGTGGCCGCTGGGATGGCGGTGATGCAGGCGATGTTCGACGCCGAGATCGCCACGGCCTGTGGGCCGAAGGGCCGCCACGACCCGGACCGGACCGGC
>WNFV01002273.1_pt1 | contig 25691 bp, 29 predicted proteins | sample 5400101 | NCBI WGS metagenome assembly WNFV01 (sample SAMN13153361, study PRJNA577476) | soil metagenome | isolation source: 115 cm soil or saprolite under grassland replicate 1 | place: USA:California | collected 2016-06-15
GCTGAACTGTTCAACATCAAACGCTACGCACCGACCCGCTGACCCGGGCCGGTGGGTAATACACCCCGCTCAGTCGGCCCGCACCTCCACCAGCGAAAACTAGCCCAAGATCAAGCTATCCCGGAAACTCCCGCTAGCGCGGCGAGCAGCGCCAGGCCCAGCGAGAGCGCGTTGGCTGAGGCGTATGCCTGCTCGACGTGGCGGCTGGTGGCCGGGTCGACGCCGTGGGTGGCCTGGGCCAGGTGGCTGTGGAAGATCGCCGGTCCGACGGCGGCCGTGACCACGGCGAGGGTGACCCCGCCGGCCAGGACGACCAGCGCCTGCGCGGTCAGCAGCCGCACGGCCAGGCTGCGCCAGGCCCGGTTCACGACCCGTCGCCCATCCGGTAACCGATGCCCCGCACGGTACGGATGAACCGGGGCGCCCCCGCGTCGTCACCCAGCTTGCGCCGCAGGTGTCCGATATGGACATCGACGAGGTGCTCGTCGCCGACCCAGCCGTCGCCCCAGACCGCGTGGATGAGCTGGACCCGGCTGTAGGCGACCTTGGGTCGGGCGGAAAGGGTGTCGAGGATGTCGAACTCGGTTCGGGTCAGCTCCACCGGTACCCCGTCGACGCTCGCCTCCCGGCCGGCCGGATCCACGGTCAGCGGCCCGAACCGGCGCGGTACCTCATCGGCCGGGGCCTTGGTGCGGGGCCGGCGCAGCATGGCCTTGACCCGGGCTACCAGCTCCCGGGGGCTGAACGGTTTAGTGAGGTAGTCATCTGCGCCCACGCCGAGACCGACGAGCTTGTCGGTCTCGGCGGTGCGGGCGGTGAGCATGATGACGTAGCAGTCGGTGAAGGTACGCAGCTGCCGGCAGACTTCGATGCCGTCCAGGCCCGGTAGCATCAGATCCAGCACGACCACGTCCGGGGGGTGGGCGCGCGCGGCGGCTATGGCCGCCGGCCCGTCGAAGACGCAGTCCACCTGGTACCCGTCGCGACCCAGGTAGCTGGCGACCAACTTGGCCAGGCTGCGTTCGTCGTCGACGACCAGGACCCGTTCCTCCATACCCCCAATCCTGGCCCCTCGGCACAGGCGGGCTTCATCAAACCTTCAGGGAAACACCCGGAAGTCCACCATGATCACGACCGATCTTGGGTCTGACAGCCGCTGAGAGTTGGGGGAAGCCGTGCCCACGCCACGCGATACAGGCGACGCCGTCATCACCGTCGTACACACTGTCGCCTGTCACTACTGCGCCGACGCCCGGGCCGCCCTCGACGAGTTGAGCGGCCAGTACCGGCTGCGGGTCGACTACATCGACGCGACCAGCCCGGCCGGGCTGGGGCTGCTGACCCGCCACCGGGTACCGATGTTCCCGCTCGTGCTCGTCGACGGGCAGTTCTTCAGCTACGGGCGGCTGCCGCGCGGCAAGCTGCGCCGGCAACTCGAGGCGCGCCAGCCGGCGGGTACCCGATGAACCTGCTCGCCTCCGGCAGCCTCCTGGCCGCCTTCTTCGCCGGGGCGGTGGCCCTGTTCGCCCCGTGCTGCATCGTGTTCCTCGCCCCGTCCTACCTGGCCGCGGCGGTCAAGAACCGCCGCTGGCGGCTGCTGCCGCTGACGTTCGTGTTCGCCGCCGGGCTGGCCCTGGTGCTGGTCCCGATCTCACTGGGCATGAGCCTGGTCGCCGCCACGGTTGCGAAGTACCACGCCCCGTTCTACTACGCCGGTGGGGTCCTGATGCTGGCCCTGGCCGCCTACTCGCTGTCCGGGCGGATGTGGCGGCTGCCCAGCTTCCTGCGTAGCCCCGACACGGCCCGGGGTGACAGCGGCGCGTTCTTCACCCTCGGCGTGTTCTCCGGCGTCGCCTCCAGCTGCTGCGCGCCGGTCCTGGCCGGGGTGATGACCCTGTCCGCCCTGTCCGGTTCGGCGTTCGGCGGGGTCCTGCTCGGGCTGGCCTACGTGCTGGGCATGACATTCCCGCTGTTCCTCATGGCACTGGCCTATGACCGGCTGCGGCTGGGCGAGCGCCGGTGGGTCACGGCCCGGCCGGTACGGCTGCGGCTGGCCGGGCGCATCCTGCACACCAACACCGTCAACATCGCCGTGGCGGTGGCGTTCGCGGTGATGGGCGGGTTCGTCATCTACCTGGCCGGCGCCGGGAAGATGACCCGCGGCCCGGGCTTCCAGGTCGCCATCGGCAACGGCCTGGCCCGCGTCTTCACCCGCATCGAAGCATGGACCGCGCCGGTACCCGAACCCGTACTCGGCCTGGTCGTACTCGCCATCGCCGCCGGCCTAGTCTGGGCCACCCTGACCGACCACCGCCGCCGACCCGACACCGACAAAGACATCGACGTCACCGGCGCGGGCACCGGCACTGAGCGGGACGACACCGAGGCATGCCCACACCACACCACCGTCCACAGGGGACAGTCATGACCGCGAACACCACCCACCGCACCGGCTCCGGTACCACCAACAACCACCGCGGCCGGGCCCGCAGCGCCGCGGCCGCGCGGGCCGCCGCCGCCCGCCGGCAACGCCACCGCGCCTGGCTGCTGTGGGGGATAGCCGGCGCAGTCGCCGTGGCGATCGTCGCCACGATGATGTGGACCGCGCGGACCACCACCAGCACCGCAACCCGTAGCGCACCGGACTTCACCCTCACCGACACCAGCGGCCACCCGGTGCACCTTGCCGACTACCGTGGCCGCGCCGTCGTGCTGTACTTCTCCGAAGGCGCCGGCTGCCAGTCCTGCCTGTACCAGATGGCCGCCATCGAACAACGCGCCGCCGACTTCACCTCCGCCGGCGTGACCGTCCTGCCGATCGTGATGAACACCGCCGACCAGATCCGTAGCGACATGAACGCCAACCACGTCACCACCCCGTTCCTGCTCGACACCGACGGCGCCGTCTCCCGTGCCTACGGCACCCTCGGCAAAGGCATGCACGCCGGCCTACCCGGACACAGCTTCGTGTTCATCGACGCGACCGGCGTCCAGCGCTGGTACGGCGAATACCCCTCCATGTACCTGGCCCCGGCCGACCTGCTCACCCAGGTCCGAACCCACCTTTCCTGAACACCGGCACCGAGAAACCAGCGATCCAGCTCAACCGACGGAGCCCAGCGGGGGTGACCCGCGCCTGGTGGCCCGAGCGGCGCGTCGGTCAAACTGGGAAGAACCGACCCGGGCTGTACCGGAGCCGCCACCGCCACGGCGAGAATGGCCGATCCGGTCCGGACGCAGGGGTCAGGTGCGCTCGCCGCGGTACCGGGCGCTGGTGTCCGGTCCGGTGGGCGTCGGGGCTGTCGTTGCGACGATCTCCCGCCAGATGCCCCGGCGGTGCATGCCTGTGACATGCAGGCCGGCGGCCTCGACGTTGGCCTCGGTGCGCCGGTTGAGTTCGGGCCCGAACAGCCGGCGGGTCAGCGGGCTGAGCAGGTCGGTGAGCTTGCCGAGCGCGGCGTTGTCTGGGCGGACGTGCTCGTACAGCAGCACCTGCCCGGCGGGGCGCAGCACCCGGGCAGCCTCGCGGAGTCCGCGCACCGGGTCGGCGACCGAGCAGAACACGCAGGCCGCGGTGACCGTGTCGAACCTGGCATCCGGGTACGGCAGTGCCTGGATGTCGGCGAGGTGCAGGTCGACGCTCAGGCCGAGATGCTCGGCACGCCGCTGGGCGCGGGCGACCATACGAGCGGAGATGTCGATGCCGGTCAGCTGCACCCCGGCCGGTTAGGAGGTCAGGTTGAGTCCGGTACCGACGCCGAGCTCCAGGACCCGGCCGCGGGCGCGGCTGAACAACCGGTCCCGGGCGCGCAGCGCGCTGAGGGCTTCCATCGGTGCGGTGTACCAGTCATAGATCGCCGCGACCCGGTCATAGACGACAGCGGCCGGATCCCGGCGGGTGGGTGTGGTCATCGGTGTTCACCTCCACAGCGTGTGACCTCTGGCCGGTAGCAGCACCGCGGGATGGCAGCTGACCCGCCGGGTTGCGGGTGCGCCGGCGGCGCAGGGGCACGGACGGGCCTGCTCAGCGGCCATGGTGGGCGCTGTGGTTCACGGTCGGGGCGGGTTGCCCGCCACCGCCCGGCGCCGCGCCCCCGCCGGCATTGATGGCAGGGCCCAGGACGAACGCTTCCTGACCCGCTACTTCGAAACCCGTACCCTTACCCCGTTCGCGATCTACTGCCTCATCGCCGGCACCATCGCCTTGGCCTGGACTGCCCTCGCGTAGCCACTCCAGGCGGCCCCCTCGTGATGGCCTGCACCGTGCTTGTTAACGGCAATTACCGGCATACCCTTGGCACGCTTCAAATGAGCAGCGGTATGCGCGGCCTAAAGTTTCCTATTCCACCCAATATCCCACCAGGAAACTATGCGATACAGGTTATGCGGAGTAGTCACATGATGGCCGAACAGAAGATCACCATGATGCAAGGACGGATGATGGGTAACAGAAAGTGAATCACGCAAGCAACACGGCATTGGCTACCGTGGTAAGAGCCTGAAAGGCCAGGCGATCATGCTCTTAATCCGCGGGTTCGGGGTTCGAGTCCCTGGCGGCGCACCCGTACTGAGCAGGCCGTATAGCTTCATGGCTATGCGGCCTTGATGTTTGTGGGACGTGTGTGGGGCGCAGGTGGGACGCTCTTTCCGCGTGCGCGTCGGCGGGGGGATCGCTTGGGCCGTTTGGGTTCGGGCTGCCGGGTCGGGGCGGGAGCCGCGGATTTCGGCGGGCCGGTTCGGACGCGGTTGCGGGGTCGTCTGCCGGGCTTGCGGGCGGCGTGGGCGAGGACGAGGCGGGCGGTGGCCTCGGCAGCGTCGGCGAGCAGTTCGGGTAGGACGCTGGTGTAGGTGTCGGCGGTCAGCACGATGCTGGCGTGACCGAGTAGCGCTTGGACGGTCTTGAGGTCGGCGCCGCGGCCAGGGCGAGGCTGGCCGCGCCGTGTCGTAGATCATGAAGGCGGACCGGCGGTAGGCCGGAGAGGGTGACCAGCCGCCGGAACCGGCGGGTCAGCCAGTCCGGGTGCAGCGGTGAACCGTCCGGTGCGGTGAACAGGTAGCCGGAGTCCTGCTACTGGTCGTCCCCGCGATCACGCTGCGCCTGTTGACGGCGGCGGTGCTCGCGCAGCAGCCGGACGGTGGCCCGATCAAGGGCGATGGTGCGGCGGCTGGCGGCGGTCTTCGGCGGGCCGACGTGCACGGTGCGGCCGTAGGCGATGCGTTGCTGCGCGATGGTGAGCGTGCCGGCGTCCAGGTCGAGGTCGCACCAGCGCAGCCCGGCGGCCTCGCCGCGGCGCAGCCCGCGCAGTGCGATCAGCCACCACATGGCCGAAAGCCGATCACCAGCGACTTGATTGAGGAACGTCGACAGCTGCTGGGCGGTCCAGACCGCGACGGTCGGTCGCTGTCCCAGTTCCCGCCACGCGGTGATCTGCCGGTTGGTCCAGACTTCCGCGTGCGGGCGGCGTGGGCCGGGTAGCTCGGCGTGCCGGGCCGGGTTGTCGGAGCGCAAACCCTCCCGCACGGCGGCGTTGAGCGCGGCGCGCAGCGTGGCGCGGATGCGGTGCAGCGTGCCGGGCGTCGGTGGCCGACCGCGTCCGGTGTCCGCCGTGGCGAGTGCGCGGAACATCGCGCTTACGTGCCGGCCGGTCAACTCACTCAGTTGCAGGCGGCCGAGGTGGGGGACCAGGTAGGCATCGACGTGATGCTGGTAGGAGCGCAGCGTGCTAGGCCGGATGCTGGTACGGCTGGTCAGCCAGTACCGCAGCCACCGCGCCACCGTCCACGCCTCGGCGGCCTGAGCCCCGTGCGCCGGGCGGATCAGCGCGTCCCGCGCGGCGAGGGCCTCGCGGCGGGTGGGGTAGCCGCCACGACGGACCCGCTCCCGCCGCCCCTGGAGCCCGGCCACGGCGCAGTCGAAGTACCAGCTGCCGTGACCCCGCTCGGCCGCGCCGGGCAGCCGGCGCCGAGCAGCCGTCCACTGTGGGGGTCGCGGCATCCGCAACGTTTGAACACGCCACCGTTGCTGCCCATCGTCCACCTCCAGGTACATCCTTCGATGGGTTCCACGGTGACCTTCGGAGCCGGGGGCACTCGACACTCGTTCGGGTGACATCTGCGGTGCAGCCTTTGGCTCGATCGGAGTGCCCCGCGGTGGATCTCAAGCGGACGCGACCCAACGGCACGATCAACGACAACGATCATTGACCCAAGGCAGCCGACGTTGACGCCTCTTTTCACCCGCCCGGCTCGTACGTAGCGTAGTCGACACACTGTTCTCTGTAACGAACAGGGGTGTGACATGGCGCAGCGCGGGCGTTCGGACTGGGAGCGGGGCATGCCGGCGCATCGCCTCCCGCGGCGCCCGGTTGTCCGGATGGTTCGGATCGGTGCCGCGCCACTTGTAGCGGAGGCTTCCGTCGAGGCTGATCTCGTCGGCGTAGGGCGCCTCAGCACCTGGTCGAGTCCACGTGGTCCGGATGGTCAGGGCCGCGTCGAGCTGGGCTGGCTTGCGGATGCCGGGCTGAACGAGCAGCCGCATCGGTGAACCGTCGAATGTGAACGAATTGATTACGTCGGATGGAACACCGTCAGGGTGGGCAGCGGTAACCCGGGAGAGGTGGGCGAACATCGCCGCGCGCAGCCGCGCGTCCAGGTCTTCACCGCCGGGCATGCACCGTTTATAGTCCACCGCCAGCTCGGTGCGATCGCCGCACACGCCGGACACGCCGGACACTACCCACGGTGATCCGCAGTGCCCTGGCCCGGCAGCGGATGTGTGATCGATGTGTGCTCGGCAGTTCCGGTACAGGGTGACACCATTCGGCACCGTGTGGCATGCCCCGGCTGCGACAACCGTTACAGGGCAACAAAAAGCGGCACCGGATGGTGCCGCATGGCATTGGTCGATATTGGCACTTCCGCGCTCTTAATCCGCGGGTTCGGGGTTCGAGTTGCTGGCGTCGCGCAGTATCAAGCGCAGGCTCGTCAACCGCCGGTTTTTGGGATCTCCGTTACGTTGCGTAATATCGGATAAAAGGGACAGACTTGATCTTGCGTGTCATCCATGTGCGAGCGAGTGCGATGGGCACCGTTGGTAACCGCTGATGATCGTTGCGGCGGGACACATGATCGGGCACGACGGCCCGGTTGGTGTCATCCATGTGGGCTCCCGTGCGGGCGCCCTGCTGGTTGGGGACGGCTGGTGAGCCCTGGCAATGGTTGGTGACCGCTGGTAGGTACGCTGGGCCGCGTCGCCCTCGTAGCTCAGGGGATAGAGCAACGGTTTCCTAAACCGTGTGTCGCAGGTTCGAATCCTGCCGGGGGCACGTCATAGAACTGCGCCGACCTGACCGGCGTGTTGACCATCGAAGCGACGTATCCGTTTCCGTAGGCTGGGGCGGCCGGGACTTCACCGCCGACGCGCGGCCGCGGTACCCCGGTCCAGGGCGTCGAGGTCCGCGTGGCGACCCGCTCGACCTCCCCCGGTACGCGGCCGCGCAGCCGGCCGGCGTGTTCCTTGCGGGAGACGGTGTCGATGAAGTGGGCGTCGATGCATAACACGATCTGGTGGTCGAGGTCGCCGGTGGGGACCAGGGCCGGCGGGATACCTCTCGGATAACTGTCCGTCCCTTCGCCCGAACCGTTCGGGACGACGCGGCCGGCGTCTGGTCGAGTACGGTGCCGGATACGGTTAGGGCCGAGGTGGTGGGCCGGTGGGCAGGCAGCGGGTAGCGCAGCCGCGCCGGTGGGCGGGATGCCTGCCGGTACTCGTGGCGTTGCTGCTGGTGCTGGGCGCGGCACCCGCCAGCCGCGACACGGTCGACCGGGCCACGGATGGTCCGGTCGGGGCGGCGCTCGCGGGCATGGCCGCCCCGATGCAGCCGCCCCCGTCGGGCGGCCGCGTGGAGGCGTGGCTGCACCTCAAGCGGGGCGAGGGCTGGGCGGCACCCAGGTCGGTGTCGGCCGTCGGGCGGCCGGAATACCGGATGGGCGCGCCGGCCGGCTGGTGGACGATCCGGGGCGACGCCGCGGGATCGGCCACCAGCAGCGGCGGCGACCGGCATCGGGGTCGGGGGCCACCCGCGGGGCGGTGACTTTCGCGTCCTGACCCTGCCTCGACGCCCTCGGCTCATGCTCCGAGGGGCGTCGCCTTCCCTAAGGAGATCGTCCCGTGTCGCGTGCTACTGCCGTGCGCGCGGTCCTTGCCCTGGTCGTGTTCGGTGTCTCCGGGTGGCTGGTCGCCGCCCGGCCGGCGCGGCTGGGGCTGGACCTGCGCGGCGGTACCCAGATCGTGTTGGAAACCCGTGACGGCGAACTGGCCAAGGCCACCGCCAAGACCACCGATGACGCGCTGGAGGTGCTGCGCCGGCGCGTCGACGAACTCGGCGTGGCCGAGCCGACGCTCGCCCGTTCGGGCGACCGGCGCATCATCGTGGAGCTACCTGGCGTCACCGACCCCGCGGAGGCGGTGAAGGTGATCGGCCGCACCGCCCAGTTGACGTTCCGGCCGGTGCTCGGCGTGGCCGCCGACCAGCCCGACCCGTCGGCGCGGGCCGGCACCTCAGCCCAGCCGGCGACCGGGGAGGTGGTCCTGGCCGACGAGCGCGGCCAGCGGCTGCGCCTGGGCCCGGCGGCGCTGTCCGGCCAGCAGGTCCGTGGCGCCGATGCTCAGCTCGGCGACTTCGGCGGCTGGCACGTGAAGATTGATTTCACGGGGACGGAGAGCGGGCCTGGCAGCAGCTGACCGCCAAGGCCGCCTGCTCGCCGGCCGGCGACCCGACCCGCCGGCTGGCGATCGTGCTGGACGACAAGGTGATCTCCGCACCGCAGGTGGAGCAGAACGTCCCCTGCAACGTCGGGATCACCGGCGGCTCGACCGCGATCACCGGATCGTTCACCGGCCAGGAGGCCAAGGATCTGGCGCTGCTGGTCCGCGCGGGCGCGCTGCCGGTACCCGTCGAGATCATCGAACAGCGCACCGTGGGGCCCACGCTGGGCAGGGCCGCCATCGAGGCCTCCGCCCAGGCCGCCGTCATCGGGTTGGTCGCGACGATCCTGTTCATCGTCGCGGTGTACCGGATCGTCGGCGGCATCGCCGCCCTGGCGCTCATCGCCTACGGGCTGATCTCGTACGCGGCGCTGCTGGCCGTCGGCGCGACGCTGACACTGCCCGGCCTGGCCGGCTTCGTCCTGGCGATCGGCATGGCCGTGGACGCCAACGTGCTGGTGTTCGAACGCGCCCGGGAGGAGTTCACCGGTGCCCGGCGCACGCTGCGCACCGCGATCCGGGGCGGGTTCGCCAACGCGTGGTCGGCGATTCTCGACTCGAACGTCACCACGCTGCTCGCCGCCGCATTGCTGTTCTTCCTGGCCGCCGGACCGGTACGCGGCTTCGGCATCACGTTGAGCATCGGTGTGCTGGCATCGATGTTCACCGCGTTGGTCCTCACCCGGGTGCTCGCCGAGGCGGTGCTGGCCCGACGGTGGCTCGCGGCCCGGCCGCGCTGGAGCGGTCTGGGCAACGTCGGCTGGGTACGCCGGAGCATGGAGCGGCGCAACCCGAACCTGATGCGCCGCCGCAGGCGGTGGCTGGCCGTGTCCGTGGTCGCCGTGCTCCTCGCCGCCACGGGTGTAGCTGTGCGAGGGCTGAACTTCGGGGTGGAGTTCACCGGCGGGCGGCTGGTGGAGTACCGCACCAGCCAGCCGGTACCCGTGGACGCCGCCCGCACCGCCGTGGCCGGGACCGGTCTGTCCCGGGCGGTGGTGCACGAGTCCGGCGACCGCGGCGTCTCGGTGCGCTCGGGCGGCTTCGACGACCAGGCTGAACAGCGGGTCCGGGCCGCCCTCACGGCGGCCGGTGGCGGGACCGTGGACCGGCTGCGCGACGAGAAGGTCGGACCGAGCCTCGGCGACGAGCTGCGTCGCAAGGCGGTCATCGCGCTGGCCATCGCCCTCGGCGCCCAGTTGGTGTACCTGGGGATCCGGTTCCGCTGGCAGTGGGGCGCCGCCGCCGTCCTCGGCATGGCCCACGACGTGGTCATCCTCGTCGGCGTGTTCGCCTGGCTGGGCAAGCCCGTCGACGGTGTCTTCCTCGCCGCCCTGCTGACCGTCATCGGGTACTCGGTCAACGACTCCGTAGTGGTCTTCGACCGCATCCGGGAACTCGTCGGCAGCGCGAGAACCCTGCGTCGCGAACGCCGCCCGGCGTTCGCCGAGCTGGCCAACACCGCCTGCCTGCAGACCGTCCCCCGCACGGTCAACACCGGCCTCGGTGCGGTGTTCATCCTGACCGCGCTCGCCGTCCTGGGCGGCGAGTCCCTGGTCGACTTCGCCGTCGCCCTGCTGGTCGGCATCCTCACCGGCACGTACTCGTCGGTGTTCCTGGCCGTGCCCCTGGCCGTCACGTTCGAAGGCCGGCCCGGCGGCCCGGGTGCCGCCCTCGGCGTCCGCCCGACCGAGCGTGAACCGGTAGCCGCTACAACGGCGGCCGCCGCACCGGGCGCGCCGCCGAAGCGCCCAGCCGGCCGCCGAGGTAGCCCCGGCCGGAAGCCGCAGAACCTACGGAAGCGCCGGTGACGTCGGCGAGGCCACCGAGTCGTGGGCCGACCTGCTGCGCGACTGCAAGCGCCGCGGCATGCGCGCCCCGGTGCTCGCCGTCGGCGACGGCGCGCTCGGGTTCTGGGGCGCTCTGCGCGAGGTCTTCCCCGACACCTGCGAGCAGCGCTGCTGGTTCCACAAGTCGGCGAATGTCCTGTCCGCGCTGCCCAAGTCCGCGCATCCCGGCGCGAAGAAGGCGCTCGCCGAAATCTGGGGCGCGGAGGACAAGCGGCACGCCCGCGACGCGGTAAAGGCGTTCGAAGCCGCCTACGGCGCCAAATTCGGCAAGGCGGCCGCCAAGATCACCAACGACGGCGACGAGCTCCTCGCGTTCTACGACTACCCGGCCGAGCACTGGATCCATCTGCGCACCACGAACCCCATCGAGTCGACCTTCGCCACCGTCCGGCATCGGACCAAGGTCACCAAGGGTCCGGGCTCGCGGGCGGCCGGGCTGGCCATGGCGTTCAAGCTCATCGAGTCGGCCCAAGCCCGCTGGCGCGCGGTGAACGCACCCCACCTCGTCGCCCTCGTCCGCGCCGGGGCGAAAGTTCATCGATGGCCGACTCGTCGAACGACCGGACGAATCAGCAGACCACGCTCAAGCCGCATGACACGCCGCATGACAGGCTGATCCACAAGGCCTTGACTCTTCCTCCGGGGCCCCGTGCGGCAATTCCCCTGATCGTCATCTGCCAGTGTGCGGTGGTGCGGCGGGTAGTTGCACCGTGACGCAGAGCCCGCCAGCGGGGCGGGGGATGAGGGTGAGGGTTCCCTCGTGTGCTTGGGTGATGCTCTTGACGATTGCCAGGCCAAGGCCGACACCTGCGTGGTCGGTGCGTACGCGTTCGGTGCCGCGCTGAAACGGCTCGACAAGCGCGGAAACCAACTGTGGGGTGAGCTTCTCGCCGGTGTTCTCGACAGTGAGCACCACACTGTTGGGGTGAGCGCTGGTCGTGACCCACACGGTGCCCTGTTCAGGCAGATTGTGGACGATCGCGTTGTGCACGAGGTTCGTAGTCAACTGCAGCAGGAGCGCGGGTGAGCCGATAGTGAGGGTCATGTCGCCGGAGGTCTCGATGGTGAGGCCGCGTTTTTCTGCGACGGGGAGGAGCGTTTCCGTGGCTTCTTCCGCCATAAGGGACAGGTCGACGTGTTCTCGGGTGAAGGACCGCTGGTCGGCGCGGCTGAGCAGGAGCAATGCTTCAGTGAGGTCGATCGCTCGGGTGTTGACGACCTGGAGGCGGTCGACGAGCTCGCCGTTGGCGCCGTTGGGATCCTTGCGGGCAACGTCGAGGAGTGTCTGCGTGATCGCCAGCGGGGTGCGCAGTTCGTGGGAGGCGTTGGCCGCGAAGCGCTGCTGTTCGGCGACGTGTGCTTCGAGCCGCTCGAGCATGCCGTCGAAGGCGTCGGCGAGCTCGCGGAACTCGTCGTTAGGGCCTTCCAGTTCGATCCGGTGGGAGAGCGATCCGGTCGCGGCCTTGCGGGTGGCGTCGGTGATGCGGGTCAGCGGGGCGAGCATCCGGCCGGCGAGAATCCACCCGCCCACGAGACCGAAGACCAGCAGGAACGCCGACACCGCGGCTGCCCTCGGAGCGAAAACGCGCAGGAGGCTGGACCGGATGGGAAAAACACCAGGAGACAGGTCGGTGCTATTGAGGATGAGCGCACGATCGGGGACGTAACGCAGGAGGAACAGCCACACGGCGGCGAGCAGCAAGGCACCGGCGATCATGAGGAAGCCGGCGTAGCTGAGGGTGAGTTTGAGGCGAACGCTCAAGCCGGGGGCTCTATCCACGGTCCCCTCCCTGACGCCCGGCGTCTGGTCCTGGGTCGATGCGGTAGCCGACGCCGGCCACGGTGGCGATGATCCAGGGTTCGCCGAGCCGTTTGCGCAGGGCCGAGACCGTGATGCGCACGGCGTTCGTGAACGGGTCTGCGTTCTCGTCCCATGCCCGTTCCAGGAGCTCTTCGGCGCTGACGACGCCGCCTTCGGCGGCGACGAGGACTTCGAGCACGGCGAACTGCTTGCGGGTGAGCGCGACGTAGCGGCCGTCGCGGTAGACCTCGCGGCGGAACGGGTCCAGACGCAGGCCTGCGATCTCCCGCACGGGTGGCCTGTGGTGGGCGCGCCGGCGGTCGAGTGCTCTGAGCCTGAGCACGAGCTCTTGCAGTTCGAACGGCTTGGTGAGGTAGTCGTCGGCGCCGAGCTCGAACCCGGAGGCCTTGTCGTCGAGCCGGTCGGCAGCGGTGAGCATGAGGATCGGCATGCCGCTGCCGGAGGCGACGATGCGTTCGGCGATCTCGTCGCCGGAGGGCGCAGGAATGTCGCGGTCGAGGACGGCGATGTCGTAGGCGTTGATGCTCAGCAGCTCCAGAGCGGTGTCGCCGTCACCGGCGGTTGTCGGCCGCGATCGCCTCTAGGCGCAGCCCATCGCGGATGGCCTCGGCCATGTAGGGCTCGTCCTCGACGACCAGCACACGCATGCTCTCCATGCTAGGAGCCGGCGCATATCGTCGGCATATCGAAAACCGCATACGTGCTGGCAACACCGCGTTGCCTTGACTGGAAGGCATGTCCTACAGCCAGCCAGCATCGAGAACAGGCCGCCGTGCGCGATCGACGGTCCTCGCTGTCCTGGTCGTCGTCGCGGCGCTTGTGGGTGTCCTCGGTTACCGTTCGCTGTCGGGCTCGTCGTCGTCGGCAACAGCACCCATCGTCGCGGAGCCGTTCACGCACCGCCCGCACGACAGTCTTCGCGGCGACCGTCCCGGCGACCTTCCCGGCCAACCTCAGGGCGACCGTCACGGTGCGCTTGGCGTCGCTGATGGTGAGGTCCCTGACGGCGTGACGGTCTTCGATGACGCGTATCCGGCGGTGGCCAACCTCGATCCGGCTCTGCTCGGTGCGCTCCGTCAGGCCGCAACGGATGCCGCGGGCGACGGGGTCAGGTTCTACGTCAACAGCGGCTGGCGTTCCCCGAAGTACCAGGAAGAGCTACTCGATGAGGCGATCTCGAAGTACGGCTCGAAAGAGGAAGCTGCCCGATGGGTCGGCACCCGCACCACGTCTGCTCACGTGTCGGGGGACGCGGTCGACATCGGGCCCTCCGATGCCACGGCGTGGCTGTCCGAGCACGGCGCCGAGTACGGGCTGTGCCAGATCTACCGCAACGAACCCTGGCACTACGAGCTGCGCCCCGATGCCGTCGATCACGGTTGTCCGCTCATGTACGCCGACCCTACGCGCGATCCACGGATGCAGCAGTGACCAGCACGCACGGCACCGAACCGAGGTCAACACAATCACCACACACTGGGGACAACATGAGTCGCAAACTACGGCCGCTGGCCGCCCTTGTCATGGCCGCCGCGATCGTCGCGGGCTGTTCGAACGCACCTGCCGAGACCAGCACCGGCAACAACACCGCCGCCACTCATGAGAAGGCGGTGAAGTTCGCCAAGTGCATGCGCGACAACGGTGTCAAGGAGTTCCCGGACCCCGACCCGTCGGGCACGCTCACCATAGAAGTAATAAACGGCTCGTCGCTGGACCCGGACACCCCGGCGTGGAAGAAGGCCATCAGCGCATGTAAGGACCTGGAGCCACCGGGGTTCACGGGAGGCAAGAGGAGTCCCGAGCAGCAGAAGGCGGCCCTCAAGTTCGCCCAGTGCATGCGCGACAACGGCGTGAAGGACTTCCCGGACCCCGTCAATGGTGAGCCCCTCATCGACACGAATCGAATCCCATCCGCCGCAACGGACGGTGGTATGAGCATTCTCCACGCCGCGGGGCAGAAGTGCAGCGACTACGCGAGGGACGCCGGTGTGACCGGCGGAGGGAACCGGTGAAGCGGAAGGCATGGGTGCTGGCCGGAGCGGCCGCCCTGGTCGCTCTAACCGCCACCGGCGGCGTGGCCGCCACGTCCAGTGCGAAGCAGGCGACCCCGGCCGCACAGGAGTCGCCGGCGAACACCGCGAAGGTGGAAAGGGGGAAGCTCTCGGCCATGGTCTCCATGTACGGGACCCTGACCTATCGGGCGCGATCGGACGGCTCCCCGTACTCCGTGATCAACCAGGCCCGCGGGACATACACCAAGCTGCCCGATGACGGCGACAAGGTCGACTGCGGCGACGTGCTCTATCGGGTGGACGACAACCCAGTGCTGCTGCTGTGTGGCACCGTCCCGGCCTACCGCGACCTGCACAGCGGCGATACGGGTAACGACGTCCGTCAGCTCAACCAGAACCTGCACAAGCTCGGCTACGACGCCGCCGTCGGTGTCGCTATCGATCCCGACGACAACGACTTCACGTGGAAGACGCAGAAGGCTCTTAGGGTGCTCCAGCACGACAAGGGCTCTGGCGTGACCGGAAAGCTTGCTATCGATGACGCGGTCTTCCTGCCCGAGTCGGTGCGGATCGCCAAGGTGACCGGCGCACTCGGTGGATCCGCCCAGCCGGGTGCACAGGTCGCGCAGGCCACCTCCGACACGCTCGAGGTGCAGGTGGCCCTCGAGGCGTTGCAGCAGGGTGAGGTACACAAGGGCGACCGGGCGCAGATCACTCTGCCAGGCAACAAGTCGGTGACGGGAAAGGTGGACCGGTTAGGGAGAGTCGCCCAGGTCCCCGCTGGCCAGAACGCCAATGCCGGGGACGCCACCATCCCGGCCTACATCAACCTCGACGACCCAGAAAAGGCACGCGGGCTGGACAGGGCCCCGGTCCGGGTGGAAATCACGACCACGGGAGTGGACAGCGCCCTGAGCGTCCCGGTTACCGCGCTCGTCGGGAAGTCCGGGGGCGGGTTCGCGGTCGAGGTCGTGCGCGCCGGCGGGCGACGCGAGCTGGTCGCTGTGAAGCTGGGCCTGTTCGACACCGCAGGCGGACGAGTCCAGGTCGAGGGCGATCTTCACGAAGGCGATCAAGTGGTGGTGCCGTCGTCATGAGTGGCGAATCAGTTCTGGATTTGGATGGGGTGACCAAGGTCTACGGTGAGCAGCCGCCGGTACCCGCCCTGCGGGGGGTGTCCTTTTCCGTCCGGCGGGGCGAGCTGGTGGCGATCGTCGGGCCCTCCGGGTCGGGCAAGTCCACGCTCCTGCACGTCATGGGGACGCTGGAGCGGCCCAGCAGTGGTGTGGTCCGCATCGGTGGGGTCGACGCGGCGCGGCGCAGCGACCGCGAGCTGTCGCTGCTGCGGGCTCGGGAGATCGGGTTCGTCTTCCAGCAGTTCTTCCTGGCCGAACATGCCACGGTGCGGGAGAACGTCGCCGACGGGTTGCTCTACGCCGGCGTCCCCGCCGCCGAGCGGTACCGGCGCGCGGATGAGGCGCTCGAACGGGTCGGCCTGTCCGAACGCGCGAAGTTCAAGCCCACCAAGATCTCCGGAGGAGAGCGGCAGCGGGTTGCGATCGCCCGGGCCCTCGTCGGGCGTCCGGCGATCGTTCTCGCCGACGAACCGACCGGGAACCTCGACAGCACCACCGGCGCATCGATCATGGAGCTCATCCGCGAGCTCAACGCCGCGGGCGCCACCATTATCATGATCACGCACGATGCGGGCCTCGCCGATCAGCTGCCTCGCCAGATTCGGCTGCTGGACGGGCAGGTGGTCTCCAACACCGGCCGCGATCGTGGCGTCCTGGTGGCGTCCATGGACGGTACCTGGGCGAAGGGAGAGCTGCCATGAGTGCCAAGGGCGGACGGCTAGGGCTGAAGGACGGGCTGCGGGTGGCGAGTGTCGGGTTGCGCGCCCGGCCGCTGCGCGCCGCGCTGTCCGCGCTCGGGATCGCGATCGGAACGGCAGCGATCGCGGCGGTCCTCGGGGTGTCCTCCTCCTCGCAGGCCGGGCTGCTCGCGGAGATCGACCGGCTCGGCACGAACATGCTGACCGTCGAAGCCGGACAGAGCCTCACCGGGGGGGCGGCGAAGCTGCCCCGCGAAGCGCCGGCGCGGATCACACACCTGGACAACGTCCAACTGGTGGCACACACCGCCCTGATGAAGGACAAGAAGGTCTACCGGAACTCGATGATCCCGGTAGGCAACAGCGGTGGCCTCCAGGCGCGGGCCACCAGCCTCAACCTGCCGTCCGTGCTCCGCACCGGCGTCGCACGCGGCAACTGGCTCAACGAGGGCACTGCCCGCGAGCCGGTCGCGGTGCTCGGCTCGGTCGCCGCCCAACGGCTGGGCATCGACCGGGTCTACCCTGATCAGCGGATCTGGCTGGGCGGCCAGTGGTTCAACCTCGCAGGCATCCTGAAGCCCTCGCCGCTGCAGCCCGACATCGACAACAGCGCCCTCATCGGTTACCCGGCCGCCCAGAAGTACCTCGGCTACGTCAGCATGGTCCGCGGCGAGCAGAAGGCCGGCCCGCCGACCTCGATCTACGTGCGCGCCGACATCGATCATGTTGCGGCGGTGCAGTCGCTGCTCGCGCAGACCGCCAACCCCGAGGCACCGAACGAGGTGAACGTCAGCCAGCCGTCCGACGTGCTCACCGCCCGGGCCGCCGCGGCGGGGGCGTTCGACAGCCTCTTTCTCGGGCTCGGGGTGGTGGCACTGATCGTGGGTGCCGTCGGTGTCGCCAACATCATGATCATATCGGTTCTGGAACGCCGCTCGGAGATCGGCCTGCGTCGCGCCCTTGGTGCGACAAAGGGCCAGATCCGGACCCAGTTCCTCGCGGAGTCGATCCTGCTCGCCGTCATCGGCGGCGTCGTCGGCGTACTGGCCGGGGCCGCGGCAACCGCCGTGTACGCCAGCTCGAAGAACTGGACCGTCGTGATCCCCGTCGAGGCCTGGTCGGGCGGCATCGCCTCGGCCATCCTGATCGGCGCGTTCGCTGGCCTGATGCCGGCCGTTCGAGCGTCTCGGATGCCGCCCACCGTGGCACTGCGAACGGTATGAGCGGGAAGTGGATCTCTATCGAGAACGAGACGCTTCTGCGCGTCGTATGCACTGCGCAGACGTTCCAGCAGCCCATCGACCGTGTCGGTGAGATTCCGCAGCTCGTCGCGGGATCCCGCGGACGGCGAGTCGCTCGTGAACGTTGCGGGCGGACATCCCCTTGATGGCGGTGTTCATCGCCCGCAGCGGGCGCAACATCCTCCCCGCCGCCAGCCAGCCGAACACGAATGAGATGACCGACGTCAGGCTCGCGCGCGGCCGGCCTGGCGATGGCGTTCAAGCTCGTCGAAGCCGCCCAAGACCGGTGGCGTGCGGTGAACGCGCCCCACCTCGTCGCCCTCGTCCGCGCCGGAGCCCGCTTCGCCAACGGCCATCTGGTCCAACCACCCGACGAATCAGGAGGCGAGGCTCAGCAGCGTGACACGCAATCCACAGGTCTTGACAATTTCCCCCCTTCAACATGAGCGACTTTCCAGAGCCGGCGCTGAAGCCGTACGACGTTGTCGCCATACATCCGGACTAGCGGCGGCAGCATTTCTGTCGGTCTACGGAATGGTCCGCGCGGCGCCTCGGCGCGGACTGGCGCTGGCGGTGTCGGGCGCGGCGATGACGGTACTGGGCCTTCTCAGCATCCTGTCGATCGGTTTTCCGATCCTCGTTGCCGGCGTGTTGGCGATAATCGCTGCCGCGCGAGCAGCGAGCGCCGTGGCCCGCCGGCCCGCTGAGTGAAGGTTGACCCGAATGCCCGTTGCTAATGATGCACAACGCCCCTCATCTGCGGCGATCCGAGCAGCTCGGTGACCAATGGTGACGCTCTCTGTAACCGTTGCTCGTCGTCCGCGTAAGAGGAATTGTCAAGACCTGTGGATGGGCCTGTCACGCGGCTCGCTGATCACCTCCTGTCTCGTCGGGTTGTTCTGCGAGATTTGGTTCACGGCGATGCGGTCGAGGACGTGCTGGTGACGGTGGTGGCGATCTCGGTCGATGTCGTCGGCGTGGTTGCTTCGATGAGTGCCGCCAGTACGACGGCGGGCGGGTCGGGTGGGTCGCCCTAGCGGGAGTTTCCCCCTTTTCATGATCGACTCTTGTGTTTGTGCTGGTAGAGGCTTGTTTGGCGAGGGCTTGGGTGTATTACCCAAGCCGGGTGGCGGCGCTGGTCAGCGGGTCGGGGCGTAGCGCTGGAGTCCGAACAGGTCGAACAGGCGACGTTGGGTGTCGCTCATGTCGGTGAGCAGGCGCTGGGCGCGGGGGCGGCCTTTGCCGCCGTCGTGGTGCAGCAGCACGGTCTCTCCGATGGCTTCCAGCTGTTCCAGCAGCTCGCGGACCGATAGGTTCAGGCCGGCCTGGGTGGCGGTGCGGCGCATGAGGTGCGCCACAGCCAGGGCGAGCACGCAGGTGAACACGTGCACCCGGATCTTCTGATCGGTCCAGTGGTGCATGGGGCTAAACGACACGACCTGCGGGTCCTTCAACTGCCGGAACCCGAACTCCGCGTCGGACTGGGAGCGGTAAGCGGCTACCACGTCGGCGACCGGCCAGTGGTCGCGGTTGGTGAACAGGATCCGCTTGCCGAACAGGCGGTCTTCCAGCCGGGTGCGGGCGCGGGTGTCGGTGCGCCAGGACAGCCGGAAGGTGGCCGGATCCTCGCCGGTGAGGGTGACTTTGATGATCTGGTCGACCCAGCGGGGCTTGAGGATGGTGGCGATGTCGGCCTCGACCTTGCCGCGGGGGCGGCGGGTGTTGCCGCGGTGCAGCCGGGCCTGCAACTCGGCCAGCTTCGCGCGGGCCTTGGCCAGGGTCTGGTCCAGGCCGCGCGACTGACCGGCGTGCAGCGTGGGTGAGTGAGTCAGTACCGCCCGGCGGGTCATCCCCAAGGCGGTGACCGTGGTGTCCACCGCGGTCAGATCGGCGAACCGGTCGGCATCGACGGGCTGGTAGCGGCTGCGCGGGATGTCCAGTAGGTCGGGGTGGTCACTGGGCGGCAGCGACCCGACGAACCCGATCCCGGCGGCTTCGACCTGTTCGTGGTTATGGCCGGAGTTCTGCCCGGCGTCGTAGACCACGGTCAGCGACTCGATCGAGTCGACCAGCAGCCGGTACCGGGCGACCAACTCGTCGAGCACGATGGAGAATTGGGTGACGTCGGGCCGGTCGCCGGGGTAGGCGTGCGAGCCCAACCCGAGCCTCGCCTGCCTGCCCGCGGACTCGGCCGGCGCGCAGCCGTACCGGGCCCAGGTGGCGGACATCGAGGCCGAACTGGCGGCACATCTCGGCCGGCCGTTCCCGAACTCGGTGGTCGTGTCGGTCAACGCGCGCAACCTGGAAGGCCCATCGCTGATGTATGTGTACCCGTGCGGTCGCACCGCCCGGGGCACGTACACCGGTTGCACGGTGCACATCAACCCGCGGACGACGGGCGGCAGCTTCACCGACGCCGAGGTGCACAGCTTCCTCATCCACGAGCTGACCCACTGCTACCTGGACGGCAGGTTCGGGGTGGCGTACGGCGACATGCCGCAGTGGTACGTCGAGGGCGCGCCGACCTGGGTCATGGCGCAGCTCGGTACGAGCAGCGTGCGTCTGGGCGGCATTTGGAAGGACTACCTCGACAACCAGTCCTGGGAGCTGTACCGGCGCACCTACAGCGGTCTGGGCTTCTTCGTCCACCTCGCCGAGACGGGGACCGACGTGTGGAAGGCGATCGACGCGATCGGCGCGGCGATGCAGCCGCTGGCAGCCAACGGTCCGGTCGCGGAGACCGGCGCCGGCTGGGCCGCGGCTGGCGTGACACCGGCGTTTCTCGACTCGTGGGGCGGCGGCGTCGTGCAGGGCCAGTACCCGGGCGCCGCGTGGAGCTCGACGGGACCGAATCTGCCCCGATACCAGCCGGCCCTACCGGCGGCGCGGCTGCGCGACGGGGACACGCTCACGTTGACCGCCAAGGAGTTCTCCGCGACCGGCGAGCAGCTCGACGTCGACGCGCAGGTGGTCACCGCCGCGCCGGGTGCCGGTACCACCGGGCGGATGACACTCGGCGACGGGCGAGACGCCGTCCTCGGTGCAGGCGGTCCGTACTGCACGGTGGCCGGCTGCGCCTGCCCGGCAGGCAGCCCCGGCGACGGTACCCACTTCGACGCGATGGCCGGCGGCCAGCAGTACGTCGGGTTGACCGGCGGCGCCAAGGCCGGCACGGTGACGCTGGTCGGCCAGAGCCTGGCCGACTTCTGCCGCAAGCCGTCCCGCTCGTGCCTGGTCGGCCAGTGGACGACGACCAGGCTGGAGGCTCACACCGCGCAGCTCGCCGAGCAGGGTGGCGCCGGGGTCCGGCTGCACATCGACCCACAAGGGCACCTGACCCTGACCTTCGACGGCATGGCCCCGGTCACGTTCACCTTCCAGACCGGCACCACCCACGTCGCCGGTAACTTCACCTACAGCGGGACGATCACCGAGACCCTCGTGCTGCCGCCCGCCTCGGTGACGTCCGGAGATTCGCTCGGGGTCAGCAACCCGAACGTGTCGACGATCAGCGCAACGGTCCACGTCACCAGCCCGTTCGCCACCACCATCGGCCCGCTCAACCTGAGCCAGCTTGCTGGCCAGCTCGGTGGCGCGGGCAGCGCCGTGAGCGGCAACCCGATCGTGTCCAGCAGCTGGCGGTGTGCCGGCGACACGCTGGTCACCGGCGCGACGGGCGACACGGTCAGCGGCTCGTGGACGCTGACCCGGACCGGTCCGGGATGAGCCGCAGGCACCACCATCGCCACACCCCCGACCCGTACCGCCGCCGCTCGCGGCCCAGATGAACCGGAGCCGCGGTACGCCCGAGGGCTGAACACGGCCAAGAGGATGACCACCACGCAGACGTGGATCCCCCCGAAGCGGTCCCGCCCAGGGGCGACAGCCGGGTAGAACGCGAGATCTATCTTGAGCCCGACCCGGACGAGGTCGTCGCCCACGTGCTGGCCCATCACGCCCGGCAGGCCACGCGGCCCACCACGCCACCGCCGCCAGCACCGGGCTAGGCCGGCCCCGACTGGCTCGACCTGCCGCCGCAGCACGTGCCGACGCTCGCGGCTCGGCCTCCCGCCAACCTGCGGCAGGAGCTGATGTCGGCGATGCGGCTGCTGCCGTGCGGCCAGGTGATCCGCCCCAGGTACCGGTGGCTGCCGCGGTACCGGACGACTGTGCTGCTGCAGGAGGCTCGTGCACTGATCGACCCGGCCGGGTTCGCACGGCTGGTCGCCCGCATGGACGCCACCGGCCGCGCCGCTGTCGTTCTCGCCCCACGACTTCCGCAGGCTGTTCGCCACCGACGCCCTGCGCAGCGGGCTGCCGCCACACATCGCGGCGAAGATCCTCGGCCATCCTGTTGGAACGATGATGGGATACGCCGCCATCTATCCCGAGGACGTCATCGCGCATCACCGCGCGTTCATCGCCCGCCGCCGCAGCCAGCGCCCCCGCCGAGGAGTACCGCGCCCTCACTCCCGAGGAGTGGGGCCAGTTCCTGCACCACTTCGAGCTGCGCAAGGTCGCTCTCGGCGTATGCACCCGCGACTTCGGCACCCCTGTGCGCACGAGCACAGCTGCATACGATCCACTCCTACGGCCCGACCCCGACCAGCGGCCGCGTCTGGTCGAAATCCGCGACAACCTCCAAGACCGGTATCGCCGAGGCCCAACGCGAGGGCTGGCTCGGTGAGATCGCTGGGCTCGAAGCCACCCTCGCCGCCGCCGAGCAGAAGCTGCACACGATGGACCAACTCAGCACTCGACACGGCCCCACCAAGCTCGGCATGCCCGACGTCCGAAGTGCAACCGGCCGCGAAACATGACCCACCCGGTCACCTCGTAGCGCGCGACCAGCGGCAGATCCGGATGCCGCGTGGCGGCGGCGCCAGCATTAGGGTGCCCAGCAACGGTGCACGGTTTGTTGGCAGAGTTACCGGCCGTTGGGCACTGATTGGCCGGCTCCAGCCGGAGTTGTCCACCAGCCGACGGCGATAGATGTATTGGAGCGTCGCGCCCGACCGGACTCCGCCGTGATCGAAGCTGAGCAGGGATAACCGTCGCCGGACCGCCTTTCCGGAGGTGCACCGTTCACGCCCGATGCACCCGGTAGCGCAGGTGTGTCGCGTCTCGGCCTTCGAGCTGCCGTACGAGCTCCAGCTCGACCGGTTCGCCGTCCAGGTACTCGAACAGTCGGCGGCCCGCGCCGAGGAGGACCGGTACGAGGTGGATCTCCATCTCGTCCAGCTGTCCTGCACGGAGCAGGGACTGCGCAGCACCCGCGCCGTGCACCATCACCGCACGGTCACCGGCGACAGCGCGGGCGTCGGCGGCGCAGGTCGCGACGTCGGTGTAGAACCGTGCGCTCCCCGGAGGGACGTCGCCGTCGTCGACGTGGTGCGTCAGCACGTGGATCGGGACGCCGTCGTGGTGGTCGCCGTTCCAGCGGCCGGCCAGCTCGAAGGTGCGGCGTCCGGAGATGACGGCACCGGTGGCCATCAGCTCGCGGTACACCTGCCCATTGATGCCGGCCGACATGCGGTCGTCGAGCCAGTTGAACAGCCGTCCACCGCCGCGGCCGAGTTCCTGACCGGGTCGGTCGTCCGGGCCGGCGATGAACCCGTCCACAGACATCGACATGTAGAGCCGGATCGGTGTCATGACAGCTTCTCCTCCATGCCGTCCTGGTTGTCGTCGGGGAAATCGGCGGCGGTGATGCCTTCGGGATGGCCCGGTGGCCATTGCACCAGCTCGATCCGGTAGCCGTCCGGGTCGCTGAGCCAGGCCGTCCGTGGACCGTCAACGCCGGCGGGCAGCTCGATCTGGCCTGGCCGAAGTCCCACCAGCGAGAACCGCTCAAGGGTTGCCGCCAGATCGTCGACCTGGACCGCCAGGTGATCGAACGCGCCGACGACCGGCCCGTCGCCGGGGCGGTGGACCAGCTCCAGCGACGCGGACGGCTCGTCGGGAAAGGCGAGCACGGCGAGACTGCCGCCGTTGTCCAACACGACGTTCCCGAGAACGGTGTAGCCCAGGGCGGTGTAGAAACCGAGCGAGGCAGACATGTCGGTTACTCGCCAGGCGGGGAAGAGCGTCTTCATGCCCCCGTCCCGCCGTCTCCCGCGAGCGCAGCCACCAACTCTCCGGTGTCGCGGCACTGGTTGACCAGTGCGGGGGCGCCAGTCCACCATCGCGATCCACACCTGCCGCCCAACATCGCAGCCTGCACCCTCCGGGCGCAGGACCTCACTACCGCCGAACGTGGTCCCCGACTGCCGACCGGTGGTAGTCACGATGTCCTCCTCATCGCTCCGGACGTCGTAGGGGTAGACCCACAGCACCGGCAAAACTCATCGCATCGGCAAACCGTCGGACCGCCTGAACATTCCGTTGCATCGAATCGTGGCAGCCGCACCATTCAGCTGCCACGACCGGCCGCACTGGACGTCAACGTGAACAGCTGGCGTAGTGGCGCCGACGGATTCCAGAGCCAACCGACGCCACGTCAGCTGACGCGAAACCTACGCGTATCGGCCATGAGCGTACGCCCGACGGGCAGCTCCGCGCCGGCGTGCGCAGCGCGCCACGGTGCCGCGGGGCGCGAACCGCGCGCCTCACGGCAGTTGAGCGCGTTCCGCTTGTCGAGTGGTGACGCCATGTTCGTCGCCCACGACGGCACGGCGCAGAGGCCGGCAGAGTGCAGCACTTCGCTGCTGTTGTCCTGTCAGCTCGGGCCTTTGCGTCCCACGAGATGAAAGACGCGACTGAGCTGGCGGTAGGGGTCACGGCGGCTGGCTTCGAGCTCGACGGCGGCCGTCGCCGCTACCTGCTTCGAGTCGGTCGGGTCTAGCTTGACTCCGCTGAACTCGAGCCAGTCGACAAAGAGCCATACCCCGTACCAGCGCAGTGGCTCTACACCCCGGCTCCGCAGGAGCTCGCTTAGTTCTTCCACCGTGTCGGCGCGGCCCGACACTCCGAGCACCCCGATCTCGGTCCTGGCGTCGAACGAGGCGAGCGCATCGTCCCAGCGCCGTTCCAGGGCCGGGCGCACCGCCCCCGCCTTGGCGTTCCCGGTCATGATCGAGACGAGGCCACCCGCAGCAGCGCACCGGCACAGCTGGTTAACCAGCGGCTCCGGCTGCTCCAGGTACCCGAGCACGCCATGGCACAACACGGCGGCAAAGCGTCGACCTTTCACCGCCTCGTCGGCGTTCTCGCCGTCGGCCTGCAAGAGCGTCACCCGTCGCTGCACCTCAGCTGGTAACCGCGGGAGTCGCTGTTGAGCCTTGTCCAGCATCGTCGGCGACGAGTCGAGCAACGTCACGTCGTAGCCGGCTTGCGCCAGCGGAAACGATTGATGACCCGCGCCGCCGCCGACGTCGAGTACAGACGCTGGAGGCGCCGGCAGATGCTCGAGCAGCTGCTGGTGCATCACGTAGGTACGCACGTACCCCTTGACTGAGGCATAAGCCTCGTCGACGAACTGGTCAGCCAGCGTGGCCCAGGTGTCATCCCCCATCGCACCGATGGTAATGTCCCCTCGGAGCCATCCCCCCACGCCAGACCGATGAGCGGATGTTAGTAAGCGCGCTTGCGAACCGGCTATCGGCCGCAGGCGATGTCGACCGGAAGCGGCGCGCGTGTGTGTTCGGTGCGGATTGCCGCCACGGGCGGGGTAGGCGCGCTGTGCCCAATCGCGCGATGGCCGCTCATTGCATCGTTGACCCCGGCAGATAGTGTTCACCAGGTCCCACGGGAGGCGGCATGACGCGAGCCGAGTCGGAACCTGTCCTGGTCACTGGCAGCACCGGCCGTGTCGGCCGGATGGTGGTTGATCAACCGCTCACGCGCCAGCCAGGGACGGCGGCCTTCCCCGCCGCGGTCAAGGTCGTCCGCGGCGACTTCACTATTCCCGACTCACTCGAGGAGGCGTTGCGCGGCGTGAGCGCCGTGTTCCTTGTGTGGACACTGCCTTTCGCCGCCGCTCCCGCAGCTGTCGAGCGAATGTGCCGCCACGCCCGGCGCATCGTTTTTCTGGCTCTCCCGGCATGAGTGTGGGTGGGTTGAGGAGATGACGACGGTCGGAGCCGTTAGGGGTAGGCGGATCGGCGACATGCCGGCCGGGATGTCAGATGCGCACGGTCGAGGACCCCTAGCTTCAAGGTCGACGAAGA
>WNFV01010256.1_pt1 | contig 25678 bp, 26 predicted proteins | sample 5400101 | NCBI WGS metagenome assembly WNFV01 (sample SAMN13153361, study PRJNA577476) | soil metagenome | isolation source: 115 cm soil or saprolite under grassland replicate 1 | place: USA:California | collected 2016-06-15
CCCCAGGCCGGTGCCATCCGGCTTCGTCGTGAAGTAGGGCTCGAACACGCGGTGCCGCAGCTCCTCCGGGATCCCCGGCCCGTGATCCGCGATGGTGACGCCCAGACCGTGCCCGTCCCGGCCCACGCCGATCTCGATCGCCCCGCGGCCGCCCATCGCTTCGGACGCGTTGCGCAGCAGGTTCGAGAACGCGCGCCGCAGCGGGTCGTACCGGCCGAGGATCGTGCAGGGGCCGCCGTTGGCCCGGACCGTCACCGCCACGGTGGGTGGCACCGCGCTGCGGCTCAGGTCCGTCAGGAGATCGACCAGGTCCACTTCGCTCTTCGGGCCCTCGGGAAGCCGGCCGAACTCCGAGAACTCCCCCGCCAGCCGCTCCAGCCGCTCGGTCTCGGACGCCAACACCTCCACTGCCGTCTCGGTCCGCCCGTCCGCCCCCGCCCGACCGGCCGACGGCCGCAGTTGGTCTACCGCGATGCGCATCGCCGTGAGCGGGTTCTTGATTTCGTGGCCCACCCGGCGCGCCACCTCGCGGAACGCGCGCAGCCGCTCGGCCTCGAGCTCCTGCGCGCGCGCGGCGTCGAGCGCCGTCGCGAGCTCGCGCAGGGCCTGCCGCAGGGCTTCGAACTCGGGCGCGCCGCGCGTCGGCCGCCCGGCGGGCAGAGGGGTGCGGCGCCGGATCAGCCGGGTCCAGCCCACCAGCTCGTCGATCGGCCGCGACAGCTGGCGTGACAGGTGGCCGGCAAGCCGGATCGCGGCCACCATGATGAGCGCTCCCAGGACCAACACCACGGCCGCGAACCCACCCGCGTAATAGCGCAGATACAGCTCGGCCCGGCGCGCCAGAGTCACCGAATTGGACAGCTGCAGGACGTGTTGCCGCAGCGCCACCCGCTCGCGGGGACTCAGCCGGGTAGTGTCCACCCGGCTCAGCATCCGCCGCGCGGACTCCGCCGCGTCCTCGAGCGCGAGGCGCGCCCCGGCGGAGGGCGGGACCGTGCGCACCGCCAGCGCCCACCCCACCACCGCGAGCGTGGTCGGCACCGCGGTCAGCGCGACGAGGATCACGAAGATCCGCTGGCGGAACGGGAGCGCCATATTTGAGCGGGCAATCTAGAGACTTGGCACGGCCGTGACAATTCGACACGGAGTTGATTGCGGATTGGCGATTGCGGATTGCGGATTGCGGATTTGTCTAACGCCCTTCAATCCGCAATCCGCAATCCGAAATCCGCAATTCTCGGGGGACTCATGAAGTCTCATACCCACTATCTCTGGTTCCACACCAAGCAACGCCAGGAGATCATCGACGTCACCGACGAAGTGGCCAGGCAGGTCCGGGAGAGCGGCGTACGGGAGGGGTTCGTGCTGGTGAGCGCCATGCACATCACGGCGTCGGTGTTCGTCAACGATCACGAGTCCGGCCTGTGGTCGGACATCCTCAAATGGTTGGAGGAGACGATCGCGCCGTGGGAGCCCCGCCGCTACCGCCACAACGAGACCGGGGAGGACAACGCCGCCGCCCACTTGCGGAGCCTGACCATCGGCCACGAGGTGATCGTGCCGGTCACCGCTGGCAAGCTCGACCTCGGCCCCTGGCAGCGGGTGTTCTACGGGGAGTGGGACGGACAACGCAAGAAGCGGGTGATCATTAAGGTCATCGGGGAGTAGCGACAACCAGATGACCATGTTATGGTCATACTGGTCATTTTACATGGTCAAAACGCAGATGCCAAAAGCTCGTCGCAAGATCAAGCGTGTGTCGGAGGCGGCGGTGGCGCCGCCCGTCGTGTCGGCGTCCGAGTTCAAGGCACGCTGCCTGGAGCTTATCGATCTGGTGGGCGCGGGGCGTGGGGAGATCGTTGTCACAAAGCGGGGGCACCCAGTGGCGAAGCTCGTGCCGGTGGCGGCGGTGTCGCGCGACTTCATCGGGAGTCTCAAGGGGACGGTCACCTATCACGGCGACATCGTCGCGCCGACGGGCGAAGTGTGGGAAGCGGACGCGGATGCCTGAGGCCGACGGGCGGCCGCTCCTGCTGGACACGCACGTGTGGGTCTGGCTTGCCGATGCACCGGATCGTGTCTCACCGGGCTGTGTCGACCTCGTTCGGCGCGCCCAGCCAGCCGGGTGGGTCCACATCTCCCCGATTTCAGCTTGGGAGGTGGCGATGCTCGTCCGGAAGGGTCGACTGGTCCTCTCGCTCGACGTGCACACCTGGGTCCGGCGCACGCTCGCGAGCGATCTCCGCGTCGCGCCGCTCACGCCGGATATCGCCCTTGACGGCGGTTTTCTGCCGGGGACGGCGACCGGGGACCCTGCGGATCGGATCATCATCGCCACGGCCCGAGCGCTTGGCGCCAGGCTCGTCACGCGAGACGCCGCGATCCTCGCGTACGGGCGGGCCGGGCACGTGGCGGTGCTCGACGCCGTGGGGTGAGATCGGCCGGTCTCTCTTCACCGCTTCCTGTACGCGCCGACCCCGTACCAGCAGGGATTCATCATGCAACTCGTCAAGGTCACCTTCACCCGATAGGGCATCGTGTTCCCGGGCGTGACCCTGATCGTCGGCACGGGCGTGGCCCGGTCGGCCTCGAGCTCGTTGTGGCCGGTGCCGTACAGCACGAGATCAAGGCCCGCGCAGTCGTTATCGCAGACTCCGATCAGCGTGTACGAAGTCCCGGCGTGCAGCGTGATCGTAAACCACTCCGACTGATCGACCAGGAGAAGCCCGATCTGGGGCTCGCCCGTCGTCTGCAATCCCTGCGCGCTGAGCGCGACGGTAGTACGCCGCAGGTAGGTCTGGATCTGCCGCTCCCAGCGGTCCCCTTGGGCGCGCCCTAGGGTTGGCGCGAGCGGCAATGCGGCCAGCGCCAGCACCGCCACGGTGCGGGCCTTCATCGGACCTGACGCCGTCTGGCGCCCAGAGCGACGCTGGTCAGGGCGGCCCCGGCGAGCAGTACGCCGAGTCCGGAGGCACCGAACGGGGCCGCCGCTCCCAAGGGGAGTCTTGGCACGAAACGTCGTTCCCAGCGCTCGGTCCATTCTCCGACCGGCATCTTGAGCGCAGCGGCGAGCGCCGTATCGACCGGCTCCGTCGAATTCCAGAAACGCAGGAACCGATCGTGGCCGACGGCGCGCGCCACGTCCGCCAGGTACCGGTCGCCGTCCAGCAAGCGCAGTTTCCGACGACACCACGGCGTCACCGTGACGAATCGGGGAAGGGAATCGTCGAAGACGTACTCCGCGCCCTCGAGAGCCGCGTCCCGGCAGCGATCGGCTCGGCCGCCCAGGCAGGCGAGCGTCGTGGACGAGAAGCGGGATGGGAAGCCGAAGTAGAGCTCGCCCCAGCGCCAGCGCTGGGTTGCGGAGTCGAGAAACCAACCTACCGCCGACGCTGGCCCCTCTCGGTCCCAGTCCGGGTAGAGGGCGACATCGTAACCGCGCCGCGCGAGCCAGTGTCGCACCGCGGTGCCCGGCACTCCGAATGCGGCATAGAACGCGCACGGCCCGAGGCCCTGTTTCAGCCACCCCTCGAGTCTGGCTGCGAGCTTCGGCTCGACCGGCGGGCGCGTCCACCCAGGGACGACCGCCACACAGGTGGCGCGATCGGTCGAGTCGGGGAGGAGGTACGCGAACGTGCTGCGGTCCGGTTTCGGCGTGTCGTCCGATTTCATGCGCGGCCGCCAGTCAACGGCGACCGCAGCCGAAACCTTCGTCACGCCGAGCCCCAGCCGGGTCCACACGGTGTCCAGGGCGGCACGTAGGATGGGTTGGACGGCCTTCGCGCTGGAGTCGGGTCCGTCGACCAGCAGGGCCGGCCCCGCTTGGTCGGCGCTCCGCCGTCGGGCGAGCTCGGGTTCGAGCCGCCGCCGGTACTCCGCGACCCGCAGTGCGAGGTCGGCCGCGCGCCATTGGGCGGCGAGATCCTGCGCTCGCACCCGCGCGGCGCTCGGCTCGCGATCCCAAGCGCGGTGGCGGGGCTCGTGCGGGACGCCGCGCGGCGGGACATACGCCAGCACCACGACGCCGCATGCGGCGAGCGCCGCGCCGATCCACCACCTCAGCTCGCGCGCCATCTCGAGCTCCGCAGGCCGCACGCGGTGAAGAAGACCGCCCACGCGAGGGCAAGCCACGGGCCACCACGAGGCAGGGAAACGGAAGTGGGTCGGGAGGCGAGGATTTCGGATCGCCAGCGCGCGGCGAGCGAAGCGATGCTCATCCCGGCGGCGCCTGCGAGACGGCTCGAGACCGAGGCATCGGGGGCCGCGATCAAGCGGTGGTAGGCCTCCCGGCCTCCGAGCCGTAGCGCCAGGTCCACCAGCGTCGCGCGGGCATTACCTCCGAGGGGCTGCAGGGAGCTCTTGGGAATCGACTGCAGCAGTTCGGTACACGATGAATCGCTTCCCGCGCACGATCGGAGCAGCTGCTGCCGAGGCCAGCTGTCCAGGGATCCCCCGAGAGACCGCGTCACCACGGCGCGCCGCTCCTCCGGGCTGGCGTACCAGCGCAGCACGACGTCCGGCGAGTCGCCGACGTCGAGCGCGTCGCAGCAGCTGCCGATGTCGCCCAGCAAGCAGCCTCGCGTGGCCCGCGAGGGAGCCGTGACGAGCTGCACAAAGACCGCGGCGCGCTCCCGTTCGGGTCCGAGCGACGGCCGCACCGAACCGCCTCCGAGCCAGTTCCGCAGGGTCATGTCGGGCGGGGCGATCGGGACACTCGTCAGCAGCAGGAGGGTGAGCGACCTGACGTCGAGGTCCCAGGGCACCGGGATGCCGCTGCGAGACACGGGTCGCTGGATCGTCGTGTCGGGATCCACGGCGATGATGACGTACGGCCGCCGGGCGAGCGTTCGCGCTTCGCTCCCGTACAGGCTGTCGATCACCCGCCAGGCGCGGGCCGCGGCCAGACGCAGCGGCAGCGGCGAAGGGTTGGTGATGATCGTCAGCGCTCCCACGCGGATCGTGTCTCGTCCCGCGAGCGCCCGCTCCCGCTCGAGGCTGTCGACCGCGTCGGCGATGGCGTTTGCGCGGCGCCACTCCCGGGCCAGGCTGTCGGCGCGGGCCTGGAGGTGCGGCAGATCTTGCCCGTGCAGCGCCGGTGAGCATACGAGACTGAGCAGTAGCAGCAACCAGTGGCTGCTACACATCAATCAGCATCCAGCGGCCGGTGAAGATCGCGAGCGGACCGGGCCAGTTGAGAACCGCGATCTGGAGCCCGTCGAAGAGGTGCAGCTCGATGTTCGCGACGTTCGCGATGATTTGCACGAGGATGACGCTGCCGATGAGCCCGAGGATGATCCCGGCCGTCCGCGCGGTGCCGGCGGAAACGGCGAAGAAGACGGCGTAGGCGACGAGGACGGCCAGGGCGAATCGGACGCCGAGCGCGAGCGGGTATCCCTGAAGGCCCGGCGGGATCGTCGCGCTCCCGGTCGCGAGCAACGCACCGACCAGCACGGCCAGTATCGGCGCCGCGAGGAGGACCGCACCGGCGCCGAACCGGAGGAGGACGTAGCGCCAACGGGGCAGGGGGAGCGAGAGGGCGTGCACATGTCGCCCGCGGTGGTCCGGCGCCCACGTGACGATCGCCACCAGGAGACCGAGCACGGCCGCGAGCACGGGATAGAGCGTTCCCCAGGCCTGCACCGCGCGCAGCAGGTCGCCGACCGGCAACGGGCCGCGGTCGGTGCCCGCGGCGCCTTGTACCGAGAGGATCGGGAGGGCGAACCCCGCCACCGTGCCGAGCACGACGATCAGGCGGGACCACTTCCATTGGCTGTACAGGATCGCGCGAAACATGTCGGGCTCCTAGCTCCGAGGGCGTCGGAACGTACGAAGCAGCTCCACGAATCCCTCCTCGAGATCCAGGTCGATCACGTCATGTAGCGAGGCGCCGATGGTCTCGAAGTACTCCGCCATCTCGGGCTCCCACTCCCGGACGATCCACGTTTCAAGAGCCCCGTTCTGGTGCTCCCGCGCGAGCAGCGCGAATGGCGGGCTCGCGATACTCGGGGGCGCGCCGGCGACGCGGAGGCGCTTGATACCGTTCTTGAAGCGCTCCATCGGCAGCTCAATGACCAGTCGGCCGTTGTCCATGACCCCGATCCAGTCGCAGATGCGCTCCAGCTCGTGCACGAGGTGGCTGGAGATGAACACGGTCGCCTGCCGCTGCGAGACGTAGTCGAGCAGTGCGGACAACATCTGGCGCCGCACCACGGGGTCGAGCCCGTCGGTCGGCTCATCCAGCACGAGCAGCTCCGGCCGCTGGGCCAGGGCGAGGAGCGTCATCACCTTCCCCTTCTGGCCCTTTGACAGGCGGCCGAACGTCCCGCGCTCGTCGAGCTCGAACTGCCGGATCAGCTGCTCCGCGCACGGCCAATCCCAGGTGGTATAGAACGCGGCCTGGAAGCGGAGCGTCTCGCGTACGGTGAGCGTGGGATCGAGATGCGGCTGCTCGGGCACGTACCCGACGTGCTCGAGGACGCGGGGCGCCTCGCGGAGCATGTCGCGACCAAGCACAGTCACGCGACCCGCGAGCGGGCGGAGCAGTCCCAGCACGAGCCGGATCGTCGTGGTCTTGCCGGAGCCGTTGGGGCCGAGGAAACCGTAGATCGAGCCGCGGGCGACGTGCAGGTCCAGGTTCTTGATCTCGAAGGTCTTCCCCGCGCGATAGTACAACTGCTGGATCTCGATCGCGCCATTCATGACGTCCCCACTCCGATCTCCTCGGCGATGGCGGCCTGCAGCTCCTGGAGCGACACGCCGAGGCGTCCCGCTTCGGCGAGCAGCTTCCGCACGAGTGCAGCAGCTTGACTCGCCCGCTCGCGGGCCCGAGTCTGGGGAGGGACTTCCCGCACGAACGTGCCTGCGCCCTGTCGCATCTCCACGAATCCCTCCGCCTCGAGGTCCCGATAGGCCTGGACGACCGTCGCCGGGTTGACCCGCAGTTTCGTCGCGAGTTGCCGCACCGAAGGCAGCGCTGCGGTGGGTTGCAGTTCGCCCGCCGCAATCGCCACCCTGAGGCGATTGGCAATTTGGGCATACAGCGGGGTGGGGCTCCGGGGGTCGAGCTGGTCGAACACAGTGGCGCTGTGTATTAATGTTATAATACACTGGTACAAGCGCGTAGCGGTGTCAAGCCTAGGAGGGGATACAGTAGCCATTGCACTGCAAGTTGTTTATTTTGAACGACTCTGAACGCCGTGAGGGATGTGGCAGACGTGGTGACAGATCATCTGGCGGCGCTGTTCGCTCGAGTGGCGAAGGCGCACCCCGATCGCGAGTTCCTGGTCCACGGGTCACGCCGGATGAGCTACGCGCAGGTGCAGCGGGAGTGGTGCGCTTGGTGGGTTGGGCGTGCAGCCCGGCGAGCGGGTGGCGGTGGACCTGCCGAACTGGCCGGAGTGGGTCGTCGCCCTCCTCGCTGCGGCCTACCGCGGCGTCGTGTTGGTTCCGCTCGATCCCTCGCTCAGCCACCACGAGCTCAAGTACCAGCTGCGGCACGCCGAAGTACGCGCCGTCGTGGTGGCGGAGGCATTCGAGGGCGCCGACTACCTGGGGCTGTACCACGAGCTCCTCCCCGATCTCCCGGACTTGCGGGCGCTGATCACGGTCGGTGCGCCGGACCGCTGGCTCGACGACCGGGTCTACCGCTTTGCGGATTTGGTGTCGAAGGTCTCGACGCCGGCCCCCGCAGCCGACGACCCTGACCGGCCGCTCGCCATCCTGTACACCTCCGGTACGATGGGGAAGCCGAAAGGAGTGACGCTGTCGCATCGCAACCTCGTGATGACCGCGCGCGGCTCGGCCGACGCGCTGCGACACACCGGCGACGACCGGGTGCTGGGCGCCGTTCCGCTATTCACGATCTTCGGCGTGCACGTCGTGGCCGTCACGATCGCGGCGGGCGCCACGCTCGTGCTCCAGGAGCGCTTCCATGCGCCCGGCGCGCTGGACCTGATCCGACGCGAACGGCTCACCATCGTGCACGGCGTCCCCACCATGTTCGAGCTCCTCATGCGCGATCCCTCGTTTGACGAGCAGCGGCCGACCACCTGCCGGACGGGGGTCGTCGCGGGGAGCCCGGTCTCCCCCGAGCTGGCCGGGCGGATCCGCCGGTGGTGCGACGTCCAGATCGCCTACGGGCTGACCGAGACGGGGCCCACGGTGACGATCACCCGCTTCGACGACGATGCCGAGCGGCGGGGCCGCACGGTCGGCCGGCCGATTCCGGGTGTGGAGGTGCGCGTCGTCGACCTGACGAGCGGCGCCCTCCACGGTCCCGAAGCGGTCGGCGAGCTGGTGGTGAAGGGCCCGAACGTCATGCTGGGCTACTACCGCATGCCGGGCGAGACCGCGCGGTCCCTGACGCGCGAGGGATACCTCCTGACGGGCGACCTCGCGATCCTGGACGAGGACGGCTACGTCAGGATCATGAGCCGCCGCGCCGAAGTGATCGTGCGGGGCGGCTACAAGATCTATCCACGCGAGCTGGAGGACCTCCTCCGGACGCACCCTGCCGTGCACGACGCATGCGTCGTCGGCGTCCCCAACGAGATGCTCGGGGAGCTGATCTGCGCCTGCCTCGTGGCCACGGAGGGATCCATCGTGACGGGCGACGAGCTGAAGGAATTCTGCCGAGAGGCCGTCGCCGACTACAAAGTGCCCGACCTGGTGCGCTTCTTCGACGCCTTCCCGCTGACCGGGAGCGGCAAGGTGAAGCGACGGGAGCTCGCGCAGGTCGTGGGACTGGAACTGAGCGCAACCATATGATGCAACAGCCGCATGCCCATCTCGCACGGCAGCACAAGGAACCGCCCTCCCACGCGCCCAACGCGGCGCTCCTGATCGACTTCGACAACGTGACGATGGGGATCCGCTCGGATCTCCAGACGGAGCTCAAGCGGCTCCTCCAGTCGGAGATCATCCGCGGGAAGGTCGCCGTGCAGCGCGCCTACGCCGACTGGCGCCGCTACCCGCAGTACATCGTGCCGCTCTCCGAGTCGTCGATCGACTTGATCTTCGCGCCGGCCTACGGATCGAACAAAAAGAACGCCACCGACATCCGGCTCGCGATCGACGCGCTCGAGCTCGTGTTCACCCGGCCCGAGATCGGCACCTTCATCCTGCTCTCGGGCGACAGCGACTTCTCATCCCTCGTGCTGAAGCTCAAGGAGTACGGCAAGTACGTCATCGGGGTGGGGATCCGCGAGTCGTCGAGCGACCTGCTGATCCAGAACTGCGACGAGTACTACTCCTACAACGAGCTGGCCGGGTTCACCAAGGAGAGCGACGTCACGCACGAGCGCCGCGACCCGTGGGACCTGGTGATCGAGGCCGTGAAGCAGATGACCGCCCACAACGACGTCATGCGCTCAGACCGCCTGAAGCAGGTCATGCAGGAGATCGATCCAAACTTCGACGAGAAGGACCTCGGCTTTTCCCGCTTCAGCAAGTTCGTGGTCGAGGCTGCGCACAAGGGCCTCATCAACCTCACCAAACTCGACAACGGCCAGTACGAGATCGGGCTCGGCGCGGACGTGCCCGGCGCCGCGGCGCAGCCGTCACTGCTGCGCGGTGAGGCGCCGCGCGAGCGCGAGGAACGCCCCCGGCCCCCCCGGTCCCCCCGGCGGCGCCCGGAAGATGGGCGCGGGAGGAGAGGCGGCGGGTTCTCGCTGGGCGAGGCGTTCGGCCTGCTCAAACAGGCCCTCTCCCGGCTGGGCGGCGCTGAGAAGGCCGTGAGCGCCGACGCGCTGCGCGACACGATGATCGAGCTCAAGGGCGCGGAAGCCGAGCCGCTCGATCCTGACCGGTTCCCCAAGCTGCTCCGCCAGGCGCACGACGCCGAGATCATCGATCTCTCGAAGGAAGACGACGGCGCTTACGCGGTGAGGCTCCGCGAGGAGGCCCCCGGAGAGTCGGTCGCCGCCGCCGACCTGGACGAAGCCAATGACCCGCCCATGCCCGCTTCGTCGGCCCCGCCCTCGATGCGGCCGGCGACACCGGGCGGGCCCCCGGTGGGAGCCGTCCCGTCACGCAGCGCGCGGTTCCGCCGCGGCTCGCGCGGGCACCGCGTCGCGCCGCCCGACATCCCGAAGATCGGCGTGGTGGAGGTGGACCCGAACTTCAAGCCGCGGATCGAGCTGATCCCGGCGCGTCCGCACGGGCTGGAGACCGCGGGCGCCGAGGCGCCCCCCGCCTCACCAACTCCCCCCGACGACGAGGAGGAAGGCCGCGAGCGCGGCCGGAGCCGCGGCGGCCGGGGCCGGCGGGGTGCTGGGGGGGGCGGGGGAGGCGGGGGGCCCGCTTCGTCTCGCAGCGACCGCGAGCAAGGCGAGCGCGGCGAGCGCGGTGGCCGCCGGAGGGGCGGCCGGGGCCGCGGTGGCAGAGCCAGTCGCCCGAGCGGCGAAGAGCGCGTCCCGGACGAGCGCGCCGCTCCGTCGCAGGTCGCGCTCCCCTCGCCTCCGCCGGCGCCCGCACCGCCGCTCCGCGAGCCGGAAGAGTCGGAAGAAGGAGGAGGCGAGTCGTTCTGGTCGAAAGTGAAGCGCGGGTTGACCGGCGGCACGTGAGGAGCCCGGCGCTCCCGGCGTCGTTCTACGCGCGACCGACTCCTGAGGTCGCGCGTAGACTTTTGGGCCACATCCTGGTGAGCGAGGTCAACGGCCGGCGAGTGGCCGGTCGCGTGGTCGAGACCGAGGCCTACGTCGGCCCGGACGACCCCGCCTGCCACGGATATCGCGCCCGGCAGACCCGGCGCAACGCCAGCCTGTTCGGGCCGCCGGGGACGGCCTACGTCTACTTCACCTACGGCATGCACTGGTGCCTCAACGCCGTCACCGAACCGGAGGGCTTCCCGGCCGCCGTGCTGATCCGCGCCCTCGAGCCGCTCGAAGGCGTCGAGACGATGCGGCGGCGGCGGGGCCGCGTGCCCGACCGCGCGCTCTGCTCCGGGCCCGCTAAGCTGTGTCAGGCCTTGGGGGTGACCGGCCGGCTCGACGGCGCGTCGCTCCAGCGCGGCACCCTGCGGATCGTCCGCCGCCCGTCCCGCGAGCGCTTGGGCATCGTCGTGACACCGCGCGTGGGCATCTCCCGGGCGGCCGACTGGCCGCTGCGGTTCGTGATCAAGGACTCCCCGTGGGCCTCCCGCTAGGACCGCCCCTCGGGCGCCGGCAACGGATCATCGTGGACGGCCACATCGATACCCCGCAGCGGATGCTCGACTTGAAGTCCGACATCTCGACCCGGCTGCCGGACGGCCACGTCGACATCCCCCGCATGAAGGAGGGCGGCCTGACCGCGGCGTTTTTCTCGATTTGGGTGGATGCGCGCTACGGGCCGGGGACCGCCTTCCGGCGGGCCATGGCGCTGATTGACGCGGTGCAGGCGCTGGTGGATGCCCGTCCGGAGGTCGAGCTCGCGACCGACGCCGACGACGTGCGGGAGGCCGCGGCCCGAGGGCACGTCGCGGCCCTCATGGGGGTGGAAGGGGGACACGCCATCGAGAACTCGCTCGAGAAGCTGGCGGCGCTGTACCAGCGGGGGGCGCGCTACCTCACGCTCACGTGGAACAACGGCAACGACTGGGCGGGGTCCTCCACCGATCCGCGGAACAACGGCGGGCTGAGGGAGTTCGGGAGACGCGTGGTCCGCCGTATGAACGAGCTGGGACTGCTGATCGACGTGTCGCACGTCTCCGACGCCACGTTCTGGGACGTGCTCGCGACGGCCGCCGAGCCGGTGCTCGCCTCACATTCGTCGTGCCGCGCGATCGCACACCACCCCCGCAACCTCTCGGACGACCAGCTGCGCGCGATCGCGGACTCGGGCGGCGTCGTCGGGATCAACTTCTACCCCGTGTTCCTCGACGACGCTTTCGGCCAACAGTTCGGGGACCTGCGTCGCCGCCTCCAGCCCCAGACCAACGTGATTCGCGCCCGCTACGCCGGGCGGCCGGCGGCAGCGGCGTTCGAGGAGGACAGGTTGGTGGGACGGCACGCCGCGACCCTCGACGTGCCTCCCATCGAGCGGCTCGGAGGAGGACAGGTTGGTGGGACGGCACGCCGCGACCCTCGACGTGCCTCCCATCGAGCGGCTCGTGGACCACATCGACCACGCGGTCCAGGTGATGGGGATCGATCACGTGGGGTTGGGGAGCGACTTCGACGGGATCAGCGTGCTCCCCAGCCCCATGAAAGACGCGACATCGCTGCCGCTCCTCACCGCGGCCCTCGAGGACCGCGGCTACACGGACTCGGGACTCGGGAAAATCCTGGGGGAGAACTTCCTGCGCCTGCTCACCGCCCGTTGAGATCCTCTTTGGCGCTCCCGACGCTGTAGCGGATGCCGCCCTGGATGGTGTGAGTCGTGCCGTCGAGGATGAAGCCCCTGGCGGACGACGTGAGAATGTAGTGCCCGTACAGCGCCAGCCTACCTTGCTTGATGTCGATCCCCCCCATCACGAAGACGAACGCCTTGCTCGCGGCGTCAGCGGCGGCGTCTCCAAAGGCGGCAAACTGCGCCGCCGTGCAGGTGCCGCAGCTCGCCTCGACGTTCAAAGCCTGCATCAGCGCGAACCCGGCGCCGCCGAACGGCTCGACCCGCTGCTGGGCGGGGAAAGCGAGCACGCCCATCATGAGGCGCCGCAGGTCCTTGAAGAAGACGTCGGCCGTGGTGCCGTCCGGCGCAACGAATGTGGTCTGCTTATCGGTCAGAAAGACGGACTGTTCGTACGCTACGTACGCGGCCGTCCGCTTGCCCGTGATCAACCAGTGCCCGCCGAACATCGGCTCGAAGGAGAGCCCTTCGTAGTTCGTCCTGAAGACGAACATCCCGCCCTGCGCGCCCCAGTACCACTTGTGGGGCCAGTCGCCGGTCCTCCGCTCGTACGTCGGGCCCCCCCCGCCCCCCCCGCCCCCGCCCCCAGCCCGCGGGCGCTCCGGCTCCCGCTCCGGCACCTTGCCACCCGCCGCCAGGATCGAGTCGCGCCGCGCCTTGGGAATCGGCGGCGGGGTGGCTGCTCTGGGCCCGCCGCCGAGCAAGAAGTAGGACAAGCCCGCGGACCCCAGCACGTGCAGGACCGGTTTCGCGTCGAAGGGCGAGTCTTTCAGGCCATAGTAGCCGCGGGCCTCGAGCCGCAACGCCAGCCGGTCGCCGAAGAGAAAGATGCGGTCGCCGATCCCGGCATGCGCGGCGTTGAGCTTGAAGTTGTAGGGGGGGTTCACGCCGTTGTCGAGGTACGTATAGCCGCCCAGCAGGTACAGGATATTCCTCTGGCCGCCCGAGTTGAGCAGGAGGCTGGCGCTGCCGTAGCGCGTCTGCACGTGCATCCCGCCCACCGTCGGGGTGGGGTAGGCAACGTTACCGTCGACTTCGAGCGAGAAGGTTTCGTTGAAGAAGTAGCCGAGCCGGCCGCCACCCCCGAACTGGTCGGCGAGGCCGAAGGAGCGATCGTAGCGCGTATAGCTGCCGAACCCGCCGAACTCGATCTGGTGGGCATGCTGGGCGCTCACGGTCGCGGCCCCGCCGACCAGTAACACTCCGATCACAGTGACGACCCGCATGGCACGAACTCCTGGTAAAACGAGCGACCCCCAAAATAGGGAATTCCATCGGAAAATGCGACCACCCTTCGCTTTAAGCCTCCAAAGCTTGAAAGCACTTGAAGGGGGTCCTAAAGCAGCCCCAGCCGGGTGCCGACGCGCTGGAAGGCCTCCAGGGCGAAGTCCAGGTCCTCCCGACTGTGGGCGGCGGAGAGCTGGCAGCGCACTCTCGCATGTCCTTGCGGGACAACAGGATACCCGAAGCCAGTCACGAACACCCCCTGCTCGAGCAGGAGCTCGCTCATCTTGATGGCCTGAGCCGTCTCGCCCAGGATGACGGGAATGATCGGCGTCTCGCCGGGCAGGGGCTTGAAGCCCAGGGTGGTCAGTCGCTCCCGGAAGTAGCGGGCGTTCTCGTGGAGTTGCCGCACCCGCTCGGGGTGTCGCTCGAGGTAGCGAACGGCGGCGAGCGCGCTGCCGGCCACGGTCGGCGGCAGGGCGTTGCTGAAGAGCTGCGGCCGGGAGCGCTGGGTGAGATAGTCCGCCAGGGCCGCCGGACCCGCGGTGAATCCCCCAGCCGCCCCGCCGAGCGCCTTGCCGAGCGTCGAGGTGATGATGTCCACGTCGCCCAGCATGTCGTAATGCTCGGCGGTGCCGCGGCCGGTGTTCCCCAGGGCGCCGGTGCCATGCGAGTCGTCCACGGCGACCACGGCGTCGTACTGCCGCGCCAGCGTCACGATGTCGGGGAGCCTCGCGATGTCCCCCTCCATCGAGAACACGCCGTCGGTGAAGATCAGCTTGAGCCGGGCGTTCCCTGCCTGGGCCGCTTGCAGCTTCTCCTCGAGGTCCGCCATGTCGGAGTGCCGGTAGACGGCGGTTTGGCACCTGGTGATCGCCTTCGCGAGACGGATGGAGTCGATGATCGAGGCGTGGTTCAGCTGGTCGGAGATCACGACGTCCTGCTCGCCCAACAGGGTGGGGCAGAGGCCCTCGTTCGCGTTCCAGCAGCTGACGTACGTCAGTGAGGCTTCACACCCGACGAGCCGTGCCAGCGCGGCCTCGAGCTCCCGGTGGATCGTGAAGGTCCCGCAGATGAACCGCACCGAGCCCGTTCCGGCGCCGAGCTCGCCCAGGGCGCGCTGGCCGGCGGCGACGACCTCGGGCTCGTTGCAGAGACCGAGGTAGTTGTTGGACGAGAGGATGACCACTTCGCCCCGGCCTTCCATTTGAACGCGGGGGCCCTGGGGCGACGCGAGGTAGTTCAGCCGCTTGTGGACGCCGTCCCGCTTGAACTGATCGAGCTCGGCGGCCAGCCGGGTTTGCAGGGTCATGCGATCTCCAGGATGATCTTGCCCGCGTCCCCCGAGCGGATCGCCGCGAGCGCCTGGTCGATCTGGGCGAGGGGGAACTGGTGCGTGATCACGGGACGGGGGTCGAGCAGGCCCGCGGTGAGGTAGCGGCGCATCTGGTGCCACGTCTGGTACATCTTGCGGCCGATCACGCCATAGACGGTGATGCCCTTGAAGATGATCTCGCCGGCGAAGTCCATCGGCACCGCGCCCGTGGGGATGCCGAGCAGCTGCACGCGGCCGCCCAGCCGCACGGCCGCGAACGCCTGATGCAGCGCCGTGGGGACGCCCGACATCTCGCACACGACATCCGCTCCTTCGCCCCCCGTTTCCTCCAGGACCACGCGTGCCGCATCGTCGGTCGCGGCGTTGATGGTGACGTGGGCGCCCATCCGCCGCGCGAGCGCGAGCCGCTTGGGGTTCACGTCCGAGGCCATGACCTTCGCGGCGCCCCCCGCCCGCGCGATCCCGACGGCGAAGCAGCCGATGGGACCGCACCCCACGATGAAAACGGTGCTGCCGGGAATTTCCGCGGTCAGCACCGTGTGGAACGCGTTGCCCATCGGGTCCATGACGGCCCCGACGGTGGTCGGGATGCCGTCCAGGGAGAGCACGTTGGTCGCGGGCATCACGATGTATTCCGCGAACGCCCCGTCGCGGTCTACACCGATGATCCGAGTGTTCTTGCAGATGTGGCTGTTGCCGGTGCGGCATTGCAGGCAATGCCCGCACACGATGTGGCCCTCGGCGGTCACGAGCTGCCCGGCCTTCAGCTGGGCGACTCCGTCGCCCACGGCCACGATCTCTCCGGCGAACTCGTGGCCGATCACGAGCGGCGGCTTGAGGCGGCCCTGGGCCCACGCGTCCCACTCGGCGATGTGCAGGTCCGTGCCGCAGACCCCCGCGTGCCGCACGGCGATCAGCACCTCGCCGGGCCCAGGGGACGGCTTGGGAACGCTCGTAACTTGGAGACCCGGGGCGCACTGGGCCTTCACGAGCGCTTGCACGGGGACTCAGGGATCGGTGAAGGGAGAAACGTGCAACAGGTGACGTGCAACGGGCAACGTCAAAAGATCGAGCGCGTGAAGCCGCCGTCCACCTGGAGCACGGCGCCGGTGATATAGCTGGCCCGCTCGGACGCGAGGAACGCCACCGCGGCGGCCAGCTCGTCGGTGCGGCCCATGCGGCCCATCGGAATGTCCGCCACCATTTCCCGCATCACGTCCTGCGGCGCCCGCTGGTCGCGTTTGGCGCGGGTCTCGGTCAGCTCCGTGATGCGCTCCGTGGCGATGAACCCGGGGCACACGACGTTCACCGTGATGCCGTCCGCGGCGACCTCGTCGGCGAGGGCCTTCGCGAACCCCAGCACGCCCGCGCGCGCGGTCGTGGACAGGATCAGCCCGGGGAGCGGCTGCTTCGCCGCCACCGAGGCGAGGCAGATGATCCGTCCCCACTGGAGCTTCCGCATGATGGGGAGGGCCGCGCGGGCGAGGTGCACGGCCGACAGCAGATTCAGCTCGACCGCCCGATGGAACGCTTCGCCGGTCTGATGGGTGAACGGCGCCGCGGGCGGGCCGCTCGCGTTGGTGAACAGAATGTCGAGGCGGCCCAGCTCGCGGTGCACGCGCTGCACGAGCGCTTCGGCCTGGGCCGGAACGCCGACGTCCGCCGCGAGCGGCGTGACCGCCTGGCCCGTCTCCGAGGACAGCTGCGCGGCGACGCGCTCGACCGACTCCTCGTGGCGGCCGTTCACCGCCACCCGGGCACCTTCCTGCGCGAGCGCCTTCGCCACGGCACGCCCCAGCCCCTGGGTGCTGCCGCACACGAGGGCCACACGGCCGGCGAGACCGAGATCCATTTAGCCCCTTAGCCCCTTAGCCCCTTAGCCCCTTAGCCTCTAGCCTTTGGATCCGCACCGCGCTGCACTTCAGCTCCGCCATCTTCGCGTACGGGTCGAGCACGGGGTTCGTGAGCAGATTCGCCGCCGCCTCGCGGAAATGGAAGGGGATGAAGACCTGCCCCCGCGCCACGCGCTCCGAAATGCGGCAGGAAATGACGAGCGAGTTGCGCCGTGAGGTGACCCGCGCCGCGTCGCCGTCGGCCAGCCCGAGCTCGGCGGCGTCGGCCGGGTTGACCTCCATGATCGGCGTCGGCTCGCGCTGGTCCAGCCCCGACGCGCGCCGCGTCATCGTGCCGGTGTGCCAGTGGTACAGCTGCCGGCCGGTGTTCAAGACGAACGGGTACCGGTCGTCCGGGAGCTCGACCGGCGGGGCGTACTCGACCGGCACGAAGATCGCCTTGCCGTCCGCGGTGGGGAACCGGTCGTCGAACAGGAACGCCGCGCCCTCCGAGTCCAGCGTCGGCACCGGGTACTGCAGCCCGGCGCCCGCGAGCCGGTCGTAGGTCACGCCCGCCCAGCTGGGCGTCAGCTGCACGATCTCCCGCAGGACGTCTTCCGCCGCCCGGAAGGGGGTCGGGAGACCCAGCCGGCCGGACAGCTCGATCAGGATCTCGAGATCGCCGCGCGCCCGGCCGGGCGGGTCGACCGCCGCGCGGGCGATCTGGATGCGCCGCTCCGTGTTCACGAACGTGCCGGTCTTCTCGGCGAAGCTCGACCCGGGGAGCACCACATCGGCGTAGCGGGCCGTCTCGGTGAGGAAGAGATCGTGGACCGCGAGGAACTCGAGCTGCCGGAACCAGTGCTCCGCGTGCGCGATGTCGGGATCGGAGATGACCGGGTTTTCCCCCATGATGTACATGGCGCGGACCCCGCTCTGCTCCTTCACGATCTCCGTCACCATGAGACCCTCCTTGAGCGAGAGGGACTCGGGCGCCACGCCCCACACGCGGGCGTAATCGGCGCGGTTCTGCGGGTCCTTGACCGAGCGGTAGTCGGTGTAGACGAACGGGATCGCCCCGACGTCGGAAGCTCCCTGCACGTTGTTCTGGCCGCGCACCGGCATCATCGCCGCGCCCCAGCGGCCGATCATGCCGCAGGCGAGCATCAGGTTGAGGAGGGACGTGACGAGATCGGTGCCGTTGGCGTGCTGGGTGAGCCCCATCGCCCACAGGGTGCTCGTGTTCGGGCCCTTCGCGTAGATCTCCGCCGCTTCACGGATCCGCTCCGCCGGCACGCCCGTGATCTTCGCGGCGACCTCGGGCGTCAGCGCCTTCACCGACTCCCGCACCTTGTCGAAATCCCGGGTCCGCTCGGCGAGGAACGCCTCGTCTTCGAGGCCCCTGGCGAGGATGTGGTTCAGCATGGCGGTGAACAGCGCCACGTCCGTGCCGGGCTGCATCTGGAGGTGGAGGTCGGCGCGCGCGGCGAGCTCGGTCTTGCGCGGGTCGGCGACGATCAGCCGGGCGCCGCGCTGCTGCGCCCGCTTGATCGCCGCGCCGAACACGGGGTGCGACTCCGTCGTGTTCGCGCCCGCGATGAAGATGACGTCGGCCGCGTGCTCCACCTCGCGCATCGACCCCGAGGCCGCCGAGGTGTTGAGCGCCCGCTGCATCGCCGCCACCGACGTCGAGTGACAGAGGCGCGTGCAGTGGTCCACGTTGTTGGTGCCCAGCGCCCCCCGGAACATCCGCATGAGGAGGTAGTTCTCCTCGTTCGAGCACTTCGCCGAGGAGAAACAGGCGAGCGCGTCTCCGCCCCACTGCCGCTTGATGCGCAGCAGCTCCTGTGCGACCAGCTCCATCGCTTCGTCCCAGCTGGCCTCGCGAAACGGCTCGTACCACGACGGCGGCGTGGCACCGCGGTCCCGGATGTCCAGGTCGAGCCGCTCGAGCAGCGGCAGCTCGCGCACCGACTTGCCGACCGAGCGCGGCGGGCCCGCCGGCTTCGCGCTCCGGCCCTCGCCCTCGATCGTCTGCCACGGGCCGCCGCGGCGCTCCTTGCCGGCGGGCCCGCGCCACACCCAGCGCCCACCCTCCCGCACCCAGCCCTTACGAATCAGCGGCTGCGTGAGGCGGTCGCGGTGCTGCGGGAAGTCGTAGCCGAACCGGCCTTTGACGCAGGTCGAGCCCTGATTGGGCGTGTCGAGCTCGATATCGGGGGACGTGACGCGGACGACCGTGCCGCCGGCGACGTGCAAATCCACCTGACACCCCACGCCGCAGTACGGGCACACCGAGCGGACGACGCGCTCCGGGTGCCGGATCGTCTCCGGCGCGAACCGTTCCCGCGGCATCACCTCGAAGATCGCTCCCGTCGGGCACACCCGGACGCACTCGCCGCACCAGGTGCAGCCCGCCTTGTCGGGGTCGCCATCCGCGCCGACGATGATCTCCGTGTGCTCACCCCGCTGCCCGACGTCCAGCACCCCCACCACCTGAATGTCTTCGCAGGCCCGCACGCAGCGGGTGCACAGGATGCACGTGCTCATGTCGTGGCGGATCATCGGGTCGCCGGGACGCTCGTCGCCGTGCCGGAGCGGCAGGTCGCGCAGCGCCGCCGGCGTCGGCACCACCCCGTAGCGCACGACGTATTGCTCGAACTCGTTGCGGGGCTCTCCCCGGCCGCCGTTGATCAGGTGGTCGCCCGGGTAGCGCTCGAGCAGCAGGCGGAGCACGCCCTTGCGATTCTCCACCGCGGCGTGGGACTCCGCGTGGACCACCATCCCGTCCGCAACCTGCGTCGCGCACGCCGGCAACAGCTTTGCCTGCCCCTCCACCGAGACGAGGCAGATCCGGCAGTTCCCCACGGTCGGCAGCTTGGGATACCAGCAGAGCGTCGGAATGTCCATGATCCCGGCAGCTCGGGCGGCTTCGAGGATGGTCTGCTCGGGGTGGGCGGTGACGCTGCGGCCGTTGACGGTGAGCGCGGTCATTACGACTGAAGATTAACCGGGGTGCCACGCCCGGCAAACCCGAAGTGCTTGGCGTGCTGCGGGGTACGACGCGGCTCGAGACACGACGGGCCGGCTCCGTCAGCGGGCCCGTGCCACCTCAGTCCACGTGCTCGGGCAGGTGGCGGTGCGTGTGATCGCCCGCCTCTCCCTCATCCGTGAACCAGCAGTATGCCCAGATCTTCGCCGGGCGGAGCACCTGCCGGCCGGCGTGCAGGATTATCCCGAGAGGCTCGTCGTCGAGAACGAGGGGGAGACTCGTCATAAGGGCGCGCTCCACGTTGTCGGTCGCACGTCGCCCGAGCAAGACGCCTGCCACAGCTGCGCTCGCGCAACTTGCGGTCCTGCAACGTATAACGAGCGGGGCCGGGAGGGGCTGAGGTCAGTCCGACACGTTCAGCGCCGTGTCCCCCTGACGCTCCGGCTTGCTGGCGGTGAACCCGGCGCCCGCCGTGGCGCGCCGGCGGCGCGTGATCTCCCAGCCGCCGTACTGCACCTGGAGTGCTTCCGGGGCGAGCGGAATGACCTCTCGCGACGTGGGAATGGGGAGCACGACGTGGACGCCGCCCGGGCGGGTCCGCGCCTGCAGCTCGGCGATGAGGGCGCTCCGCGCGCCGGCGCGCGCCGGCGCGAGGGCGGTCGGATCGATCACGACGAGACTCGGTGAGACGTCGGGGAACCAGCTGCCGAAGTGGATGACGAGCGCCTGGAAGCGGCCGGCGAGCTGCTCGCTGATCGCGCGGCTCTCGGCCGCTTCGATCGCGCCCAGGTCCTGGTCGAGCAGGAACACCTCGGTATCATGCGCGCTGATGAAGAGCGCGGCCGGGAGCGCCGCCACGCCGACGACCACGGCCAGGTCGCCCGGTTCGAGCCGGCGGGCGCACGCGACGAGTGGGCCGTCCGACTCGAGGCCCCAGTGCCTGGGGTCGCGCTGCGCCGCGCGCAGGGTACGGTGCTTCTGGCGCCAGCGGGGGAACGACGGCAACCGCAGCCGCCGCGCGATGATTCGGTCCACATGCTCGAGTAGCAGGACCTCGGTGAGGAGGTACTGGCCGGCCGCGCTCGCTTCGAGCTCGCGCACCGCCGCGTCGCCGATCTCCAGCAGCTCTTCCCGCGACAGCGAGTTCTTGTACTCCTCGATGCGCTGCAGCAGGAACTCCTGGTACTCCTGCTTCAGCGAGCGGGGCGGCCGGCGGGCCGCGCGGGAGCGCTGCTCCGCGTGCAGCGAGCTCAGCACGGCTCGACGTGCACCGTGACCTGGTGCAGTTGGAGGTCCCGCTTGAGGCGCGCTTCGACCTCGTCGGCGATGGCGTGCGCTGCCGCGATGTCGGCGCCACGGTCCACGGCGATCGTGACTTCGGCGTAGCGCAGGTCCGAGGGTCCGCGGGACCGGATGCCGTAGGCGCTCTTCACCCCGGGCACGGCCTGCGCCTTCTCCCGGATATCGCTGGTCGGAAGGGCGCGCTGGTCCACGAGCACGGGCACGGTGCGCACCACGATCCGATAGGCCACAAACACGATGGCGAGCGCCACGACGATGGCGACCGCAGGATCCACCCACCACCACCCCTGGCGCGCGAACAGAACCCCGCTGAGCGCACCGACCGTGATGAACACGTCCGCGCGCGTGTGGGCTGCGTCGGCCACGAGGAGCGCGCTCCCCAGCTCGCCGCCGCGGCGGTTCTCGTACCAGGCGATGAGGACGTTGACACCCAGGATGAGAATCAGGACCCCGAGCTGGAAATCGGTCACCTCCACCCGGCGCGCGCCGTGCCAGAGCTCCTTCACGGCTCCCTGCACCAGCTCGAAGCAGGTGATGGAGAGGAACCCCACGATGCCGAGGGCTCCCAGCGTCTCGAACTTGCCGTGCCCGTAGGGATGGTCCTCGTCGGGCTCCTTCGCCGCGACCCGCACGACGATCAGGGCCAGGACGTTGTTGAGCGCGTCCACGGAGGAGTCCAGCGCGGTGCTGAGGATGGCGAGCGACCCGGACGCGAGGCCGACGAGCAACTTGGCCGCCACGACCGTTACGTTGGCGAGCAGGAGGGCGACGAAGACGCGGCGAACGAGGGCGGTTTTGTCGCGCCCCTCGGGCCGGGAGAGCGGCATGGGATGCAAGCTTGTAAGGCAGGCCGGTTTAGTCAACCGCCCGCAGCAGCGCCCCCTTCAAGTACCCCGTCTCCGGCACGTTCACGAGTTCCGGGTGATCCTGCCCGGCGCCCGTCAGGGCGAGGAGCAGCAGGCGGCGGCCGGAATCGCGCGCGGCGTCCGCCAGCATCTGTCCGAAGACCGCCCGGCCTACGTGGTAGGAGCAGGAGCAGGTGAAGAGCACGCCACCCGGCGCGAGGAGCCGCATCGCCCGCAGGTTGATCTCCTTGTAGCCCGCGAGCGCGCGCGGGACGCTCTGCTTCGTCTTTGCGAAGGCGGGCGGGTCCAGCACGACCGTGTCGAAGGTCTCGATCAAACGCGTTGGCTTCGCGCCACGTCACGTTGGCCAGGCCGTTGAGGGCGGCGTTCTCCGCGCCACGCGCGAGCGCCTCCGCGCTCGCATCGACGGCGATCACGCCCGCGGCGCGCCGCGCGAGGTGCAGCGCGAACGAGCCGTGGTAGGTGAAGAGATCCAGCGCGCGGCCCCGTCCCGCGTGCGCGGCGACCAGCATGCGGTTCTCGCGCTGGTCGAGGAACGCCCCCGTCTTCTGGCCGGCGTGCGGGGCCGCAAGGTAGCGCACGCCGTGCTCCTCCACCTCGACCGTCTCCGGCACGGCGCCGCAGGCCGGCACGACCTCGAGCGGCAACCCCTCGTGCCGCCGGATCGCGGCGTCGTTGCGAAACAGGATCCCCTCGGGCGCGAGCGCGGCACGGATGCCGGCGATCACGTCCTCCCGCGCCCGCTCGATCCCGGCCGACAGGAGCTGCGCCACGACGTAGGGCCCGTAGCGGTCCACGATCAGCGACGGCAGGCCGTCTCCCTCGGCGTGCACCACGCGGTACGCCGTGGCGGGGATCCCGCCGCGCCGGGCCGCGGCGGCGGCGATGCGCGCGCCCCACCACGCGGCGTCGATCCGCTCGTCGCCCGTCGTGAGCAGCCGCACGCGGATTTCCGAGCGGGGCGAGTACAGCGCCTGCCCGAGGAAGCGTCCCCGCCGGTCGGTCACCGCCACGATGCCCGGCTCGTCGTCGGGCTCGGCGTACACGTCGCTGCGGTAGATCCACGGATGCCCGGCCTGCCAGCGGGCCGCGCCCTTGGCCGAGACGACGACGGCGCGCGCGCGAGTCGCGTGACCGCCCGACCGCCGGACCGCCTGCCCGCCCGTCACGTGGTCCGGTCCGGCCGCAGCTTGGCCGCGTCCCGCAGGTACATATGTTTCAGCTCGCGCTGGGCCTTGCTGGTGTAGAAGTGGAGCAGTACGCGGATGCAGCGGGGGAGGCCGTCCGGCACTGCCACCTCCGCGGCACCCAGCAACGGGACGTCGACCCAGCCGAGGCGGCGCGCCGCGCGGGCTGGATACTCCGCGGTGAGATCGGGGGACGACGTGAAGATCGCGCTCTCCACCTCACCGGGCGCGAACCCGTTCGCCTCCTCGAGCGAGCGGAGCAGCTCCTCCGTCGCTTCCAGGATGGCCTCGCGGGTGTTCGCCGTCGCGGTGGTGGCACCGCGCAATCCTCGCAGGACCTTGCTCATGGCGCTCGCCGACCAGTTGCGCTTGATGGTGGTGACGGATGCGGCCCTTCTCAAGGGGCGGGATCCCGTCGCGGCCTGCCGTCTGGCTGTGGCGGGTGGCGCGACCATGGTCGAGGTCCGCCTGAAGGACGCGCCGGCGGGGGAGCTGCTGGCCCTTACCGGCGCGCTGGTCGCCGCCCTCTCCGTTCCCGTGATCGTCAACGACCGCGCCGACGTGGCGCTCGCCGCTCAAGCGGCGGGCGCCCACCTCGGTCAGCAAGACCCGCCGCTGGACCGGGTCCGGCCGCACGTGCCTCCCGGGTTCATCCTCGGGCTCTCCGTCGGCTCGCCGGCCGAGGCGGAGCGCGCACGCGCTTGGCCTGCCGACTACTGGAGCATCGGTCCCTGCTTTGCGACGGCGCACAAGCCGGACGCGGGTCGGCCGCTCGGGTCCGAGGGGTTCGCAGGGCTGGTCCGGCTCGCGCCGGTGGGTGTGCCCGTGATCGGGATCGGCGGGATCACCGCGGGGAACGCCGGCGCCGTGCGGCGCGCGGGGGCGGCGGGAGTCGCCGTGATCGGCGCCGTCTGGAGCGCTGCCGACCCGACACTCGCGGCGCGCGCGCTGCGCGCTGCAATTGCTTGACCGTCCGGATCGCCGCCAGGTGCTCGCCGTACGTGGCCGAGAAGATGTGCTTGCCGTCGGGCTGCGCCACGAAGTACAGGAACGGCACGTCGGCGGGGTACAGGGCGGCCTCGAGACTCGCGCGACCGGGCTGTCCGATCGGGCCCGGCGGCAGGCCCCGGTGCAGGTACGTGTTGTAAGGGGAGCGGACCGCCAGGTTCTTCTCCCACACGCGCCGCAAGCGCCGGCCGTGAGCGTAAATGACTGTCGGGTCCGCGTCGAGCTTCATCCCGCGCCGCAGACGGTTGTGGTACACCGCCGAGACGTAGGGGCGGTCGGGAGCGTAGCGCACCTCACCCTCGATGATGGACGCGAGCGTGACGAGCTGGTGGCGCGAGAGGCCCAGGGAGCCGAGCCGCCCCTGCCACTCGGGGCGCCACTGCTCGGCGAACTCGCGCGTCATCACGCGGACCAGTTCGCGCGCGCCGATCTTGAGCGGCAGGACGTACGTCGTCGGGAACAGGTACCCCTCCGCGCTGGTTGCATCGGGCGGCAGCCCCAGCCCCGCGAGGAGCTCGGGGTCCTGCGCCGCGGCGATGACCGAGTCGCCCGGAATGCCGAGTTGGCTCTCCGCCAGGCCGGCGACCTCGACGAGCATCAGGGACTCGCGCACGGTCCAGCGGGCCTCCACCCCGCGCCCCCGGGACAGGGCGGCGACGACGTCGCTCCAGCTCTGGTGCTGGCGCAGCAGGTAGACGCCGCTCTTCAGCGACCCGCCCAGGCCGCGCAGCCGCGCGTAGAGCCGGAACGGCCGGGGGTGGTCGATCACCCGCTTCGCGGCGAGCGAGTCGACGGCAGCCTCGAGGGTGGAGCCGGGAGGAATCGTCACTTGGGTGCTGGGGGAATCCTGCCGGCCGCAGGCCGCCAGGACAAGCAGAATGCAGATTGCGGATTGCGGATGGCGGACTAGATGGACCTCCTTCCAATCCGCAATCCACGATCCACAATCCGCAATCGCTCTCACGTGGCCGTCCCTCGCCTCGCGTCGAGGTACGTCTGCAGCAGCACCGTCGCCGCCAGGGCGTCGACGTCCGCCTTGCGCCCCTTCGTGGTCCCCGCCATTTCGCGCACCGCCTGGAGCGCCCGCGCGGTCGTGAACCGCTCGTCCCACAGCTCGACCGGCTGTCCCGCGTGTCGCGCGATGTCGGAGGCGAGCGCCCGCGCCGCCGCGGCCGCGGTGCCCTCGGAGCCGTCGAGGTCGAGCGGAAGGCCCACGACCACGCCGGTCACGGCGTGTTGCTCCACCTGGGCGAGCAGCCGGTGCATGGGGAAGCGTTTGCCGGCGCGGCGCGTCAACGTGGTGAGCGGCTGAGCGAGGAATTGCGACTCGTCGGAGAGGGCGAGGCCGATGCGCTTCTCGCCCGGATCTAGCCCCAACAACCTCCCCACGGGCGGACAGGCGGTCGGGCGGACAGGCGGACCGTGGGGTCGGCTCGCCACCGAGCTACCGACCGCCTGACCGCCCGTCCGCCCGACCGCCCGTCATCCCTGCGCCATCGTGGCGAAGAACTCCTGGTTCGTTTTCGTCCGCTTGAGCCGCTCGAGCAGGAACTCGATGGCTTCGACGGGCGGCATGTCGGCGAGGAAGTTGCGGAGCAGGTAGA
>WNFV01010456.1_pt1 | contig 25663 bp, 28 predicted proteins | sample 5400101 | NCBI WGS metagenome assembly WNFV01 (sample SAMN13153361, study PRJNA577476) | soil metagenome | isolation source: 115 cm soil or saprolite under grassland replicate 1 | place: USA:California | collected 2016-06-15
GATCAGAATAACGAGACAACTGCTGCACTGGGCTGCGTGCTGATCGGCCCCGGCACCTTCGGCCGCTCAGCGTGCTGATTTCAAGCTTGCGGCCGGCGCCGATCTGGCTATCCGCGCCGAGCTACGCGCATTTGTCGATGCAGCGAACGGACTGGCCGAAAAACTCATCCCCGGCGAAGAAGGCCGCGCCAACATTGAGATCATCCAGGCCGCGCTGATCTCGATCGCCGAGCGCCGGCCGGTCGCGCTGTCGCTGCCCGAGCAGGAATGGACACGACGGGCGTATCTTGATAAAGCCCAACTGGGGAGGTCTGGAGGGGCCGAAGGCCTCTCCAGACCTCCCCAGTAGTGGATATGGGGCGGCGAAGTCGCCCCATATCCACTACTAAACTACGGAGGATACATGAAAATCGTCGATTATCGTGTCACGCCGATCGCGTTTAGCGACCCGCCGCTGCGCGCCACCATGGGACTGCACGCGCCCTACGCGCTGCGCACAATCGTCGAGATCACCAGCGATGACGGCATCACCGGCGTCAGCGAGACTCACGGCGGCGCGGCGGTGGTGGACGATCTGCGGGCGGTGGGCGATCTGGTGATCGGGCGCGATCCGCTCCAGCTGGCGGCGCTTGAGGCTGCTATCTGGCCGAGCGGTGCGCGCTGGCGCAGCGACCTGGGCGCGGCGCTGTGGGAGGGCAAGCTGCAATCGCCGCCGCGCACCTTCGGCGCGATCGAGGTGGCCTGCCTGGACATGGCCGGCAAGGCGCTTGGCCGGCCGGTCTGCGATCTGCTGGGCGGCCAGGTGCGCGATCGGGTCGATTTCAGCGCCTACCTGTTCTACAAGCACGCCGGCGCGGGCGGCCGCTTTGGGTTCCAGAACGACCCCGGTGCCGCGCCGGGCTGGGCGACCGAACTTCAGCACGAGGCGCTCAGCGCCGAGACGCTGGTGGAGCAGGCACAGGCGATGGTCAAGCACTTTGGCTTCAAGTCGCTCAAGCTCAAGGCCGGTGTGCTGCCGCCCGAAGAAGAGGTACGCACTATCCGGCTGCTGCGCGCAGCCTTCGGGCCGGATATGCCGCTGCTGATCGATCCCAATGCGGCCTGGACGGTCCAGACCAGCCTGCGTTGGGCCAAAGAGCTGGAAGGGCTGCTGGAATACTATGAAGATCCCACTGAGGGCAAGCAAGGCATGGCCGAAGTTGCCAAGCAGACCAGCATTCCGCTGGCAACCAACATGTGTACCGTCAGCTTTGCCGACCTGCCCGAGAGCGTTCGCCTTGGTTCAGTTCAGATCATCCTGGGCGACCATCACTTCTGGGGTGGGCTGCGCGCCTCGGTCGAGCTGGCGCGGATCTGCCGCACCTGGGGCATCGGCATGTCCATGCACAGCAATTCGCACATGGGTATCTCGCTGGCCGCGATGACCCACCTGGCCGCCGCCGTGCCGAACCTGACCTACGCCTGCGATACGCACTATCCCTGGCAATCCGATGAGATCATCGTCGGCGGCAAGCTCCGGTTCGAGGATGGCGCGCTGGCGGTGCCTGCCGGCCCGGGCTTGGGCGTGGAGCTGGATAGCGCCGCGCTCGATCGCATGCACAAGCAATACCTGGACAGCGGCCTGAAGTTCCGCGATGACGAGATCGAGATGCAGAAGGTCGAGCCGGGCTGGAAGTACGTGCGGCCGCGCTGGTAACAGCAAGCCTGATATGAGATGGGGATCAAGAACGTGATCGCACGTTGGTGATCCCCATCGACCCAGGATCAAGGAAGCGTCGGCCAGAAAGTGCTACTCACCATAGATGTAAAGGAGCTGGCCCTCCTCGATGCGTGTGGGCAAGAACATCAGACGTGCCTCTGCCCGCGCCGGCCCTTTGAGCCGCCGCCCATCCACACAGCTAAATTCCGCGCCATGCCACGCGCAGACAAACTTCTCACCTTCCTGTTGCAGCGGCCCACCGAGATGCATGCAGACATTCGCAACGGCTTTGGGCATCCCATCCGCGTGATACACCAGCACTTGCCGGCCAAAGAAATCCACCATCTTGGTTCCCTCGGCTGGTATCTCGTCTACTCGGCACAACGTCACCTTCATTCGAAACCTCCACTGATAAACTAGACAAGGTTCTGGGCTACTTGACAGTTGGTTGGGCTGTGCCCCGCCCCAGCCCACCACCCCAACCGATCAAGTGTAAAGCAAGAATTGCCTGCCTGAAACCTTGTCCTAGCGATAGTAAATAGTTTCATCTTGCATGATTGAAAATGAAACTAGATTGAGTATATCATAGAGTTGTTGAAATTTCAACTACTTTCTGATATACTTGACCCATGGCACAAACGCTGACCGAATCGCAAGTCACCGCATGGCGGCTGTTCATTACGGCCCATGCGACATTGATCGAACATATCGACGAAGCCCTAGTGGGCGCGGGCTGCATTCCACTCCAGTGGTATGATGTCCTGGTCGAACTTGTCGAGGCGCCGAACAAGCGCCTGCGAATGAGCGAATTGGCTCGGCGTGTGGTGCTCAGTCGAAGCTCGCTGACACATCTCGCGGATCGGCTCGAAGCCAAAGGGATGCTCACCCGCGAACGCGTCGGCACGGACCGGCGCGGCGCCTATGCGGTGTTAACAGATCGAGGGCGTGATGCGCTTCGCAAGGCGTGGCCGATCTACGCCCAGGGGATTGCGCAGCACTTCGCACAGCATTTGACAGCCGCGGAAACAGAGACCTTGACCGCCGCCTTTGCACGAGTACTGCACGCGGAGGCACAAGCTGATCCCAGTGAGGAAACATAATACCGGCACGCATGTATCACTGCGGCTAATATTGCGTGCAGTCGTCCGCTTGCCACTCCTTATGATACGAGGCTCTGATCAATGCAGCCACTACAGCCAATTCTAGTTGGCGATCTTTTTCCCGAAGTTTTGGATGCGCTGCTGGATCTCTTATCCGGCCTCTCGGATGACGAGTGGGCCGCGCCAACAGTCTGCCCCGGCTGGTCGGTCAAGGATCTGGCCGGGCATCTCCTGGGCGATGATGTCGGCATGCTCGCGCGCCGACGCGATGGCTACCGGCGCGGCAATGCCGCGTTCGCGAGCTGGAACGATCTGGTCGCATTCATCAATCGCCAGAACGCCGAGTGGGTCGAGACGGCCCGTCGGATCAGCCCGCGCTTGCTGTGCGATATGCTGCGGCTGACCGGCGAGCAGGTGTCGGCGTTCTTTCAGTCGCTCGATCCATACGCGCTGGGCGGCCCGGTCGATTGGGCCGGCCCCGCGCCCGCGCCGGTCTGGCTCGACCTGGCGCGCGAGTACACCGAGCGCTGGCACCACCAGCAGCAGATTCGCGATGCGGTCGGCAAGCCGGGGCTGCGCGAGCCGCGCCACCTCGCGCCGGCGCTCGACACCTTCGTGCGCGCCTTGCCACATACCTATCGCGATGTCGACGCGGCTGAGCAGACGCTGGTGGCGCTAACGATCGCGGGCGCGGCCGGCGGAACCTGGTTTCTGCTGCGCCAGCATGCAACCTGGCAGCTCTACCTCGCCATCGCGCGCGCTCCCGACGCTCAGGTCACACTTGATCAGGATCTGGCCTGGCGGCTGTTCACCAAAGGCATCGGCGAAGAAACGGCGCGCACGCAGGCCACTATCACCGGCAACCAACGCCTGGCAGCACCGATGCTGAAGATGCTGTCGGTGATTGCCTAGTGCAATTGCAGATTCGCCCAGAGGGCGCCCGATTGCAGATCGCAGCTGTCGTCCTTCGTCCTCTGCCATATTCGAGTCGGAACATGCGCGATCCAGCATCTAGAAGCTACAAAAATGCAAAGAAACTTTCCAAGGGCGCAGAGATGCGGGTATGTTATACTATATGTTATAGGTTGGGACTTACGTAGCTCGGGGATTTTGCCCCTGGTCGGTTGTTTTTTCGCCCCGCAGGGCGAAAAAACAACCGACAAACAAAGATAGAGTACCATTGTGCATTTCTAGCTCATACGAGCGAGGGTTAGTCATGACGAGTACAGAGCCTGATACCCATCGAGAGAACATTGTGCCAGGGCCGGAGACACTAAGTCACGATCCCATGTTCATCGAGTTTGCGCAGCAGGTGTTCGGTGGCTCCGAGATCGCCGATGGGCTCGCGCCCGACCAGCTGGTGCAGCTCGCAGCGATCGGGCAGATGCGCGTGTACGATAGCGGCGATCTGATCTGTGATGAGCACGAGCACAGCGATGAGCTGTATATCGTCGGCAGCGGTGCTGTCGAAGTCTGGCTGGACCCGGCCTCAATCGGCGATCAGACCAGCGCGCCACGCAAGATCGCCAGCCTCCAGGCCGGGCAGACATGTGGCGAGCTAGCGCTGCTCGATGGCGGCGTGCGCTCGGCGCGGCTGCGCGCAGGGCCGCACGGCGCTCGGCTGATGGCTTTCACATGCGCTGAGCTGCTAGCGCTGTGTGAGGCCGATACAGGAATTGGCTACCGGCTGATGCGCAACCTCGCCGGCGCGCTGGCTCTGCGGCTGCGGCTACAGGATATGCAGCTCTACTCTTCCGAGTAAGAGACTGGAGACTGGAGACTGGGGACTGGAAAAGTCGTCTCCAGCCTCCAGTCTCCAGCCTCTAGGCGGCATTTGACAGGATTGCGCCGCTTTGCTATAATTCTATGCAGTTCTAAAGAAGGCACTCCATCGAGAGAGTGGCAGACCCACTCTTTTTTCGTGTGAAATAGTGCGTACGGCGCGCTGCTGAGTAGCCATATGCACCTCGTGACATACTATTTGAGGAGCGGCGTCGTGTACGCAATTATTCGTGACCGGGGGACACAATACCGCATCGAAAAAGGCCAGGTGCTTCAGATCGCGCTGATAGATGCCGAGCCGGGCAGCCAGCTTGAACTTGGCGAAGTCCTGATGATCGGCGGCGGCGAGCAGACGCAGGTCGGCACACCGCTCGTGGCCGGTGCAAAGGTGCTGGCGCGCGTGCTGGGCGAGACCAAAGGCGATAAGATCATCGTCTTCAAGTACAAGAACAAGAAGCGCTATCGTCGCCGCACCGGCCATCGCCAAAAGTACACCAGCATCGCGATCGGCGAGATTGTAAGTTAGACTAGCTTTATCGTTTGGGGAGGTTTGGAAGGGCCAAATGCCCTTCCAAACCTCCCGACGAGGGGGTGTGGGGGCGGCGCCGCAACCCCCACTTGGAAAGATTGTAGGGAGGCAGATATGGCACATAAGAAAGGCGTCGGCAGCTCGCGCAACGGGCGCGACAGCAAGCCGAAGATGCTGGGCGTCAAGCGCTACGGCGGTGAGGTTGTGCGGCCGGGCGCGATCATCGTGCGCCAGCGCGGCACGAAGATCAAGCCCGGCGATAATGTCGGCTTGGGCCGCGACCACACGATCTACGCAAAGATCGATGGCGTTGTCACGTTTGCGCCCTACTCACGCAACCAGAAGCAGGTAAGCGTTTACGCCGTGCCTGCCGTTGCGGCAACCGAAAGCACCCCAGCGTAAGACATGCGAACGGCGGCGTGATTGAGCGCTGCATGGCGCGCGTCGCACGCTTTATACCTTTGGAGAAAGTCCCGTGAAGGCAAGTATTCACCCAAAAAATTTTGAGACCACAATCGTCTGTTCGACATGCGGCACCAACTGGCCGACCCATTCGACCAAGCAGAACCTGCGTGTCGATATCTGCTCGCACTGCCATCCATTCTACACCGGCGAACAGCGGATTGTGGACACCGCCGGCCAGGTCGATCGCTTCATGAAGCGCTTACAGACCAGCCAGTCACAGCAGGCCGAGGCTGCACGGCGCCGCGACGAGAAGAACCAGCCGCCGCCCAAGAAGCCGAGCCTGCTCCAAGAGATCTACGGCGACGAGGCGTAGGCTGCTCTTGCTTGGAATTGGAAATGAGAACGGATCGGCCAGCTGGCCGATCCGTTTTTGTGCCGCGCTGCGAGCGCAGAGCGCTCGCAGCGCGGCACAAAAGGAAAGCATCTTGGAGGGACTGTGTCCTTCCAAACCTCCCCAAAGAAATCGTTTATCCCTCTTCATCCTTCTCGCGTGCCTCGGATGCGCCGCCTCCACGAATCGTGTCCGGCGTCTCGATCCAGCCCCGGCGCAGCGCGTACAGCACGGCCTGAGTGCGGTCGTTAAGCGAGAGCTTGCGCAGGATCGACGAGATATGGTTCTTGACCGTCTGGGTGCTAATCCCGAGAATATCGGCGATCTCCTTGTTGCTGCCACCGGCGGCAATCCGCTCCAGCACCTCGATCTCACGGTCGCTCAGCGGCTGGAATAGCGCGAACTCGGCCTCTGGCGATGAGTAATCGATCGGCAAGCTGCGGAACTGCGAGAGCAGCCGGCTGGCGACCTTGGGCTTCTCGACCACATCATTGATCACATATTCGCCACGCGCGACACGCCGCAGGATATCGGCCAGATCCTTGGGGTTGATATCCTTGGAGCGATAGTCGGCCGCGCCGGCCTGGAGCGCGTTGAAGGCATGCTCGTCGCCCTCGTGAATGCTGAGCATCACCACGCCCAGGCTGGGGTACTGGTGCCGCAGCTGCCGTGTCAGCTCCAAACCGCTGATGCCGGGCAGATTCAGATCGACCAGCACGACGCTGGGCTCGCGGTTCGGTGGCGCGGCCGTCAGCCACGCGATCGCCTCCTCGCCGCTGGATGCGTCGGCCACGATTTCGATATCATCGTAGATCGAGAGCGCCGAGCGCACACCCTGGCGGAACAGCGGATGATCATCCACAATCAGCAGCTTCACGGAAAGGTTGGGGGGCATGAAAGCGGCTCCTTTCCCTGGGAATCAAGCCAACGCATATATGCTTCGGTCGGATCGGTCAGCTGTGTATAGCCAGCGGCAGACAGCAACCGGTGAATCGCGACAAGCGGCAGACCGACCACGCAGGTATAGCTTCCGGCCACCGAACGCACCAGCCGCCCGCCTAAGCCCTGGATGCCATAGGCGCCAGCCTTGTCCATCGGCTCGCCGGTTGCGACATAGGCGTCGATCTCCGCATCGGTGAGATCCGCAATCGCTACGTCGCTGGCAACGAGGTCGAGCTGGGTATTGGGTATTAGGTATTGGGTATTGGGTGGATGAGCAGTTCCCAATCCCCAGTCGCCAGTCGCTAATCCCATGACAGCCAGACCAGTATACACCGTATGCGTCCGCCCGGACAGCCGGCGAAGCATTGTGCAGGCGTGCGCAGGATCACGCGGCTTGCCAAGCACATCGCCATCGAGCACGACAATTGTGTCGGCTCCGATAATAACACTATCGGGCGATTCGGCGCAAGCGGCATCGGCCTTGCGCCAGGCTAGCAGGGTTGGGTGCGTCGCAAGCGGCACCGGGCAGGCCGGCAGCGCCGCTAGTACCGCTGGCGGCGGCGGGTGATCGCGCTCTTCACCATCGTTGGCCACGGCGCGGAACGGCTGGCCAAACAAGCCAAACAGCTCCCGACGGCGTGGTGATGCCGATGCGAGCAGTAGCTCGGCTGGGTGAAAAACAGGGCGCCGGTGGCCAGGCTGATCTTCCTGACCCTCGACGCCACGGCTGCCTGGTTGCTTCATCGTGCCAATCTAGTGATTATATGTCGATCGTTCATTCACCGGTTCGTTGATGTATAGGTTGCCTTTGTGGATCTTTAGGTTGAACCCGCAGCTAGGGTTCGTACAGACCCAGGCCTTATATGTGACAGATGCACCCTCGGTGCCATAATCAGAGAGCGGCACGAGCTCACCTTCGCTGCACTTGCGGCATTTTGGCCATGCTGCTACTACCATCGCATGTTCTCCTCATGATATGCCCCACACCCCAGAGGTAGATGCGCTGCGGTCGGCCATCAGCAATCGAGCGCGCCGGCGCGAAAACGACTCCGCCGCACGCGACTACCCTTCCTGCTCTATCGTAACACGGAAGCGGTGGAAGAGCAACAGATCGCCACAGCTATCTTAAACTTATTTGCCGCAACAATCGTGCCATCAGATCAGCCGAAATCGAAACGACTCATCTTCGCTAAGTGACAGGACGTACGCGGTGCCGCACGCAAACGTCTTTGAGCCTGCCCTTCGACACGCTCAGGACGAACGGCAGCATGGTACGTGCCATGGTATCTGTGTTTCGTGTTTGCGCTCGCAGAGCGCAAACACGAAACACAAAAAGAAGATAACGTACCGCTGCGAAAGATGACATCTGAGCCACCGCGTAAGTCGTGTAAGTGATGGGCGTCTCGCATGGGATGGATTTTCGACCGATAGCGCCGAATTTTTGAGGAATGAGAATGGCTGCACGCGCCCGCATACAAAATTCACAAATGCCTGCTACACTGTGTGCATGGTACTTTATCCTTTGGGGGGCATTATGCCACAGCGCGTCCTGATAGTCGACGACGAGCGCAAGCTCGTGCAGGGGCTGGTGGGTTACTTTAGGCAGGCAGGCTTCGACACGCTGACCGCATACGACGGCCGCGCGGCGCTGGATATCGCTCGCCGCGACCAGCCCGACCTGATTGTGCTTGATCTGATGCTGCCCGAGCTGGATGGCATGGAGGTCTGCAAGCAGATCCGCCGATCGTCGTCGGTGCCGATCATCATGCTGACGGCGCGGGTCGAGGAGTCGGATATGCTGATCGGCCTGGAGGTCGGCGCCGACGACTATATCACCAAGCCCTTCAGCGGGCGCGAGGTGGTGGCGCGCGCGCGGGCGGTGCTACGCCGCAGCAGCGGCGCGCTGGCGCCGGCCACGTTGCTACGCGCCGGCGTTGTGACGCTGGATGTGGAGCGCCGCAGCGTGCAGGTTGGCGAACAGCCGGCCGAGCTAACGCCGACAGAGTTCGATCTACTGGCGGCGCTGATGCGCAACGCCGGCCGGCCACTTTCGCGCGCGCAGCTGCTCGACGCGACCCAGGGCGACGAGTACGCGGGCTACGAGCGGACGATCGATGCGCATATCAAGAACTTGCGCCGCAAGATCGAGGCCGACCCTGCCAACCCGCGGCATATCCTGACCGTGTTTGGCATTGGGTATAAATTCGCCGACAATTAGGACTGAGTGCTGAGGACTGAGGACTGAGAGTTCCAGCTCACTCAGTCCTCAGTCCTCAGCACTCAGTCCTCGGTACTCCTATGAGATCGCTTCGTACACGCCTCACCTTCACCCACGCGCTGGTGGCAATCATCGCCGTGGCGATCGTCGCTGTTCTGGCGACGGTGCTGATCCGCGCAGCGTTCAATCGCTTCGCCCCACAGGCCGCCGCGAATAACCTGGCCGATCAGCTGAGCGATCGCTACCAGCAGTGGGGCGGTTGGGATGGCGTAGATACGCGGCTGCGCAAGCTACGCCAGGAGCCGCGCTTCGATCAAACCCCGCTTGGTCGGCTGATTCGCAGCCGGCGGGTGCAGATTTTCGACGATCGCGACCAGCTGATATTCGACAGCGCCGGCCCGGCCCAGCGCCGGCTTGTGCCGCACATCCCCGGCGGCGCCGATAGCCCGATCGTCGTTGATTCGCGCACAGTCGGCACGGCCGTGGTCAGCGGCGATCGCGCCCTGCTCAACCAGCAGGAGCGCAGCTTCCTGGGAGTGGTCTACCTGAGTGTGATCGGCGGCAGCGTGCTGGCGGTCGTCGTCGCACTGGTCGTCGGCCTGGTGATCACGGGCAGGATGACACGGCCGCTGCGGTCGTTTCAGGATGCGGCGCAGCGCCTGGCCAGGGGCGCACGCCACAAGCCGCTAGCGATTCCGCCCGACAAAGAGCTGGCCGAGCTGGCGATCTCATTCAACAGCATGGCCGCCGAGCTTGAGCATCAGCAGCAGTTGCGCCGCCAACTGGTGGCCGATATCGCCCACGAATTGCGCACACCGCTCAGCGTGCTGCGGCTCCAGCTGGAAGGGATGCAGGATGGCATTGAGCAGCCGACTCCAGCGACATTGCACTCACTGGCCGAGGAGGTCGGCCTGCTGACACGCCTGGTGGATGACCTGCGGCTGCTGTCGCTGGCCGACGCCGGCCAGGTCTCGCTGGCGATCGATGAACTGGATGCCGGCACGATGATCGATCGTGCCGTGACGGCAGCGGCGGCGCGCGCGCGCCAGCAGCCCTCGGCAACCTGATTGAGAACGCGCTACGCTATACTCCGGCCGGCGGGAGCGTGACCCTGCGCGCGCGACCAGAGACAGAAGACGAACGACGAACGACGAACGATCAACGCAACCTTTCGTCGTTCGTCGTTCGTCGTTCGTCCTCGGTTATCTTCGAGGTTGAGGACACCGGCGTGGGCATCCCGCCCGACGAGTTGCCACAGGTGTTTGAGCGCTTCTACCGCACCGATAAGGCACGCGCGCGCGAAACTGGCGGGAGCGGCCTGGGCCTGGCGATCGTCCAGCGGTTGGTCGAGATGCAGGGCGGGCAGATCTGGGCCGGCAGCGTGGACGGACATGGCACGACCTTCTCTGTTGCGCTGCCGGCTGCGGCGCCGACCCCGCTGCCGCAAAGGTTCAGCCGTGTGTTACCCTAGTGCGCTTTCAGCGCGGGGATAACGAAGCACCGCGTTCAAGGATAGCTTCCTACCCCTCCCAGTTGGTCCCTATCGAGAAACGCTCTCGATTGTCCAGGTTCACACAATCAAGTACAATGCGCATAGATGTAGGGTTTATGCAACCGCCCCATATATCTCCGCTGGTCGGATGACGCGGCCGGGTGCCCTATGGGCGTCGCGTCATCCGACCAGCAGAAGTGCAATATGTGTGTGCCCAGAACAACAAAAGTTTTTGATACAGGCGTTTCGTAGTAGCGCTAGGAAGATAGATTTCAGCATATGAGCAGCATGATCGATTCGGTGCGCGGTATGCGCGATGTATTGCCGCAGGAGTTGGCCGCGCAGCTTGCGATAGCGGCGCAGCTAGACCAGGCGCTGGCTGGCTATGGCTACCAGCCGATCGAGCTGCCGATCATCGAGCAGCGCGACCTGTATGGCCGTAAGCTAGGCGAGGAGCTGGTCGGCAAGGTCTACGAGTTTACGTTCAGTGGGCGCGAGCTGGCACTGCGGCCGGAATGGACCGCCTCGGTGCTGCGCACTTACGTCGGGCGCTTGCAGGATCAGCCGCTACCGCTGCGGCTGCGCTATGCTGGGCCTGTCTTTCGCAACGAGCGCCCACAGCGCGCTACCTATCGCCAGTTTACCCAGGTCGGCGTTGAGCTGATCGGCGGGCCGGCGCCGCGCGCCGATGCCGAGTGCATCGCGCTGGCCTGCGCTGGGCTCGACGCGGCAGGCGTGCAGGCGTACCGTGTGCGCGTTGGGCATATTGGGCTGGTGCGCGGGCTGCTGCGTGATCTGGGCCTGGCCGAGCGCACACAGGGGCTTCTGGCATGGAGCTTGGAACGCATGCGCCAGCAAGGCATTGGCGCGGTGCGCGAACGACTGGACGCCGCCCACGGCGAGCTGCCGTTCGATGCGGCGCTGCTCGAAGGGCTGGACGACGCGCAGGCCGAGGCGCTGCTGCTGGGATCGCTCCAGGCGATCGGCGTCAATCTCCAGTTCGGCACGCGCTCGCCCGAAGCGATCGTCGGCAGGCTGGTGCGCAAGCTGCGCCGCGAAGATCCGCAGCCGCGGATCGAGCGCGCGCTGGCATTGCTGGAGCGCCTATGCGCCATCCATGGGCCGTCGGATGCCGCTCTAGCTGCGGCTGCGGCGCTGCTGGACGAGTTCGACCTGCCGGAGAGCGCGTTGGAGCCGCTGCGCGTAATCATCGATGCTGTCGGCGCTCACCGCGTGCCGGATGCAAAGATCGTGCTCGATTTTGGACTAGGCCGCGGGCTGCATTACTATACCGGCGCGATCTTCGAGATCTACGATCAGGATGGTCTCCAGCTGTGCGGCGGTGGCCGCTACGATGACCTAGTGACGGCGCTGGGCGGTCGCCAGCCGGTCCCGGCGGTCGGGTTCGCCTACGGCCTGGAGCGGGTGGTCCTCGCCAGCAACCAGACGACAGACAACGGACGACGGATGATGGAAGTTCTTGTCGTGTCCGCGGATGACAGTTCATATCCATATGCGCTGGATGTGGCCCAGGCCTTGCGCGAGCGTGGCTACGTGGCAACAGTGGATGTGCGCGGCCGCAGTGTAGCTAGCAATCTGCGCGATGGCGCGCGGCGCGGCTTCGGCGCGATCGCCGTTGTCGGCGCCGCCGAGCGCGCGCACGCCGAGGTGATCTGGCGCGACCTGGCGACGCGTGAGGAGCGGCGCATCGCGATGAGCGAGCTGCCGCGTGCTTGCGAATCCGCGACCCACGATAGTACGTTATAATAAGCCCGCCCGCTCAGAGGGGGATCGAAGCTGCCCCTTTAGCAGGGCAGGAGCAATGGCAAACACACCACCGTGGGGCCGCTACGCGGAGCTGCGCCCTGAACAACTAGAGGCGATTATGGCCGTCGCGCCGGTGGCCTACGTGCCCTGGGGCGCGCTGGAATGGCATGGCCCGCATCTGCCGTTCGGGCTCGATGGCTTCACGGCCGAGGGCGTCGCCGAGCGCGTCGTCCAGCGCACCGGCGGCGTACTGCTGCCGACGACATGGTGGCCGATCACCGCGCTGCCGCATCGTTACTCGCTCTCGATCGGGAGCGATGTCGTCCAGGCGCTCTGGGATGGTATTTTCGCCGAGCTCGCGCGCGCGGGCTTTCGGCTGGTGGTGCTGCTGAGCGGTCACTACGCGCAAGGGCACGAGTTGGTGCTGATGGACGCCGCCGAGCACGCGATCGCCGCACACGGCCTGCTGGTGCTGGCGGTGCCGCCGCTGGCGCTGGTGGATGAAGAGATGCTCGACCACGCCGCGCACTGGGAGACGGCGCTGCTGCTGGCGCTGCGCCCACGCCTGGTGGCGCTCCATGCGCTCGACGCGGCGCCGCTGCATCCCTCCACCAGCGCTGTGCTGGGTGATGACCCGCGCCGCGCCACGCCGGGCCAGGGCGAGTCGGCGCTGACGCTGGCAACCGAGCGGCTGGTCGTAGGCATCGATGCGCTGCTGCACCACGGCAGCCCCGATGTTCTGCGCGAGCTGTACGCCCGCCGTCGCGCGGCCTATCAGCAGTATGTCGATCGCTACTTCCGCGGATCGTGGGAGGAGGCGATTACTGATTGGTGGGGGGAGAAGATTCGAGTTCAAAGTTAAGAGTTATGACACTACGCTTTGCAATCCCATCGAAGGGCAGCCTCTACGATGGCGCGATCGCGTTTCTCGACAGCTGCGGCCTCAAAGTCTCGCGCCCGAACCCGCGCCGCTATACCGCCGGTATTCGCACGCTGCCCGAGGCCGAGGTGCTGCTGCATCGCCCGCCCGATATCGTCGAGAAGGTCGCCGAGGGCGAGATCGATATCGGCGTCAGCGGGCTCGACCTGGTTGAGGAGCTGCGCGGCGACCGCGACGACCTGCTGGTGCTGTACGATGACCTGGGCTTTGGCGGCGCGGAGCTGGTGGTGGCCGTGCCCGAGGCCTGGATCGATGTCAGCTCCTGGCACGATCTGGCCGATCTGGCGGTCGAGCTGCACGCCCAGGGCCGGCCGCTGCGGATCGCCACCAAGTATTCCGCGCTGATCCGCCGCTTCTGCTACGCCAACGGCATCAATTTCTTTCGGCTGATCGATTCGCAGGGTGCCACCGAGGCGGCCCCCGGCCTGGGCTATGCCGACATGGTCGCCGATATCACCGAGACCGGCACGACCCTGCGCGATAACCAGCTCAAGATCGTCGGCGGGCCGATCCTGCGCTCGCAGGCCTGCCTGATCGGCAGCCGCCGCAGCCTGCGTGGCAACCCTAGCCGGCTCACGGCGGTCAAGACGGTTCTGGAGCTGGTCGAGGCGCGTCAGCGCGGCCGTAACTACGTCCAGGTGACCGCGAACATCGCCGGCGTTTCGGCCGAGGATATCGGCCGGCGAGTGGCGTCGCGGCCGGAGCTGGCCGGCATGCAGGGGCCGACAGTCGCGCCAGTGTATGCCGGTACGCCGACCGGCTGGTACACGATCACGCTGTTCACGCCGCAGGATCAGATCATGGCGGTTGTGGCCCACCTCCGCGAGCTCGGCGGTGGCGCGATGGCAGTGGCGCCGGCACAGTATGTGTTCGACGGCCGCTGCGCGGCGTATGAGCGGCTGGTGGCAGCGCTTGAGCGCTAACGTTGTCCGTTGTCTGTTGTCCGTTGTTCTTTGTTCTCCAGCTCTCTGGTTCTCGGTTCTCGGTTCTCGCTTGCGCTCTCTTGACAAATCCTATACCACTAGGTACCATGATATCTACTCTAGTGTAACGCTCTCATAGAACTATTCCCGTTGTTTTCGCGTACCTGGCGGATACAAGGTAGGCACACGTGCAAGGCTGTCTGGCCGCGCGGGTGATCTGCCTCAACGCGTGATGATCCCTGATCGACACACGACGGGCTAGCCTGATCCATCCGATGCTGGTTTGAAAGGAGTGCCGCTTGAAGATCACAGGCAGCTACACGATTGACGCGCCACGCGACCAGGTGTGGTCGGCGCTGAATGATATGGAGGTGCTGGCGCGAATCGTGCCCGGTTGCGAGCGCCTGGTGCAAACCGGCGAGAACGAGTACGAGGGCACGGTCAAGATCGGCATTCAGTCGATCAAGGGTTCCTACAGCGGGAAAATACGCCTTGAGGATATTCAGCCGCCGCATCACTACAAGCTGGTTGCCAGCGGTCGCAGCTCCAATGGTGTCGTCGACGGTTCTGGCTCGGTCGATCTAGCCGAGCAGGATGGCAAGACGGTTCTGACCTATGGCGGCGATGCACAGATCGGCGGCACGCTCGCCAGTGTCGGCCAGCGGCTGATCGAAGGCGCCTCCAAGCAGATGATCAACCAGTCGCTCAAAGCGCTGGTCGAGCAGATCACCGCTCGCAATGCCCCGCCCGCGCCGGCCGAACCAGCTGCGCCGGCCGAACCAGCCGTGCCGCCCTCGAAAGGCGTCGCCGCGCCGGCCGAAGCGCGCGCCGCCGAGAGCGCCACCGCGATCGCTGCCGAGGTCGATCAGGCCCGCCCTGCGTTCGCGGCAGTCCAGCCGACCGCAGCGGCACCGGCACAGCAGTCGCTGCCCGGGTTCGAGCAGCGCACAGTGGTGGTGCCGGATCACGAGCAGCTCAAGCCCGAGTCGGTGGTGCGCGGGGTGCTCGAAGATCTGCTGAAAGAGCGGCCATGGCTGCCCTGGGTCGCGATCGCATTTCTGTTGGGTGTGCTGTTTGGCCGCGCGCGACGCAATTCCTGGTGAATGGGGCAAGCAGAGGTTTGGAGGGACGCAGTCCCTCCAAACGGCTTCTTTTTCCGCCTGTTGTGGGCGGCCGCTTCCCATAACGGGTGGAAAGAAAAGTCTGTGGGGAAGGTTGCACTTCCCCACGCCCCTTTGCGTAAGCCTAATGAAATGACGAACGTTTATTCTGGAAAGGAGCGTAAGAATCCGGTTTCCCCTAGGCCGCTCCGCGCAGGCGTGGAGCTGAGCTATGGAGCTGTATCCTCGTAGCATTCAGGAGGTGTAGGACGTGAGCACGATCTCTGTCACGGTCAACGGTCGGACCTACAAGAACGATGTCGAGCCGCGCACGCTGCTGGTACACTATCTGCGCGATCAGCTGAACCTGACCGGCACACATGTGGGCTGCGATACCAGCCAGTGCGGCGCCTGTACGGTGCTGATCGATGGCGCGAGCGCCAAATCATGTACTGTTCTGGCGGTTCAGGCCGATGGCGCCAATATTACGACGGTTGAAGGGTTGGCGCAAGCGGGCAAGCTGCATGCGATCCAGGAAGGGTTCTGGGAAGAGCATGGCCTGCAATGCGGTTTCTGCACGCCAGGTTTTCTGATGGCGTCGGTCGAGCTGCTTCAGCGCAACCCCAATCCTACCGAGCAGGAAGTTCGTCATGGGCTAGAGGGCAATATGTGCCGCTGCACCGGCTACCATAACATTGTGAAGGCGGTTCTGCATGCGGCCGGCGCGATCAATGGCAGCGGCGGTGTAGCAGTTGAGACGCCGGTCGAACAGCCGGCCTAGAGCACAGCGGATGACACAGTGACGTGTGACGCGTGATTCGACGCTCGATACCCGCCGCCCGGCACTTGGTCACCGCTAGAGAGGTTGCATCCCATGACCACGGATACAGCGACGAAGATTCTGGGCGCACGCATCCGGCGGCGCGAGGATCCGCGCCTGATCACCGGCGCGGGCATCTACACCGACGATCTGCATTTGCCCGGCATGGCCTATATGGCACTGCTGCGCTCGCCCTACGGCCACGCGCGGATCAACAGTATCGATACCAGCCAGGCGAAAGCCGTGCCGGGCGTTGTGACAGTACTGACCGGCAAGGAGCTAGCCGGAAAGATCGGCAATGTTCCAACCGCCTGGCTGTTGCCGGATACCAAGATCCCGCCGCACCCCCCGCTCGCCAGCGACGAGGTTCATTTTAGCGGTGATGCTGTCGCGCTGGTGGTGGCCGAAAGCCGCGACGCCGCCCGCGATGCGCTCGATAAGATCAATGTCGAGTACGAGCGGCTGCCGGTGGTGGTCAATATGGAAGAGGCGATCAAGCCCGGCGCGACGCAGCTGCACGAGAATGCGCCGAACAATATTGCCTTCCAGTGGGGCGTTGGCGGCGGCGATGCCGATGCCGCGCTGGCGAGCGCCGAGGTGCGCATATCGCAGCGCCTGATCAACCAGCGCTTGATCCCTAACGCGATCGAGCCGCGCGCCGTGCTGGCGCAGTATAGCCCTGGCCTGGCCGATATGACCGTCTGGAGCACTACGCAGGTGCCATACTTCCTGCGGCTGTTTATCGCCGCCTTAGTCGGCCTCAACGAGGCGCGCGTGCGCGTGATCGCCCCTGAGGTCGGCGGTGGCTTCGGCGCCAAGCTGAATGTCTACCCCGAGGAGGTTACCGGCCTGAAGGTCAAGACGCTCGCGAACATGGGCGCCTACCTGCAACTCGATGCGCCGGCGATCCCGACTATCCTATACGCGCTGATTCTACCAGGGCCATACACGATCAAAAACTACCACGCCGATATCACCGGCGTGCTGACCAACACGGTTCCAACCGACGCCTACCGTGGCGCGGGCCGCCCCGAGGCCACCTATGTGATCGAGCGCGCGATGGACCTGGTCGCCAGAGAGACCGGGCTGGATCCAGCCGAGGTGCGCCGCCGCAACTTCGTGCCGGCCGCGGATTTCCCCTACACAAACGTGGTCGGTCTGAACTACGACAGCGGCAACTACGCCGGAACGTTGGCGCTGGCGCTCAAGAACATCGGCTACGATCAGCTGCGCGCCGAGCAGAAGCAGCTGCGCGACAGCGGCAGCAAGCGCAGGATCGGCATCGGCCTCTCATCGTACATGGAGATCTGCGGCCTAGCGCCTTCGTCGGTCGCCGGCGCGACCGGGTTCGGCGGCGGGGCCTACGAGAGCAGCACCGTGCGCTTCCACCCAACCGGCAAGGTGCATGTGTTTACTGGCTCCTCGGCGCACGGCCAGGGCCACGAGACCTCATGGGCGCAGCTCGTCAGCCAGGAGCTGGGCGTGCCATATGAGGACATCGAGATATTCCACGGCGACACCTCCCAGTCGCCCTTCGGCGTCGGCACCTTCGGCAGCCGCAGCGCGGCGGTTGGCGCGGTTTCGGTCTATCACAGCGTTCAGAAGATCAAAGAGAAGGCCAAGAAGATCGCGGCGCACCTGCTGGAGGCGAACGAGTCCGATATCGTGTACGAAAATGGCAAGCTGTTCGTCGCCGGCAGCCCCGACCGCGGCAAGACGATCGGCGAGATCGCCGGCGCGGCATGGACGGCTCACAACATGCCCGAGGGCGTCGAGCCGATGCTGGACGTGACGACCTATCACGATCCCAAGAACTTCGTCTACCCCTTCGGCACACACATCGCCGTGGTCGAGATCGACACCGAGACCGGCCATGTCCAGCTCATTCGCTATGTGGCCGCCGACGATTGCGGCAACGTGATCAACCCCATGATCGTGGATGGGCAGGTTCACGGCGGCGTGGTTCAGGGCGTGGCCCAGGCGCTGTGGGAGCAGGCGGTCTACGACGACAACGGCCAGCTCCTCTCCGGCACGATGATGGACTACGCACTGCCGCGCGCCGACGGGCTGCCGCGGATCGAGACCGATCGCACGGTGACGCCATCGCCGACCAACCCGCTGGGCGTCAAGGGCATCGGCGAGGCCGGCACGATCGCCTCGACCGCCGCCGTCGCAAACGCGGTGCTCGACGCGCTGGGCGTCAAGCATCTGGATATGCCATACAAGTCCGAGAAGGTTTGGGCCGCCCTGCAAAAGTAATTGCAAATTGCAAATTGTAGATTGCAGATTGCTACGAATGTTCAATTTGCAATTTACAATTTGCAGTTCACAGGAGTTGAGCATGTTTCCTACCGAGTTCCAATACTTCGCGCCGACCTCGGTGGCCGAGGCGATCAGCCTGCTTCAGCAGCATGGCGATGATGCCAAGATCCTGGCCGGCGGGCATTCGCTGCTGCCGGCAATGAAGCTGCGGCTGGCGCAGCCGGGCGTGCTGGTCGATATCGGCAAGATCGCGGAATTGAAGGGTGTGACGGTCAACGGCGGAGTCAGCATCGGCGCGCTCACCACCTACCGTATGCTCGAAGAATCGGCCGAGTTGCGCGCGGCCTGCCCGGTGATCGTGGACACAGTCGCCGTGATCGGCGATGCGCAGGTGCGCAACCGTGGCACGATCGGCGGCTCGCTGGCGCACTCCGACCCAGCCGCCGATCTGCCGGCGGTGATTCTGGCGCTTGGCGCAACACTCAGCGCGCAGGGGCCGAATGGCACACGTGACATCAGCGCTGACGATATGTTCACTGAGATGCTAACAACTGCGCTTGAGCCGAACGAGGTGCTCACCAAGATCAGCGTACCGAGCATCGGCAAAGGTGAGGGTGCGGCCTACGCCAAGCTGGTTCAGCCGGCCTCGCGCTACGCGATCGTCGGCGTGTCGGCCTACGTCAAGCTCGGAGCCGATGGGAATGTGGCGGCCGCGCGAGGCGACGATATGGATTACCTGGGCGACATCCATGCCTCCGAGGAGTATCGCCGCGCCATGGTCAAGGTCTACACCCGCCGCGCGCTGGTCAAGGCGCTCGAACGCGCTCGCGGCTAAAGGCCGCCAAACAACGCGTGTTTTGCAACGAACCCCCGGCGATTGCCAGGGGTTCGTTGTGGATCTAAACACAGGTTACCGTAGCCTGCCAGTCAATGCTTCCTGATGCAGTCGCCCGATGAATCGACGCCAGTAGAAATACTGGTGATGCGCGAGCGCGCCCGCCAGGCCTGAACCGCTGAGAGCAGAAGGCAGGTAGCAATAAGCAGTAAGCCGCCTGCCTTCCGCCAACTGCTACCTGCCTTCTGCCGGCTCCTGACTCCCTTCCGCTGGTTCTGCATCTGGCCGATCGCGCAACGCCCAGATCGTCCACAGACTGAGCAGGCCCACCGCCGTGACGATCGTCTCGGGCACCAGCAGCGCCGTCATCCCTCTTAAATTCAGAATCGGCGTAATACCGGCGCCCAGCAAATCGACCAGTGCGTGCGCCAGGATGGCGAGCCAGAGCCAGCGCAAGCTACCCCGCCGGAACACTTGCAGCACCACCAGCGCGAGCGCGACATGGAGCGGAACCGTCCACAATCGCTCCCAGGCGCCCAGCAGCGGCACCCAGCTTGGCTGCGCGGCAATCGCCGCAAGCTGCTGTGCAGCCAGCGCGCGCTGCTCGGCTGTGAGCGGTAGCGTGCTCAGGTCGGTACGCGCGAGCGCTAGCACCTGGATCAGAGTGATTGCTACCAGGCCGGCGATCAGGAGCATCGACTCGATCCCACCGTGACCCAGCCCGTACATCACTCCCTTGGCCCAGGTCTTCTGCTCGCGCTTCAGCAGCCAGCGGTAGCCGACATAGCGACCAAATTCCTCGAACATGCCGGCGGTCAGCGCCGAGATCGCGATCCAGGCTATCAGCGCCACGCGCGAAGCCTGAAGTTGCGGCGCGATCAGCGCTTGAATTGCCAGCGTAATCGGAACGCGGCTGACCAACTGAAAGAGCACGAAGATCAGCGCGCCATAGCCGAAATAGCGCCAGCTGACGCCCAGCCGCCGCCGCGCAAACACGCCCAGCGCCAGCGGGTAGAGAATATCGAACACCAGCGCCGCGATCGTAGCCGCGACCCAGCCATTGCTGATTTGAATCGGCTGATTCATACATTGGCGCAGTTATGCTGCGGTAGGCTAAAGCCGCCTTTTGCGTTCTTCCTAGCAAAGAGAGGAGGGGTTTGGGAAGGCGCCCAGAGGGCACCCGGCCTCCCTAAGATTCCTTTTTCTGGGTCACTGCGGCTCCGCCGCCGCAGTGACCCAGAAAAAGGAGCGTTCTTGGAGGGACGTACGTCCCTCCAAACCGCCCTGGAAACGCTGACTGCATAAGTCTTGTGATTAACGAAATGTCGCGATCACAACCGCCGCCAGTAGGCCGCCGCCGAGCAGCCCGTACTCCCAGAAAACCCGCTTCGAGAGCGTGCTTTCGAGATGGTTCTGGAGTAGCCCGGTGGTAACATAAAAGATCACCAGCAGCAGCGCGCCGCCGAGCAGGAACGACGCGGCCCAGTAGTTGAGCGGCCAGGTCGCCTCGGCCAGCGTCAAGCCCACCAGGCCAGACAGCAGCAGCAGCCCGCGCCGTGGCGGCGTCCATTGGAAGAGCGCGTAGGCCAGCAGCGCGCCGATGACTGCGATCAGCACGCCGGAGTAGAGGAAGCGCAGCCGCGAGTAGTACATCGCGCTGAACAGGCTAAATGCCAGCATGAGCGTGATCGTCTGGAGGCCCAGACGCGCGACGTGGCGCACCTCTGGGCGTCGGTCGAGCGCATAATGCTGGCCAAGCAGTGTCGCCATCAGCAGCCCGCCGGTAGCGGCCAGCGCAATAATCGCGGCGGTCATCTCAAGCACTGGGCTGAACAGCCGGAAGAACGCGAATGGCGCGACGATCGCGAACGAGGGCAAGATCCAGAAGCCCAGCGCCAACTCGACGCGCACGAAGCCCAGATTGATCGCCGGCAGGCGGCGGGTCTGCATCTGGGGATGGCTGCGGATGAAGACATCGGCGCCGGTGGCCGTGATCACCACCAACGAGATCACCAGCGCCCACGATAGCGTGATCACGGGCAGATCGCCGCCCAGCCGCGCGCGTAGAATATCGGGGTTGCGGTCGATCAAGAACACAACCGCCAGACCAATCAGCACCAGCAGCACCAGCGATACAATCCGATCGTAGCGAGGTTTTGGCGAAGGGGTCACCGTCCAAGCTCCTCGATAGACAAACAGGCCAGCCCGGATTCTATCCGCTGTCGCATGGGATGTCAAACCCTACCAAGAACCAAGAACGGGCACCCGTCGGGTCAACTGAGAACCACAGCGCCCACACTCGGTTCTCGGTTGACCCGACGGGTGCCCGTTCTTAGGTCTGGCGCGGTTGCGCCCCAACCCCGCGGGTGTTAGAATGACGTGCATTGCGATTACTATCACGAAGTGTTATGCTGCTTACTACTGAGGAATCCACCGCGCCGCTTTCCGTCGATATCCGTCCCGCGCGGATGAGCGATATTTACCCGATGCTCAGTCTGCATCGCGAAGCCTTCGCCGATAAATTCGGCGCGGCCTTTGGCGCGCGTGGCATGGCGCGTGGCATCGAGGCCATGGCCGAAGCATGGCGCCGCCAGGGATCAGCCGCGCTGCGGGGCATGCTGGTGGCATACGCCGACGATCAGGTGGTAGGCACCACCACGTTGCGCACCTGGGAGATGGGCGGCGATAACACCGGCGCGGCCGGATCATCAGATCGACCGCGCCGAGGGCTTTATTAGCGACGTGGCAGTGCTGGGGCCGTATCGCCGCCGTGGGGTTGCGCGGGCGCTGCTAGCGCGCGCCGAGGATGAGGCGCGGATCAGGCGCAAGCGCTACCTTGGCCTGTATGTCAGCGGATCGAACCAGGCCGCACAGCAGCTTTACCTGCGCGCCGGCTTCTTCAATCACCATGTCCGCCGCTCGCTGTGGGCCGGCCTGATCCTTCATCAGCGCACCTGGGTGTTCATGCGTAAGGATCTGATCTGAGATCAGAAAGCTCACTGAACATACGCACAGTACGGATTTTTCACTCTTTGTGGGTTGTTTTTTCGCCCCGTAGGGCGAAAAAACAACCCACAAAAAGAAAAGTACCATTGCATTGCGCCAGCGCGAAATATATGCTACTGTACTAACATAATCGATGTTTCAGGTGGGAGCATACGCTTACTCGCGGGATTCAAAGATGTTTCTCGCAAGGCGGGCATTGGCAGTACACGCGGAAGCTATTCATCAGCGAACTTCACTTCACATAGGAGGCGACGACAATGACGTCCGAGCGCGACAACCCTTTTCATATTGCGCAACAGCAGTTCGATACCGCCGCCGCGCTACTCGATCTCCCGCAGGATATTCGCGAGGTATTGCGCGTCCCACAGCGCGAGCTGACGGTTCGCTTCCCCGTGCGAATGGACGACGGCAGCACCAAGGTATACACAGGCTATCGCGTTCAGCATAACCTTGGCCGCGGCCCAACCAAAGGCGGCATCCGCTATCACCCCAGCGTAGATATCGACGAGGTGCGCGCGCTGGCGATGTGGATGACCTGGAAGTGTGCGCTGGTCAATATCCCCTACGGGGGCGCCAAAGGCGGTGTCGTCGTCGATCCGGCGCCGCTCTCGACCAACGAGCTGGAACGGCTGACCCGGCGCTTTGCGACCGAGATCAGCATCTTGATCGGCCCCGATAAAGATATCCCTGCCCCCGATGTTAATACGACCCCGCAGATCATGGCCTGGATCATGGACACTATCTCGATGCACCAGGGCCATACCGTCAACGCCGTGATCACCGGCAAGCCGGTGCAGGTCGGCGGCTCACTTGGCCGTAGCGACGCGACTGGGCGCGGCGTCAGCCTCATGGTGCGCGAGTGGGCGCGGGCGAATAATCGTAACCTGGATCAGCTCGATGTAATAGTGCAAGGCTTCGGCAATGTGGGCGGCGTCGCGGCGGCGCTGCTGGCCGAGCTGGGCTGCCGGGTGATCGCGATCAGCGATGCGACCGGCGGCTATATCCGGCGTGGCGGCCTGGATATCGCGGCGATGCGCGCCTACGGCGCCGCTCACCCGCGCCGGCTGCTGGAGGGCTATCAGGCGCCGGGCGTCGAGCGGCTCACCAACGCCGAGCTGCTCGAGGCTCCCTGCGATGTGCTGATCCCGGCCGCGCTGGAAAACCAGCTTACCGGGCTGAACGCGCCGCGCATTCAGGCCAAGGTGATCGTAGAGGGCGCGAACGGCCCGACAACGCCGGACGCCGACGCGATCTTCGAGGATCGCGGGATCACCGTCATCCCCGATATTCTCGCCAACGCCGGCGGCGTGACAGTCAGCTATTTCGAGTGGGTGCAGGGCTTACAGTCGTTCTTCTGGGATGAACTGGATGTGAACGCCAAGCTCGAGCGGATCATGGTCAGCTCTTACGAGCAGGTCGCTTCGCTGGCCGAGCAGCGCCACGTGTCGATGCGCCTGGCGGCCTACCTGCTGGCCGTCCGCCGCGTCGCCGACGCCAATGTCACGCGCGGGATTTATCCGTAGTACGACCAAGGACGAAGGACGAACGACCAAGTGAGAGTTGGTCGTTCGTCTTTCGTCCTTCGTCAAAACCAGCAGTGTCTTTCAGAAAGTAGTAATCCAATAGCCATGGTACAATAGCCACAGCATATTCGTGAGCCAGGTGAAGGAGAAAGCTGTGGACATCCTGCTGGTGGACGATAATCCGCTGATGCAGCAGCTGATTGCTCGCTTTCTAGGCGATCTGGGCTACCAGGTCGGCATCGCCGGTCGTGCCGATGAAGCGATCGCGCTGGCGCGCGGCACGCCGCCGCACTTGTTCATGATCGACATGCACTTGCCTGATCTAGATGGGCCAGAGGCGCTGCACGCCTTGCGGGCACTCCCTGGCTGCGCCGATATGCCAGCGATCGCGATCAGCGGGATGGATGATCACGACGCTCGCCATATTCTCACCAAGGACTTCGCTGAATACCTGGCCAAACCGATCGATCTCGATGTGCTACAGGCAACCGTCGCGCGCCATCTTGGCAATGACAGTGCGCGCAGTAACGGCTAACGGGCAGGTTTATAGGCCACATCCCGCAGGTCGCAACCAGAATTACGATCTGTGGGAGGCGAGATTCGACAGACTATGCGAATATCAAGCAAAGGTGAGTATGGTCTACGCGCGCTGTTTGACCTAACGCAGCGCTATGGCGCTGGCCCGGTTCAGAGCCACGACATCCATACTCGCCAAGACATTGATGAGAACTATCTTAATCAGATTCTGATCTCACTGCGCAAAGCCGGGCTGATCGAGAGCGTGCGTGGCCCACAGGGCGGTCACCGCCTGGCACGCCCGCCATCGCAGATTACATTGCTCGAGGTGGTGACTGCGCTAGAGGGGCCGCTGCTGCCAGCCGATAGTGCGCGTGAGGGCGGCGACACGGCGCAAGCGCTCGACTTCGACATCATCCGCGAAGTCTGGGCTGGCGCGCGCGATGCGCTCGAAAGCTATCTCGGCCGCATCACGCTCGAAGACCTAGCCCAGCGCAAACGCCGGCGCGTCGGCGAGGTGATGTACTACATCTAATCGAGAACAAAGAACCGAGAACAAAGAACAATAGTATCGCACTTTTTGTTCTTTGTTCTCGGTTCTTTGTTTTTCGGCCTACACATTGACGGTCATCCCCTGCGCCTCCAGCCAGAAGCGCATCGCCGAGAGCGCCCCCATGCAATCGATGTCCCACCGCCGATCATCGCGATCATCGCAATCTAGGGCCGATCCGCGTGATCGCCCGCGATGGATCATCAATGAATCGTAATGATTGTAGGGGCGGGGTTATTCCGCCCGCGATGCCAACCATTGATACCCATTGCGGGCGGCCACGAGGGCATGGAACATCAATGAATCGCAATGATCGGCGGGGCGAATTCGGTGTGTTCGCCCGCACTGTTGGGCATTGGGGCGCATTGCGGGCGGATATGCGAATCCGCCCCTACGCCCATGGATCATCGTTGTTTTTCGGCGTCGGTATATCAATGAATCGCATCGAATAGTCGGGGCGAATCGACGTATTCGCCCGCGATGTTCCCTTGCCAAACCCTGCGCGTCTGGCGTGTGTACCACCGGCATGGTGCGCCAAACGTGAGACGCGCAGGGTTTGGCGCTGCACTTACATTGATGATTCCTTGGCATCCAACGATGCTCCATCATTGATCGGCGATCCGGCCAACGCCTCGGCGATCGCCTGCTCCAGCGTCAGCTTCTGCCCTTCCGCCCAGGCCGCCGCGAAGGTTGGCTCCTCGATCTGGGCACGGATGGCGGCGATGGTGCGCTTGTACTCGGCGCGCTGGACTGAGGGCAGCGGCACACCGGCGGATTCACGCACGGACTCTGCGGCGCCGAACAGCCGCGCCGCACGTCGGGTACCCTCTGGGTGCTGCCCCGCCGCGCTGGCCAGACCTGCG
>WNFV01002282.1_pt1 | contig 25655 bp, 28 predicted proteins | sample 5400101 | NCBI WGS metagenome assembly WNFV01 (sample SAMN13153361, study PRJNA577476) | soil metagenome | isolation source: 115 cm soil or saprolite under grassland replicate 1 | place: USA:California | collected 2016-06-15
CCCCACTCCCCACTCCCCACTCCCCACTCCCCACTCCCCACTCCCCACTCCCCACTCCTCACTCCTCACTCCTCACTCCCAACTCCTAACTCCCAAATCCCAGCTCCCATGTTGGTCATCGAGCACCTGGTCAAGGACTATCCGGGCAAGGTCCGCGGGATCGACGATCTCAGCTTGACCGTCAAGGATGGTGAATTCGTCGTCCTGATCGGACTCTCGGGCTCAGGCAAGAGCACGCTGCTGCGCTGCATCAACCGCCTGATCGAGCCGACGTCGGGACGCATCGTTCTCGATGGCATCGACATCACCGCGGCCAACACAACCGAGCTACGCAAGATTCGCCGCAATATTGGCATGATCTTCCAGCAGTTCAACCTCGTGCGCCGCTCGAGCGTCTTGACCAACGTGCTGACGGGCCGTCTTGGCTACGTCTCACCCTGGCAAAGCATGCTCCGCCACTTCGGCGACGAGGACTACGGGCGTGCCCTGATCAATCTCGATCGGGTCGGCTTGCGCGAACGTGCCCATCAGCGCTCCGACCGCCTGTCCGGTGGTCAACAACAGCGCGTGGGCATCGCGCGCGCCCTGATGCAAGAACCGAAAATCATGCTCGCGGACGAGCCCGTCGCGAGCCTGGACCCGGCGACATCGCATTCGGTTCTGAAGTACCTTCAGCAGATCAATCGCGAGGGGATGACGGTGATCTGCAGTCTGCACTTCTTGAGCCTGGCGCGCGCGTATGGGACGCGCGTCATCGCACTCAAGGGGGGCCGACTGATGTTCGACGGACTGCCCTCGGAAATCGACCAGCGGCGGTTCAAGGAGATCTACGGCGAAGATGCCGTGGAGGTGGAGATCCAATAGGGCCCGACCATGAGCACGACCGTCGGTCCGCCCGCTCCGCCCGTATCCAGCCGCTTGCCGCGCTCGGTAGACGATGTCACCGGTCGTTCCGCGCGGGCCATCCTGGCCGATCGCCAGACACGCTCCGCGCAGATCGTGCGCCTGCTGATCCTGTTACTGTCGATCGTCGTCCTGGTGCGCGGCTGGGCCGTCACGGAGATCGATCTTGGCAAGCTGGCCAACGCGCAGAACGCTGGACCGATCCTGAAAGCACTGGTCACGCCGGACGTTGTCGGGCGCGACGTGACCCAGACCGAGCTGCGGGTGCCGTTCCAGGTCGGGCTCGCCTCGGCGCAGCCGGTCAGTGCGAGGACCCCGACGGGCCAGAGTCTGACGGTGACGCCAGGCGCGGCGCAGGCCGGCGATTCGGTGGAGTTGGCTGGCGCCGGATTCGAGCCAGAAGGTGAGGCCCAGCTGCGGCTCGACTTCGGCACGGGCAGAACCGTGCTGCTGTCGCGCATTCCGACCGATACACAGGGCAAGTTCGACGTGGAGATCGCGTGGCCTGGCGCCAATACGGCGCCCGCGGGCGACTATTTCCTGCAATTGCAGAGCACCGCGCCGAGTGGACCGTTGCGCGCGAGCGACACGCTGCAGAACGCGCTCGGCCGTATCGGCGAGACGATCCTGCTGGCACTCATGGGTACCGTCTTCGGGGTGCTCTTGAGCGTGCCGTTCAGTTTTCTCGGCGCGCGCAACCTGATGGGCGGCTCGAAAGTCGGCATGGGCATCTACGCAGTGGTGCGTACCTTCTTCACGATCACCCGCTCGATCGAGGTGCTGATCCTGGGCGTCATCATGGTCGTGATCGTGGGCATAGGCTCCTTTGCTGGGGTGCTGGCGATCGTGGTGCACTCGATCGGCTCGCTGGGCAAGCTGTACTCAGAGGCCATCGAGAGCATCGAAGCCGGCCCGGTTGAGGCAATCACGGCAACAGGTGCCAACCGCATCCAGACGGTCCTGTTCGGGGTCATCCCCCAGGTCATCCCCGAGTTCCTGGCGGTAACGATCTTCTGGTGGGACCACAACGTGCGCATGTCGACGGTACTCGGCCTGGTCGGCGGTGGCGGGATCGGCTACTTGCTCATCCAGTACATCCAGCTGCTGCAGTACAACCAGTCCGCCACGGTGTTGTGGATGATCGTGGCCGTAGTGACCGCGATGGATTACGCCAGCGCCGCGATTCGCTCCCGCCTCGTTTAGCGCTGGAGCAATTCGCGCAAGAACGCGCGACGGTCGGTGAGAAAGTCGCGTGTGATCTGGTAGTGCTCGGTGTCTTCGTAGGCGATGGTCTCGATCGCGCCGCTTGGAGCGCCCAACAAGTAGATTCGTGCTTCGGGATAGGCCATCAGGATCGGCGAATGCGTGGCGATGATGAGCTGCGAGGCCCGCTCGCGCACCAGTTGATCGACGATCACCAGCAGCGATAATTGTCGACTCGGCGATAGGGCGGCTTCGGGCTCGTCGAGGATGTACAGGCCATTGCCTCTGAAGCGGTGCATCGCCAGCGCGAGGAAGGCTTCGCCGTGCGACTGCGCGTGCAGTGAGCGGTCTCCGTAGCCTGAGACGCCCAGGTCGTCGACCTGCGTCGCCACGTTGTAGAGACTCTCGGCCCGCGCAAAGTAGCCGTCGCGTTCGCGTTTGGTGCCACGTACGAGACTGACGTGCTCGTGCAGCTCGGATTCGGTGCTGCGCGTGGCGAAGTTGAAGTTCTTGCTGCCGCCTTCCGCGTTAAAGCCCGCGGCAACGGCGATGGCTTCGACGAGGGTTGACTTGCCGCTGCCGTTTTCGCCGACGAAGAACGTAACGCCCGGGTCGAACTCGAGTTTGTCGAGCGCACGAATCGCATACGGATACGCGTCGAACGACGGCACCTCGGCGCGGCGCAGGGTGATCGAGCGCAGGTACATCGATTACGCCCGGGCGATGAGCAACAGGCGGTCGCTTGTCGGGCCGTATGGCTCCAGGGCGTAGTTACCGTATAGCTCGTCGACCGCGAGGCCGGCGGACTCCAGCAGCAGCTCGAGCTCGAAGCGCGTGAACCACCGCAAACGCAGATCGATCGTGGTGCGCCGCAGATATCCTTGAGCATCCTGCTCGTCGTAGAAGAAGCGCAGCTCGTCGATCTGTTCGGCTGGCAACGGGCGGCGCAGCACGAACTTGGTGATAGGACGACCCGATTCGGGATCGGGCGCCGTGACGTCGTGCAGCAGCTCCTCGCTCGGCTCGCCAGCGCCGCGCAGGTTGCCATTGGCGACGTCGAGCACGAACCGGCCATCGTGGGTCAGGTGCTTGCGTACAGCGCGCAAGGCGCGCACTTGATCGGTGCGCCGCGCGAGTAGGCCAAAGCTATCCAGGCCACACAAAATGGTGCGGAACTGCGTGCCGAGATCGAGCGTTTCGAGGCGCTGCTCGACGAGGGTCGCCGTGCGGTTCAGGGCTCTCAGGCGCTGACGTGCGCGTTCGAGCATCGCAGCCGAGCTGTCGACGCCAGTTACGTCAAGTCCATGCTGCACCAGCGGGGCGAGCAATCGGCCGCTGCCGCACGCCAACTCCAGCACGGGATCGCCAAAGCGGCGCGCCAGCGCGACATGGAAGTCGATATCGGCCGTGTACGGATCGTGTTCCCAGTCGTACAGGCGTGCGATGCGATCGAACGGGTTGCCGCGCGTCGTCACCGCCGGATGGGCAGCTCGACCGAACCGCGCGTCCCGAACAGCACCGCCAGCTCGAGGAACGTGTACAGCCCGATCAGCAGGATCGCCACGATCGGCGTCAGCACCCGCAGCGACTGCAGCCACAGCGCGAACAACGCAATCAGTGCGAGCAGCATCGCGTGCGCCAGATAGCCGGCCGGCGAACGCAGCCGCCCCTGATCAAGGCGTGGCCGGAGGACCAGCCAGGCGATCAGTGCACCGGTCGCGGTGATCGCCGTGAAGGCGAAGACATAACTGCCGAGCACGGCGAAGGGACGCGTCGGTGCGACGTTCAGGATCATCCAGCCCAGCCCACCCCACGCGGCACATGCGACGACCAGCATCACCATTGCCATCAGCACGCTGGCCATTTCGGTCAGGGTATACGCTCCATGCCAACGGCCAATGCACGGGCCAGTGAGCCACAGTTTTCCATGTCAACCGCCGCAGGCGGAACGTGATAGCGATTCATCTGTTTGCGCCTGGGCGGCGCTACCTGGTGAGTTGACGACCTAGATGCAAATACTGACGGTCGACGTTGGTACCGGTACACAGGATGTGCTGCTGTTCGATTCGGAACGCGAGCTCGAGAACTGCTTCAAGCTCGTGCTGCCATCACCGACTGTGGTCGCCGCGGACCGGATTCGGACGGCCACCGCAGTGCGCCAGAGCCTGGTGCTGCAGGGCGTCACCATGGGTGGTGGCCCGTGCCACTGGGCAACGATGGACCACGTGCGCGCGGGTCTGCCCGCCTACGCCACGCCCGATGCGGCGCGCACGTTCGACGACGATCTGGACGCCGTGGCCGAGATGGGCATTCGGGTTGTCTCCGACGACGAGGCAATGGCGCTCGCCGATGGGGGAGCCGAGCGGGTCTTCATGCACGACCTGGCGCTCGGGCACTTGCTGCAGACGCTTGCCTCGTTCGGCGTGAAGGTGTCGCTGAGCGCGCTGGCGGTGGCCGTGTTCGATCATGGTGCCGCGCCACCAGGCTTCAGCGATCGCGTCTTTCGCTTCAACTACTTGCGCGAGCGCCTTGCGGCTGGTTCAGGCCTGGCAGGATTCGCGTTCCTGCGCGAGAACGTACCGCCGGAGATGACGCGCCTGCAGGCAGTTGCAACCACAGCACCAGCCGACTTGCCAGTGCTGCTCATGGACACCGCGCCCGCCGCCGTCATCGGTGCCCTCGAGGACCCGCGCGTGCGTGCGGCGCGGACGCCCGTTGTGGCCAACGTGGGCAACTTCCATTGCCTGGCGTTTCACCTGTTCGAGGGTCGTGCGGTTGGCTTGTTCGAACACCACACCGGGGAATTGAGTGCGCAACGACTTGGGTATTACGTCGAGCGCCTGGGCTCCGGGACGATCTCGAACGAGGAGGTGTTTGGCGACAAGGGTCATGGTGCGCTGGTGCTGGACGCTCACGCGCCAGCGCCGGACCTGCTGGCGACGACGGGCCCGCGCCGTGGATTGTTGGTCGACAGCGGGCTCAACCCGTACCTCGCGGTGCCGCACGGCGACATGATGCTGGCTGGTAATTTCGGGCTGCTGCGCGCCTTCGCCGGCCACGACGACAGCGTGCGCGCCGCCGTGGAGCGGCGGCTAGGCCCGGTACTTGCTCTGTAGCGTAGTTGTGCCGCCGTGCGCGGCTCAGCGATGTACGATCTCCGATGTCTCCCCCATCCCGCTGCGAGGAGCCCGTCGCACTTGGCGATTGCCACTTTTTTGCAACTGCTCAGACCCCAGAGCCTCGAAGACCAGCGCGCCATTCGGGTGTATCGCGCCCACGTGCAGGGCATCAGCAATCAGATCCATCAGGTGTTCGATGCTTGGGTCGCCCTGCGCGAGATAGAACCTGATTACGCGCGGCTCGCCAACACAGCCGCGGTCAATCGCTGGGAGCTAATGCGCCTGGCCAAGCAGACCGAGCGGCTGCAGCCGCCGCGCATCGTGGGCGGCACGCATCGCCACATCCTGGCGGCGGTGACCTCATCGGCGCGGGCCTGCCAGCTGCTGGCCAATGGCTATCGCTTTCACAAGTCCGAGGCGATATGTGATGGCCAGGCACTGCTGGTCGAGACCGTCGAAGACCTCGACGAGCTCTTGCTGCAGATCGCCCGCTAGGACACTGGCCATCGCTTCGCTCGGCGAGGCAAGGCATTGAGCTGGGGCCGGGCCCAAACCCCAGGAAAGTAGCTATGGCGTTAGGCGCCTTTTGCGGCTGGCCTTGCGTTGCTCATAGGTCGTGCTGACGGCCCACAGCACCGCCCAGGCGATGAGCAGGATGAACACCGGCCAGATAAGGTCCTCCCAGCGGTCGGCAAAGCTGTTCGCCGATAGGAATAGGCGTCCGAACAGCAACACCACGTAGGCGATTGCGCCGACACGCAGCGCCAGCAACAGGCGGCGACGGGCCGAGTACACCCCGAGCGCCACGAGGATGGCGAGCAGCAGTGTCGTGAGCAGCTTCATTGGCCGCGCGCCACCACGCCAGCCGCGCCTGCGCCCGAAGCAGGCAGCACGCGTGAGTTGGCGAAGTAGTCGAACGTGAACGTTGTCGCGTCACCTGCGCGGGCGCCCGGCACGGGCAGCAGCCGCGCCGTCAGCGGCTTGCCGTTTAGCGCCACGGACAGCGCCGCCAGGTCGAGGTAGATGCCACTGAGCTCAGCCTCGGAGATGTCCTCGGGCAGCGGCACCGTATCGAGCCCGGTCCCGCACACCGCCGAGTAGAGCAACAGCTCGTGCAAGCTGCTGGGGTGCTCAGCCGCACGGCGTGCAAGCACCGAATCTTCGAGCACGGGCAGCATCAATCCCGAGAAGCCGCTGCGCCGCAGGCGCGTGCGTCGGATCGCGCGCGTGATCAGCGCCGCGACGTACAGCGTGCCGGGCGCACCGAAGCGGTCGACCCCGGCCTCCTCAACGGCGCCGCCGATCGAGACGTCGTCTGTCGGAAACGGCGCAGGCGAGAGATCGATGCCGACGAACGGGTGCTCGAACTCGGCCGCGAGGGCGACTGCGACGCGTTCGATCGGCGCGGCTGCCTGTTCGAGGTCATGGACCAGTCGGTCCTCAATCTCAGCCATGCCGCCCGTGCCCTGGAGCGCGCTGACCACGACGTCGGCCGCCTGGACGGCGACGGCAAAGCGCGGCGGCCCGCCCGCGTGATACGCGGCCGGCAGGAACGGGATATTGGGCGGGCAGTGCGCCGTCGCCGCGAAGCGCAGATTGCCAAAACCCAGCGGCGTGCCGCGAGCAACCTGCAAAACGGCTCGCGCGCACGCCGCGGCCATCGCCACACTCGCGAGCCCACCATCGATCAGATCGGCTGAGAAGAAGCCAACCTCGCCAGCTGCCAGGATGTCCGCCATCTGCCCGGCGACGACGGCGTGCGCTGATGCGGGCAAGCGGCCGAACGACAGGTACTCAATACCAGCGGCGCGGGCGGCGCGTTCGACGTCAGCGGCCCAGCCCGACAGGCCTGTGTCGCCAATTGCGTGCAGCGTCTGGCTAAGGTCGGGCCCTGCGACGCGGATCGTCTGAACTTCGAGCCCGGCCGCGTCGAATGCCGCGCGGGCAGCACTCAGAAAGCGCGCGGCGCGCTCGAACGGGGTAGGCTCGACGCTTGGGACGGGCAAGTCGAACCCGAGCGTGACCGCCCTGATCTTCACCGCGCAGATGGTAACGCCCTTCGAATCGCCCGCAGGCGTTATCATTTTGGACCGCACCACCTGCGCTCTGTCGTCGTCAATTTGCCCCGCTTGACACGCACCCCGGTCCGACGGTTCGCGCCGCTGCTGCTGGTCTTCCTGGTCGCGTGCTCGTCACTCGGCCTGGGATCTCAGAGTGGCGGCAACCGAATCGTTACGCCTCCGCCCGTGCCACGCGAGACCGCGGTGCCCGGTGGCACTGATCAGGCGACCCCAGTGGCTGGTCTCGCCCGCTTGCGCGGCGAGGGCCTGTCCTCGAGCGACCTGTACACCGCCTATCGGGCACTACTCGATACGTACGTTGATCCCGTCGACGAAGCGCAACTCATTCGCGCCGCCACTGAAAGCCTGCGGAACGAGGTAAGCGACCAGGTCAGTCTGCCCATGATGACCATGTCGATACAGCTCGTGCCGCCGCCGACCGGCAACCCCGAACGCGATTGGCAGGCTTTTGGCGACGCATACGACGCGCTGATCAGCAAGAACCTGACGTGGGCGCAGCAGGCGCACCCGGATTGGATCGTGCTGCGCGGCATGGTCGCCAGCCTGAACGACGGGCACACCACGTTCCTGACGCCCGATGAAGCCCGGCGACGCCAGGAGACGAGCTTCGCAGGCATCGGGGTACTGCTGTCGAGACCACAGGACGATCAGCCGCCGCTGATCGCCGAGATCTTCCCCAACAGTCCGGCCGCGGGTAGTGGCCTCAAACGCGGCGACCGCATCCTCGCCGTCGACAGCAACGATGTGACCGGGAAGTCGGTCCAGGACATCGCACAGCTGATCCGCGGCCCAGCCCGCACCGAGGTCAAAGTGCGCGTCAAGCGCCTGAGCGCGCCCGCGCCGCTCGACTACACGCTTCGCCGCGCGCAGGTCCAGGTCGAACAGGTCATCGGACGCCAGGTACCCAATGTGCCGATCGGCTACCTGCGCATTCGCGGGTTCAGCGACGATACGGTCGTCCAACAAGTGCTGGGCATTCTCGACCAGGGTCGCCAGCGCGGGCTGCGCGGCTGGGTCGTCGATCTGCGCGGCAATCCCGGCGGCTCGCTGCGAGCGGTCCTCGGCGCCGGCGCGGGCTTCTTCGATCCGAATCACAGCGTGCTCGGGTACCAGGTCGATCGTCAGCGCCATCAGACGCCGCTCGAAACCCAACCTGCCAATCTGACGAACGGGTTGGCCGTCATCCTGCTGGTCGACCACGACAGCGCCTCGGGCGCCGAGATTCTGGCAGCGGCGATGCAGGAAGCGAAGGTCGCGCGCCTGGTCGGCACGCGCACCGCTGGAAACGTGGGCGTGGCGACGCAGATCACGCTGCCGGATGACTCCGTCCTGCAGGTAACCGAACAGCGCTTCGTCTCGCCTGGCGGCGCTCAGCTCGACGGCGTAGGCGTGACGCCCGATGTCGTGGTCGAGATGTCCGACGAGGATCTGGAGAACGACCGCGATCCGCAGCTTGCGCGGGCGCTGGACCTTGTCGTCAAGCAGATCACGACGCAGCAGCCGGGCGGTTAGCAAAGAGCAGGACCGCTTCGCGAATCAACTTCGCGGCCGCCGCGGCGGTGATGTTCGCCGCGTCGACCTGGGGTGATACCTCCATCACGTCCAGGCCAACCACACGCATTCCCTCGAGCTCATAGACAAACTGCGCCAGCTCGCGGAACGTCACCCCGCCTGGTTCGGGACAGCCCGTGCCCGGCGCATGAGCTGGATCCAGTACGTCAATGTCGATCGACAGGTACACCGGCCGCTGCCCGATGCGCGCGCGGATCTCGGCGGGCAAGCTCAAGTCAGGTGAGCTCCAGGCCGTGTGCGCTCGAGCGAATTGCCATTCGCCGCGTTCGCCTGAGCGCAGTCCGACCTGGTGAATGACGTCGAAGCCGAACTCGTCGCCAACGCGATGCAGCCACGTCGCATGCGAGTAGGGCTCGCCTTCATAGTCGGCGCGCATGTCCAGATGCGCGTCGAGCTGCACGATCACCGCATCGGAGTGCACGCGCTTGAGACCACGAAAGCCGCCCAAGGACGCTGTGTGCTCGCCGCCGATCATCACGCCGAGCTGCGCCGTGTTCGTCGCATAGGCCATCGCCTGGGCGATGTCTTCGAGGGCTGCTGCCATGGACTGCCCGTCCAGCGGCAGGTCGCCGAGGTCGGCCAGGGCAAGGTCTTCCAGGTCGCGCTCGAGCACGGGACTGTATGTCTCGAGGGCATCGGAGACATAGCGAACAGCGGCCGGCCCGGCGTGGGCGCCGCTTCGAAAGCTCTCGGTCAGGTCGAGCGGCGCGCCGAACAGGGCCGCGTGCGGCGCGCCGCTCTCAGGCGATGACGCCAGGTAGAGGGTGGCCGGCTGCGCGAAGATCGGCTTGGGTAGGTGTCCAATCACGGCGTAACTGCTGCAGCAGTTGCTGCATGAAGGTGGGCAGGGCGAAGGCTGCGCGATGCATGGCAGTGTTGTAGATGCGCAGCTTGGCGCGCATGGGATCGATGCGCATGTTCGTGGTCACGTCGTCGATGCGCGTTGGATCGACTTCGTCAGACCCGATGACCCAGCTCCAGACGATGCCCGGGTAGATCGGCACCGCACCCACAAACGGACGAACGATGGAGAACGTCTCTTTGAAGGCGGCGACGGTCGCTGCCCATTCGCGCGGCTGTGCGATCGGTCCGCCGCTCTGCATGGCCATCAGGCCGCCGGGCGCGAGCGCCCGATGGGCGTCTTCCAGGAACTGCTCGCCGATGAGGGCCGCGGCAGGTCCCACCGGGTCCGTTGAATCGACCAGGATAACGTCGAAGCGCTCGTTGGTTTCGGCCAGAAACTTGGCACCGTCGCCGATGCGCAGCTCGGCTCGAGGATCCTTGTATGCGCCCTCGCTGATCTCGGGCAGGTAGCGCAGCGACGCTTCGACGACAGCCTGATCGATCTCGACTTCGAGCGCACGATCGACGCTGTTGTGCATCAGCACGTGCCGCAGCGCCCCGCCGTCGCCGCCGCCGACGATCAGCACGCGGTGCGGGCTCGGGTGCGCAAACATCGGAATGTGGACCAGTGGCTCGTGATAAGTGAACTCCTCGCCCACGCTGGTCTGCAGCGTGCCTGCGAGTATGAGCGCCCTGCCCGGGCCCTCGAGGTCGAGCACCTCGAGGCTTTGCCAGGGCGTCGTCTGACTGTGCAGGCGCGACACGACGCGGTAGCGCTGCTCAATACCCGCGTACGGAGGTTCGGCGAACCAATCCACTCTGTTGGAGCTCTGATCGCGCGAGATGTTCAGGCCGACAGGGCCGGTGTTCGGCCGCGCGCTCGTTGACGCGGCTCGCGACCCGGGGTACTGCGTCGGTATTGCGGCAGATCGAGCTGACCGCGGTTGATTTCCATGACGCCGACGCGCTCGGGCTCATAGTGTCGGCGCAGGACGTCGACGGCTTGCTGCGGATCGCGCGGTGCGCCGCAGGTGAAGATGTCCACGGCGGCATAGCCGTGTTCGGGCCAAGTATGGATCACCAGGTGGCTCTCGGAGACGATAGCCATGCCGGTCACACCCACGGGGCTGAATGGGTACACGTGCAAATCCAGCAGATTGACGTCGAGCGCATCAACCATCTCGCGCAGCGCTTGCTCTGCTGTCTGGACCGAGTCCAGATTCTGGCAGCCCCACATCTCAAGGATGATGTGGCGACCTATTGCTTTCATGGCTTCACTTCACCTCCACCACAGGACTACGGCTGCGACGGCGCAGCCAATCCGTTCGACCTTGTGCTCGATCGAGCGAACGATGACCTCCTTGAGGCGCAGCCCGCGGCGGGCAAAGCCTTCGTCGATCATCTGGCGTACGGCCGCTTCGACCTCATGGCGCGAGGCACCGTGCGACTCGTAAATCATCCCGTGGGATCCCTCGCCGACGCCGATTCCAACGGCGGCAGCTACGGTTTCTCCGGGCTGGGTGGAAACCTGGACGGAGTACACCGTCGGCACCAGGGAACCGGGCACGATCTTGGGCGCTGCATCCAGCAGCGTGGCGTCCTCAGGCAGGACGCTGCTCACGCGAATCAGGTTGAGGTTGCCGACCTGGGCCGCGAGGAGCGCGTTATCGAACGCGTTTAGCTCAGTGTCACCCTCCGACGCACCCGCGGAGGCCCAGACGGCATTTGGAATTTGAGGCGAAAGTGTGTGCAACGCATAGACCTCCCGACACGCGGGCGTGGATATGAGGGCCGCGGGCCCAAGAGAGGGCAACAGAAAACACCACCCCAAGGCGGCCCCGCTAGCAGACCGCTCGCGCGGCACTCCTAGCAGTTCGGGTGTTCAGCCAACCCCAGAAAATGGTGTTCGGTTGCGTCTATGGCCCCGCTTGAAGCGGGGTTGCCGACCAGTTGGAGCGGACTCCAACGGACCATCGCCTCTTCGACGACAGCCGCCACACTATACCACAGCATCTGGTTTGTGCCGTGCCAGTGATTTCGTTCAATCGGGCTGTGGCACGTAGGTTGCTTTAGAACGACGGCAGGTGCCCAAAGCGAACGAGCCGATTCGGCCGCGGAACCGGTGGGCCTGACAAAAGGGGTGCTGCAACATGGCAACCAGTGTGCTTTGGCACGGAACACAGACTGAAGCGCTGGAGTTATTACAAGCGCTGAGTCGCAACTGCTCGTGCTTGGTGACCGCCGAGGGCGTACGCCTGTCGACCTGTCCACCGCACGAGATGCTGTCGAGCGATCAGCGCGCCATCGATGGGCTGTTGTTTGCGCGGCGGATCGCGGCTCGCCTGCGCAGCGAAGAGTTCTCGTCGGCGATCACTGAGGTCGGCGCAGGCTCGTAGCCTGGCTTGGGCCACGCAGTGTCGCCCAGATCAGTACGCCGAGGACAAGCGTCGCGCCGAGGGTGCCCTCGGGCCCGAAGCCACCGCCCCACAGCGGGTCAGGCTGGCTCGTGTTCGGGCGAACGCTGAACAGGACGTCGTCGAGCGTCGAGGTGGTGCCGCTATTCGGCAGCCCGAACACGACTTGCTGCAGCCAGTTCCAGACCGTGTGCATGGCAAAGACGCCCCACAACTGGCCATGATCCCAGCGTAGCTTGTAGAGCGCCGTCGCTATCCCGAACAGCGTCAGGTTGACTGCGGGCAGGACGCCAAAACCTGGGTTCGACGCGTGCAGCAGGGTGAACAGCACTGCTGAGATGACGACGGCCCAGGTAGCGCCCCAGCGTGCTTTCACGTTCTCGAGCACGTAGCCACGGAAGAGCACTTCTTCGGCGGGGCCCTGGATCAAGAAGCCAACGAAGCCTATGGCCAGGGCTGCGGCTGCTCGCACGGGATCGGGGTTGACGGACCAGGTGGCGCCAGTGATGAGGGTGAACCAGATGAGCACGATCGCGCCCATCATCAGGCCGCCGGTGACGGCCCCGCGCAGCCAGCGTGGTGCGGCCTGTGCTCGGTCCAGTCCGAGCGCGCCTAGCGGGCGGCGATCGACGGTGCGCCACACGACCAGCACCGCGCTGAGCGCGAGCGCATGCGCCAGACCCAGGCCGAGCAGTGAGGCATCCGCCAGCAGCGCCAGCGCGTACACGGCCGTGAGCACTGCCAGGTAGCCCAAAATCGTGAGCACCAGGCGCGCGACGACGACCAGCGCGGTCGGTGGTTTTTGGCCCTTCTTCAGCTCGGTAACGTGCGCACTAGCCACTGCTGTACTGGCGCCAGCGCTCTGAAATGCCGCAAAGCGGTATCTGGGAAGTCAGCTCGGTAGAGCTCCTCTGGCTGGTCGAGCTGCGTTGACGCGAACAGACCCGTGTGTTTCAGTAGCTCATTGTCCGGGAAGCCCTTCGGCACACGCTTGAGCGTCTTGCCGCCCACCTCGTAGCCGCTGGGCAGTGCCTGCAGTATGGCCTGTAGCTCCGCCGCGCAATCTGGCGCCTCGACTGCTGTGCGATAGGCCGCGAGCGCCTCATCCGAGAACATGTGCATGCCGGCGCCGACGGTTGTGCGTTCTGGCTCGATTCGCAGAAAGTAGCCCGGCCGCTCACGGCTCGGGCCAGCGCCCTGCCAGAACCACAGATCCAGATACGCCTTGTACGGCGTCTTGTCCGGCGAGAAGCGAGTGTCGCGATTGATGTTGAGAATGGACCCGCGCACCTTCGGTTCCGCGTGTACATCGTCGCCCAGCTCCGTGATCCGCTCGGCAATGGCCACTACAAACGCGCGCGCTGGCTCGAGCACGTACTGCTCGTACTCCTCGCGGTGCGCCTGGAACCACTCACGGTCGTTGTGCGCGCGCAGCTCGCGCAAGAAACTCGTCAACTGCGCCGCAAAGCCATTAAATGCCACTTGGGGCCACCTTCATGACGTAGAACGGCCGGCCATGGCCGCGGTTCAGCGCACCATAGCTCGACGTCAACGCATGGCAATTCGGGCACAGCAGCCGCAGATTGTCTGGCCGATGGTTGCGCCAATCGCCATCAATATCGTCCACGTGCAGTGGTGACTTACCCGTCCAGGCGTTGAGCTCGGCCGACCCACAGAGCACGCACGCTCCGCATTTCTCGAACAGGTAGCGGCGCACATGATCGGAAACAGTGACGACCGCGCTCGCGCCCGAGACCTCGCCTGCCATCCACGCTCGGATGTAGCGTTGATAAGCGTAGTCCTGCTGGCACCTGGTCGTGCAGTATCGCTTCTCGGGCCGATCGAGCACTGCCGAGCAGCTTAGGCAATTGCGACGTGGACGTTTCTGTCGCGCCACGGCCCGGACTGTAGCAGAACGCACGTTCTACTACGCTGCTTTTTCAGCGCGCCCGCCCATGGTTCGGGCGACCCGACGTAGGGCAGGGGCGGCAGGACTCGAACCCGCGACATCCGATTTTGGAGATCGGCGCTCTACCAACTGAGCTACGCCCCTGTATGCGGTTGTGGCCTCGTCTTATAGCACGGCTCGACGTGCACGCCAAAATGCGAGGCTTATTTGGTCTCGCGATGCTCCGTGTGCTTGCGGCAGCGGGGGCAGAACTTCTGCAGCGCCAAGCGATCCGGGTCGTTGCGCTTGTTCTTCTCGGAGTGATAGTTGCGCTCTTTGCAGTCAGCGCAAGCGAGCGTGATCAGGACGCGGTCGGCTTTCTTGGCCATACGTGCTTCTGGTTACCTTCAATGTCAGGACGCCCTGCGGAGCCCAAGGTGAGGATCGAACTCACGACCTCACCCTTACCAAGGGTGTGCTCTACCACTGAGCTACTTGGGCAGCGGGCGTGCCAGTCCAAGCTATTCTAGCGGGTGGTGGGGACAGGATTCGAACCTGTGTACTCCTTCCGGAGGACGGTTTTACAGACCGTTGCCATTAACCACTCGGCCACCCCACCGGGCATCGCGCGAGGGACCGTGAATTCTACGGTACGTGCCGCGGCGGGCGCAGGTCGCGCGCGGCGACGGTCTGATCGTTGCCCTGGCGTGGGATGCGCCGGTCGCCGCCGCCTTCGGCGCCGATCGCGGCTTCTTCGGCGACGTCTTCCCACACATCGCGGATGGGCCCGGCCACGAGGTCCCAGGTCAGAGCGCTGCCGCGGGACGCCCAGTCCGCACGGACGGTCGCCTCGACTTCGCTCCACGGCCGACCGCGATAGCGCGGCTTATTGGCCAGCTCCCATGCATACCGGTACACGGGCGCCATCTGCTCCCAGGTCGTCTCGCTGGTGCCGTAGTGCTGCTGCCACAGCATCTCGTAGCGCGAGATCACGTCTTGCCAGCGACCGGTGACGTCACTGGGTCGAGCACCGGTGCCGCCGGCCACGCCCGCGCCTTCGGGCCGCGCGAGTTGGCCACCCTGAGCCTGGACGTCGACGCCGCCCTGGCTCAGCAGGGTCTCGCGGGCGCTGGCCAGGTCAGTCTGGCCCGCCACCACGAGCAGGGTCTGGCCAGCCGAAACTAGCTCGATGTAATAGCGCGCCTCGCCTTCGGGAACGCCGAGACTGACGAGGCTTGGCTGCAAGTCGGCGACAGTCGCATCAAGCACATGGATCGACGATTCCGACACACCTGAGCTCATCAGGACATCGGCGGCGCGGCGGGCGAGACGTGTGTCGGCAAAGAGCGCGGCGGCCACGGAGCGCACCGTTTGTGGCGTAGGAGAAGGACTCACGGTTGCCGGCGACGAGAGCAGGCAGCGTGCCACACTTCAGAGTCGGACCACTTTGGTCGACTACTAGTACGTGGATCCCACGCGTTTGCCCCTGCCAACCGGAGTCGTGACGTTCCTGCTGACCGACATCGAGGGCAGCACGCGGCTGCCGCGGCTGTGGGAAGTCGTGGCCGACCACGAGGTTGCGCCTGGTGAAGGCATCGTCGAATCCGATCAGGTTCGCGCCGTACGCAAGGTGCCGCTGCCACCGGCTAACCCGGTCGATTACGCGCGTTTTTCCGTGATGTGTGCGCAGGCGGCGTTTCCGGACGCCGCGGACGCCATCGAGTTTTCGCAGTGGACTGAGAGCTGGCTGGCCGGTCTGGACAACTCGGGTGTGGCGGCGCGGGCGATGGCGGACGCAATGGAGTCGGCCTCGGATCGTGGCAGCGGCGTGGCGCAGCACGAGCAGCTCATGGCGGCCAATGCCGCCCGGGCGGCGATGCACGCGGCCCGCACCGCATGGCTGTCGGGCCGAGCCCGCGACGAAGAGATCGCGCGCTGCGCCGAGCTGGCCGCCGACGCAGTCGACCTGGCGTTGCACCGCACCGACCTGGACCTAGCCGAACTGGCCGAACGCGCCCTCAAAATGCCGTTGGCGCCCGCCCTCTCGCTCCGCTGAGAAGTCCGAACGTATACTTCGTCGTCGCCAGGCCGACGTAGCTCAGGGGTAGAGCAACCGCCTTGTAAGCGGTTGGCCGTCAGTTCGAATCTGACCGTCGGCTCCACACTTCTTCTCGCCTGACGATGGCGTACGGGCGGCCGTAGCCACGGTTCAGTCCCTTGAACGTCGGTGTCAACGCGTGGCAGCACGGACACAGAAGACTAAGATTCGAGGGCGAGTTGTCGGCGTAGTTGCCGTTACGGTGATCAACTTCCGGGGGCACTCGGTTGGTAATCGGATGGCGCTCCTGCCAACCACACTGCGAGCATCGTTCGCCGCCAACTTCGACGAGGTAGCGTCGGATGTACCTCGAGACCATGGCGACGCTGCCGCCATTGACCTCGCCGCGCAGCCAGCGGCCGATGAATTCGCGGTACCTGGCTGTCTGCAAACAGCGCGTGCCGCAGTACTTCGTGGCGCTCGGCCCTAGCGGTGTCTCGCATTGGACGCACGTCGTGCGGTCGCGAAGCGTCGGGCGACGCGGCTTCATCCCCAGCCGCAGCCGGTACAAGCGCTGGTAGCGGATGCGAGCCTCGCGGTTCTTCCACGGCACAGCAAAGTGTATTTCAGCGTTGGAACGTATGTTCGACTCTATCGCGCGTCGAGGCCGTCGCCGAGCAGGTTGATGCCGAGCACGGTGATCAGGATGGCCAGGCCGGGGAAGACGGCGGTCCACCAGGCGATGCGGAAGACCTCGCGGCCTTCGGCGAGCATCGTGCCCCAGGCGGGGGTTGGCGGCTGGACGCCCAGGCCCAGGAAGCTCAGGGCGGCTTCGGCCAGGATCAGCGTGCTGACGTTGACCGTGGCGATGACCACGACCGACGGCAAGATATTGGGCAAGATGTGGCGCAGCAGAATGCGTAGGTGGCCGGCGCCGCAAGCGCGCGCGCCTTCGACGTAATCCTTTTCTTTCACCGACAACGTCGTGCCGCGCACCACGCGCGCGTACTGGACCCACGTCACCAGGCCCAGCACCAGCACCACGTTGAGCAGCGACTGGCCGATCACGGCCATGATCGCGATGACCAGGAAGATCGGCGGAAACGACAGTTGGACGTCGACCAGGCGCATGATCGCGTCGTCCACGAAGCGGCCGAAGTAGCCAGCGATCAGACCGAGCGAGACGCCCAGCGAGCCGGCAATGAGCACACCGCCGCCGCCCACGAGCAGGCTGGTGCGCGCACCAAACAGGATGCGGCTCAACACGTCTCGTCCGAGGTGGTCGGTGCCGAGCGGGTACGAAGGGTCGGCGCGAGCCTGCCAGAAGGGCGGTAGCAGGACTTTGGGCAGCTGCTGGTCGCGGTAGTCGTGCGGCGCCAACAGTGGCGCGAAGATGGCCAGCAGCACCACCAGGCCGACGATCCCCAGCCCCACCAGCAGGGCCGGATTACGCATAGCGAATGCGCGGGTCCAGCGAGCTGTAGAGCAGGTCGACGGCGAGGTTGATCAGCACGAAGAACAGCGAGATGACGAGCACGATGGCGCGCACCAGCGGCAGGTCGCGGCTATTGATCGACTGCACCAGCAGAAATCCCAGCCCGGGATAGGCAAAGACCGACTCGACCACAACAGATCCGCCCAGGAGCGCGCCGAACTGCAGGCCAAGCACCGTTACCGTCGGGATGAGCCCGTTGCGCAGCGCGTGGCGGTAGTTCACGGCCACCCAGCTCAAGCCTTTGGCGCGCGCCGCGACGATGTAGTTCTGGCGCAGGATGTCGATCATCGTCGCGCGCACGAGTCGGCTTACCAGCCCGATGCTGTACGCCGAGAGCGTGACGGCGGGTAGGACGAGGTGCTGCCAGGTGCCGGCGCACGAGGCAGGCAGGACGCGCAGTGCGTCGGCAAAGACCAGGATGCAGATCAGGCCGAGCCAGAAGGCGGGCGTCGAGATGCTCAGCAGCGCAATGACCGTAGCGACGATGTCGGTCAAACGCCCACGGCGGGTAGCGGCCAGCACGCCCAGCGGCATGGCGACGACGATCGCGATGAGGATGCTGGCGGTCGCCAGGAGCAGGGTGTGCGGGAGACGCTGCAGTACGAGCTCCATGGCGCTAGTGCGGTACTTGAAGGACTGGCCCAGGTCGCCCTGTATCGCACGCTCGACGAAGCGGGCGTACTGCACGTACAGCGGCTGGTCGAGCCCGAAGCCGCGGCGGATGTTTTCGACATCTTCGGCACGCGTGTCGGGCGGGACGAGGGCGCGCACGGGGTCGCCCGCCAGGTAGATCAGCGCAAACGCCAGGATGCTGACGGCGACCAGTACCAACGCGGCCTGCAAGGCGCGGCGCACCAGGTACTGCGTCACGCTAATTCGCCGTGTGTGACTCGCCCACCCAGCAGTGTGGCCACGATGGGAATGTCCTTGATCTCTGTCTCCGGGCAGGTCAGCGGATCACCGTCGAGGATGACAATGTCGGCCAGCTTGCCGACTTCGACCGAACCTTTGAGGTGCTCTTCGAACGTCAGATAGGCGCCCGCAAGGGTGTAGGCATACAGCGCCTCGCTACGAGAGATGCGTTCGGCGGGGCCGACAATACCCGCTGCCAGCGTTTCCCGAGTGACCAGCGACTGGATGCCGAGCAGCGGCTCGAACGGCACCACGTCGCTGCCCGCGGCGATCACTAGCCCACGATCGAGCCAGTTTCGGTGCGGTGACGCATGCGCCATGCGCGCCTCGCCCCAGCAGGTCAACATCGTCGGCGCAAACGCGTACACCAATAGCTGCTGCACTGAGATGACCACGCCCAGGCTTCGGGCGCGTTCCATCGCCGAGCGGCTGGCGAACACAGCGTGCATCAGCGACCAGCGGCGGCCGCGGATCGGACGTTCCCGGTCGGCTGCTTCGAACGCGTCCAGCGCCATGTCTACTGCAGCATCGCCGACGCAATGGACGCCGACCTGCCAGCTGTTTCGGTTGGCCAGGCTGAGCACCTCGATCAGCGTGTCGCGCGGCATAGCCTGCACGCCGTGGAAGCTCGGGTCGTTGGCGTAGCCGTCGTGCAGCCAGGCCGTCTCGACGAAGCCGTCAACGAACAGCTTGAGCTGGCCCAAACGCAGCATCTCGTCGCCGAAACCCGAGCCAGGTCCCAGCCCATCGACTTTCGCCAGCAGTTCCTGACGCGACAGCGACAGCGGCACGCTCATGTCGAGGATGGTGGTCATGTTGGTGCGCACCGTTAGCGCGTGTTCAGACGACAGCTCCGTGTACGCACGCTGGGCATCCGGCAGCAGGGCGGGGTCGATCACGCTGGTCACGCCCGCACGGCTGAAGAGCAGTTGCCCATGCTGGATGGCGCGGCGCTTTGCGCTGGCCTCAGGCCGCGGCAGGAGGCGCTGAACCAGTGAGAAGGCAGGCCGCTGCAGCAGCAGACCGGTCAGCTCGCCAGAATCGGGATCACGCTCGAAGCGACCGCCCTCGGGCTCGGGCGTGTGCTCGTCGATGGCCGCGCGGTTCAGGGCAAGCGAGTTACAGACGGCGAAGAAGCGCGTGCCACGCGGCAAGTACACCGGGTGATCGGGCGCCACCGCATCGAGCTCGCGGCGCGTGGGAAAGCGCCGTTCGGCGAGCGCCGTCTCGTGCCACATGGCCGAGCCCTCGACCCACTCGCCCTTCGGCGTCGTCTTCGCCCGTTCTGCAACGACGCGCAGCACATCGGCAATCGAGCGACAGGGTGCGAGATTGACCTTCCGCAGCTCGTGACCAACTTGGGACACGTGCGCATGCGAATCGATGAATCCGGGCAGGACGGTGCGGCCATTGAGCTCGACCTCGCGGGTGCCTGGCGTGCGGACGTCGGCGTTCGAACCAATGGCCACGATGCGCCCATCAGAGATCGCGATGGCCTCGGCGCGGGGCAGACCCGCGGCCATGGTCAGGATGTTGCCGTTGTACAGGACGAGGTCAGGTGCGCTGCGGATCATGTCGCACGATCTGCCCGTCGTGCATGACGAAGCGCAAGTTGCGCAGGTTCGAGATGCTCGCCGTCGGATCGCCATCGACCGCGATCAAGTCGGCCAGCTTGCCCGCTTCGACCGTCCCCTGGCGACCCGACACGCCGAGCCATTCGGCGGGCTTGAGCGTGGCCACGCGCACCGCCTGGAGCGGCGTCATGCCAGCCTCGACGTAGAACTCGAGCTCACGCACCGTCGCCGTCGTCCCTTCATATGGCTCGGCGGGCATCATGTCCGTGCCCAGCGCGATCTGCACACCGGCCTGGATGGCGCCTTGCAGCGCCGCGAAGTGGAGCGTGCCCGCCTCGAGCGCCTTGCGGATCATCCACTCGGGCGCGCCGATCTTGTGGAAGAACTCCTCACAGCGGCTGACCACGATCGTTGGCACGTACCACACGCCGCGCTGGACCATCAGTGCGATGGTCTCCGGATCCAGGAAGTAGCCGTGCTCGACGCAGTCGAGCCCACACTCGATCGCGTCACGGATCGCACCCGCAGGGCCGGCATGAGCAGTCACCTTCTTGCCCGAGCCATGGGCGGTCTCCATCACCGCGCGCATCTCGTCTTTCGACAGCTGCGCATCGCGGATCGCTTCGTGCTCGCCAGCGATGCCGCCCGAGATGCAGATCTTGATCAGGTCGGCGCCCGCCTTGAGCTGCATGCGGACTTTCTTGCGAAAGTCGTCGGCACCGTCGGCCTCGATCGTGCCTGCCCGGGTGTGGCCGTGACCGCCGGTCGCGATCACTGCCATACCCGCCGTGAAAATGCGCGGACCGTGGGTTTCGCTACTGGCGATCGACACCTTCAGCGCGAAGTCGGCGTGGTGCCGCTCGCCAACCAGACGGACCGTGGTGACTCCCGCGTGGAGCGTTGCGCGCGCGTTTTGGGCCATGCGTAACCCGAGCGCTGCCTGGGTCTCGTTGACCAGGCGGTCGCCCGCGATACCCGGCAAGATCAAGCCGAAGTGGACGTGCATGTTGGCCAGGCCGGCCATTACGTACCCCCCCTCCAGATCGACCTCCTGCTCGGCCTGGTCGCGCAGTTCCGCGCGTGGGCCGACGGCGCCGATCGTATTGCCATTTATGAGCACGCTCGTATCGGCCCGCGCGGCATCGGTCACGCCGTCGACCACAGCGCAGTTGGTGAGCAGCGTCGCCATCTACAAGGTCAACGACCAGTTCGACACGATGATGTACGGGTCGGGACGGGCCTCAAAGCCCTGCAGCCGCGAACGCAGGCCATATGTGTCCTGCTGCGCGTAGAGGAACAGCCACGGCGCATCTTGCTGCACCTGTTGATTGACCTGCTTGAACAGCTTCTCGCGCTCGGCTCGGTCGAGCGTACGATTGGCACGATCGATCATGTCGGCGACTTGTTGGTTCTCATAGGCCTGATAGAACGCACCGCCTGTCTTGAATGAGCGCGGAAACGCGATTTCGGTGGCCGGTTCGACTGAGCCAATCATATAGAACTGGCTCGTGTGCCCGACGATCTTCTGCACCAGAGCGGGATATTCGGGCAAATTGAGCGTGATGTTCAGGCCAACTTTGTTCAATTGGCCGACGATTGCTTCGGCCACCGCCTTGTCGTTGAGATAGCGACCATTGGGCGCGTCAAGTGTGGCTTCGAAGCCGTTCGGAAAGCCCGCTTCGGTGAGTAATTGCTTGGCTTTTGCCGGATCGTAAGGATAAGGCTTCATATCCGGGTCGTGCCCGAGCATGCCTGGTTTGGTCGCCGAGGCCAGCCGCGTCCCAGCGCCGCCGAGCACGAACTGGATGATCTCGTCGACGTTGACCGCGTGATTGAGCGCCTGGCGCACCTTCGGGTTGTCGAATGGCTTCATGGCCATGTTGAACATGATCGTGATCAGGATGCCGGGCACCTTCTCGAGCTTCATGTCTGGGCCGGAGACCTGGTCCATCAACTGCGGCGGGATATTCGCGATCAGGTCGGCCTCGCCAGTGCGCAGCGCGACGATGCGCGTCGACGCCTCGGTGACGGGCTTCCAGGTCAACCGCTGGATCTTGGCTTTGGTGCCCCAAAAATCGGGGTTGGCTTCCATGACCAGCCGCTCGCCCGGTACCCACTCGACAAAGCGGTACTGGCCGGTGCCCACGGGCTTCTTGGCAACCTGATCGCCCGCGGCCTGGACCGCGGTTGGCGACATCATGAACGCGTTTTGGACTGCCGTCAGTGTCGCCGCGAACGGACCGTCGGTGGTGAGCTCGAGCGTCGCAGCGTCGATGACCGTCACCGCCGTAATCGGCTTGAGGACGGCGGCTTCGGGATTCTTCGTCGCTGGATCGACGAACCGTTCCAGGCTGTACTTGGCGACTTCGGCGTTGAATGGCGAGCCGTCGTGGAATTTGACGCCCTGCCGCAGCTTGAAGCGCCACGTGGTGTCGTTGGGTGTCTCCCATGACGTTGCCAGCGCCGGTTGGGGCGCGAGCTGCGGGTCCAACACGACGAGGGTGTCGAACATCGCCTTCATCATGCTGCGTGAAAACGCGTTGGTCGTGACCAGCGGATCGAGCGATTCGGCGTCGACGCCGAGCACCAGCGTCGCCTGGCCCGTTGCGGCCGCGGCTGGTTTGGCGGCGGGCGCTGTTGTTGGGACTGCTGTGGCCGCTGGCGCCTGTGGCGCGGGGGCGGTCGTAGGCTTGGCGGCCACGGCTGGCGGCGTCGTCGGTCCAGGCGCAGGCGCTGGGGCAGATGTCGGCGTGGCTGGCACGGCCGCTGGGCCGCACGCGCTGAGCAATCCGGCGCCGAGGCTTACCAGGCCCGCTACACGGAGGAATTCACGTCGACTCTTGGCAGCGCGCATGGCAACCTCTCAGCGCCGCGGGATGTGCGGCGCTCAAGAATACCGGTCCCTGCACCGCCCTGTCGTCTCGCTCGGTTAGAGGCCGACTGACTGCAGCGCTTCGCGCAGCACCTTGTACGAGTTCAGCAGCCCGGTCTTCTCATGCTCAGAAAGCGGAGGCGGCACCACCGCCACGCGGCCTTGCTTGCCGATCACGCAGGGCAACGACAGCGCCACGTCGCGCATGTCCAGAAACTCCCCATTCAAGCGCGTCGAGACGGGCAGCACCTGATGCGAGTCGAGGGCGATCGCCTTGACCAGCTCGACGATCATCGGCGCGACCGCGTAGAAGGTGCCGCCCTTCTTCTTGATCACCTCGGCGCCGCCGAAACGAGTGGCGTTGATGACCTCGTCGACCATGGCCTTCGAGTAGCCCGGGAACTGCTCGAGCGGGATGCCCGCGACGGTCGCGCCGCTCAGGTACGGGAACTGGCTGTCGCCGTGCTCGCCGAGCATATAGGCATAGACCTGGCTCGGATTGACGTCGAGCCGATGGGCGAGCAGGGAGCGCAGGCGAGTCGAGTCGAGCAGCGTCCCAGTGCCAATGACGCGCTCCGACGGGAACGCGCCATGGACGGCCGCTTGATAGGTCAACACGTCGGCGGGGTTGGCGACCATGATGATGAACGCATTGCCGGCGTACTTCGAGAGCGTGGGCAGAACGTTGTCGCGCAGGTTGTCGACGTTCTTCTTGAGCAGGTCCAGGCGCGTCTCATCCGGCTTGCGCGGGATGCCCGCGGTGATGATGACGAAGTCGGCCCCGGCGCACGCGTCGTAATCGGGTCCACTGAACTTGACGCGGTGCGCTAGATGCGTGCCGTGCAGCATGTCGAGCATTTCGCCTTCGGCGCGCTCGGTGACCACGTCGACGACGGCAAGCTCCTGGGCAACGCCGTCGAGCAGGAGTTGGAACAGCGTCGTGGCGCCGACGCGGCCCGCCCCGCCGACCACTGCGATCTTCATCGCGACTCTTTATACCGCTTAGACGGCGACTGGGGTGAGTCTGCTCTGTAGCGCCTGGTGCTGCCTGCGAATAGCGTCCGGGAGGCGATCGCCGAACTTGCGCAGGAATTCGCCCTGGTCTTCGACCTCGCGCAGCCAATCTTCGCGATCGATGGCGAACAGTGTCTCGGCATCGCTTTTGGACAGTCCGAGATCCCTGGCGCCGATGGCCTCGGGCGTGGGCACCACGCCGACCGGTGTCTCGTGTGCCGTCGGCGTCCCGTTTCGTGAGCCGCGGACCTGGTCGCGCACCCAGCGCAGCACGCGCATGTTCTCGCCGAAGCCTGGCCAGATGTAGCGGCCTTGATCGTCGGTGCGGAACCAGTTGACCTGGAAGACAGCGGGCGGATTCGAGGCGCGGCGACCCATCTCCAGCCAGTGGGCCCAGTAATCGGCCATGTTGTAGCCGCAGAACGGCAGCATGGCCATGGGATCGCGCCTGACGACGCCGACAGCGCCCGTCGCGGCGGCGGTGGTCTCAGACGCCATGGTTGCGCCGACAAAAACACCGTGCTCCCAGTCGAACGAACGGTAGACCAGAGGCACGGTGCGTGCGCGGCGCCCGCCGAACAGGATCGCGCTCAGCGGAACGCCCTGCGGATCCTCCCAATGCTTGGAGATGACCGGGTTCTGCGTCGCCGGGGTGGTGAAGCGCGAGTTCGGGTGGGCCGCTTTGGTGCCCGACGTTGGCGTCCAGCGGCGGCCCTGCCAGTCGATGAGATGCTCCGGGACGGGGCCGTCCATGCCCTCCCACCAGACCTTGCCATCGTCGGTGACGGCGACGTTGGTGAAGATCGAATTGCGGCTGATGGCGTCCATCGCGTTCGGATTGGTCTTGCGATTGGTGCCCGGCGCCACGCCGAAGTAGCCGCTCTCGGGGTTGATGGCCCAGAAGCGCCCGTCAGGCCCGATGTTGATCCAGGCGATGTCCTCGCCGACCGTCCACACTTTCCAACCGTCCCGCTCAAAGGGGCTTTTGAGCATGGCCAGGTTGGTCTTGCCGCACGCGCTCGGGAACGCACCGGCGATGTAGGTCACGTCGCCATCGGGCGACTCGAGGCCGAGGATGAGCATGTGCTCGGCCAGCCAGCCTTGCTGCTTGCCCATCGTGCTGGCAATTCTGAGGCTGAAACACTTCTTGCCCAGTAGGGCGTTGCCGCCGTAGCCCGAGCCGATGCTCCAGATCGTGCGCCGATCGGGGAAATGCATGATGAACCGACGCTCTGGGCTGAGATCGCTGAGTGAGTGCAGGCCTGGCACCCAATCCGTGGTACCCGCCGTCAAGCGATCGGTCGCGACCTGGCCCATACGGGTCATGATGCGCATGTTCGCGACGACGTACGGGCTGTCGGTGACCTCGACGCCCACTTTGGCGTACGGCGATGACGTTGGGCCCATCAGATAGGGCACCACGTACATCGTCCTGTTTTTCATGCTGTCCTTGAAAAGCGGCCAGACCTTCTCGTGCGCCTCGCCTGGCGACATCCAGTTATTGGTTGGCCCGACGTCGTGGGGGTCGTCGGTGCAAATGTAGGTGAGGTGCTCAGTGCGGGCGACGTCCTGTGGGTTCGAGCGGTGCAGATAGCAGTTTGGCAGCGCTTGCTCGTTCAGCCTGAGCAGCGTGCCGTCGCCGAGCATCTCGCCGATGAGGTGCTCGTTCTCGGCGTCGCTGCCATCACACCAGACTACCTTGTCTGGATGCGTGGTGCGCGCGACCT
>WNFV01002283.1_pt1 | contig 25654 bp, 25 predicted proteins | sample 5400101 | NCBI WGS metagenome assembly WNFV01 (sample SAMN13153361, study PRJNA577476) | soil metagenome | isolation source: 115 cm soil or saprolite under grassland replicate 1 | place: USA:California | collected 2016-06-15
TCCGGCAGGAGGTTGTACTCCTTCTTGTAGAGGTCGACGAACGCCTTGTTCTCGGCGTTGTCGAGCCCGACGGACCAGAAGAGCGAGGTGATCGCGCCGACGGCCTGCGTCTTCACCTCTTTGAGGACGTCCTGCTCGGTGAGGAACCCGGCGCCGTACATCTTGTAGCCCGAGTCCTTCATCTTCAGCTGATCCCACGCGCGGATGTACCCGATCGCGTCGGTGCCGGAGAAGAAGCTGAACACGTTCTTCGTCGGCTGGCCCTTCACCGCGGTCAGCACCGGCAGCCAGTCGGTGTTGCCGAGGGGCGGCGTGTTCTTGCCGGTGTCCTTGCCGCCGTTCTTCCCGAGACCCTCGATGAACGCCGCGGCCGATTCCGTGCCGAAGGCGTAGTTCGAGTAGCAGAGGAAGAACTCCTTCTCGCCCTTCTTCGACACCCATTCGCCGAGCGGCTCGCTCACCTGCCACGCGCTGAACGAGGTACGGAAGACGTACTTGCTGAAGCACGACGGCGTGCAGTTCGCGATCGGCCGGGTCATGGCGTTCCCGCCGGCGTTCGTCCCGAGGTAGATGAACTTCGCGGCGTCGACGGTGTTCCGGATCGCGTACGCGTTCGGCGTCGCGATGATGCCCATCATGAGATCGGCCTGGTCCTGGTCGATGAACTTCTGCGTCTTCGTCACCGCGATCTTCGTGTCGCCCGAGGCCTCGTCCTCATAGATGAATTGCACCGACCGGTTCGCGATCTTGTTGCCGGCCTGCTTCAGGTAGAGCTCGGCGGCGCGCTTCTGGGATGCGCCCAGCTCCGCATATACCTGCGTCGACGGGAGCAGCATCCCGATCTTCAGGGTCGGTCCCGGGCTCGAGACCGCCGTCGTCGGCGCCGTCGTCGCGGCGGTCGTGGCCCCCGCTGCCGTCGCCGACGGGCTCGGCGCGGCCGCCGGCGCGCAGGCCGCGGCGAGCGCGACCGCCGATCCGGCGACGATGAATTCGCGGCGAGTGAGCTTCGGCCGGCGCTCCGGCCGATCGGAAAGCTCCATGGTGTGTCCCCCCTCCTTTGTGTTCGCGCCTATCGGCGCGAACCCCAGATCCGCATCCTTGCGACACGCGTCCTACCGAGGACTGGTCAATGTTGCCTTGGCTGGCAAGCACCTGCTCGCGGAAGCCACCGACTGCGCGTTAGTGTCGCCATCCGAGTGACCCCGCTCGATCCCACCGAGGCATGGAGCGACCAGCGTCGCCGGGAAGCCCAGCGCGAGCGTCTCGGCGCGATGCTCGACGCGGTCCTCACCTCGAACCCGTTCTATCGCGGGAAACTGCGTCAGGTCCGTGTCACCGACGGCGCGAGCGCGCTCGAGCGGTGGGCGGAGATCCCGTTCACCACGAAGATCGAGCTTTCCGAGGACCAGACCGCGCACCCGCCGTACGGGACGGACCTCACGTACCCGCTCGAGCGATACGTGCGCATGCACCAGACGAGCGGGACGACGGGCCGCCCGCTGCGCATCCTGGACACGGCCGAGTCGTGGGCGTGGTGGGCGGGGATCTGGGAGCGGATCTACCGGTCGGCCGGCGTGACGAGCGCCGACCGCGTCTTCTTCTGCTTCTCGTTCGGTCCGTTCATCGGGTTCTGGTCGGCGTTCGCGGGGGCAGAGCGGATCGGCGCGCTCTCCATGTCGGGCGGCGCGCAGAGCACGAGCGAGCGCATCGCGAGCATCGTCACGGGAGGCGCGACGGTCCTGCTCTCGACGCCGACGTACGCGCTGCGCCTCGCGGAGGTGGCGCGCGAGGAAGGGATCGACCTGGCGCGCTCCGACCTGCGCGTCTCGATCCACGCGGGCGAGCCCGGCGCCTCGATCCCGGCGACGCGCGACGCGATCGAACGCGGCCTCGGCGTCATCGCGATCGACCACACCGGCGCGACCGAGGTCGGCCCGACGGGCTTCTCGTGCGACACGCGCGACGGCGTCCACCTCGTCGAGAGCGAGTTCGTGGGGGAGATCCGCGATCCGGCGACGGGGGCGGTCTCTGACGAAGGAGAGGGCGAGCTCGTGCTCACGAACCTCGGCCGCTGGGGGTCGCCCATCATCCGCTATCGCACGGGCGACCACGTCATCGCCGTCCGCGGTAAGTGCGCCTGCGGCCGCAGCTGGCTGAAGCTGCGCGGTGGGATCCTCGGACGCGTCGACGACATGGTCATCGCCCGCGGGGTGAACGTGTACCCGAGCGCGCTCGAGGCGATCGTTCGCGGTTTCCCCGAGGTGGCCGAGTTCCGCATCGAGGCCTACGAGGACAAAGGCATGACCGAGCTGCGCCTCGTCGTGGAGCCGCTGAACGCGTCGATCGACGGGCTCGCGCCGCGCGTGAGCGACGCGGTCCACCGTGCGCTCGGCCTGCGCTGTGAGGTGACCCTCGCCGCACCTGGCACGCTCCCCCGCTTCGAGCTCAAGGCGAAGCGCTTCATCCGAACGACCCGCTGATCCGCTCGCGGCCGTTCGTTCCCTCCCCTACCGACGTTCGGCCCGCTTGACCGCATCATATGTGTTGTGTATCTTCCCGATATCACCTCCGCCGGGCGGGGAAAAGGGGCAGCAAGAATGATCAACGAGCGAAGGGCAAGCCTGATCAACGGTTGGGTCATGGGCATCCTCGGGCTCGCGGTCACCCTCGCGTCCACCTGGTGGCTCGTCGCGGTCTTTGCGCAGGCCATCGGCACGCGGCACGCGCCGGACGGCGGCGCCGTGCTCGGATCCATCGTCGGTCTCACGCTCGGCTCGCTCGTGTTGGCCGGGCTGTACAGCGTCTCGCCGAACGAGGCGAAAGTGCTGCAGCTCTTCGGGAGCTACATCGGCACGGCCGCGAAGCCGGGGCTCTGGTGGACCATCCCGCTCGCGTGGCCACGGCATGCGGTGTCACAGCGTGTCCGCAACTTCGAGACGGGCCGTCTGAAGGTGAACGACCGCGACGGCAACCCGATCGAGATCGCGGCGGTCGTCGTCTGGCGCGTCGTCGAGACCGCCGAAGCCGTGTTCCAGGTCGACGACTACGAGAACTTCGTGAAGGTCCAGAGCGAGGCCGCGGTCCGCAATCTCGCGACCTCCTACCCCTACGACGCTCACGGCGATGGCGAGCTCGCCCTCCGCGGGAACCAGGCCGAGATCGCCGCGCAGATGCGCACGGAGATCCAGGACCGGCTCGCCCGCGCCGGCATCGATGTCATCGAAGCGCGCCTCAGCCATCTCGCGTACGCGCCGGAGATCGCGGGCGCGATGCTCCGCCGCCAGCAGGCCGGGGCGGTGGTCGCCGCGCGCCAGCGGATCGTCGAGGGCGCGGTCGGGATGGTCGAGATGGCGCTGGACGAGCTCAGCAAGAGAGGGGTCGTCGACCTCGACGACGAGCGCAAGGCCGCGATGGTGAGCAACCTCATGGTCGTCCTCGTCAGCGAGCACGGCACGACGCCGGTCGTGAACACGGGAACGCTCTACACGGGCTAGGCGTTGGCCGGGAAGAAGTCCTACCTCCTGCGGATCGATCCGGAGCTCTTCGAAGCCGTCCAGCGATGGGCCGCCGATGAGCTCCGGAGCGCGAATGCGCAGCTCGAGTTCATCGTGCGGCAAGCGCTGAAAGACGCGGGGCGCCTGCCCTCCCCTTCCGAACGTTCGGGAGGCGCGAAGCGGCGCTAGACGGTCACGGTTCCCGCTCGAACAGCGTCGCGATCCCCTGCCCCACCCCGATGCACGCCGTCGCGATGCCGTAGCGGCCGTTCCGCCGCGCGAGCTCGCGAAGGAGCGTGCCGGCGATGCGCGCGCCCGACGCGCCGATCGGGTGGCCGATGGCGATGGCGCCGCCGTTCGGGTTCGTGCGGTCGTCGGGCATGCCGAGCTGGCGCATCACCGGGATCACCTGCGCAGCGAACGCTTCGTTCAGCTCGATCGCGTCGCATCGGTCCACGGCGACGCCCGTGCGCTGCACGAGCTTGCGCACCGCGGGGATCGGGCCGAGGCCCATGTAGTCCGAGTGCACGCCGGCCGTGGCGGCGCCGACGACGCGGCCGAGCGGCGTGATGCCGAGCGCCTTCGCCTTCGCGCGGCTCGCGACGACGAGCGCCGCGGCGCCGTCGTTCACGCCCGATGAGTTCCCGGCGGTGACCGTCCCGTCCTTGCGGAACGCGGGCTTCAGCCTCGCGAGCTTCTCGGCCGTGGAATCCGGACGCGGGTGCTCGTCCTCCGTCACGGCGCCGCTCGGCGTGTCGACGGCGATGATCTCGCCGGCGAAGAACCCCTCGGCCTTCGCCTTCGCGTAGCGGGCCTGCGAGCGCGCGGCGTACGCGTCCTGCTCCTCGCGCGTCACGCCCTCCTGCACGGCGACGTTCTCGGCGGTCTCGCCGAGCGAGATCGGATGCACGCCGATGTCGAGCATCTTCGGGTTCACAAGACGCCAGCCGAGGTACGTGTCGACGACGGTCCGCTCGCCGCGCGGGAACGCCTCCGACGGCTTCAGCATCACCCACGGCGCGCGCGACATCGACTCGACGCCGCCCGCGACGACGAGGTCCGCCTCGCCCTGCCGGATCCGGCGCGCCGCATCGTTCACCGCCTCGAGGCCGCTGCCGCACAGCCGGTTCACCGTGAGACCGGGGACCTCCTTCGGCAGGCCGGCGAGCAGCGCGGCCATCCGTCCGACGTTGCGGTTGTCCTCGCCCGCGCCGTTCGAGTCGCCGAGCACGACCTCGTCGACCTGCGCGCCGTCGATGCCGGTGGCCGCGAGGACGCAGCCCACCACGTGCGCCGCGAGGTCGTCGGGACGGACCTGGGCGAGCGCGCCGCCATAGCGCCCGATCGCGGTGCGGACGTAGCCGATGACCACGGCGTCCCTGTCGTCCATCTCTCTCCTACCTCCCGCTGAAGCTCGCCTTGCGCTTCTCCAGGAACGCGCGCACACCCTCGGCGTAGTCCGCGGTGCGGCCGGCGCGGTCCTGCAGCGTCGCCTCGACCTCGAGGAAGGACGGCAGCCGCTCGCCGAGGCCGGCGTTCAGTCCCTCTTTCGAGAGCGCGTACGCCTCCGTGGCTCCCATCGCGAGGTCGCGCGCAAAGGTGCGCCACCCCGCCGCGAATTCCTCTTCGCGCCACACGCGTCCGACCAGGCCGATGCGCAGCGCCTCGTCCGCGGGCACGGCCTCCCCGGTGAGGATCATGTGCATCGCGCGGCCCCAGCCGACGATGCGCGGCAGGAAGTACGCGGACGCCGCGTCGGGCACGAGTCCGACGCGCCCCCAGGCCGCGCGGAAGAGCGCGGCCGACGACGCGACGCGCAGATCGCACGCGGCGACGATGCCCAGGCCCGCCCCGGCGACGACCCCGTTCACCGCCGCGATGACCGGCTTGCGCATCGTCCTGATCGCGACGACGAGCGGGTGGTAGCGGCGGCGCAGCTCGTCGCCGAGCCGCAGCTCGGCCCCCCGCGCGAGCACCGCGGCGCGGTCACGCAGGTCCTGTCCCGCCGAGAACGCACGGCCCGCTCCGGTGATGACCACCGCCCGCACCGCCGGATCGTCCGCGACCTCGTCCAGGCCGGAGCCGAGCGCGGTGGTCATCGCCTCGTCGAACGCGTTGAGCACGTCAGGGCGGTCGAGCGTCAGGACCGCGAGCGCGCCGTCCCGGTCGACGCGTACGGGAGAGCCGGTGACGGTCACCTCCCCGTGAACGTGGGCTTGCGCTTGTTCACGAAGGCGTCGACGCCTTCCTTCTTGTCCTCCGTCGCGAACAGGAGGTAGAACGCCTTGCGCTCGAACTCCAGACCCGCGTCGAGGCTCGAGTTCAGCGCCAGGTCGATGGCCTCGGTGGCGAGGCGGATCGCGACGGGCGGCTTCTCGGCGATGGTGCGCGCGAGCGTCTTCGCATCGTCGAGATACGTCGCCGCGGGGTACACGTGGGCGGCGAGGCCGATCGCCTTCGCCTCGTCCGCCTTGATGCGGCGTCCCGTCAGGATGAGCTCCATCGCGACGTACTTCCCCACCGTGCGCGTCAGCCGCTGCGTGCCGCCGGCGCCGGGGATGATCCCGAGGTTCACCTCGGGCTGGCCGAACTGCGCGGTCTCGGATGCGACGATGATGTCGCACACCATCGCGAGCTCGCAGCCGCCTCCGAGCGCGTAGCCCGACACGGCCGCGATGATCGGCGTGCGGACCTTGCGGATCCGTTCCCAACGCGTCGTGAGATCCTGCGCGAGCATCGACACGGGCGTCGCTTCGATGAACTGCTTCTTGATGTCGGCACCGGCGGCGAACGCCTTCTCGTTGCCGGTGAGGACGATGCACCGGACATCATCGTCGTCGTCGAGCTCTTCCAGCGCGCGCACGAGCTCGTCCATGAGCTCCTCGCTGAGCGCGTTGAGCACCTCGGGCCTGTTGAGCTGGACGACGGCGATGGGCGCCTCGCGCGTGACGAGCACGGTCGCCATGTGGACCTCCTCTACGGCAGCGGGCCGAGCGTAGCCGAGGTCATGCGGGCACCGCTTCGACCCACGTCGGCTCGGGCAGGCCGAGCAGTCGCGCCGCCCACGGCAGGCTGGCTTTCAGCTGCTGCCGCTGGACCGCGCGCAGGCGCGGGAGCCCCGCGAGCGGCGGGCGCGACGCGCGGTCCGTGAAGTACCCCGCGATCCCGGCGACCGATGCGCGCAGCGCGGGCATCCTGACCGGCAGCACGTCGGCGTACAGGTCCACGACGCGTTCCGGCGCGGGGCCCCCTTCGGACGCGATGGACTGCGCGAACGCGGCGAGGTCGAACTCGTGGGGACCGACCGAGGCGAACGGCCAGTCGAACATGCGCAAGAGATCGCCCTCCAGCCGCACGTTGTCGGAGCGCGTGTCGAAGTGCATGAGGACGAACGGCTCGCGGACGCGCGCGAGGCCGCGCTCGCCCTTGATGAGGTCCGCGAGCGCGTCCTCGAGCCAGGCGCGCGCGGCGTCGGCACGCACCCCGGCGAGCGCGGCCAGGCGTTCGAGGCCCCCGCGCTCGCGCGCCAGCGCGCGCCAGAAGCGGGCGAACGCATCGTGCTCGTCGCGCTTGAGCCATGACGGGAGGCGCCGGCCGTACGAGGCGCGGTGGAACTCGGCGTATGAGCGCGCGGCGCGACGGAGCTTCGCCGCGGTCCACGGCAGGACGCTCTCGCCGCCGACGTCCTCGAGGAGCAGCGCGTGCCATCCGTCACCGCGCACGACCCCGTAGAGCTCGGGCGCCCACGGCCGCATCCACCGACCGAGCCGCACGTACGCCTTCTCCTCGTCAGCGAGGTTCCACCGCACGCCCGAACCTTCCGGCAGCGGATACACGCCCTTGAAGAACGCTCGCCGGCCGTCGTCGAGCGACAGCCGGAAGGTCGCCGACGGCCCGTACCCGCCGTACGCTCGATCCGCGCGCACGACGCGGGCGCCGAGGGCGCGCTCGGCGGCGGAGCGGATCGCTGCGGGGACCGCGCGCCACTCCGGTTTCTCCTCGACGCCGCTGCGTGACATCGGCCGAAGGGTAGAGGGCGCCGGATCAGGCGGGCGCGAGCTCCCGCAGCTTGTAGCGCTGGATCTTGCCGGTCGACGTCTTCGGGAGCTCGGTCACGAACACGATCCAGCGCGGGTACTTGTACGGGGCGATGCGGTCCTTCACGAACGCCTTCAGCTCGTCGGCCAGCGCGTCGCTCCCCTGATGCCCTTGCTTGAGGATGACGAAGGCCTTCGGCTTCACCAGCTCGTCGCTGTCCTTCTGGCCGACGACGCCGCACTCCAGGACCGCGGGGTGCTCCATGAGCGTGGCCTCGACCTCCGGCGGTGACACCCATTGCCCCGACACCTTCAGCATGTCGTCGCTGCGGCCCTCGTAGACGAAGTGGGCGTCGTCGTCCTGGTGATAGCGGTCGCCGGTGACGATCCAATCGCCGCGGATCGTGCGCTTCGTCCTCTCGTGCTTGTTCCAGTAGTACGCGAGCGCGCTGTCGCCGGAGACCCAGAGGTCGCCGGTCTCGCCGCGCTGGACCGGCTGCTCCTCCTCGTCGACGATCTTCGCGCGGTAGCCGGGCACGGGTACGCCGCTCGTCCCGCCCTTCGCGCGCCCGGCGACGTTCGAGATGAAGATGTGCAGCATCTCCGTGGATCCGATCCCGTCGAGGATCTCGAGCCCGAACCGGCGCTTCCACCCGTCGAAGATCGGCTTCGGCAGCGACTCCCCCGCCGACACGCAGAAGCGTAGCGAGGACAGGTCGTACTTGAAGCCGTCCGTCGGATACGCGAGGAGCGCGGCGTAGAACGTCGGGGCGGTGAACAGGATCGTCGGCCGCTCCGTCGTGACGAGCCCGTAGACGAGATCGGGTGTCGGCCGCATCTCGGGCTTGTACACCGCGGACGCCCCGACGCGGAGCGGGAAGAACACCCCGTTGCCGAGCCCATACGCGTGGAACAGCGGGGACACCGTGAACGTGCGGTCGCGGTCGGTGAGGCCGAGGATGTGCCGGCCGTACGTCTCGGCGCAGTAGATCATGTCGTGCTGCAGGTGGACGACGCCCTTCGGGAAGCCGGTCGTCCCGGACGAGTAGAGCCAGAAGCACGCGTCGTCGGGCGTCGTGTCGACCGGATCGAGCTCGTCGTCGGCGGCCGCGAGGGCGTCCTCGAACGAGATCGTGCCCGGCGGGAGCGGGCCCTCGAGCGGCGCCGTCCCCGACGTCGTGACGAGCACGTGCCGGAGGTGGGGCGCCTGCGCGCGGATCTCGAGCAGCTTCGGCAGGAGCGGCGCGGAGACGACGATCGCGACGGCGCGGCTGTCGTTCAGCGCGTAGAGCAGGTCGCGCGGCGGGAGCACCCAGTTGTACGGGATCGGGATCGCGCCCGACTTGATCGCGCCGAACAGCGCGTACACGAACGCCGGCGAGTCGACGGTGAGGATGAGCACCCGCTGCTCCCGCTCGATCCCGAGCGCTCGGAAGGCGTTACCCGCGCGGTCGACGCTCGCGCCGAGCTGGCCGAACGTGACGTTCGCGCCGCCGCAGCGGATCGCGACGGCGTCCGCACGGACGATGCGATGCTCGTCGATGAACGTCTGCGCCGCGTTGTAGCGCTCGGGCAGATCCGGGAGGCGCACCTCGGGCGCGAGGACGGTCGTGGCCATGCGCGTCATTCTCCTCGTCGGGTCCAGAATCCGTGCGGATCGTAGCCGCGGATGATCGTCAAGACCGTGTCCGACGGCGGCTCCGTCTCGTGGACGTCGGATGCGACGCGGAGGTCCCAGCCGGTCTCGGCGCGCACCCGGTCGACGCTCGCGCCGGGGTGATACGACGCGAGGACCGCCCGGCCATCCTCGAAACGGAAGACGCCGAGCGTGGTGATGAGCACGCTCGGGCCGCCGCCGCGGAGCCCGACGCGCTCGCGCCAGCCGCGATCGGGCCCATGCCCCGGCGTCGTGATGAAGTCGACGCGCTCCCGGAGCCGGCGCTTGTCGTGCGGCATGATCACGATGAGACGCTTCGCGAGGCTCGCGATGTCCGCCGCGCCGCCCGATCCGGGGAGCTGCACCGTCGGATGCGCGCGGTCGGCCCCGATCGCGGTGGTATTGAGGTCCCCCCGCTGGTCGACCTCGGCGCCGCCGATGAAGCCCGCGTCGACCTCGCCCCGCGCGAGCAGCCCCATGAGGTCGACCGTGCGCGCGCACCACGTCGCGCCGCGGACGTTCGCCGGATCGCCCATCGTGTAGAGCAGCTCCGGCGCGGGCTCGTCCCGGACGATGCCGAGCTCGAACAGCCCGATCGCGCTCGGCGCGTGCGTGCGCTTCGCAACGACGAACGCGATGAGCGGCAGGCGCATGCCGACGAAGACGCGCTCGCCGTCGCGGATCTCGCGCGCGGCCTGCGCGACCATGATCTCGCCCGGCACGACCGCCGTCACCGTGCCATTTCCTTGTTGCGCAGCGCCTCCCAGCGGTCGCCGAGCTTCGCGAGGTACGCGTCGTGGTCGGGGAGGTCGAGCACCCACTCCCGCACCCACGCGTCGAAGCCGTCGGGCGTGCGCGTCGCGCGGTGGTACTCGTGGAAGAACTCGTGATCGCGGTCGTAGCGGTCCTGCAGCGGCGACGGATGGCACGCGCCCGGCTGGACGACGACCGCGGCGACCTTGAACGCGGGCGCGATCGTGCGGTTCGGATCCGCGCGCACGACGGCCGGGTCGGCGAGCTCGTCGGCGACGACGATGACGGCCTTCGCGGCGAGCGCCGCCTCCTGCGAGACGCCCCACGGACCCCAGAGCTGCGCGTTCCCGTCCTCGTCGCTCCGCTGCACGGCGATGACGGCCACGTCGGGCTCGATCGCCGGGATGAGCAGGACGTTCGAGCCATCGAACGGGGACGCCGCCTCGCGGAACGTGCCGTTCGCGCGGGCGAGGTCGGTGCCGAGGAGCGACCGCGTCGGGATGTACGGCGCGCCGAGGGCGCCGGCGAGGAGGGCGAGCCCGATCGAGAAGTTGCTGTGGTCGCGCACCGTGATGCGGCGCGGGACGCCTTGCTCCATCGCCCGGCGGTAGCAGTGCGCGAGGCCCGCGGAGACGTTCCCGACCCACGCGGCATCGATCTCGGCCACGCAGCCCGCGCCGATGAGGAGGTCGAACGCGACGTCGCTGATCGGCCCGACGAGCCGCAGGTCGCGCCGCTCCTGTCGGACCAGCTCGTGCGCGAGCGCGAACGGGATCGCCGGCTCGAGCGCGCAGCCGAGGGCGACGCGCGCGCCGTCGGGCACGTGGCGGCGGACGGCTTCCGCCATATCGACGACCTTGTTCAGTGAGACCTCCGCGCGGGACTAGCTTTCGAAGCCGACCTCGTCGACATAGCACCAGAGCCACTTCTCGCCGGGCTCGAGCGACCGGATCATCGGATGCTTCGTGGCATGGTGATGCTTCGTCGCGTGCGTGTTCTTCGAGTCATCGCAGCAGCCGACGTTGCCGCACGTGAGGCAGAGCCGCAGGTGGACCCACTCGTCGCCGACCTTCAGGCACTCCGCGCAGCCCTCCGACCTCGGCGTCACGTTCTCGTCGATCTCATCGAGGTGCGAGCAGAGCTCGTTCGCCACTAACGCCCCTTGTAGACGGGCTTGCGCTTCTCCGCGAACGCCTTCACGCCCTCGCGCGCGTCCTCGCCCTTGAAGAGCCGGATGAGCGCCTCGCGCTCGATCGCGAGCCCCTCGGCGAGCGGGCGCCCGAACCCCTGGACCGCCGCGAGCTTGATCTGCCCGACCGCGTAGCTCGGGCCCTCGGTGTAGGAGCGCGCCCGCTCGTGCGCCCGCGTGACGAGATCCGGGGCGGGCACGACCTCGTCCACGATGCCGACGTCCTTGGCTTCCTGCGGCGAGAGCGTCGTCCCGCGGAGCATCAGCTCGAGCGCTTTCTGCCGCCCGATGAGGCGCGGCAGGCGCTGCGTGCCGCCGGTCCCGGGGAGCAGGCCGAGCGTGACCTCGGGCAGGCCGATCTTGTAGGAGCCCTCCGCGGCGATGCGGAAGTCGCAGCACAGAGCGATCTCGAGACCGCCGCCGAGGCAGTGCCCGTTGATGGCCGCGACGACGACCTTGGGCGTGCTCTCGAGCTTCTCGATCGTCTGGTTGGCGCAGACGACCAGCGTCTTCTCCGCGTCGAGCAGGTCCGCGTTGGCGAAGAACGAGACGTCCGCGCCGGCCGAGAAGAACTTCTCGGACGAGCTGCGCACGACGATCGCCTTCACGGCGTCGTCGCCACGCGCCTCCTCGATCGCCGCGTCGAGGTCCTGCATGAAGGCCGGGTCGTAGGAGTTCGCCGGCGGACGATCGAGGATGATGTGACCGACGGAGTCCTGTTTCTCGAGGCGCACGACAGGCATCGATGGACCTCCCCTGCAAACTCGCCGGAATGGTATGACCATATGAGGCTCACGACACGGAGGTGACGGGATGCAGATGCTCATCGGCGGCGAGCTCGTCGGGACGCAGAGCGGGAAGACGATCCAGGTGCGGAACCCCGCGAACGGCGAGATCGTCGGAGAGGTCCCGCGCGGCACGGCCGCGGACGTGGACGCCGCGGTCGCCGCGGCGGCGAAGGCGTTCCCGGCGTGGGCAGCCATGCCGGCCACGAAGCGCGCGCAGCTCATGCACGAGGCCGCGCGCAAGATGCACGAGGTCGTCGACGAGGTCGCCAAGCTGCTCTCGCAGGAGCAGGGCAAGCCGCTCGCGCACGCGAAGCTCGAAGCGAGCCGCGTCGCCGAGAACCTCGAGTACTTCGCCGGGCTCGCGGACAAGCTGCGCGGCGACTACATCCCGCTCGACGACCCCGCGAAGTTCGGCATCACCATCCGCCGCCCCGTCGGCGTCATCGCCGCGATCACCCCGTGGAACTTCCCCCTCACGCTCATGGCGAACAAGCTCTGCCCCGCGCTCGCGACGGGCTGCACCGTCGTCCTGAAGCCGGCGTCGACGACGCCGCTCGCGACGCAGCGCGCCATCGAGGCCATCGCGTCGGCCGGGTTCCCGGCGGGCGTCATCAACACCGTCCATGGCTCGGGCAGCGAGATCGGCGACGCGCTCGTGTCGCACCCGCGCGTGAACAAGATCGCGTTCACCGGGCAGACCGAGACCGGGAAGCGGATCATGCAGCTCGCGTCCAAGAACGTGACGCGCGTCACGCTCGAGCTCGGCGGCAGCGACCCGATGATCGTCGCCGACGACGCCGACGTCCGGCGCGCGACGGCCGCCGCCGCCATCGGCCGGTTCTTCAACGCGGGCCAGGCGTGCCTCGCGGTCAAGCGCATCTTCGTCTTCGAGAAGGTCGCCGAGGAATTCATGACGAAGTTCACCGACCGCGCCCTGAAGGAGTGGAAGCTCGGCGACCAGTTCGCCGCGGACACCAAGATGGGCCCGCTCCACACCGAGCACCAGCGCGCTGAAGTCGAGTCCCAGGTGGCCGACGCGGTGAAGCGCGGCGCGCGCGTCCTCGCGGGCGGCAAGCGGCCCGAGGGCGCGGACTACGAGAAGGGCTGGTACTACCCGGCCACCGTCCTCGCGGACGTTCCCGAGGGCTCGCGGGTCGCGACCGAGGAGGTCTTCGGTCCCGCGGTGCCCGTCTTCATCGTCACGGACCTCGACGAGGCCATCGCGAAGGCCAACTCGACCGTGTACGGGCTCGGCTCGTCGATCTTCACGAAGGACATGGCGAAGGCCCGCAAAGCCGCGGAGCAGCTCGAGGCCGGCTATACGTGGGTGAACGACATCCAGGTCGCCTACGACCAGCTGCCGTTCGGCGGCACGAAGCAGTCCGGCTTCGGCAAGGAGCACGGGATCGAGGCGATCGAGGGATATCTCGAGAAGAAGTCCGTCGTGCTCGCCAGCGGATAATGCGGTGACGATGGCCGGTCAGCTGGACGCGCTCATGGACGAGGCGAGGTCGCTCGGGCTCTTCAAGACGCACGGCGCGTTCGAGGTCCACTGCAGCAACTGCCATGCGCGGCTGGACCCGATGGGCGACTGCGCGAGCTGTGGCCTCATCGGCCGTCCCGAGGCGGACGTCGCGAAGCGCGGGCAGACCGATGCCGCGGGGACCGAGAACCTGCTGCGGACGCAGATCGCGCGGCGGCGCGCGTACAAGCCGGTGAAGGCGGCGCGCGAGCCGGCCTAGCTCATGACCTCCGCGGCGAAGAACGCGTCGACCTCGCGCCGCAGCTCCTCGTCGGCGAACTCGACGATCTGCCCGTTGCGCGCCGACCGCGGCGACGACAGGAACGCGATCGCACGCGCGGGATCGTGCGGATCGTGGAGCTTGCCCTGGCGCTGGAGCTCGCGGAACTCCTCGACGCGCGGGAAGTCCTCGGGCGACGCGCGGCGGATCCGCTCCTGCATGCCGGTGTCCATGTATCCCGGATAGAAGGCGCACGCGGTGACGCCGCTGTCCTCGACCTCGAGCGCGAGCGCGCGCGTGAGCTGATCGACCGCCGCCTTCCCCGCGCAGTACGCGGTCCATCCGGCGCTCGCGCGCCGGGCCGCGCTCGACGAGACGTTCACGATGCGGCCGTAGCCGCGCTCGAGCATCCCCGGGAGGACGGCGCGCGCGCAGAGGTAGACGCCGCCGACGTTGACGGCGATGTGGCGCAGCCACGCGGTCGCGTCGGTCCGCGCCAGCGAGGCCATCGGGTCGAGGACGCCCGCGTTGTTGACGAGGATCGAAGCCGGGCCGACCCAGCGCTCCGTGTTCAGCACGAGGTCCTGCACCTGGCGCTCGTCCGCGACGTCGGCGGCGTAGGCGAGCGCCTTGCCGCCGGTGCGCTCGATCGCTGCGACGACCTCGTCGAGCTGCGGCGCGTTGCGCGACGCGATGACGACGTTCGCGCCGGCCGCGGCCATGACCTCGGCGATCGCGCGGCCGAGGCCGCGCGCACCGCCGGTGACGATGGCCGTCTGCCCGTCGAGGGGTCTCACGCCAGCACCGCCATGCGCGCCGCGAGCGAGGTCGCGACGCGGTCCATATCCGCCTCGGTGTGCAGCGCCCAGAACGAGATGCGGATGCCGTCGGGGACGATCCCGCGCTCGGCGAGGTGCTTCACGACGACGCGGTCCTCGCTCCACATGCGCGTCACGATACCGGCCGCGTCGCCGCCCCTCGGCGCGATCACGACGATGCCCGTGGGGGCGTCGGGGCGCGAGCGGATGTCCACGGGCAGCCTGCGGAGGTGGCCGATCAGCCACGCGCGCAGCGCGCGGATGCGCGCGGGGACCGTCGCGCCGAGGACGCGGTGCACGGCGATCGCCTGGCGGAGCCCGACGAACGCCGGCGCGTCGATCGTGCCCGTCTCGTACCGCGTCGCATCAGGCTGGAGCACGTACCCGTCGTCGATGTGGAACGCGCTCTGCGACCGCCACCCGAGGCGCTCGGTCGAGAAGCCCTCGACATCGCGGAACCACACGGCGCCGGTCGCGAGCGGCCCGTGCACCCACTTGTGCCCGAGCGTCACGACCGCGTCGGCGCCGAGCTGGCGCACGTCGACAGGGATCTGGCCGAGCGCCTGGGCGGCGTCCACGACGCTCACCGCACCCGCCGCGCGCGCGAGCTCGCACGCCGCGCGGACCGGCAGGACGTTGCCGCTCTTGCACGACACGAGCGACATGAGCAGCGCACGGGCTCCATCGTCGAGCGCGCGCCGCATCTCCGTGAGCAGCTGGTCGTCGGAGTCGTGACGGACGATGCGCAGCCGGTCGCCGCGCTCGCGGCGGCGGTGCAGCGGCATGAGCGCCGAGCCGTGCTCCTCGGCCGTCGTGACGATGAGCGATCCGGGCGGCACGCGCAGACCGAGGACGAGCGCGTTCAGGCCGTCGGTCGCCGACGTCGTGAGCGCGATGCGCGACGCGCCGCCGTCGTCGCCGAGGAACGCGGCAACATCGGCGCGCGCCTCGCTGAGCCACGCGTTGTACGCGTCGTAGCCGACGTGCGAGAACATGCCGACACCGTTCAGCCACGCCCGTGCGCGCTCGGCCGCGCGCTGGGCGACCGGGAACGTCGGGCCGCTACCCGCGACCTGGCAGTAGAGGAAGCCCGGCGCGAGCGCCTGCAGCGCGGCGTCGCTCGTGTCGGGAGACGCGTCGACGATCGACGGAGGCGCGTCGCTCATGCGGTGGTGATCCCGCGGATCGCGAGGCCCGCCGCGAACAGGCACACCAGGCCGAGCGTGAGCGCGGTCCGCCGAGGGGACCCCTCGCGCACCATGGTCGCCGCGAGCGGGATCGCGAGGACGAGCGCGGCGCCGTAGAGGACGTGGATCCACTCGGCGCCGCCGCGGCTGGGCCAGCCGAGGACCCCGAAGAGGCCCTGCGCGACGATCGCGATCTCGGAGATCACGAGCGCGCCGCGGAACGACGGGGTCGGACCCGACCGGGTGAGACCGAGGACGACGCCCCAGAGACCGACCGCGGCGAGGTAGAGGACGAGCGCGCTCGCGAGGCGCGCGTGCAGATCGATGAGGTCCACAAGACGCGAAGCGTACCCGCTACGCTCGCGCGCGATGAAGGTCGCGTACCAGGGGATCCCCGGCGCGTTCTCGGAGGCCGCCGCCGCGTCGCTCTTCCCATCGAGCGAGCCGACGCCGCGCGACACGTTCGCGGACGTGTTCGAGGCGCTCGAGCGCGGCGCGGTCGAGGCCGCCGTCGTGCCGGTCGAGAACAGCCAGGCGGGAGCGGTCGTCGACGTGTACGACCTGCTCCGCCGCCACCGCGGCGCGCGGATCGTCGCCGAGGCGATGCTCCGCGTGCGGCACCACCTCCTCGGCGTCCCGGGGTCGCGCGTCGAGGACGTGCGCGCGGCGCGGTCGCATCCGCAGGCGCTCGCGCAGGTCGAGGAGTTCCTCCGCGAGCGATCGATCCGGCCGGTCGTCGCCTTCGACACGGCCGGCGCGGCCGCCGAGGTCGCGCAGCTGCGCGACGGCAGCGTCGCGGCCGTGGCGAGCAAGCGCGCCGCGGAGCGCTACGGCCTCGTCGTCCTCGCGCCGTCGATCGAGACCGCGCCCGACAACATGACGCGCTTCTTCGCGCTCGCACGGGCGGACGACCCCGCGGTGAGCGCGGGGATCCCGACGGCGCTGCGCGACGGACCGCCGAAGACGAGCCTCGCGTACGCGACCGCGAACGTGCCGGGCGCGCTCGTGCGGTCGCTGCAGGCGTTCGCGACCGCCGGGCTGCAGCTCACGAAGATCGAGTCGCGGCCGAGCCGCGCGCAGCCGTGGGACTACGTCTTCTACCTCGACTTCGAAGGGGACCCCGCGGTGACGCCGGCGAGCGAGGCCATGGCGCTCATGCGCACGTGCTGCGCGTGGGTCCACGTCCTCGGGACGTATCCCGCCGCGACGACCGTCCTCGAGCCCGACGGCTAGCGCCCCGCGGCGCGATCCTTGCTCGGGCGGCCCGCGATGACGGTCGCGACGCGCACCCGAGCGCTGCTCATCGTCAACCCGAACGCCGGGAAGCGGCATGCGCGCGCCGAGGATCTCGACACGGCGCGCCGGATCCTCGAGTCGGCCGGGATCGCGCTCGATGTCGTCGAGTGCGCCGAGACGGGCCCGACCGTCGAGGAGTGCGCGCGGCGCGCGCTGAGCGAGCGGTACGACGCCGTCATCGTCGCGGGCGGCGACGGGACGCTGCAGGCCGTCGCGCGCGAGGTCCTCGATACGGATGTCGCCGTCGGGATCCTCCCCTTCGGCAGCTTCATGAACATCGCGAAGGGTCTCGGGATCCCGATGGATCCGCTCGAGGCGGCGCGCATCATCGCGCGCGGCCACGTGCGCCGCGCGGACGTCGGCGAGGTCAACGGCCACGTGTTCTTCGAGGCCGCGGGGATCGGCCTCGACGCGCAGATGTTCGGCGCGGCCCGCGCGGTCGAGCGGCGGCGCTGGCGCCGCGCGTGGCGCCGCATGGCCGACTGGGCGACGCACGGGACGCACCGGATCGTCGTCGAGGGCGAGCGCGACCAGGTCACGTACCGCGCGATGCAGGTGCTCGTGCTCAACAGCCCCTACTACGCGTGGTCGTTCCCGGTCGTCGGCGGCAGCATGCACGACGGTCTCCTCGAGATCGCGATCTTCCCGCGGATGGGGCGGCGCGACCTCATCCGCTCGCTCGTGCGCCTGTGGCGCGAGGGCCAGCACGAAGCGCCGCCGATCGTCCTGCGCGAGCGCGAGGTGCGGATCCGCTCGGACGCGCCGCTGGCGGTCCACGCCGACGGCGCTGCCGCGGGCACGCTGCCGGCGACGTTCCGCTGCCGAGCGGGCGCGCTCGCCGTCTACGTGCCGGAGGCGAAAGCCGCCTAGTCTCGGCGCGTGCCGACGGAGCTCCTCGTCGCGATCGGTGGTGGGATCGCGTCGTTCCTCTCGGGTCTGCTCGGCGTCGGCGGCGGGATCGTCCTCACGCCCTACCTCTTATATGCGCCCGCGCTGATCGGGGCGCCCGCGCTGCCGGTGAAGATCGTGACCGGGCTGACCATCGTGCAGGCGATCTCCGGCAGCGTCATCGGCTCCGTCCGGCACCACCGCTACGGCAACGTCTCGTTCCGCCTCGTGCGCGTGATGGGGCCGGTCGGCGCCGTCTCGTCGCTGGTCGGAGCGCTGCTGTCGACCTACGCGCCGGACCGGCTCCTCATCGGGATCTTCGCCGTATTCGGGCTCGCCGGCGCCGTGCTGCTCGTCCTGCCCGAGCGCGGGCCCGCGCAGCCAGTGGACGATCTCCACGTGAACGTCCCGCTCGCGGCGGGCATGGCCGTCGTCATCGGCTTCTTCGGGGGGATGGTGGGGATCGCGGCGATCGCGTTCATCATCGCCGCCCTCGTGTATGTGCTGCGGATCCCGCCGCGCATCGCGATCGGCTCGTCGCTCGGGATCGGCATGTTCTCGGCGTTCGCGGCGCTCATCGGGAAGGCCGCGACGGCGCAGGTCGATCCGCTGCTCGCGCTCATGGTCCTGCTCGCGGCGGTCGTGGCGTCACCGATCGGCGCCGCCGTCAGCGTGCGGACGCGGCCGGGCGTGCTCATGCAGCTGCTCGCGGTCGTCGTGTTCCTGACCGGCGTGCGCATGGCGTGGCAGGCGGTGACGGGCGTCTAGCCGAGGCGCGGGTCGAGGACGTCGCGCAGGCCGTCGCCGAGGAGGTTCACCCCGAGGACCGCGAGCGTGATGAGCGCGCCGGGGAAGACCGTGATCCACCAGGCGTTCCCGATGTAGTCGCGTCCCGTCGCCATGATCGCGCCCCACTCCGGCTGTGGGATCGGCACGCCGAGCCCGATGAACGAGAGGCCGCTGCCCGCCAGGAGCGCGCCGCCGAAGCGCGTCGCCGACAGGATGATCACCGGCGCGACGACGTTCGGAAGGATGTGGCGGACCATGATCCGCCGTGCGCGCGCGCCGACCGCGCGCGCGGCCTCGACGTACTCGTGCTGCCGCGCCGAGAGGACCGACCCGCGCACGATGCGGCCGTATCCCGCCCAGCCGAACAGGCCGAGCGCGACGATGAGGATGTCGAGGCTCGGTCCGAAGATGGCGACGACGCCGATCGCGAACAGGATCGACGGGAACGCGAGCAGCACGTCGAAGAAGCGCGAGATGAGCATGTCCACCCAACCGCGGTAATAGCCCGCGAGCAGGCCGAACGTGACGCCGCCGGCGAGCGCGACGATGACGGAGAGCGTCCCGAGGCGCACCGCGAGCTGCGAGCCCCAGATCACGCGGCTGAAGATGTCGCGGCCGAAGTCGTCGGTGCCGAAGAAGTGCTGCGCCGACGGCGGCTGCAGGCGATCGCGGACGTTGATGACGATCGGGTCCTGCGGAGCGATGAGCGGCGCGAGCGCGGCCATGACCAGCAGGCCGACGAAGAGGACGAGCCCGACGACGGCGTTCGGCGAGCGCGCGAAGCGCCGCGCGAACGCGACGGCGCGCTCGAGCGTCTCCCGCTCCACGCGCGGGAGCGCGAGGTCAGGAGTAGCGGATACGGGGATCGAGCCACGCATAGATCAGGTCCACCGCCAGATTCGCCGTGAAGTAGATCGCCGCGCCGAGGAGCACGGTCCCCTGGACGACAGGGAAGTCGCGGTTGAAGACGGACTGGACCGCGAGCCGCCCGATGCCGGGCCAGCCGAAGATGTTCTCGATGATGAACGCGCCGCCGAGCAGGGCTCCGAACTGCAGGCCGATGAGCGTCGTGATCGGGATGAGCGCGTTCTTCAGCGCGTGCCGCAGGACGACGGTGCGCTCGCGGAGCCCCTTCGCGCGCGCCGTGCGCAGGTACTCCTGGCCGAGGACCTCGAGCATGCTCGACCGCGTGATGCGGGCCTTCACCGCGGCCGAGTGCAGCGAGAGGGCGACCGTCGGCAGGACGAGGTGCTGCCACGTGCCCGCGCCGGTCACGGGCAGCCACCGCAGCGTCACCGAGAACAGGATGATCATGAGGAGCGCGATGAAGAAGCTCGGGATGCTGAGGGCGAGGACCGCGGCGCCCATGATCCCGTAGTCGGATCGCCGGCCGCGGTTCACCGCGGCCACGATGCCGACGCCGACGCCGACGACGGTGGACAGCAGGACGGCGCCGAGCGCGAGCTCGAGCGTGTACGGCATGCGGTCCATGATCTCGACGAGCACCTCGCGGTGCGTGCGCGTCGATTCCCCCAGGCTGCCCTGCACGACGAGCCGCTGCAGGAACTTCGCGTAGCGGACCGCGGCCGGCTGGTCGAGACCGAGGTCGATGCGGATGCGCTCGATGGTCGCGGGGGATGCGGTGTCGCCGGCGAGCACCGTCGCGGGGTCGCCCGGGACGAGCTCGGCCATGAGGAAGACCCCCATGGAGATGCCGAGCAGGACCGGGATCGCGAGGACGAGGCGGCGGAGGACGTATCGCCACACGTCGACCGCCGCCTATCCCGTGACTGCTTTTACTGCTTCACCCAGGCGTCGTGCCAGTACAGACCGCCGGATGTCGACTGCTTCAGGTCCTGGACCCGCACGTTCACGGCGGTCTTCCCCACCGGCATGTAGAGGGGCTGCCAGGGCGCCTCCTGCATCGCGAGCTTCTGCGCGTCGAAATAGATCTGCATCCGCTTCGCCTGGTCGAGCTCGGTGCGGCCCTTCTTGATGAGCTCCTCGAGCCGCGGGTCGCAATAGAGGACACGGTTCGAGCTCGCGATACGGTCGCACGAGAGGAACAGGCTGAACATGTCGGGCTCATTCCACGAGTAGCCGTTCAGGTAGAGGTCGTGCTCGGCCTTCGGCGTCGCCGCGAGGAGCGCGCCGGACTCGAGCTGCTTCACCTGCAGGTCGATGCCGACCGCCTTGAATTGCGCCTGGAGCAAGGTCGCGATCTTGCCGTGCGTGTCGCTGTTCGTCGTGTACAGCACCGGCTTGAACGCCGAGCCGTCGGGCGCCGTGCGCATGCCGCCCGCGCCGGCCTTGTAACCGATCGCGTCAAGCTCGGACTTCGCCTTCGCCTGGTCGAACTTGAGCTCGAACTCCTTCAGCTTCGTGTCGTATCCCTGGATGCTCTCGGCGATCGGGCAGCACGCGACGCGCGCGAGCTTGCCCTCGAACACGACGTCGACGATCTCCTGCTTGTTCACCGCCTGCGCGAGCGCGTGACGGACCTTCGGATCGTCGAACGGCTTCCGCTTCGCGTCGAACCCGAGGTACGTCAGGCCGAACGTGAGGCTGTCGTAGATCTTGAAGCGCTTGTCGCTCTGGTACTTCGCGAGGTCCTTCGCCGCGAGGCCGAGGTAGTCGATCTCACCGGCGTCGAGCGCGGCGAGCTGGCTCGCGGGATCGGGGATCACCTTGTAGCGGAGCTCCTGGATGTACGGCGCGCCGCGGTTCGCGAACAGCGCGGGCGCCCAGGCGTAGTCGGGGTTGCGCTCGAGGACGACCTGCTGCCCGGTCTGCCACTGCTTCAGCTTGTACGGCCCCGTCCCGACGGCGGAGCGGCCGATGTCGTCGTTCGCGGCCTTCACCGCGCTCGGCGACAGGATCCCGGCGTAGGCGACCTGGAGGTCGTGGAAGATCGGGGCGTACGGCTCCTTCAGGTTCATGACGAACGTGAGCTCGTCCTTCGCCTCCATGCTCGTGACGCTCTTGAACGTCTCGAAGATCGGGGACTTCGAGCCGACCTTCTGCAGGCGCTCGAACGTGAACTTCACGGCTTCGGCGTTGAGCGGCGAGCCGTCGGTGAACTTCACGCCCTTGCGGAGCTTGAACGTGAGGGTCTTGCTGTCGGGGCTGACGGTCCACGACTCCGCGAGGAGACCCTTGTACGAGTTGTCGAGGTCCTGGTAGACGAGCGGCTCGTAGATCCACCCGAAGACGGTCGACGAGACCGGGTTGCTCGTCTTGTGCAGGTCGAGCGTGTCCGGATCGGTGATGGCCACGAACGTCACCGTGCCGCCGACCTTGCTCGCCGGGGCGGCCGAGGCCGCCGGGCTGGACGCGGGCGCGGGGCCGCCGCAGGCCGCCGCGATCAGAGCGATGACCGTGATGGAACGCAGCAAAGCGCGCATCTGTCCCCCTCCGTGCGCGATGGACGCGAGGCTATGGTGCGTGCCGCGTCAAGCGCTCGCGCGCGCGAGGGGGCATGATCGCGGGGTGACGGAGACGGTCCCGGTCGGCACGGAGCTGCCGACGCGCCTGCGCGAGCGCGTCGTCGACCTCGAGGCGGCCGGCGGCGTCGTAGGGATGTCGGCGACGGATCTCGCGACCGGCCGTCACCTCGGTCATCGCGAGGATGAGCTCTTCCCGCTCGCCTCGGTCATCAAGCTGCCGGTCCTCGTGACGCTGTACGAGGAGGTGCTGGCGGGCCGGGCCGATCTCCGCGAGCGGGTGACGTACCGCGCCATGGCCAAGGTGCCGGGCTCCGGCGTGCTGAAGGATCTCGACGACGGCGCCACGTTCACGCTGCGCGACCTCGCGGTCCTGATGATGACCGTGAGCGACAACACCGCGGCGGAGATGCTCACGCAGCGTCTCGGGAAGCCGCGTGTCGAGAACGCGATGCATGCGTACGGCCTGCCGACCATCCACATGCCGCTCGGCGTGCGCGCGCTCCTGTACGAGCTCGTCGATATGGACTGGAGCCAGCCCGGTGGATATGACGAGGCGCGCGAACGGCTCCGCGTGAGCGCCGGGAGCGGCGGCCGCGCGGTCATCCCGGAGCAGAGCGATCGCAGCTCGCCCGCGGACATGTGCCGGCTCATGGAGCTGCTTGAGCGCCGCGAGATCCTCGACCCCGGCGCCTGCGAGGACGTGCTCGAGATCCTCAGACGCAACCACTCGGACTCGCGCATCCCGGCGCTGCTGCCGAAGGGGACAGTGGTGGCGCACAAGACGGGGACGATCCGCGGGGTGCGGAACGACGTCGGTCTCGTCGAGACCCCGAGCGGTCCCTACGCGGTGGCGATCCTGTCGCGCGGCGTGCCGAGCGACATCCGGACGGACGTGCGGATCGCGGAGATCTCGCTCGCGATCTGGGAGGCGTTCACGACCGGGAGCTGACCGCGACCCCGGGGCGATTCGAACGCCCGACCAACACCTTCGAAGGGTGCTGCTCTGGTCCACTGAGCTACGGGGTCAGGCAGTGGACGATAGCGCGACAGCAGTGGCGGCTCGGAGATGAAGAGGACTACAGCGACCCCGGGGCGATTCGAACGCCCGACCCTCTGCTCCGTAGGCAGATGCTCTAATCCGCTGAGCTACGGGGTCTGTGTCCATCCATTCTATAGATTCGGCCGCGCGCGCGACATCCGCCGCGGATAAGACATGATCGAAGGGTCTGACCTTTCACCCATCCTTTGCACGTCGTTCACACGATCGACGGCTCTGCTCATCGCCGAGCACACGGGCACGCGACCTGCATCCGTGGACGGCGATGCCCGCAGATCCGAACCGGGCGATCGACCCTAGGGCCGTCGACCTCGCCCGGACCCAGCTCTTCTCGGCAACGGCCGAACGTCAGGCGCGGAAGCTCCTCGCGAGCATCTGCGACCCGAGCCGGCTGATGATCCTTCGCGCCCTCGCCAAGACACCGCTCGCCGCGAGCGACCTCGCGCAGGTGCTCGGCCGGACGCGGTCGGCGACGAGCCAGCACCTTCGCGTCCTGCGCGAGGTCGAGGCGGTCGTCCCGGAGCGCCGCGGCAACGTGATCCGCTATCGGCTCGCGCCCACCATCGCGGCGGAGCTCCTCTCCGAGGTCGCGTCAGCCTTCGACAAGCTCGCCGCCTGAGCGAGGGTCAGAGCGTGAACTTGTTCTGCGGCTTGAAGACGTGCACCTCGATCGGCGCGGCTTCCTTCTTGAACCGCTCCCCGCTGCTCGGCTCCCCCACCACGAATCCGTAGTGCATCGGGACGGCGACCTTCGGGCGTAGCTTCTTCACCAGGCCCGCGGCCTCGGTCGGGTCCATCGTGAAGGTGCCGCCGACGGGCACGAACGAGACGTCCGCCTTGACGCGCTCGAGCTCCGGTAGGTGATCGGTGTCACCCGCGTGGTAGTAGGTCGTACCGCCGAGCTCGTAGATGAAGCCGACCCAGCGGTTGTCCTTCGGATGCGCCTCCAGCCGCTCTTCGACGGTGTTGTACGCGGGCACCGTCTCGATCTTCACGCCGGCAGCCTCGATCCGCTCGCCCGGCGCCACCGCCTTCACGTTCCCGGTGAGCTCGGCCGCGACGTCGCGCGGGGCGACGATGACCGTCTTCGGCCCGATGATCTTCGCAAGATCGCCGTCGCCTTTGGGTTGGAATGACTTGTTCGGGTCGCGGAACTCGCCCGCCGGCGAGAAGTGGTCGAAGTGGTAATGCGAGATGAGTATGAGGTCCGCCTGCGGGAGATCCCCCGTCAGTCCCCAGGGATCGATGTAGACGACGATCTTGTCGCCCTTCCAGCGATACGCGGACTGCTTGTACCAGGTGAAGCGATCGAGCATTTCCGCTCCTTTCCGACCCTCGCTCGGGGAGACCCCTCGCTCGGGCCCGGGTGCTCGACCTCGTCGCTGCGGCGCCTCGGTCTGCGCGTCCGGGGGACGTAGGGCCGGGATCGTACCGCCGTAGCATCCGCCTCGCATGACGCTCCTGCGCTCGGCCCTCGACCTGTCTTCCGACGGCGCGAAACGGAGCCGCGAGCAGATGACGAAGCTCGTCGCCGAGCTGCGCGAGCGGCTCGAGCAGGTGCGCCGCGGCGGTCCCGAGCACGCCCGCGAGCGGCACGTCCGCGCCGGCAAACTGCTCCCGCGCGACCGCGTCGAGCGCCTCCTCGATCCGGGAACGCCGTTCCTCGAGCTGTCGCCGCTCGCCGCGTTCGGCATGTACGACGACGAGGCGCCGTCGGCCGGGATCGTCACCGGCATCGGCCGCGTGTCGGGCACGGAGTGCGTGATCGTCGCGAACGACGCGACGGTGAAGGGCGGCTCGTACTTCCCGCTCACCGTGAAGAAGCACCTCCGCGCGCAGGAGATCGCCCGCGAGAACATGCTCCCGTGCGTCTATCTCGTCGACTCCGGCGGCGCGAACCTGCCGCTGCAGGACGACGTCTTCCCCGACCGCGACCACTTCGGCCGGATCTTCTACGAGCAGGCGCGCCTCTCGCGGCTCGGCGTGCCGCAGCTCGCGGCCGTCATGGGGTCGTGCACGGCGGGCGGCGCGTACGTCCCCGCGATGAGCGACGAGGTCGTCATCGTGAAAGGCGAGGGCACGATCTTCCTCGGCGGCCCGCCGCTCGTGAAGGCCGCGACGGGCGAGGAGGTCACAGCCGAGGAGCTCGGCGGCGCTGACGTCCACGCGCGCGTCTCGGGCGTCGCCGACCACTACGCGGTGGACGACGCGCACGCGCTCGCGATCGTCCGCGAGATGGTGGCGCAGGTCGACCGGCCGACGCACTGGGGCGAGGACGTTGCCGATCCCGAGCCGCCCGCGCTCGACCCGAACGGCCTCTACGCGATCGTGCCGACCGACGTCCGGCAGCCGTACGACGTGCACGAGGTGATCGCGCGGATCGTCGACGGCTCGCGCTTCCACGAGTTCAAGGCGCTGTACGGGACGACCGTCGTGTGCGGCTTCGCGCGCATCTTCGGCTTCCGCGTGGGGATCGTCGCGAACAACGGGATCCTCTTCAGCGAGAGCGCGCT
>WNFV01002408.1_pt1 | contig 25649 bp, 25 predicted proteins | sample 5400101 | NCBI WGS metagenome assembly WNFV01 (sample SAMN13153361, study PRJNA577476) | soil metagenome | isolation source: 115 cm soil or saprolite under grassland replicate 1 | place: USA:California | collected 2016-06-15
CGCTCGCCGGTACTGGCCGTCCTGCTCAGCGGCCTCATCTATGCGCTGCCGATGGCCGGCTGGATGCGTGTGCGGGGCATGGCGTGGCGGCCCATCGTGGAGATGTCCGGCGCCGTGGTTGCTCTGGCCGTCGTGATCACCGGGATGGCGTGGGCCGGCGTTGTCTCCGGCAGCGGTCTGCGCGGCTGGGCGATGGGCTTTTGCGGGCCGGCGTGCGCGGTCATGTTCGTCGTCATGCTGTTCCGTCTCGACCTGTACACCGGGGACGGACGGGCCACGGCATGGGACACCGCAAACCCCGCCACACGTTCCGGCCGCATATGAACGGCGAGCGTCGGCAGCCACAGGGGTCGCCTTGACGATCGCCAACGCCGCGCGGCGACAGCCCGCGCGCATCTGAGGGGACCGAGCATGACCCGCCAACTGCTCACCGGCGCCACGGTATGGGCCGGCGCGAGCTGTACCCCGCGCGCGGGCTGGCTGCTGGTCGAGGACGACCGGGTGGCCGCCCTCGGCGAGACGCAGCCTCCGCCGCCCACCGATGAAGTCATCGACCTGACCGGCTGTCACGTGCTGCCCGGGTTCGTGGACGTGCACCTGCACCTGAGCCAGGCCGCCTGGTTCCCGCACGGCGGCGACGGAATGGCCTGGCGCAGCCTGGCCGAGGCGCTGCGCGCGATCCGGGTCGCCGCCGACGCCGCGCCGGATGCGCTGTGGCTGCTGTTCTGGCGGATACCCCGGTTCTCCTGGCCGGAGGGCCGGCTACCCACCGCTGCCGAGCTGGACCAGGTCGCGCCCGGCCGCCGGGTTCTGATCAGCACGTTCGACATGCACCGCGGCGCGCTCTCGCTGGCGGGCCTGGCCGCGCTCGGCCTGGACACGCCGCGCGGCGTGGGCGGGTTCGGTGAGGACGTCACCCGCGACCGGCGCGGCCGGCCCACCGGCGAGGTGTGGGAGGCGGCCTACGGCATCGCCCTGCAACGCGCGCTGGCCGACACCGCCGCGGACCACGGCGAACAGGGCATCGCGGCGGTGCTGGCCGCCGAGGCCGACCGCTGCCTCGCCCACGGCATCACCCACGCGCACGACCCTTACGTCTCGCCCGACCTGCACGAACAGATGCTCGCCCTGCATGCGAGCAGCCGGATGCGGCTATCGTGGGCGACCGGCTCGCCGGCCGGGATGCTCAGTCGACCACCAGGCCCGGCCAGCGTGCCGGATGGCCCGTACGGCGACGCCAGGCGCGAGGTGAAGCTGTTCGCCGACGGCGGCGAACGCGCCGCCGTCCAACTGCCCTCGCGGGCGGTGGTCGACCTGTTCGCCGGCGCCTGCGCCGAGGCGTGGCGGATGCGCGCCACCGGGCCACTGCGGGAAGCGTTGCGCCGCAAGCTGATCCTGCGGCCGGGCCACCTGCACCTCCCGTACCTGCGCTACACCGACGCCGAGCTGACCGAGTTGATGGCCGCCTACGCCGCCGCCGGCTGCGGCTGCGCATCCATGCCCTGGGCAACCTCGCCGTCGAGCAGGCCGCCCGCAGCCTGCGCGCCGCCGGCATCCCACCCGGCGTAGCCACCATCGACCACCTGCTGCTGCTGGATGCGCCCACGGCCGACTTGGTTGCGGCCAGCGGCGCGACCGCCTCCTACCAGCCCGGGTTCATCCCCCGCTGGGGCGACATGATCAGCGCCACCGGTGCCACCCGGCGCCTGACCGTGTTCGGAGCGCGGCTTCTGCTGCAGGCCGGGGTGCCGCTGGCGCTCAGCTCCGACTACCCGCCCGGGCTGCTGGACCCGCTGCACAACCTGCGCGCCGCCGTCCACCGCCGCCTACCCAGCGGCCAGCCATGGCAGCCCGAACAGGCCCTGACCCAAAGCGAAGCCGTCCGCGCCGCCACCGTCACCGCGGCCGCCTCCCTCGGCCTACCCGACGCCGATGGCCTCGTCCCCGGACACCCCGCCGACCTGGCCGTCTGCGACGGCGACCCATTCCAACCACACACCCGGGTAGTCCAGACCTGGGTCGCCGGCCGGGCGGTATGGCACGCCCCAGACCAGCCGGTGGCCCCTCAGGAGTGAACGATGCACGCAATGATGGCCGGCATGGGTCTGTGGATGCTGGCCTGGGACCTGTTTCCCTGGTGCTCCTCGTGGTCGGCACTCATGCCCCGCGCTGGTCGGCCGCTGCAGAGGTCACGGCAGCGCTGGAGTCGGGCGTAGAAGCTTTCGAGCAGTTCGGCGTCCAGCTTCTCGGCGGCGAGGTCGCCGAGCACCGGCCTGATGTAGAGACGCACCAGGTCCTCGTACCGGTCGCGCGTGGTGTCCTCGAGTTTCGCGATGTCGAGCCAGCGGCTGATTGCTTGGCCGAGCGTGATGTCGGTCTTCGGGTGGCGGTTCTAGTCGACCTGGCCCTGCAGCCTCGTCAGCGCGACCTCGGCAGCGCCGTACGTCTTCAAGGTCTCGCGGATGTAGCGGGGCTTCTTGGTCAGCGGATCGGTCCCCGCGTAGACGATGACCTGGAAGCTGCCCGACGGCAGTTCTCGGATGTGCCCACGCGGGCGCCGGCGCTTCGGGGCTGGCATGCAATGAGCGTACGGCGTCTCATTGCACAACTCACTGCACGCAGCGGGCCGGCTTCGCGCGCCGAGATAGCTGCTGAGCCCGAATCTGCGGGCGCCCCCGGCAGGATTCGAACCTGCGCACCCGCCTCCGGAGGGCGGTGCTCTATCCCCTGAGCTACGGGGGCTCGGGACCGAGGAAGAACACTAGCAGCAGATATCCGGATCGTCGTACTCGGCCCCGACGGCGTACGACGAGCCGCGGTCCGGGGACACCCGGGTTGGGCCCCGAGACCGACCCTGCCCGGACCGCCGATGCGGTGCGACCGGCTGATTCCGATCGTCATAGTGGAAGATGACCCACCAATTCGAAGGGGAAACGAAATGTCTTCCAGACTGGTTCGACCCAGGCGCGGCCGCTGGATCGGCGGTGTCTGCGCGGGCCTGGCGCGCCGCTTCAACATGCCGCCGAATCTCGTGCGGCTGCTGTTCGTGCTGAGCTGCCTGCTGCCGGGACCGCAGTTCATCCTGTACATCGCGATGTGGATCCTGATTCCGTCCGAGGACTGATCGCGCGGGGACCCTCCCGCCGGCACGGCGTGCTCGCTGGCAGACTGGAGTGCCCGTACGGCAAGGAGTCTGTTTCCGTGGACGGGATCACGTGCAAGAGCGCCCAGTCCGGTACGGCGTGAGGCGCGGCTGGCTTCTCGCCGTACTGCTGGTTTCGGCGTGCCAGGTCGGGCCGGCGGCGGCCGGGCCGGCGGTGATGCGGTCCGCGCCACCGCCGTGGGACGCGCCGCGCGACGTCGTGTCGTACGTCGACGCGGCGGGGCTCGAGCGGCTGCCGCTGAACTTCCGCGGCTCCTCGTCGTACCTGGTGACCCTGATCGTGAAGGTGGACGGGAAGCCGGTCGAGGTGCCGTCCGGCGTCGGCATCGACCTGGTCCGCGCACAGCAGGCGCCGCTGCACACGCACAGCACCGACGGCACCATCCACATCGAGTCCCGCACTGACGAGCGGCCCACCGCGGGCCAGTTCTTCACGCTCTGGGGCGTCCGCCACGACGCGACCTGCCTCGGCGACGTCTGCGGCGATGTGGAGATCCGCGTCAACGGCACCGCCGCCGGCTGGGACACCGCACTCCAGCCCGGAGCCCTGGTGCAGGTGTCCGCCGAGCACTGAGTACGCCGCAAGCCGTGCGCGTACTACAGAGTGGAAGCGGTGTCCAGCCTTCGGTCCTGCGCCGCTAGGCTTGGCCGGTGACCCCGGAACAGCTAGCCAGCACGATCCTGCACACACTCACCGCCCTGTCGGACGACGGGACGGTCACGGTGGAGGGCGGGCTGCCGCGCGAGCTGACCGTGGAGCGGCCGAAGAATCCCGAGCACGGCGACTACGCGACCAACGTGGCGATGCAGCTCGGCAAGCGGGCGGGGATGCCGCCGCGGCAGTTCGCCGAGCTGCTCGCGGCCAGGCTGACCGACGAGCCGGGGATCAGCGCGGTCGAGATCGCCGGTCCTGGGTTCATCAACATCCGGGTCGCCGCCGATGCGCAGGGCAAGGTGGCCGCCGCGATCCTGGAGGCCGGCGAGCGGTACGGGCACACCGACACGCTGCACGGGCAGAAGATCAACCTCGAGTTCATCTCCGCCAACCCGACCGGGCCGCTGCACCTCGGCCACACCCGCTGGGCGGCCGTCGGCGACGCGCTCGCCCGGGTGCTGGCGGCGGCCGGCGCGGACGTGACTCGCGAGTTCTACGTCAACGACCGCGGCAACCAGATGGACAAGTTCGGCGCCTCGCTGATGGCCGCGGCGAACGGCGAGCCGATCCCCGAGGACGGCTACCACGGCGAGTACATCGGCGACCTCGCCAAGCGGATCATCACCGAGGAGCCGGGGATCACCGAGCTGCCCGGCGACGAGCAGTCGGTCGCATTCCGCGAGGCCGGCTACCGGCTCCAGCTCGCCGAGCAGAAGGCGCAGCTCGAGCACTTCCGGACCAGCTTCGACGTCTGGTACTCCGAGCGCAGCCTGCACGAGCACGACGGTGTCGGCCACGCCATCGAGAAGCTCCGCGGCCAGGGCCACCTGTACGACGCCGACGGCGCGCTCTGGATGCGTACCACCGACTTCACCGACGACAAGGACCGGGTGCTGATCCGGTCCAACGGCGAGCCGACGTACTTCGCCTCCGACGCGGCGTACTACGTGGACAAGCGCGAGCGCGGGTTCGAGGTCTGTATCTACCTGCTCGGCGCCGACCACCACGGTTACGTGAACCGGCTCAAGGCGATCAGCGCGTGCGCCGGCGACGACCCGGAGCACAACATCGAGATCCTGATAGGCCAGCTGGTGAAGATCCTCAAGGGCGGCGAGGAGATGCGGCTGTCCAAGCGGGCCGGCACGATCGTCACGCTGGCCGAGCTGGTCGAGGAGGGCGGCGTCGACCCGCTGCGGTACACGCTGTGCCGCTACCCGGCGGACTCGCCGATGACGCTCGACATCGACGTGATCACCCGGCAGGTCAGCGAGAACCCGGTGTTCTACGTGCAGTACGCGCACGCCCGGCTGGCCTCGATCCTGCGCAACGCGGACGACCTCGGCATCAAGCTCGACGGGTTCGACCCCGGCCTGCTCGACCACGAGCGCGAGGGCGACCTGCTGCGCGCGCTGGCGGAGTTCCCGCGGGTGGTGGCGACGGCGGCCGAGCTGCGCGAGCCGCACCGGATCGCGCGCTACCTGGAGGACACCGCGTCGGCGTTCCACAAGTTCTACGACACCTGCCGGGTGCTGCCGCGCGGCGACGAGCCGGCCGAGCCGGTGCACACCGCCCGGCTCACGCTGGTCGCGGCCACCCGCACGGTGCTTGCGAACGGCCTTGACCTGCTGGGCGTGTCGGCGCCGGAGCGGATGTGAGAGCACATGAGGCGGGGGCGCTGCACGCGGACATCGGACACCGCGGCCCGGCCTGGCTGCGCGCGCCCGGCGACGTCAACGAGCTGGTTCCGCTGCTGTGGTCGTCGACCGCGACCAAGAACGCCGACGGCGCGTTGCAGATCGGTGGCGTCGACGTCCGCGACCTGGTCACCGAGCACGGCAGCCCGTCGTACGTGCTGGACGAGCAGGACTTCCGCGCCCGGGCGCGCGCGTTCCGCGACGGCTTCAAGGACTTCGACGTGTACTACGCCGGCAAGGCGTTCCTGTGCACCACGGTGGTCCGCTGGGTGATGGAGGAGGGCCTGCGGCTCGACGTCTGCACCGGCGGCGAGCTCGCCGTCGCGCTGCGGGCCGGCGCCGAGCCCGAACGGCTCGGGTTCCACGGCAACAACAAGTCGACCGACGAGCTGGCACGGGCGGTGGACGCCGGTGTCGGACGCATCATCGTGGACTCGTTCCACGAGATCGAGCGGCTGGCCGCGCTGGCCGCCGAGCGCGACGCCACAGCGCCGGTGATGGTGCGGGTGACCGCCGGGGTCGAGGCGCACACCCACGAGTACATCGCGACCGCGCACGAGGACCAGAAGTTCGGCTTCTCGATCACCGCCGGCGACGCCTTCGAAGCCGTTGCCAAGGTGCAAGCTGAACCATCCTTGAGGTTGCTCGGACTGCACTCGCACATCGGCTCGCAGATCTTCGACTCGTCCGGGTTCGAGGTGGCCGCGCGGCGCGTGATCGCCTTGCACGCAAGGGTTTCCGCCGAGCTCGGCGTCGAGATGCCGGAGCTCGACCTCGGTGGCGGCTTCGGCATCGCCTACACCACCCAGGACGACCCGGAAGACCCCGAGCAGCTCGCGACCGAGCTCGGCAAGATCGTCGAGCACGAGTGCCGCGCGCAGGACGTCGCGGTCCCGCGGCTGTCGATCGAGCCCGGCCGCGCCATCGCCGGGCCGGCCATGTGCACGGTCTACACCGTCGGCACGGTGAAGGAGGTCGCGCTGGACGCGGGCGCCTCCCGGACCTACGTGTCGGTGGACGGCGGGATGAGCGACAACATCCGGACCGCGCTGTACGACGCGGACTACTCCTGCACGCTGGCGAACCGTCGTACCGAGGCCGCCCCGACGCTCGCTCGGGTGGTCGGGAAGCACTGCGAGGCGGGCGACATCCTGGTCAAGGACGAGTTCCTGCCGGCCGACGTGGCACCCGGCGACCTGCTCGCGGTGCCCGGCACGGGCGCCTACTGCCGGTCGATGGCGAGCAACTACAACCACGTGCCGCGGCCGGCGGTGGTCGCCGTACAGGACGGCCGCAGCCGGGTCGTCGTACGGCGGGAGACCGAGGACGACCTGCTGGCTCTGGACGCGGGGGTGGCGTGATGACTGGCAAGTCCCTGAAGGTGGCGCTGCTCGGCTGTGGCGTGGTCGGCACCGAGGTGGTGCGGATCCTCACCGAGCAGGCGGACGACCTGGCCGCGCGCGTCGGGGCCCGGCTGGAGATCGCCGGCATCGCGGTACGACGACCGGCCCGGGCGCGGGACGTCGCGGTCGACCCGGCGCTGATCACGACGGACGCGCAGGCCCTGGTCGCGCGACCGGATGTCGACCTGGTGATCGAGGTGATCGGCGGGATCGAGCCGGCCCGGTCGCTGATCCTGTCCGCGCTGGAGAACGGCGCGTCGGTGGTCACCGCGAACAAGGCGCTGCTCGCCGAGGACGGCTCGACGCTGTTCACGGCGGCCGAGAAGCACCAGCGCGACCTGTACTTCGAGGCCGCCGTGGCCGGTGCGATCCCGATCCTGCGGCCGCTGCGCGAGTCGCTCGCCGGTGACGACGTGACCAAGGTGATGGGCATCGTCAACGGCACCACGAACTTCATCCTGGACAAGATGGAGTCGACCGGCGCGGGCTTCGAGGAGGCGCTGGAGGAGGCCCAGGCGCTCGGGTACGCCGAGGCCGACCCGACCGCCGACGTGGAGGGCTTCGACGCCGCCGCGAAGGCCGCGATCCTGGCCAGTCTGGCCTTCCACACCAGGGTTTCCATCGGCGACGTGCACCGCGAGGGGATCACCGAGGTGTCCGCGACCGACATCGCCTCGGCCCGGGAGATGGGCTGCGTGGTGAAGTCGCTGGCGATCTGCGAGCTGGACGCCGGCACCGACGCGGTGAGCGCCCGGGTGTACCCGGCGATGATCCCGGCCAGCCACCCGCTGGCCTCGGTGCGGGACGCGTACAACGCCGTGTTCGTGGAATCCAAAGCGGCCGGGCAGCTGATGTTCTATGGTCGTGGTGCCGGCGGCGCCCCCACGGCCAGCGCAGTCCTCGGGGATCTGGTGTCCGCCGCACGCAACCGGCTCAAGGGTGTGCCGGGGGTCGGCGAGTCGTCGTACAGCCAGCGGGCGGTCCGTCCGATGGGCGACATCCTGACTCGCTACCACGTGTCGCTCGACGTGGCCGACAAGGCCGGTGTGCTGGCGGCCGTCGCGCACGCCTTCGCCGAGCACGACGTGTCGATCCAGACCGTCCGGCAGGAGGGCCGCGGCAGCGACGCCCAGCTGGTCGTGGTCACCCACACCGCGACCGACGCGGCGTTGTCGGCGACCGTGGAGGCCCTGCGGGACATGGACATCGTCCGCGAGGTCAGCAGTGTGATGAGGGTCGAAGGGGAATAGCACCATGGCTCACCTATGGCGTGGCGTCATCGAGGAGTACCGCGACCGGCTGCCGGTCTCCGCAGACACGCCGGTGGTGACGCTCGGGGAGGGCGGCACACCGCTGGTCGCCGCGCAGTGGCTCAGCGAGCGGACCGGCTGCGAGGTGTGGCTGAAGGTCGAGGGCGACAACCCGACCGGCTCGTTCAAGGACCGCGGCATGACGGTGGCTATCTCGAAGGCCGCCGAGGGCGGCGACAAGGCCGTCGTGTGCGCCTCCACCGGGAACACGTCCGCCTCGGCCGCCGCCTACGCGGTGCGGGCCGGGCTGCTGCCGATCGTGCTGGTCCCGGCCGGGCGGATCGCCCGCGGCAAGCTGGCCCAGGCGATCGTGCACGGGGCGAAGCTGGTCTCGATCGACGGCGGGTTCGACGACTGCCTGCGGATCGTGCGGGAGCTGGGGGCGAACTTCCCGGTCGCGCTGGTGAACTCGGTGAACCCGGTCCGGCTCGAGGGCCAGAAGACCGCCGCGTTCGAGATCTGTGACGCGCTCGGCGACGCCCCGGACCTGCACGTGCTGCCGGTCGGCAACGCCGGCAACATCAGCGCCTACTGGAAGGGCTTCACCGAGTACGCGAAGGACGGTGTCGCCACGAGGACGCCGCGGATGTGGGGTTTCCAGGCCGAGGGCGCGGCGCCGATCGTGCGCGGCGCGGTCGTCGAGAAGCCCGAAACGGTCGCGACCGCGATCCGGGTCGGCAACCCGGCCTCCTGGACGCTCGCCGAGGCGGCCCGGGACGAGTCCGGCGGCCGGATCGACATGGTCACCGACGAGCAGATCCTGGCGGCACAGCACGAGCTGGCGTCCCGTGAGGGCGTGTTCGTCGAGCCGGCCTCGGCGGCCGGTGTGGCCGGGCTGCTCGCGGCCCGGGCGGCGGGCGAGCTCGACGGCGGCCTGACGATCACCGTCACCGTCACCGGCCACGGCCTCAAGGACACCGAGACCGCGCTCCAGGCCACCACCGCCGACACGGTCGTCACCGCGCCGGACGTCGACGCCGTCGCCCGGGTGTGCGGGCTGGCATGAGCGGCCTCGTGTCGGTCCGGGTGCCGGCGACCAGCGCCAACCTCGGCCCCGGCTTCGACGCGTTCGGCCTCGCGCTCTCCCTGTACGACGAGGTCGCCGTTCGCGCGACCGGCTCCGGCCTGACGATCGAGGTGACCGGCGAAGGCGCCGGCGAGGTGCCGCGCGACGAGAAGCACCTCGTCGTACGGGCTCTGCTGGCCGCGCTGGAAGCGCTGGGGGAGCCGGCCGCGAACGGGCTGGAGCTGCGGTGCGTGAACCGGATCCCGCACGGGCGGGGGCTCGGGTCGTCCGCGGCCGCGATCGTGGCCGGGGTGCTGGCCGCGTTCGGACTGACCGGTACGGCGGCCGACCCCGCGCGGGTGCTGCGGATCGCGGACGAGATCGAGGGGCACCCGGACAACGTCGCGGCCTGTGTCTACGGCGGGTTCACGATCGCCTGGCGGGACACCGGCGACGACGCTGGCGGTGGCTCCGGCGGTGGCTCTGGCGGTGGACGGGCTGTGCGGTTGGAGCCGGCGGCGGGGCTGTCGGTGGTGGCGTACGTTCCGGCGACGGCGCTGGCGACCGAGGTGGCGCGCGGGTTGCTGCCGGCGACCGTGCCGCACGGCGACGCCGCGACGAACTCGGGCCGGGCCGCGCTCCTGGTGACGGCGATCACATCGCGGCCGGACCTGCTGCTGGTGGCGACCGAGGACCGGCTGCACCAGTCGTACCGGGCGCCGGCGATGCCGGACAGCGCCGCGCTGGTGGACCGGCTCCGGTCGGCGGGCGTCCCCGCTGTGGTGAGCGGGGCCGGGCCGACCGTGCTGGCGTTCGCGCCGGACGGCGGCGCGTCGCTGCCGTCGGCCCCGGAGGGCTGGGCGCGGCTCGCGCTGGCGATCGATCCAGTGGGTGCACAGGTATGGTCCGGCAGTCCGGAATGAATTCCCGCGAACACGCGTTGGAACGATCGGAGTCGTGCTCTGACCCGTAGGTGGTGCTAGTCTCGACTTCACCCGATCCCCCTCCAGGTGATCGGCGTAACTCTCGCCACGACCCCGGGCCGCCCTGCCCCCGGCTGCTTCGGCGGCGAACCCCTGTGGAACCCGACGCGGCGGTGTCGGGGGCTCATGGTGGTCCAGGATCAGCGAGAGCTTTGTGCCCACGTACCCGTTCCGTTGGTCGTGGGCGATGCCTCAGGGCGATGGGCTATTCGACATCGTCCATCCGTGTGGGAAGGACCTCACGTGACAGAAACAGTCGACACCTCCACCGGTGTTGCCGGCGATCAGTCGGCACCGGCGAATGACGCCGCGCCCACCCGGCGCCGGCGCAGCGGAGGAGGCCTCGAAGGCATGCTGCTGCCCGAACTCAAGCAACTCGCGGGCACGCTCGGCATCAAGGGTGCCGGCGCCCTGCGCAAGGGCCAGCTGATCGAGGCCATCAAGGCCGCCCAGGGTGGCGGCGCGTCCGGTGGCGCTGGCACAGGTGCCGCGGCCGTCAGCCAGGGTTCGAACGGGACCGCCGTACCGGCGACCCAGCCGACCCTCGTCGACGCCGGCGACCAGCCGGCGGCACGCGGCGCGAACGCGCCGCGCATCGAGGCACGGGGTGATGACGTGCAGACCGAGACCAAACCGGACAGCCCGGACTCCACCGAGAGCCGGCCGAACCGCGAGCGCGGCGAGAGCCAGGGCAATCGCGAGGACCGTGGCGAGAACCGCCGCGAGCGCGGCGACAACCAGGGCCAGCGCGACCGTGGCGGCGAGAACCGTGGCGGGGACAACCGTGGCGGGGACAACCGCGGTGAGAACCAGCAGAACCGCGACCGCAACGAGAACCGCGGCGGCGAGAGCCAGGGCAACCGCGACAACCAGGGCAACCGTGGCGGGGACAACCGGGGCGGGGACAACCGTGGTGGTGGCGAGGACGGCGACGGCCGCCGGCGCCGGCGGCGCGGGCGTGACCGCGGCCGTGACAGCGGTGGCCGCGACAGTGGCCGCGACGGTGGCCGCGACGGTGGCCGCGACGGTGGCCGCGGTGGCCGTACGGGTGGCCGGGACCGGTTCGACGTCGAGCCGGTCGTGACCGAGGACGACGTGCTGGTGCCCGCGGCGGGCATCCTGGACGTGCTCGACAACTACGCCTTCGTGCGCACCGGCGGCTACCTGCCGGGGCCTAACGACGTGTATGTCTCGCTCGCGATGGTGAAGCGCTACGGGTTGCGGAAGGGTGACGCGATCACCGGCGCGGTGCGGCAGCCGCGCGAGGGCGAGCGCAAGGAGAAGTTCAACCCGCTGGTCCGGATCGACACCGTCAACGGGTCGGACCCGGACGCGGCCAAGCACCGGCCGGAGTTCCAGAAGCTGGTCCCGCTGTACGCGACCGAGCGCCTCCGCCTGGAGACCGAGGCGCAGGTGCTGACGACGCGGATCATCGACATCATGGCCCCGATCGGCAAGGGCAACCGTGGCCTGATCGTGTCCCCGGCCAAGGCCGGCAAGACGATGATCCTGCAGTCGATCGCCAACGCGATCACGACCAACAACCCCGAGGTCCACCTCATGGTGGTGCTGGTCGACGAGCGGCCCGAAGAGGTCACCGACATGCAGCGCACGGTCAAGGGTGAGGTCATCGCCTCCACCTTCGACCGGCCCGCCGACGACCACACCACGGTCGCGGAGCTGGCGATCGAGCGCGCCAAGCGCCTGGTCGAGCTCGGCCACGACGTGGTCGTGATGCTGGACTCGATCACCCGGCTCGGCCGCGCCTACAACCTGGCGGCGCCGGCGTCCGGCCGGATCCTGTCCGGTGGTGTCGACTCGTCGGCGCTGTACCCGCCGAAGCGGTTCTTCGGCGCGGCCCGCAACATCGAGGACGGCGGCTCGCTGACCATCCTCGCCACGGCGCTGATCGAGACCGGCTCGAAGATGGACGAGGTCATCTTCGAGGAGTTCAAGGGCACCGGAAACATGGAGCTGCGGCTGCGGCGTGAGTACGCCGACAAGCGCATCTTCCCGGCGATCGACGTGGACGCGTCCAGCACGCGGCGCGAAGAGCTGCTGATGAGCAAGGACGAGCTCGCGGTGACCTGGAAGCTGCGCCGGGTGCTGTCCGCACTGGACGGCCAGTCCGCGCTCGAGCTGATGATCAACAAGCTCAAGGACACCAAGTCGAACATCGAGTTCCTGCTCCAGGTGAACAAGACGACGCCGTCGGCGGGCGGCCGCCGTACCGACGACGGCGACTGATCCGCAAGGCAGGAATAGACGGCCGATTCGCGTGGTTACGCCTCGCGATGGCAGACTTGTCTGCTGGTTCCGGTTCACCCGCACATCCGCGCGGGACCCGGGCCGCCTTTGACTCGAGGAGACCCATGAAGAGCGACATCCACCCGACCTACGTGGAGACCACGGTGACCTGCACCTGTGGCAACACGTTCACCACGCGTTCGACCGCGGAGAACGGCGTGATCCACGCCGACGTCTGCTCGAATTGCCACCCGTTCTACACCGGCAAGCAGAAGATTCTGGACACCGGTGGCCGGGTCGCGCGCTTCGAGAAGCGGTACGCGAAGAAGAAGTAGCTGGCTCACGGCGCCGGTCCGCGAACCCCGATGGTGGTTCGGGACCGGCGCCGTTGCCTTGCCGTCAGTTTGTCGAGAGGGAGGTGCCGGCGGTGTTCGAGGCGGTTGAGACGCTGCGGGACGAGTACGCCGAGCTCGAGAAGCGGATGTCCGACCCGGAGCTGCACGGCGACCAGGCCGAGGCCCGCCGGGTCGGCAAGCGGTACGCCGCGCTGGCCCCGGTGGTCCGCACCTACGACGAGTGGCGCCAGACCGGCGACGACATCGAGGCGGCGAACGAGCTGGCCGCAGACGACCCGGCCTTCGCCGAGGAGGCGTCCCAACTCGCCGAGCGCCGCGAGGAGCTGGCGGAGAAGCTGCAGCTGCTGCTGGTGCCGCGCGACCCGAGCGACGACAAGGACGCGATCCTCGAGATCAAGGCCGGCGAGGGCGGCGACGAGTCCGCGCTGTTCGCCGGCGACCTGCTGAAGATGTACCTGAAGTACGCCGAGACCCAGGGCTGGAAGACCGAGGTGCTCGACTCCGCCGAGTCCGACCTCGGCGGATACAAGTCGATCACCGTCGCGGTGAAGGCGAAGGGCACGCCCGAGCCGGGCGAGGCGCCGTACGCGAAGCTGAAGTTCGAGGGCGGCGTGCACCGTGTCCAGCGGGTTCCGGTGACCGAGTCGCAGGGCCGCATCCACACCTCCGCGGCCGGCGTGCTCGTGCTCCCGGAGGCCGAGGACGTCGACGTCGAGATCGACGGGAACGACCTGCGCATCGACGTCTTCCGGTCGTCCGGCCCCGGCGGCCAGAGCGTCAACACCACCGACTCCGCGGTCCGGATCACGCACCTGCCGACCGGCATCGTGGTCTCGATGCAGAACGAGAAGTCGCAGCTGCAGAACCGCGAGCAGGCGATGCGGGTGCTGCGCGCCCGGCTGCTCGCGGCCGCGCAGGAGGAGGCCGACCGCGAGGCAGCCGACGCGCGCCGGTCGCAGATCCGCACCGTCGACCGGTCCGAGCGGATCCGCACCTACAACTTCCCGGAGAACCGGATCTCCGACCACCGGGTGGGCTACAAGGCCTACAACCTCGACCACTTCCTCGGCGGCGACCTGGCCGCGGTGATCCAGGCCCTCACCGAGGCCGACCTCGCCGAGCGCCTCGCCGCCGTCGACACCTCGCGATGAGCCGTCCAGGTGTCGCTCCTGGGGGAGTGAGGGTCCGAGCCCATACAAGATCCGCGATCGCGATGGCGGATCTCATATGGGTTCGCGGGGTCCTTTCCCCGAGGCTGCCATGATCGCGGCTCGGGTCGTGGTCGCCGATGCGGCACGGCGGCTGGCGGCGGCGGGCGTCGCCTCGCCCGAGTACGACGCTGCCGAGTTGCTCGCGTACGTTTGCGGCACTACCCGGGCGCGGCTGGCGCCGCAGGACGTGACCGCCGGGCAGCGGGCGGCGTACGACGAGTTGGTCGAGCGGCGTGCCAAGCGGGAGCCGTTGCAGCATCTGACCGGCACGGCCGGCTTCCGCTACCGCGAGCTGGCGGTCGGGCCCGGGGTGTTCGTGCCCAGGCCGGAGACCGAGGTCATGGTCAGCTGGGCCCTGGAACGTCTTGCGGGTGAGGAGAAGCCGGTCGTCGTCGACCTGTGCGCGGGGTCCGGGGCGATCGCCGGTGCCATCGCGACGGAGCGCCCGGGCAGCGTCGTGCACGCGGTCGAGAAGTCGCCCGAGGCGTGTGCCTGGGCCCGGCGAAATCTGGGCGGGACAGGGGTCACGCTGTACGAGGCGGACATCGATGGTTGCCTGGAGCAACTGGATGGCATGGTGGACCTGGTCGTCGCCAACCCGCCGTACATCCCTTTGACTGCGTGGGAATCGGTCGCGCAGGAGGCCCGCGACCATGACCCGGCGCTGGCGCTGTGGTCGGGTGACGACGGGCTGGACGCGATCCGGGTGGTCGCGGCGACGGCGGCGCGGCTGCTCAAGCCGGGCGGCTGGTTCGCCTGCGAGCACGCCGACGTGCAGGGGGAGTCGGCGCCGGCGGTGTTCGCCGCGACCGGCGACTTCGCCGAGGTCCGGGACCGGCCCGACCTGGCCGGCCGGCCGCGGTTCGCCACCGGGCGGCGGGTCTGAGTCATTCGTAGGTGACGAGCTCCGGGCGCGGTTTCAGCGCGAGCACCTGGGCCGGGGTCATCAGGGTGCTGTTCCGGGTGTCCTCGTCGTAGAAGAGCTTGAAGCCGGTGTGGACGCCCGGTCCGCGGGTGGGGGTGAGCCGGTTCCAGGTCTTGATCTTCTCAGCGCGCGGGCCGATCCCGTCGACGGACTTGACCACGACGAGGCCGGGGTGCGAGCGCAGCGCCTTCTCGTCGCGCACGATCCGCGGGGACAGCTGGTGGAACACGAAGACCTTCTCCGGCAGGTCGTGCCGCGTGACCAGGCCGCTCAGGTACGACGCGATCGTGTCCAGCTCGGCGCCGCTGGTGCGGCCGAAGACCTCGCCGGGTACCTGGTGCGGGCCGACCGCCCACTCGGGGTCGAAGGCCAGGCCGACGTCGGGCATCGAGAGCCAGCGCTCGTAGCGTTTGATCTCGCGCAGCGGATCCGCCCGGCCGGGCTGGACGTCGATCAGCAGCAGCATCCGGTGTCGCCGGGCGACGGCGAGGTAGCGGTCGACCTCGGCGTCCGCGATCCGGGCCCGGTACAGGCCGTCGGGGCCCCGGCGGGACATCGCCACCACCGCGATCAGCTCCATGACCGGCAGTGGTTCGCGGCCGGCGGCGTAGGCGCGCGCGACGCGTTCCAGCCGGGCGGCACGGGCATCCAGGTTCGAGTCGAGCGGGCCGAGTGCGGGGGCGCCGGGCATGCCGACGTACGCGACAAGCCGGTGCTGCGGGAACACCGTCCGGCCGCCGCGCGGCAGCCCGCTCAGTTCCTGGGGTGTCGCCGTGGGACTGCGCGGCGTTTCGTTGGGCGTGGCGGGGCTGCTCTGGGCCGCGGGTTGCCCGGGCTGTTCCACCGCGCAGCCGCCCGCGAGCAGCCCGAGGACGGTGAGCAGGGCGGTGGTCATGCCCGGGGAACGGCGGCGCACCCGACCCAGTGTGCCGTCAACGGCGCGCGGTTCGCTCCCCCCGGGGTGTCGAGCCGGCCTTGGGGAGTCCCGCGATGAAGGCGTCGAGGTCTGGTTGTGCGCTCATGTGAGTGGAATCGTACCGAGGCACGGGGATCCGGTTGTCAGCTTCCTACCGCTCGAGGAGCCTTCCGATGCGACGTCCCGCCACTGCTCTCGTCCTGACCACCGTCGCCGCGCTGCTGGTCCCGGCCGGCGCGACCGCCTACACCCCGACCCAGCCGGGCGACTACCGCCCGGTGCGCGGGCCGTCCGCGCCCGAGGAGCACCGCTACTTCCAGAAGACGTCGGGCGCCGACGGCCTGGCGCGGCACGCGTACGCGACCGCCGCCGCGCAGGCGCTGCAGATCCCGGCGACCGCGAACGACTGGCGCCTCGTCGGCCCCACCAACATCGGCGGCCGGCTCGTCGGCCTGGCGCTCGACCCGCAGCACCGCGACGTCGTGTACGCCGCGTCGGCCAGCGGCGGGTTGTGGAAGAGCACCGACGCCGGGCAGGTCTTCGCACCCGCCTGGCCGGCGCACAGCACCCAGGCGATGGGCGCCGTCGCGACCGCGCCGGACGGCACCGTGTTCGCCGGCACCGGCGAGCCGAACCCGGGCGGCGGCAGCATCACGTATGAGGGCACGGGGATGTACGTGTCCCGCGACGGCGGCGCGTCCTGGAAGTTCACCGGGCTGCGCGACTCCGGCGCGATCAGCGCGATCACGATCGACCCGCGGGACCCGAACCGGATGTTCGTCGCCGCGGCCGGCTCGCTGTACAACGGCGGCGGCCAGCGCGGCGTGTACCGCTCGACCGACGGCGGCCGGTCCTGGGTCCGGGTGCTCGCCGGGGCGAACGACTTCACCGGCGCCACCGAGGTGTTCCTCGACCCGCGGGACAGCCGGCGGATGTACGCCGTGCTGTGGGATCACCGCCGTACCCCCAGCCTGCGCCAGTACGGCGGGGTCGGGTCGGGCGTGTTCCGGTCCACCGACGGCGGCTCGACGTGGCAGCGGCTGGACAGCCTGGTCCCGTCCGGCCCGCTGGTGGGGCGGATCGGGCTCGGCCTGGCGCCGAGCGACCCGGACCGGCTGTACGCGATCCTCAGCAAGGGCAACACGGGTGCCTCGTTCTTCGACGGCTTCTACCGGTCCGACGACGGCGGCTCGACCTGGAGCCGTACGCCGGACTCCTCGGCGCTCGCCGACTCGCAGTCCAGCTACCCGTGGTGGTTCGCGAAGATCTGGGTGGACCCGAACGACCCGGACCACGCGCACGTCGCCGGTATCAGTCTGCTGACCACGAGGAACGCTGGCCAGAGCTGGCAGGCCGACGGCCGGTCCATCCACGCCGACCAGCACGCGATGGTGTGGGACCCGCGTTACCGGGAACGGGTCTACCTCGGCAACGACGGCGGGTTGTACCGGTCCGACCATGACGGCGACAGCGGCTGGGTGAAGTCGACGTACCAGCCGTTCATGCAGTTCTACAGTGCCGCGATCACGCCGCAGGACGGCACCCGCTACTCCGGTGGGACGCAGGACAACGGGTCGCTGCGGTCGTGGGGCGCCGACGGGTTCGAGGAGTACCTCGGCGGCGACGGCGAGGAGAACCAGATCAACCCGCAGAACAAGGACAACGTGTTCGCCTGCTACCAGTACGGCAACTGCTTCCGCTCCACCGACGGTGGCGACAGCCTGTCCTACTTCACCGGCGCCACGGTGTCGTCGCGGCGGAACTGGTTCACGCCGGTCGTGCTCGACCCGGTGAACCCGGCGGTCGTCTACACCGGTGGCAACCGGCTCAACCGGTCGACTGACGGCGGCGTCACCTGGACCGTGATCAGCCCCGATCTGACCGGCGGCCCCGGCCCGGAGGCGTACCCGTTCGGCACCATCACGACGGTCGCGGCCAGCGGCCCGGTCGTCTACGCCGGCACCGACGACGGCCGCGTCTGGGTCACCCGCGACACCGGCGCCACCTGGACGCTGGTTCGGGACGGCGGCATCTGGGTCTCCCGGATCGCGGTCTCGGACACCGACCCGGGCCGCATCTGGGTCACGCTGTCCGGCTACCGCGCCGGCTCGGACACGCCGTACGTGCTGTCCTCCGGCGACTACGGCGCCACCTGGACCGACCTCAGCGGCAACCTCCCACAGGCCCCCGTCAACGACGTCATCCCCACGGCCGGCGGAGCCCTGTACGTCGCCACCGACCAGGGCGTCTTCGTCAGCCCCGACGGCACCGGCGTCTGGTCCCGCGTCGGCTCCAGCCTCCCCATGGTCCCCGTCGACGACATCGAGTACGACGCCACCTCGGGCCGCCTCGTAGCCGGCACCTTCGGCCGCGGGCTGTACCAGACAACAGTCGGCTAACACCTTTGGCGTTCATTCGTCGCTTCTCGTGGCGTCTGTGGACAACGCGGTCAGGTGCACGCCGGCGGTCAGCTGACCGCGTTGTCCACAGACGCCACGAGAAGCGACGAATGAACGCGTAGGTGGGGGTGCCACCCCCGCACCGGACGGAGGTGGCACGATGCGTGTCGTGAGTGAGCGCTTTGTGTTCAGCGGGGACGACGTCTGGGCGGCGTACTCGGCGGCGGTCGACGCGGTCCTGGACGGTCAGCTCATAGTGTTCCCGACCGACACCGTCTACGGCATCGCGTGTGACGCGTTCAAGCCGGAGGCCGTGCAGCGGTTGCTGGACGCGAAGGGGCGCGGTCGGGACATGCCGCCGCCGGTGCTGATCTCGGCCGTCGAGTCGCTGGACGCGCTCGCGACCTCGGTCAGCGAATCCGGCCGGACGCTGTGCGAGGCGTTCTGGCCGGGCGCGCTCACGGTGATCTGCCACGCGCAGACCTCGCTGATGTGGGACCTCGGCGACACCAAGGGCACCGTCGCGCTCCGGGTGCCCGACCACGAGAACACCCGCGAGCTGCTCAGCCGTACCGGCCCGCTCGCCGTCTCGTCGGCGAACGTGAGCGGCAGTCCCGCCGCCACCGATGTCTATGAGGCCGAGCGGCAGCTGGGCGAGTCCGTGCGGGTCTACCTGGATGGCGGCCCGATCGCGGACAGCGCCGAGAACACGCTGCCGTCGACCATCGTCGACCTGACCGGCGACCTCCCGTACGTCGTCCGGCAGGGCGCGATCAGCCTGGAGGAGCTGCGCAAGGTTGCCCCGGAGGTGATCGGCGCGGACGGCGAACCGGCACCTACCGTGGAGCCCGCTGAGGCCGCGCCCGCCGCGCCTGCCGTGGAGGAACCTCCGGCTGACACGGCGGACGCGAAGCCTGCTGAGGGGTCCGAGTCCTAGCCCATGCGTGAGTATCTGCTGGTGATGTTCGTCGCGGGTGCGACGACGTTCCTCCTGACCGGTGTCGCGCGGCAGTTCGCGTCGAAGGTCGGCGCGGTCGCGAAGGTGCGGACCCGGGACGTGCACGCGATCCCGATCCCGTACTTCGGCGGCGTCGCGATCATGGCCGGGCTGTCGGCCGCGTTCCTGGTGGCGAACCGGCTGCCGTTCCTCGGCAGCGACCGGCAGGTCGGGATCGACTCACGCGCCGTGCTGCTCGGCGGCCTGGTGATCTGCGCCGTCGGCGTGGTCGACGACGTGCTCGAGCTGGACGCGATCACCAAGCTCGCCGGCGAGGTGCTCGCCGTCGGCGTGATCGTCGCCCAGGGCGTACAGCTGTACTGGATCCCCTTGCCGGGCGGCATTCTCGCGCCGCCACCCGCGCAGCTCGCGGTGATCACGGCCGGCATCCTGCTGGTCTCGATGAACGCGGTGAACTTCGTCGACGGCCTCGACGGCCTGGCCGGGGGAGTCGTCGCGATCGGCGCCGGCGCGTTCTTCACGTACTCGTACCTGCTGAACGTCGAGGAAGGCCTGACCCGCGCCACCACGGCCTCGCTGATCACCGCCGCGCTGACCGGCGCGTGCCTGGGCTTCCTGCCGCACAACTTCTTCCCGGCCCGGGTGTTCATGGGCGACTCGGGCGCGCTGCTGATCGGCCTGATGCTGGCCGCGTCCACGATCAGCCTCACCGGCCAGATGGACTCGAAGGCGATCCGCTACGAGCCGGGCGGCTCCAGCCTGCTCCCGACGCTGTTGCCGCTGGTGCTGCCGGTCGCCGTACTCGCCATCCCGGCGCTCGATCTCACCCTCGCCTACATCCGGCGTACCAAGGCCGGCCGTTCACCGCTCGCGGCCGACAAGCAGCACCTGCACCACCGCCTGCTGGAGCGCGGCCACTCGCACCGTCGCGCCGTCCTCCTGATGTACCTGTGGACCGCGCTGATCGGCTTCGGCGTGGTGGTCCTCGGCCTCTTGCTGTCCTGGTGGACCATCCTCCTGGTCCTGGCGGTCACCGTCACCGCCATCTACCTCACCACCGGCCACATCCCCGGCCGCGCCAGACTTTCTTAGGCGGAGCGGGATTCGAGTACGACGAGGTCGTGCGGCCGCACGTTCAGCGGCTCGACGCCGGTCTCGGTGACGACGACGATGTCCTCGATCCGCGCGCCCCAGCGGCCGGGCAGGTAGATCCCGGGCTCGATGCTGAACGCGGCGCCCGGCTCGAGCACCTGCGTGTTGCCGCTCACGATGTACGGCGACTCGTGCACGTCGAGCCCGATCCCGTGCCCGGTGCGGTGGACGAAGTACTCGCCGAATCCCGCGGCCGCGATCGCGTCCCGCGCGACCGCGTCGACCGACTCCGCGGTCACGCCGGGCTGGACCGCGTCGACGGCCGCCTGCTGCGCGGCCTGGAGTACGCCGTAGGTGACGGCCACATCCGGATGCCGCGGCTCACCGACCGCGTAAGTCCGGGTGGAGTCGGAGAAGTATCCGTCCGGCATCGGCCCGCCGATGTCGACCACGACCACGTCGCCGGCCTCGATCACCCGGTCGGAGACCTCGTGGTGCGGGCTGGCGCCGTTCGGCCCGGAGCCGACGATCACGAAGTCGGCACGAACGTGGCCCTCGGCAACAATCGCCGCGGCGATGTCCGCGGCGACGTCCCTCTCGGTCCGCCCGGCGCGCAGCCACTCGCCCATCCGCGCGTGCACCCGATCGATCGCCTGCCCGGCCCGCCGCAGCGCGTCGATCTCGGCGGCGTCCTTGCGGATCCGGACCGCACCGACCACGGGCCTCGCGGTGAACTCAACCGGCGCGAGTGCGTCCTGCAGCGCGAGCAGATCCCGCGCGGTCATCACCTCGCTGACCGCGATCCGGCGACAATCGCTCAGCCGGCCGGCGACGAGCCGGTACGGATCGGCCCCGTCCTGCCACGCGACGAGCTCGGCGCGCAGGTCGCCGGTCGGCATCCGCGCGTACTCGGGTTCCTCCAGCTTCGGGACGACGAGCAGCGGCGCACCGGCGGCTGGTACGACGAGTGCCGCGAACCGCTCGTGCGAACCGCCCTCCAGGCCGGAGAGATAACGCAGATCCGTACCTGGCGTCACGATCACCGCGTCGCATCCGTGGGCGGCGAGCTCACGTCGTACCCGGTCGAGGCGAGCGGTGAACACGGTCGAGTCGGGCATGGGCGGATCCTACTTGGCGAACCCCAGGTGCGGCGGTGGTAGACCAGTGCGCATACTGGTAGCTCGTTTTGCAGCAGGAAGATCGCTTGTGCTAGTTTTCACAAGCACGCAGCGGTACCCAGTGAAAACTGCACGAAACCTGACCCCGCCCACCGCGACGACTGACATACCAGCCAGGTCGCCAGCACGGACGGAACCACCAGATGGCTCCTCGCGACAACGCCGGACAGGCGACGCGGAACCCCGCGTTGGCCATGCTGCGCGGTGCTTTTCTCGCCGCCGCCGTGGTCGGAGTCAACGCCGCGGTGATCGCCGGCATCGCGTCCGGCATCGACGGTGTCTGGGGCGCGCTGCTCGGACTGCTGATGGTGGTCGTCTTCTCCGGTCTCGGACTTCTCGTCCTGCACGCCTCGCGGCGGACCAGCCCGACCACGCAGCTCGCGATCGCGCTGGGTTCCTACACCGGCCGGATCGGGGTTTTCGGAGTACTGCTCGCGCTCGCGCTGAGGTCCGACTCGCTGGCTGCGAACGTCGACCTCACGGCGCTCGGAGTCACCGCGATCGTGGTCGCGCTGGCGTGGACCGCGGGCGAGATCTGGGCCTGGTCGCACGCGCGGATTCCGATCTACGATCTCGACAAGCCGGTCGTCGCATGAGCACCGCGGGTAACGCTTTCCGGCGTGTGTCGAGGGGCACCCGCGTCGAGGTGACCCGGCGTGTCGCCGACTGCTACGGTTCGAGTGCCAATGAGCAAGCAACCAGCTCCGCCGTCGTCACAGGGACCGGACGCGTCCATGGACGGCTGGAGGGTCTTCTCCTACCTGGTCGGCGGGACCGCGGTGTACGCCGGTGCCGGGTGGCTGCTGGACCGCTGGCTCGGCACCTCGTTCTTCCTTCCGGTGGGGCTCGTGCTGGGCGCCGGCCTCGCCGTACTGCTGGTGTACTTCCGCTACGGCCGAGCCTGAGCCGCAGCGGGTTTGTGAGGACCGCCCGCCATGTTCCTGATCACGTGGAACACGACGTGAGTACGACGCGAGAGGAGACCCGGTGAGCGCCGGCGTTGCGACCGAGGGCTTCACCCCGCCCGGTCCTGAGGATTTCGACCTGCCGCCCGTGTTCGAGGGCGCGGGCATCGACTGGCTGACGAAGCCGGTCCTGGTCGCCGCGCTGTCGGTGATCGTGATCGTCTGGTTCTTCTGGGCGGCGTCCCGCAAGTCCGCGGTTGTTCCGGGCCGGCTGCAGTTCGCCGGTGAGCTGGGATACAACTTCGTGCGGAACTCGATCGCGCGCGACACGATCGGCAGTGCCGAGCACATGAAGTACGTGCCGTACCTGGTCGCGCTGTTCTTCTTCATCCTGATGAACAACGTCGCCGCGACGATCCCGTTCATTCAGTTCCCGACCTTCAGCCATGTCGGCTGGGCGTACGCCGCCGCGGCGCTGAGCTGGATCGTCTTCAACGCGGTCGGCATTCGCAAGCACGGCCTGTGGGGCTACTTCAAGCACCAGACCATGCCCGCCGGCGTGCCGGTCTGGCTGATGCCGTTGATGATCCCGATCGAGTTCATCTCGAACATCCTGGTCCGGCCGGTGTCGCTGTCGTTGCGGCTGTTCGCGAACATGTTCGCCGGCCACATCCTGCTGCTGGTGTTCGTCCTCGGCGGCGAGTACATGGTGCTGCACTCCGGCAGCATCCCGCTCGCCGGCGTCGGCATCCTGACCTGGATCATGGGCCTCGCGATCGCGGGTCTGGAACTGTTCGTCCAGGCCATCCAGGCCTACATCTTCACCGTCTTGACCGCGCAGTACATCGGCAGCGCCATCGCCGAAGAGCACTGATCCACAGTCCTGCACCACAACGGAACGTCCGTACCGAAAGGAACCAATTCCAATGACCGCTCTCGAGATCACCGGTGACATCGCCGTCCTGGGTTACGGCCTCGCCGCGATCGGCCCGGGCGTCGGCGTCGGCCTGATCTTCTCGGCCGTGATCAACGGCACCGCGCGCCAGCCTGAGGCGCAGAGCAAGCTGCAGGCCATCGCCTGGATCGGCTTCGGTGTCACCGAGGTGCTCGCGATCATCGGTATCGCGCTCGCCTTCGTGTTCCGCGGCGCCTGATCCTCTCCCACTGACAGGACGCAGACATGTTGACGACAGTGATCGGACTGGCCGAGCCGGCCGCGGAGGCGGAGGGGCCGAGCCCGCTCGCTCCGCACCTGGCCGAGATCATCTTCGCGCTCGTCTTTCTGGCCCTGCTCTGGGTCGTCTTCGACAGGGTCGTGTCGCCCAGGTTCGAGAAGGCGTACGCGGAGCGGACGAAGGCCATCGAGGGCGGCATGAACGAGGCCAAGCAGGCCCAGGCCGAGGCGAAGGCCGCGCTGGACCAGTACAACGCGCAACTCGCCGAGGCCCGGCAGGAGGCGGCACGGATCCGCGAGGAGGCCCGCGAGCAGGGTGCGGCGATCATCGCGGAGATGCGTGAGCAGGCGGTCGCCGAGTCGCAGCGCATCGTGCAGCACGCCCACACCCAGATCGAGGCCGAGCGCACCCAGGCGGTCGCCCAGCTTCGTACCGAGGTGGGCACGCTCGCGACCGGTCTGGCCGGCCGGATCGTCGGTGAGTCCCTCGAGGACGAGGCGCGCCAGCGTCGTACCGTCGAGCGCTTCCTCGCCGAGATCGAGGGCGCCCAGCCGGTCGGGACGGACAGCTGATGCGTGGGGTGTCCACCGAGTCGTTCGCCAGGGCCCGTGAGGCCCTGGCGACCACGACCGGCGACGACACGCTCGGCAGCGAGCTGTTCTCGGTCGCGCGGCTGCTCGACACGAACGGCACGCTGCGCCGCGCGCTGACCGACCCGTCCCGGCCCGGCGAGGCCAAGTCCGGGATGGTCGAGCAGCTGCTCCGCGGCAAGGTGTCCGACACGACGCTGTCCGTGGTGAGCGCCGCGGCGGCCGGTCGCTGGAGCTCGAGCCGGGACCTGCCGGACGCGCTCGACGACCTGAGCGTCGAGGCCGACGTGGCGTACGCCGACGGCCAGGGCAAGCTCGACGACGTCGAGGACGAGCTGTTCCGGCTGGAGCGGGTGATCGCCCGCGAGCACGGCCTGGCCGAGAAGCTCGGCGACCGCAACCTGCCGGTGGAGAACCGTCAGGAACTGCTCCGCGGCCTGCTCGAGGGCAAGGCCGACGGTACGACGATCCGGCTCGCCGAGCGCGCCGTCGCCGGCCGGGGACGCAGTATCAGCGGCGCCCTCACGTCGTACCAGACCGCGGCGGCGAACCGCCGGAACGCGAGCATCGCGACCGTCCGGGTCGCCAACGGCCTCAGCGAGGAAGAGCGCACCCGCCTGACCGCGGCGCTGAGCCGGCAGTACGGCCGCAACATCCAGGTCAACGTCGTGATCGACCCCGCCGTCCTGGGCGGTGTCCGGGTCGACATCGGCGACGAAGTCATCGACGGCACGATCGCCGCACACCGAAGACATGGCGGAGCTCACGATCAGGCCGGAGGAGATCCGGGAAGCCCTGGATCGCTTCGTCTCCAGCTACCAGCCGGAGACGGCGACCCGTGAAGAGGTCGGCACCGTTGTCGACGCCGGTGACGGCATCGCGCACGTCGAGGGCCTGCCCTCGGCCATGGCCAACGAGCTGCTCGAGTTCGAGGACGGCACCCGCGGGATCGCGCTGAACCTCGACGTCCGCGAGATCGGTGTCGCCGTCCTCGGTGAGTTCCGCGGTATCGAGGAAGGCCAGACGGTACGGCGTACCGGCACCGTGCTGAGCGTTCCGGTCGGCGACGGGTACCTGGGCCGTGTCGTGGACGCGATGGGCCAGCCGATCGACGGCCTCGGCGAGATCACGGACTTCGAGGGCACCCGCCCGCTCGAGCTGCAGGCCGCCGGCGTGATGGACCGCCAGGGCGTCAACGAGCCGCTGCAGACCGGTATCAAGGCCATCGACTCGATGACGCCGATCGGCCGCGGCCAGCGGCAGCTGATCATCGGCGACCGCAAGACCGGCAAGACCGCGATCGCAGTCGACACGATCATCAACCAGAAGGAGTTCTGGGACTCCGGCGACCCGAAGAAGCAGGTCCGCTGCATCTACGTCGGGATCGGCCAGAAGGGCTCCACGATCGCGTCCGTCAAGGGTGTGCTCGAGGAGGCCGGCGCGATGGAGTACACCACCATCATCGCCGCCCCGGCGTCCGACC
>WNFV01003126.1_pt1 | contig 25633 bp, 24 predicted proteins | sample 5400101 | NCBI WGS metagenome assembly WNFV01 (sample SAMN13153361, study PRJNA577476) | soil metagenome | isolation source: 115 cm soil or saprolite under grassland replicate 1 | place: USA:California | collected 2016-06-15
ATCGCGAGGCAAGCAAGGCTGCCGGCCTACGCGCGAGGATCGTCGAGCGCAGCTCCGCTCGCGGCATGAGGGAGGCAAGCGCGGCGCCAAGTCGAGACGTGACCACGACGAGCAGCATTTCGATGCAGGAGCGCGCGAAAATCGAGCCGCAGCTCACAGCCATGCCGGAGACGCGGCCGACCACCATCGAGGGCTGGACCGTTCGCGAAGTGATCGGCAATACGGTCGTGTTGCAGGGGCCGGGCGGCGTCTGGCGCGTGACGCAGGGAGATACGGTGCCGGGCGTGGGCCGGATCGATTCGATCGTGCGCTGGGGCAGCCGCTGGATCGTCGCGACGCCGCGGGGCCTCATCTCGACCCTCGACTGATTTAGATTTGCAGTCCGGTGCTATCCTCGTACGCTTGACGCCTCGCGTGCCCTTCCATTTTCGCACTGCGCCAGATGCGACCCTTGGTCTTGCTCTCACCTCTTGCGCTCGCTTTGTGCGCGTGCACCGGCCAGCTGGCCGGCGGAGGTCGTGACGACCTCGCCAATCTTCGCCCGCAAAACTATAAGTCGGACATTCTCGCCATGTTGCACGTTTATCTTCGAGATCCGACTCAGATCCGCGACGCCTCCGCGTCCGAGCCGAGGCTCCAACCGATCGGAAGGACGAATCGCTACGTCGTCTGTCTTCGCTTCAATGCCAAGAAAAGCAACGGAGAATATGCGGGTCTGAAGCAATACGCGGCGGTTTTCGTGGCCGGCAGGCTGGACCAGATGGTGGAGGCGAAGCCCGAGGAATGTGCCAAGGCGGAATACCAGCCGTTTCCGGAAGCGGAGGTGCTGACGCGATAATGCACCGGGATTTCACAGCGAGAGTCAAACCCGGTCGGCTGTTCGCCCGGAAGGCCAATTGGCAAACCCAAATTGCTGTCGTCTCACCGGCCCGCGACATGAATGGCGCGGGCGAGCGCACGGCCGACGCAGTCGTAGCCGGCCGCGGAGTTGTGCAGACCATCCCATGCGACGAGAGCGCGCGGCGACAATCCCGCGTCGATCGACTTGCGCATGAGCTCGAAACGCGGAAACAGGCCGACGCGCTCTTGCCGCGCCACGTCTGCAATAATGGTCTCCATCATGGAATGCTGCGACGACGCGAGCACGAGCGGCGCGTATTGCAGGTCCATCAGGATCACCTCGGCGCCGGACGCCTTGAGGCTGCGCACACCCGCGACCATGCGTTCCTTGGCGTCCTCGGCGCGGCCGCCCCACGCTACATCATTGGTGCCGAGTTGCCACACCACGAGGTCCGGACCATGGGCAAGGACATCGCGCTGGAAGCGGGCGATGCTGCCACCGATGGTCTCGCCGATGCGGCCGCTATTGATGACCTCTATGCGCGCGTTCGGCCGCAGCCGAGCAAGCTCACGGCGCATCACCTCGGGATAGGTCGCGGCCCGGCTCGCCATCCATAGACCGGTCGTGGACGAGGAACCAATCGCGACGATTCGCACCGCCGCTCCGGCATTGAGCCGTGCCGCGGTGCGCGGCAAAGCGCTGCCGAGCGAAAGGCTCTCATTGGCGGCGAGGCAAACCTCGACGTCCGACGGCCTCGGGGTTTGCGCAGCGGCACTGCTGGCGCACGAGGCGACGACGCCGGCCATGCATCGCGCCAGCCATGCGCGCCGCGGGCCGACCGCGAGCGTTTGCCGGCGCTGCCGCTGTGTCATCCCGCGCTACCCGTGGTTCCCGTTCTTCCCCATCCGGAACATCTGCGGCAACTCTAAGACAATACCCTCATTAAAAACTCTTCCTGCCCACTCATTGGGACACCCGAGTCGGTGCGCCCGTCCGCTTGTTTGCAAAGAATCTTCCCATTTCCGCCGCTGTTGAGCCCCGGAAGCGACGTCAGGTTTTGCTCGACTCGCGGCGCTGCTCGGGGGGTGGGGAAGCCGGGCAAACGATATCGGTCGTCACAGCCGGCGCGCCACGCCTCCCGCGCGAGTCCAGTTCGGCCGGGGGAAACGGGACATGAGCTTTAAAGTCGTGCGTCATGATCACCCCAATATCTTGGTGGTGAACAGACAAACATACGAAACCTATCGGTTTACCGTGGGTGACGTTGGCACCCTCGCGCAAGGCGGACCGCGGTCCGATTTACGCGAAGCCCATCGAACGGCGATGGCATTTCTAGCGCGGAGCGCAAAAGAGCCCGCCCGGAGCCGCTGAGCGTCGGTCAACACGGCACGCCAGCCAAGATCGATCGCGTCAGCACCATGTTCGAGCGTATCAGCCCGCAGGCTTCCTACGGCGCCGGTCCTGCTGACCAAAACCAGCAGAGCGGGCGCGATCTGAGGCTCGACTTTTTCCGCGGTCTGTCGCTCCTTTTCATTTTCATCGATCATATTCCGAATAACGTTCTGTCATACCTCACACTGCGCTCGATCGCATTCTCCGACGCCGCCGAGGTATTCGTCTTCATTTCCGGCTACGTCGCTGCGACGGTCTACGGAAAGGCTCTCCAGCGGCAAGGATGCATCGCCGCCACCAGCCGGATCTATCACCGGGTGTGGCAGCTCTATGTCGCACACATTTTGACATTCGTGGTGCTGGCGGCAGGCGTCTGTTACGCGACGCTTCGGCTGCAAAACCAAAGCTACGCCGAGGACTTCGGGATCGACAATTTCATCGACGAGCCTCAGGTCGCGATCGTCAAGCTTCTCTTGCTGCAATATCAACCCCAGTTCCTCGACATCCTACCGATCTACATGATCTTTCTGGGCGTATTTCCCTTCTTGTTGCTGCTTCTGCGACGCTGCCTGCCGCTTCCGCTCCTCCTTTCCGGGATACTTTATGTCTTGACGTTGCGCTTCGGTTGGCAGCCGCAGAGCTATCCCGACAATGAGGCCTGGTACTTCAATCCACTCGCCTGGCAATTCCTCTTCGTGATCGGCGCCACTGCCGGATACGCGTCGTATAGTCGTCAGCCGTTGCCGCTCAACCGGGCGTGGCTTCCGAAGCTTGCAATTGCCGTCGCGATTGCGGTCGCCATCATCAACGTTTCATGGATGATCCATGGCGCCTATGATGCATTTCCGGCTTTGCTGCGGCAGGAGCTCTCGCCGCTCGTCGAGGACAAAGCCAATCTGGCGCCGCTCCGCCTGATCAGTTTCTTGGCACTTGCGATCGCTACCGCGCATGCCATAGCTCGCGAGAGCCACTTCCTGCGCCGTCCTATTGCGCAATTGGTTATCCGCTGCGGCCAGCATTCGCTGCAGATATTCTGTCTCGGTATCCTTCTCTCCGTGCTGGGTCAGATCGTGCTGACCTCCATCCGCACCGACATTCCGATGCAGCTTGCGGTTGACCTCGTCGGCGTTCTGCTAATGGTGGCGATCGCCGAACTGCTCACGCGGTACAACGCGAGCGGCGGCCGGCATTCCAGCACGGCGGCGGTTACGGCAGGCATGAGCTCCGTGGCGCGCCGGAGGAATCTCGGCGCAATCAAGCGCCTGGTGACTGCCTATTCGGCTTCTTGGCGCTCCGTCTCCTGACGCTCGGAGCTCAAAACATGCCTTAAGGCATGCGTTCGCGAGCCTACTCGCAAGGATCGATCATGTTTGAGAAACCGACGGTCGCGGACTTGCGCGAGGCGGCGCACAAGCTCGGCATGAAGCCGAGCGAGGCCTATCTCGGCGCCGTCGAGGAGATCGTCACGCCGATCGCCAATGCTTATGCCGTTCTCGACGCAACGCCGGATGAATTGCCGGCGGTGAAATATCCGCGCGGCCGCTGGTATCGGCCGCCGGCGGCGGAGAATGCGCACGGCGCCTGGTACGTGAAGACGTCGATCAAGGGCAAGCCGGTCGGCAAGCTTGCCGGCCGCCGCCTCGCGCTCAAGGACAATATCTGCCTCGCCGGCGTGCCGATGATGATCGGCGCGCAGCTCTTGGACGGCTATATGCCCGACATCGACGCGACGGTGGTCGAGCGCATTCTCGATGCCGGCGGCGAAATCGCCGGCAAGGCAGTGTGCGAGTATTTCTGCGTCTCCGGCGGCAGCCACACCAGCTCGACGGGTCCGGTGCACAACCCGCGCAAGCGCGGCTATACCGCCGGCGGATCGTCTTCGGGCTGCGCGGCGCTGGTCGCCGCCGGCGAGGTGGACATGGCGATCGGTGGCGACCAGGCCGGCTCGATCCGCATCCCGGCGAGCCACTGCGGCATCGTCGGGTTGAAGCCGACCTTTGGGCTCGTTCCCTACACCGGCATCGGGCTGCTGGAGATCACCATCGATACCTGCGGACCGATGACCGCCAACGTGCGCGACAACGCGCTGCTGCTGGAGGTGATCGCCGGACCCGACGGCCTCGACACGCGCCAGCGCGGTGTTGCGCCCGGCCGCTACACCGAGGCGCTCGCGGGCGGGGTCGAGGGACTGCGCATCGCCATCATCAAGGAAGGCTTCGGCCATCCCAATTCGGAGGGCGACGTCGACGCCCATGTGCGCGAGGCCGCGCAGCGCTTCGCCAAATTCGGCGCGATCGTCGACGAGGTATCGGTGCCCACCCACGCGCTCGGCTTTCCCGTGTGGGCGGCGATCCGCGGCGATGCGGCCTGTGTCATGCTGCTGGAGATGAACGGCGCCGGCATCGGACACGAGGGCCTTTACGTCACGAGCCTCATCGAGCGCGCGATGGGCTGGCGCAATCGCGCGGATGAATTCGCCGATACGCTCAAGATCGCCGCGATTTTCAGCAGGTACACGCTCGACCGCTATGGCGGCCGCTTCTACGCCAAGGCGCAGAACCTGCGCCGGCGCGTGCGCGCGGGTTACGACGCCGTGCCGGCGACACACGACCTTCTACTGCTGCCGACGGTGCCGATGAAGGCGACGCCGATTCCCGCCAAAGATGCCACGCCGCAGGAGATCACGCGGAGAAGTTGGGAGCCGACCCGCAACACCTGTCCGTTCAACGTCACCGGACATCCGGCGATCAGCGTGCCGTGCGGGATGGAGGACGGCCGTCCCATCGGGCTCATGCTGGTCGGACGCCACTACGCCGAGGAGACGATCTACCGCGCCGCGGCGGCCTTCGAGCGCTCGGGCGACTGGACGACGTTCTGACGCGGCGAGGCACACCGCCTCGTCATTCCAGGACGGCGCGAAGCGCCGGGCCCGGAATCTATAACCACGGTTGCGGAGTATAGATTGCGGGCTCCCTCGCTGCGCTCGGGACCCGGAATGACGCCGAGGCCACGGTCTGTGGTCTTTCGCTGAAATCGGTGGTTAAATTCCGGTTGCCGGTTCTCATCGCGACGTGGTGCCTGCTATGCTCAATCGCCGCCGCACGCTACAGACTGGTTTTGCGACACTCCTCTCCGCCGCCGCTCCGCTGCCCGCCTTGGCGCAATCAAGGCCGCGCGTAAAGGTGCGCTACAACGAGGTCGTGCGCTCCATGCTCTATGCGCCGGCCTACGTGGCGATCGCCAAGGGCTACTTCGACGAATTGGGGCTCGACGTCACGCTCGCGACCGCGCAAGGCGGCGACAAGTCGGTGGCGATCATGCTGTCGAACCAGGCCGATATCGCGCTCATCGGCCCGGAATCGGCGATCTACGTGCAGAACAGCGATTCACCGGTCAAGATTCCGATCTTCTGCGGGCTCACCTCGACCGACGGCTTCATGCTGGTCGGGCGCGAGAAGGTCGACAAATTCGACTGGAAGATGCTCAAGGGCAAAGAGGTTCTGGGCTTCCGCCCAGGCAGCACGCCGCTGCTCTTTCTCGAGGCGGCGCTGCGCCGGAACGGCCTCGACCCGCAAACCGACGTCAAGCTCATGAACAATGTCGGTATCCCCGCGCGCGTGGGCTCCTGGCTGGCCGGGCAAAACCAATACGGCATCTTCATCGAGCCGGATGCCTCGCAGCTCGAGCTCGACGGCAAGGGATATTTCATGGCCTCGATCGGCGAGACCGTGGGGCTTGCCGACTACACCACGTTCATGGCGACCGACAAATACATGCGCGAGAACAAGGAGACGCTGCAGACCTGGACCAATGCCATCGCCAAGGGCATGACATGGACGGCGCAGGCGCCGATCGCCGACCTCGTGAGCGCCATCGGCCAATTCTTCCCCGGAGTGAAGCCCGACGTTCTCGCCCACGCCGCCGAACGCTACCGCCGGCTCAAGATCTGGAAGAGCTCGCCGGTGATCGAGCCGGCAGCAATGGAGAAATTCCAGGACATCCTCGTCCAAGGCCACGTGCTCGAGCCGGGCAAGCGCGTGAAGTTCGCCGACCTCGTCGTTACCGAGTTCTTCAACAAGGCGAAGTGATCCGTGGCGGCACCGGCATCTGCCGCTTCGCCCAAGGTCGAGCTGCGCAACGTCAACCTGCGTTACTTCGGTCTCGAGGGCGAGACCGAGGCGCTCAAGGGTATTTCGATCTCGATTGCGCCCGGCGAATTCGTCGCCATCATCGGCCAGAGCGGCTGCGGCAAGAGCACGCTGTTGTCGCTGATCTCCGGCATCCTCCTGCCGACCGACGGCACGGTGCTTCTTGACGGCAAGCCGGTGACCGGCCCGAGCCGCAAGGTCGGCTACATGCTGCAGCAGGACTATTTGTTCGAGTGGCGCACCATTCTCGAAAACGCGGTGCTGGGCGCCGAAATCCAGGGTGCGGACATGGGGAAGGCGCGCGAGCGCGCAACCGCGCTGCTCACCCGCTATGGGCTCGGGCAATTCCTGCATCACCTGCCGCGACAGCTCTCGGGCGGCATGCGTCAGCGCGTGGCGCTGGCGCGCACGCTGTGCACGGAACCCGATGTCGTTCTGCTCGACGAGCCCTTCGCGGCGCTCGATTCACAGACGCGGCTCGCGCTCTCCGATGAGGTGGCCGTGATCCTGCGGCGGGAGAAGAAGACGGCAATTCTCGTCACCCACGATATCGGCGAAGCGGTGAGCATGGCCGAGCGAGTGATCGTCCTCTCGCGCCGGCCCGGACGGGTGAAGTCCGACCATGCAATCCGCTTTGCGGCGATGGATGGGGGACGCCCGCCGCCTTTGGCGGCGCGCAACGCCCCCGAGTTCAACGGCTATTTCAACACGCTGTGGCAGGAGCTCGAAGTCCATGTCGAAGGCTGAAGCACTTAGGGTTGCCGCGCCGAGTCCGCAATATCTCGCCTGGCTCGCGCGCGAGCGGCGGGGCCATCTCATCGTGCGCGTCATGCAGCTTGCGGTCCTCATCGTTTTCCTGGTGCTGTGGGAGGTGCTGCCGAAGGCGCTCATCGTCAATCCGGTGCTGACCAGTTATCCCTCCGCGCTGTGGCCGACTTTCGTCGAGCTGCTCAAATCGACCCCGCAGCAGGCAAGCATCCTCACCCACACCTGGGCGACGGTGCTGGCGACCGTGCTCGGCTTCACCGGGGCGATGGCGCTCGGCACCGCGGTCGCCGCGGCGCTGTGGTGGTGGAACACACTCTATAAGGTGCTCGACCCCTATCTCGTCGTCGCCAACGCCATGCCGAAGACCGCATTCGTGCCGATCTTCTACATCTGGCTCGGCGCAACGCTGTCGATCTACGGCATGTCGCTCGCGATCTCCGTCTTCATCACCATCCTGATGATCTATTCCGGCTTTCAGGGCATCGACCCGAACAAGATCAAGCTGGCGCAGACGTTCGGCGCGACCAAGGGGCAGATTCTGCGGAAAGTGGTGCTGCCCGGCAGCGTGCCGACGCTGCTGGCCGCGCTCAAAGTGAATGCGGGGCTGTCGCTCGTGGGCGTGGTCGTGGGCGAGTTCCAGTCGGCCAATCTGGGGCTCGGCTATCTCATTCAGTACGGCGCCCAGATCTTCAAGATGAACATCGTGATGACCGGAATCACCATCCTGGCCATCGTGTCGTCCCTGATGTACCTCGCGATCTCGCGGCTGGAGACCGCCATCATGCGGCGCCGCTAGATGCGTGCACGCACGGGACATAGAGAAAAAGGCATGAAGAAACCCCACCGAACGGGGCCACCCGTCGGCGGGGTTAGTTCAATCCGCTGGCTTAGTCGCCAGCAGTCGACTGCCGAACTTGATTTATCCGACGATTTTGAAAGTAACGCGGGCACTCCATTGGTCATGTGACGCACATCACAAAAAAGCGCTTTCCCGCCGAGCGGCGTGCTAAGCTACCTGACATCGACAAGTGAGCCGCTTTCCGGCGGCGCCTTTGTGCCATTTGGTGACGACATCGGAGGTCCCAGTGCTCGGCATGCAGCGTCTCGCATTCGCCTTCGGCCTGCTCGCTGCGCTTTTCCTCGCGGCAAAGCCGTCGACCGCGCAGACATGGCCGCAACGCTCGGTCAAGTTCATCGTGACGCTCGGGCCGGGCAGCGGCGTCGATATCGGCACGCGGCTGATCGCCGACCGTTTGAGCCGGCGCTGGGGCCAGCCCGTGGTCGTCGAGAACCGCCCGGGCGGCGACGGTCTCGTGGCCATCGGCACGTTCGTCGCCGCCAACGACGATCACGTGCTGCTCGCCACGCCGAGCGGCTCGTTCAATGCCCATCCGTTCATCTACAAGCAGCTGCCCTACAAGCCCGAGGATCTCGTGCCGATCGCCCGCGTCTCGAATACGATTGTCGTGATCGCCGTGCCGGCGGCGCTCGAGGTCAAATCGCTCGCGGACTTGGTGGCAATGGCGCGCGCGCAGCCGGGCAAGCTCAACTGGGCGGGCACCACCGGCAGCAACGAATTTCTGTTCGCCGCATTCCTCAAGAATGCAGGGCTTTCCATGTCGAAAGTACCGTATCGCAATCTGGTCGAAGCGGCCAACGATCTCGCGACCGGACGCATCGACGTCAACGTGACGGCGTTCGCGATCGTGCGGCCGCAGATCGAGGCCGGCAAGGTTAAGCTCTTGGCGGTGACCAATACCACGCGCTCTACGGTGCTGCCCGACGTGCCCACCACGACCGAGGCCGGCTATCCCGACCTTGCGCTGGACGGCCTGGTCGGCTTTTTCGGTCCGCCCACCATGCCGGAGCGAATCCGCGACGGCATCGCCGCGGATGTGCGCGAGGCCATGGATCGGGAGGTCGAGGAGCGCTTGGACCTTACCGGGCAGATCCCCAATTTCGGGGGGCCCGCCCAGTTCGCCGCCGCGATTGAAGCGCAGCGTGCGGGGCTTGCCCGCGCCGCCAAGGACCTCGGCATCGTGCCGACGCAGTAGGCCTCACTCGTCGAATACGGCCACCGCGCGGATCGGCGAGCCGGTGCCGCCGCGCCATTTGAGCGGCAGGCCGATGAAGCGGAATTCGCCTTGGCCGATCAGCGCCTCGAGATTGCACAGGCTTTCCATATGCGTAATGTCGAGCTCGAGGCACGCCTTGTGCACGAGCGAGTTCACCGCACCCATCGGGCCCGGCCGCATGGAGTCAATGCCGAAATGGACGATGCCTTGGCGCGCCAGCCATTCGGTCGCCGCGACGTTGACGCCGGGATTGTCCGTCGAATAGGCCGCGGTGGGGAAGGTGCGCGCATGATGCCCGGTGCACAGCAGCACCGTGCCGCGCTTGGGGATGGCGGCGCCTGATTTCTTCACCGCCTGCTCGAGATCCGACGGCGTGATCTCGGCCTTGGCCGGGATGTGGCGCAGATCGAGGCAAATTCCCTTCACGTAGCAGTACTCAAGCGGATATTCGTCGATCGGAATGCCGCTCATGCCGAAGTGACGCGGCGCATCGATGTGGGTGCCGCCGTGGTCCGGCATGGAGAAGAACATCACGCAATTGCCGTGCACGTTTCCGGATTCGACGAAGGACTCTTCGTGGGTCTTCCAGATGCCGTGGATGATCGGCGGCTGTCCCGGATAGGTCGGGGTGCGGTGATAGAGCTCCCGGCTCAAGTCGATCATTCGCATGGCTCATTACCTCCGGCTGATTTGCACGATGAACAAGGTGCCCTCCCTCGCTCGGCCGCGTCGATCCTAAGCGATTTTCCCGCAGTGTGGCATTCCGATTACAGCCAGCGCCGCGGTTTCGCGGTTTACTGCGGTTCGCACGATTCGCGATTCGGATCACGGGGGCTGCAAATGGGGGCTCGGATCTCGCGCTCGCGTTGGCTCGCGCTTGCCGGTGTCGTGGCAGCGCTGACCATTACCATTGCCGGCGCCGATCAGGCGCAAGCCCGTGCCAAGTCCAAGCGCGATCATGCCCGTCCGCGCGCGATCCACGGTCCCAATTACCATCCGCCCTATGCCGCGATCGTGGTCGACGACAAATCCGGCCTCGTACTGCACGAGGCCAGCGCGGATGAGCCGCGCCATCCGGCGTCGCTGACCAAGATCATGACGCTCTACCTTCTTTTCGAGCAGCTTGAAGCCGGCAAGCTCAAGCTCGATACGCCGCTGCCGGTCACGCGGCGGGCGTCGCTGCAGAACCCGACCAAGCTCGGGCTCAAGGCCGACCAGACCATCAAGGTCGAGGACGCGATCCTGGGCCTCGTCACCAAGTCGGCGAACGACGCTGCGGTCGTCGTCGCCGAATCGATCGCCGGCAGTGAAGAGGAATTCGCCGCGCTCATGACGCTCAAGGCACGAGCGCTTGGCATGAGCGGCACCACCTATGTCAATGCCTCGGGGCTGCCGGCCGAGGCGCAGATCACGACCGCGCGCGACCAAGCGGTGCTGGGCCGCGCCATCCAACATCGCTTTCCGGTCTACTACCAATACTTCGCGACGGCGAGCTTCCGCTACAAGGGCGCCGAGATGCGCAACCACAACAACCTGCTCGGCAACGTGAAAGGCGTGGACGGCATCAAGACCGGCTACACTGAGGCCTCCGGATACAACCTCACGTCGTCGGTGCGCCGCAGCGAGAAGCACATCGTCGCGGTCGTCCTGGGCGGCACCTCGAACGGCGCGCGCGACGCCCGCATGCGGCAGTTGATCGAAGAGCACATCGCTCGCGCCGCGGCGGTGCGCACCGCGCCGATCGTCGCGGAAGTCGATGATCCTGCGCAGCAGGAGAGGCCGCGTGTCCTCGCCGTCGCTCCGGCAGCTCCGAAGGCGGCGGCAACACCGATGGGCGACAGTGACGCGGCCGCGGCGGAGGCAAAGGTCGATGCGGTGCCCATTCCACGGCCGCGGCTGTTAGCGGCAAAACCTGCAGCCAATCCGCCAACGCTGGCCGCGAGCACCAAAGCGGCACCGGCCCGCACGCCGCGCGTGGCCGCCAAGGCGTCGAGCCCGCTTCCGAGCGCCTATACATTAAGTTCGACGCCTGTCGAACGCAGGGCCGGTCCGTCCTCTTACTGAGCAGTTTCGCAGACCGGATTTCGCTTCGCTCAATCCGGGCTGCGGGATCGCCCGCGCTCAGTTGATGAACTCCACCTTGGTCCCCTTGTGGACCATCTTGCCGAGCGTATGCGCGTCCCAATTGGTGAGGCGCACGCAGCCGTGCGATTCGCTCTTGCTGATGCGCTGCGGCTCCGGCGTGCCGTGGATGCCGTAGCCGTCGCCGAGATCGATCCAGGTGCTGCCGACCGGATTGTTGGGCCCGGGCGGGATCGTGAAGGGCTTTTGTGTCTTCACGCCCTTGAAGTTGAGCTTCGGGCTGTAGTGGTACGTGGGATTGTCCGCGATCGAACGAATTTGCCGCGTGCCACTGGGAGCCGGCCGCTCCTCGCTGCCGACCGACGCGGGGTAAAAGCTGATCAGCTTTCCGCCTCCGTCAAAAGCGCGCACGGTGCGTGCGGACTTGTCCACCACGACTTTTTCGACCTTGGCTTCTGGCTTCTTCGTCACGTTCGGCACCATGATTTTGGTGCCGGCCGTGTCGAACGACGCCTGGGGATTGAGCCGCGTCAAGAGACCAGGGTCGATGTGGAATTTTTCCGCAAGCAGCTCACGCGCCCCGGTAAAGTTGAGATTTTTCAGCTCGGCCTTCTTCTCCAACGACGGCGGAATCGTCTTGTTGAAAGGACCTTTCACGTCCGACGGTTGAATTTCATACTCGACCAGCGCCGGCTCGGGAGATGCCGCGGTCAAGCGAGCCCAGGTTTCCGCGTCGAGACTGCCACTCGGCTTGATCCCGTTTGCGTCCTGAAACGCGGCGAGCGCCTTCTGCTCGTTGCTGCCGCTCTTGCCGTCGATCTGGCCGGGCGAGAAGTCCGCCCGATCGAGCAGCACTTCCGCCTTTATCAGCGCCGCCGCGCTGGGAGCGGAAGCGCGTCCTTTCCCGGACGGCGCCGCCAGCTGGGCATCATTGACGGCCTGTGCGTCGAGGGTCGGTGGTGGCGCAGCAGCGCGCGACTTTGAGCGCTTCGCAGCGAGCGCCGCATCCGAAAGCATCAGTGTCGCGGCCGCACAGAGGAGCGCCGTGGCGCAGATCCTGCCGAGGGGCCGGCCTATCAAGGATGCACCACCCGGATTGCCGCGCTGCCCCGTCCAGAAAATCGACGCTCTAGCGCCAAGCATGACGTATCCGGGAACGTAATCAAGCATTCCCATTGTCAGCTCCTGTCGTGACAAGAGGTTCAGTCGCTGTGCTGCGACGGCATGCGGCGCCCCTAAATATGGCCCAACAGCACGAGGATGAGGATAATGACCAAAATGACGCCGACCGCGCCGGACGGACCGTAGCCCCAGCTGGCGCTGTGCGGCCAGCGCGGAAGGGCGCCGAGCAGGATCAGGATGAGGATGATGAGAAGAATGGTACCCAGCATTTGAGCAACTCCCGACGACTAGCCCTCCGACTGCCCGAATTCGACAATGCCTACTTTCCTCGCTGCCGACAAGGCGAGCGAATAGGCGGCGCCGAGGCTCAACCTCGGAGACAGCGCGCTCTGCCGGCTCAGCGCTCGCGGAAGGCACGCATGATCTGGTCGTGCTTCGTCTGCCGTGCGGCTGGCTCGAGTCGCGACGGCACCGGGCGCACAACGCCCGAGCAAGCCGCACTCGCCATGCGCTCCGCGAGTCGCGCGCACAGCGCTGCAAGCCCCGCTGAGGAGCAGATCGCTGCAGCTTACTGCCCGGCGCGTGCGTCAATCAGCTGACCGCGTACCGGGGGAGGACTGTTGACCGCATTTGCCGGAACACCTCCGGAGAGGACCGCGGCGATCGCATCTGCCGCTGCTTGGCTCGAAGCGCGAAAACGACATCCGCTCCCCGCAAAATCAAAATCGGCCACGGGGCGGCTGCGCGCGGCTTACCGAGAGTGCGGCCGGAGCACCGGTTTGAATGAGTTACTCGGACAATGTGTTGGTCTGCACCGCCTCCATGCCGCAGGCCGCGCAGGTAAGCTTGATCTGTTCTTCGCCATTTGCGACTTCAATTTCGCGCAGGCGCATGAGCTTCTGGCAGGACGGACAGATCCAAATAGGCGGGGGAGACGATGGATCGGGCTGGCGAGGACGGGGCATGACCGCTGCTGTGTCGGCTGACGGTGACTGGGTAAGGGTGTGCTGAGCGCGCGGGCGAGGCGAGTCATTTATTTCTGCCCGCGCGCGGAACTTTGCCCGGCCGAGGGGATTATGTTCTTTCGCCTCAAATTTAAGAGAACGCGGAATTAGCCGTCACTCAGGGCGACGGGGACATTGGTGATGCGCCGGTGATGCGCCGCAATTGTTTCCGTTATGTTCCCAAAGGGCGGTCCGCCCTCAGTTCGAGCCGCTACCCTATGGTCCATCCGGATCGAACTGATGCCGGTCAACCGTCGAACGCTATCGACTGTGCGAACATCATGATTCGCCCGGGTCGTCGATCACGCTGACGTGGCCTACAACCACGCGCCAAGCCAATGGGAGAACGCGCCGCGCGAAACGCCTTGATCTCGTCAAGCCGTACAAGTTTTCCGTGGCACCATAGCGGACCGTGCGCGGATCATCGTGGAACAACGCATCGAGGGTGCCGACGTCGTTCGAAACGAGCGCCCGCTCGTAACGTTCGAAGGCTGCCGTCACTTCGGCCACGATCTCCGGCAAGTCGATATCCATCATCCTCCTCCTTTGAGCGACGGTCTGCTCGCCCCGACGACTCCCGCCTGTTCGAGCGCATAGGCGATGCGCAGCGCGACGTCCTCGCGCCAGGGCGCCGCGATGATTTGGACGCCGATCGGCAGCGGTTTTGCGGGCACCGGCACCGTCACCACCGGTAGGCCGACGAACGAGATCGGCTGGGTGTAGATGCCGAGATTGGCGCGCACGGGAAGCTCGACCCCGTCGAGCACGAAGGTCTGCTGGCCGATCAGCGGGGCAGTGCACGGGGTTGCCGGCGCGAGCAGCGCATCCACTTTGCCGAAGAGCGCAAGCACCTGCTCGCGATACCAGCGACGGAATTTCTGCGCCTTGGCAACGTGCGCGGCGGGGATCATCGCGCCGGCGATCAGGCGGTCGCGCACGGCGGGATCGAAATCGCGCGCGCGCGTGCGCAGGCGTGCGAGGTGAAGCGCGCCGCCCTCCGCCGCCGTGATGACATAGGCGGCGGCGCGGGCGCGCTTGGCTTCCGGAATTTCGATTTCGTCCGCAACTCCGAGCGCCGCGGCAACGCGATCAAGCGCAGTTCGCGCCTCGGGGAAGGCGCCGGCGCGGAAGTAACCGCCGGCGATCGCGATGCGCAGGCCCTCGCTGCCGCGCGCGATGAGCGGCGCCACCGGTTCGACGGGACGGTCCACGCAGACCGGATCGTCGGGATCGTGGCCCTGCATGGCGTCGTAGGCCAGCGCGAGATCGCGCGTGCTTCGCGCCAGCGGGCCGACGTGATCGAGGCTCGCGACGAACGGAAAGGTGTGCGCGCGTGAGAGCCGCCCGTAGGTGGGCTTGAGACCGAAAATGCCGCACAGCGAGGCCGGCACCCGGATCGAGCCGTTGGTGTCGGAGCCGAGCGCGATCGGCACGAGGCCGCCCGCGACCGCGCCGCCCGAACCGCCGGAGGAGCCGCCGGTCATGCGCGCCACGTCGTGCGGATTGCGCGAGGGTCCATAGTGCACGTTCTCGCCCGTGAAGTCGTAGGCGTATTCGCCCATGTTGAGCGCGCCCACGAGCACGGCGCCGCTTGCTTCGAGCCGCGCGATGAGGGTGGCGTCGCGCTCAGCCGGCGCCCGGTCGCGATTGATCTTGGAGCCGGCGAGCGTCGGCAGGCCCACGATGTCGAACAGGTTCTTGACCGCGAACGGCACGCCGGCGAGCGGGCCGGGCGGACGCCCCTCGAGCCGTGCGGCATCGATCGCGCGCGCCTTGGCGAGCGCGCGGTCCTCGAGCACGGCGGTGAACGCGTTGAGCACGATATCGTCAACGGCGATGCGCGCGAGCGCCGCACGCACCACCGCGCTCGCGCCGGTGCGCCCGTCGGAGACGGCCGCGGCAATCTCGCTCGCATGCGCCCAGGCGGTGTCCATCAGGTAATCTAGAGCGGGCTTCGATCGATTGAAATCACGAGTAGGGTGGGCAAAGGCGCTGGCCGCAATGCCAACCGCAACGAACGCTCGTGCGTAGCGCCATGCCCACGCGTCCGCCGATAACAGGAGGTGGACCCGAAACGCGTGGGCACGGCGCGCATGCAAACAACCGAGATCGAGGCACGGCCATGGGATTGCGCGCCTTTGCCCACCCTACGCGGCTAAGCCATGAACGCAGACGCCGGCTCGGCGTCGTCCGGCAGCGGGAAATCCGTGAACAGCGCCGCGAGGGCGAAGGTCGTGGCAAGATTGGCCTTGACCGCGCCCCTCCAGGCCGGCTCGATTTTGAGATCGAGAGCGCGCGCAGCGGCGTCGATCAGATCGTCGAGCGGATCGTAGCTTGCAGTTTTGCGGGTGCTCTTGGCGCGCATCGACTCGGCACGCGTTCTCGCTCGCGCGCGCGACGGCTTGGCTTTGCCTTTGAGCCGGCGTTTGGCTTGCTTCGTCATTGGGGTCTGATCCGAAATCTCTCCAGCGCTCATCCCCGCCCCCTTTTTCGTGGAGGGTAAACTCCAGCGGGAATCCGGAGGCCGCAGTCCGTGGCCCTGGGTCCCCACTTGCGCGGGGACGAATGGAGTTATTCTACATCGGCTACGCGAACGGCGCGGGCGCGATGCCGAGGCACGCCGAATTCGCGCCGCGCTGCTCGAAACTTCAGCGATTGCCTAACAAACAGGCGTTCGAGCGGGATTTGCGGCTGCAAGGCTCCAGCCGAAACGGGAAATCGCCGCCCATCCCCACCGGTGGATTGGCACGGCCATTGCTAATTCGCCGATGAGATGCCGGTGCGCAGCGCCGGCGCAAGGATGGAGCGCGCCGCCATGTCGACCTTCGACAACCCCTTCGATGCCGGGCGCCGGCTCAATCGGGCGGGGTGCAGCTGCGGGCGCCACCGCAGCCAGGCCGAGCACGAGTCCGAGGCGCAGCGCCAACTCTCCTGCGCGCCCGTCCAGAGGATGGACAGCGAAGAGAGGCGCTACGAAGGCGTCGTCGCCTCCGCCGTGATGCGCGCGGTATTTCCGAAGGATCGCGCCCGCCGAGCCTTCCTCAAATCAGTCGGCGCCTCGACCGCGCTTGCCGCGCTCTCGCAGCTCTTTCCACTCAAGACCGCGAGCGAAGTGTTCGCGCAAGCCGGCGCGCCAGAGAAGAAGGATCTCAAGGTCGGCTTCATCCCGATCACCTGCGCCACGCCGATCATCATGGCGCATCCCATGGGCTTCTACAGCAAGCACGGATTGAACGTGGAGGTGATCAAGACCGCCGGCTGGGCGGTCATCCGCGACAAGACCCTCAACAAGGAATACGACGCCGCCCACATGCTCTCGCCGATGCCGCTCGCGATCACGCTCGGCGCGGGCTCGAATCCGATCCCCTACACCATGCCGGCGGTCGAGAACATCAACGGCCAAGCGATCACGCTCGCCATCAAGCATAAGGACAAGCGCGATCCGAAGTCATGGAAGGGCTTCAAGTTCGCGGTGCCGTTCGACTACTCCATGCACAATTATCTCCTGCGCTACTACGTCGCCGAGCACGGCCTCGACCCCGATACCGACATCCAGATCCGCGCGGTGCCCCCGCCGGAGATGGTGGCCAACCTGCGCGCCGACAACATCGACGGCTATCTCGGACCCGACCCGTTCAACCAGCGAGCGGTCTATGACGGCGTCGGCTTCATCCACATCCTGTCGAAGGAATTGTGGGAGGGTCATCCGTGCTGCGCGTTCGCCGCCTCCAAGGAGTTCGTCACGACCATGCCGAACGCCTACGCGGCGCTGCTCAAATCGATCATCGACGCGACGGCCTTCGCGCACAAGGCGGAGAACCGCAAACAGATCGCCACGGCCATTGCGCCAGCGAACTACCTCAATCAGCCCGAGACCGTGCTCGAGCAGATCCTCACCGGCACCTACGCCGACGGACTCGGTAACGTGAAACGCGACCCCAATCGCATCGATTTCGATCCATTCCCGTGGCAATCATTCGCGATCTGGATCCTCACCCAGATGAAGCGCTGGGGGCAGATCAAGGGCGACGTGGACTACAAGGCGGTGGCCGAGCAGGTCTATCTCGCCACCGACACCGCCAAGCTCATGAAGGAGGCCGGGCTCGCCCCGCCGACGAGCAGTTCGAAGAGCTTCAAGGTCATGGGCAAGGAGTTCGACCCGGCCAAGCCCGACGATTACCTCAGGAGCTTCGCCATCAAACGAGTTTGATACCACGACCGTCATGCGCGGGCCTGATCCGAGCATGACGGAGCAGAAACCGTTCCGCCGGGAGACGGATAATGGCAATGACGTGGCGCGCAGCGCTGGTTTCGCTGTTGCTGTTCGGCTTGTTCGTAGGCGTGTGGCACCTCGCCACCATGGGTAGCGGCCCCGCCGCCACCATGGACCCGGAATACGCCAAGCTCGTCGGCGCGACCGCGAGCCAAGGCAAGTCGGCGATGCCCGGTCCGGCCGATGTCGGGCTGAAAATCTGGCAGCACCTCAAAGACCCGTTCTACGACCGCGGCTCGAACGACAAGGGCCTCGGCATTCAGCTCGCCTATTCGATCGCGCGAGTGATGATCGGCTATCTCATCGCCGTGGCAGTGGCGATCCCAATCGGCTTCCTCATCGGCATGTCGCCGCTGATGAGCCGCGCGCTCGACCCGTTCATCCAGGTGCTCAAGCCGATCTCGCCGCTCGCCTGGATGCCGCTCGCGCTCTACACCATCAAAGATTCGAGCCTGTCCTCGATCTTCGTGATCTTCATCTGCTCGCTGTGGCCGATGCTGATCAACACGGCGTTTGGCGTCGCCGCGGTGCGCAAGGAATGGCTCAACGTCGCACGCACGCTCGAGGTCGGCACCTTCCGCCGCGCCTTCACCATCATCCTGCCGGCGGCGGCGCCCACGATTCTCACCGGGATGCGAATTTCCATCGGCATCGCGTGGCTGGTCATCGTCGCGGCCGAGATGCTCGTCGGCGGCACCGGCATCGGTTACTTCGTCTGGAACGAATGGAACAACCTCTCCATCACCAACGTGATCACCGCGATCCTGGTGATCGGCGTCGTCGGCATGGTGCTCGACCTGATGCTCGCGCGCGCGACGCGGCTGGTGACGTTTCCGGAATGAGCAAGGCGATGCCGGACCAAGATATCGTGTCCCAGGCGCAGCGCAGCACGCAACGAAGTGTAGTGATGCGCTGCAGACCCGGGATCGTTCCAGTCCGTGGCGGTCCCGGATCAGCGGTGCACCGCTCCACTACGCTTCGCGTTGCACCGCGTCCGGGACACGAGAGATCGCATCGCGCATGACTGATAAATTCATCTCCATCGAGGGCGTCGGCAAATGCTTTCCGGCGCCGGGCGGCGCCAGCACCACCGTGTTCGAGGACCTGTGGCTGTCGATGGCGCGCGGCGAATTCGTCTGCATCATCGGCCATTCCGGCTGCGGCAAGACCACGGTGCTCAATATCCTGGCCGGCCTGGAGGTGCCATCGGACGGCACGGTCATCGTCGACAATCAAGCGATCGAGGGCCCGAGCCTCGACCGCGCGGTGATTTTCCAGAGCCACGCGCTGCTGCCTTGGCTCACGGTCATGGGCAACGTCGCCTATGCCGTGGCATCGAAATGGCGGTTCATGAACCGAGACGATCGCCACCGCCAGGCGCAGAAATTCATCGACCTGGTCGGGCTGACCGGCGCCGAGCACAAGCGGCCGGCCGAGCTCTCCGGCGGCATGAAGCAGCGCGTCGGCATCGCGCGCGCACTCTCGATCGAGCCGAAGATCATGCTCATGGACGAGCCGTTCTCCGCGCTCGACGCGCTCACGCGCGGCACGCTGCAGGACGAGGTGCGGCGCATCTGCCTGGAGACCGGGCAGACCGCGTTCATGATCACCCACGACGTCGACGAGGCGATCTATCTGGCCGACCGCGTGGTGCTGATGACCAATGGCCCGAACGCCGTGCTCGCCGAGATCGTCGAGAATCCACTGCCCAAGGAGCGCAAGCGCAGCGACGTGCATCGCCATCCGCTCTATTACGGCGTGCGCAACCACATCATCGATTTTCTCGTCAGCCGCAGCAAAAATTTCGCCGATGAAATGACGGGCACAAAACACGACCGCCGGCAGGTGCCGGTGGTGCGGCCGGGTGCGCCAGCGAGCGCCGCAAGCTCGGTGAGCTCCCTGTCCCCATTTGCGGAGAGGGGGCTACAAACCCATCGAGAGACCATAACCCCTCACCCCGCCCCTGTCCCGATCGGAGAGGGAGCAGACCGAGTCCGCCGCCGAGCCGAGTGTTAAGTCGCGCCTACTCTGACGCGCCGACAATCAAGCGGCCAAATGCCAGGGAGACATCCATGACACGTGCCGATCTCACCGAGAAGATTCTCGACATCAAGCGCGAGAAGGAATGGAGCTGGAAATATATCCACGAAAAGATCGGCGGCACGTCGCCGGTACTGCTGGTGGGGGCGCTGCTGGGCCATATGAAGCTGACCAAGCCGCAAGCCGCGAATGCCGCGGAGCTGTTCGGCTTGTCGAAGGCGGAAGCGGCGTTGCTCAACGAGGTGCCGATGCGCGGCGCCGGCGTGCCGATGCCGCCGACCGACCCGCTGATCTACCGCTTCTACGAACTGGTGATGGTCAACGGACCGGCCTGGAAGGCGCTGATCGAGGAGGAATTCGGCGACGGCATCATGTCGGCCATCGATTTCGATATGCAGATCGAACGGCTGCCGAATCCGAAAGGCGACCGGGTCAAGATCACCATGTCGGGCAAATTCCTACCGTACAAGTACTACGGCAATTCCGGCAACGTGCCGGAGTACGGCTACAAGGAGGCGTGAGCAGGGTCGGCCTGAACCACGAGCGGCGACGCAAGCAACAAGTCCGCAAGCAGGAGACCGGAGGGCTGTCAACGTTGGAACATGCAAACTAATTCACTGCGGTCTCCGTAGATACTGACCCCGCGCCGCCCCGGTAATGCTTCCGGCGTTAAAAATCGGAATACCGCGCAAGAATGTTGTCTTGACCCGACCCGTGAGCTCCAGTCCTTCGAAGGGCGTGTAGCCCTGTTTGGATTCAGACTCGGCGGCCTGAACCCGGAAGCTTTCATTCGGGTCGACGAGAGCGATATCGGCATCATAACCCGGAGCGATGTCGCCCTTGCCGAGCAAACCAAAGCGCTGTGCCGGCTTCCAGCTGAGAAGCTCGGCCATATGGTTGTAGGACATGCCGCGCTTGCTCCCTTCGCTCAGCACCCCCGAGAGCAGGTACTCGGTGCCGCCAAATCCGGCCTTGGCGAGCCAGATATCCGTCGGGTCGTCCTTCGACCATTTCTGTTCCGCCGAACAGCAGGCATGATCGCTGACGATCCAGTCGACCTTACGGTCAAGTACGGCCTGCCATAAGGCTTCAACGTCTTCCCGAGGGCGGATCGGCGGATTGACTTTCGCTTGAACGGCACATTCGCAATCGGTATCGAGCAGAAGGTGGCCTACCGTCACTTCCCGGCGGAACGCAATATGCGGAAAGAGCTGTTGCATGATCCATGCCGCATCGATCGCCTTGCGCGAGCTCAGGTGCAGGAGATTGATGTTCAGGCAGTTGGTTTCGTTGGCCAGATAGGAGGCGATCCAGATGGCAAGCCCTTCAGAGTGCGCAGGGTGGGCGGCGCTATAGGCGTGCAGGCCGGTCAACTTGCCCTCGCGCTCGACGATTTTCGTGTAGGCATTGAGGATTTCAGCAAGTTCGCAATGAAGACTGACGCTGATGTAGCTGGCAAGTTTCGGATATTTCGTCATCAAACGCTGTGCGGAGCGCATGATGAATTCAAAATGGGCGATGTCATAGCGATCTTCGGGGCCGATCATCAGAAATTCATTCTGATTGGCCGATCGGCCGTGCAGGCCATATCCTCCGTAAAACATGAATATCTTGAATGAGGGGATGCCGTAGTCGAGGGCGAGATGTTCCATTTCGGCCTCAATCGGCGCAATGTGGTAGCCGTAATCGACCCAGAATCGCCCCTCGGATTGCTTGAGGACTTCGGGCATGAAGTCACGGTACGGACCGCCCCGGTTCAGATAATAATGCCCTGTCCGTACGTAGTTCAGGCTTGAAGTTACGCCGCCCATCGCAGCCGCTTTGCTTTCTGAAACCGCGTCGTGGGCGAGGGGCGCATAGATGCCGATATGCATGTGAGCATCGACGCAGCCTGGGAACGCTAGAAAATTCTTGGCGTCGAACACCTGCTTCGCTTGCTCTCCCTGGATATCGGGCGCAAGTCGCGCGATCTTTCCATCCATGACCGCAATATCGAGACAATCCACGGACGCCTTGTTGGGGCGCACCACTCGGGCGTTCTTGATCACAAGATCGTACAATTTTTCCATGCGCGGTTTTCCAGCGTTTCCTAATTTGGCGTCGCCCCTGACCATTTGACGATGGGCGCCCAACGCTTGATATCTTCACGCACGAACCCGGCAAACTCGGCGGACGTGCTGCCAACCGGCGAGGCTCCTTCATTTTGCAGGCGATCGCGCAGCTTCGAATCCTTGAGCGCTGCCACGATCACCGCATTCAATTTGTCGGTGATCGCGGCAGGAAGGTTGGCCGGTGCGAAAACGCCAAACCAGGCGTTGGATTCGAATCCGGGTACGGTTTCTCCGATCGTCGGTAGATCAGGAAATGAGGACTGCCTTTGAGCAGTGGTAGCGCCGTAAGCGCGCAGTGTTCCAGCACGAACGTGTTCAGTGCCCGTCACCAAGCTGATGAACATCAGATCGACCTGTCCGCCCAGCAAATCCGTTAACGCCGGGGACGTCCCCTTGTAAGGAACGTTGAGCAGGCGAATACCGGTCATCATCTTGAATTGCTCACCTGCGAGATGCAGTGAGGATCCGATCCCTCCAATTGCAATCGTCAGCGTATCAGGCCGACTCTTGGCAAAGGAGATGAGCTCTCCAAGGTCTCTCGCAGGCAATTTGGGATTGCCCACCAACAGGCTTGGAACCGTCGCAACCATGGTGATCGGCGTGAAATCGGCCACTGGATCGAATGGCAGCTTGGGATAAAGCGTCGCATTGATGGTATGGCTGGTGAAGCTCACAAGTAGCGTATGGCCGTCCGGCGTGGATTTTGCGACCGCATCGGCCGCCAGATTGCCGCCGGCACCTCCTCGATTGTCGACAATGACGGGCTGTCCCAGGGCATTCGCCATCGGCTCTGCAATCGCGCGTGCAACCGTATCGGTAGTGCCACCCGGTGGGGCGCCTACCAACAGCTTAATTGGTCGCGACGGATAGCCTTCAGCCTTGACGCGTTCCGGATTTTCAGACTCCTGCCGGCCGCCAATTTAGCGGCAAAGAGAGAGTGCAGCTTCATCGACGCGTGCCCCGCTTGCTGCCCGAGGGCCGTGCCGAAGATTCGTACCGTTTGCCGAGCGCGAGCATTTCCGGCGTTCCGATTAATTCATTGAGGCTCGTGAAGTCGAGCATGCGGGAACGGAACGGCTCGGAGGTTCCACGCGCGGCAAGCGCGGCGTAATATTCGCTCGCTGTGCGCGCCAGTGCGCGCACGATGCCCCCGGGAAAGATCACCAGCGCGAAACCCATCGCCTCGAGTTCGGCAGCCGACAGCGGCGGAGTCTTGCCGCCCTCCACCATGTTTGCCATGAGCGGCACACGGGCAAACGTCGGCGGGATTCGCTTGAGCTCCGCGCGCGTCTGGGGCGCCTCGACAAAAAGGACGTCGGCGCCGGCGTCGCGGTAGAGCTCAGCGCGCTCGATGGCGCGTTCAAACCCTTCGACCGCGACCGCGTCGGTGCGCGCGATCACCAGCGTTTCGCGCGAACGGCGAGCATCGACGGCGGCCTTGATCTTGCCAGCCATCTCGGCCGCCGGGATGAGAAGCTTGCCATCGAGGTGGCCGCAGCGCTTCGGAAAATCCTGGTCTTCGAGTTGGATCGCGCCCGCGCCCGCGCGTTCAAACAGGCGCACGGTACGGCCGACGTTGAGTGCGTTACCGTAGCCGGTGTCGGCGTCGACGATCAGATCCGCAGCAACGCGATCGCGGATCATGCCGATCGTCTCGACGACCTCGCTCATGCTCACGAGCCCAATGTCCGGCCGGCCGAGCCGCGTATACGCGATCGCTGCACCGGAGACGTAAAGCGTCCTGAAGCCGCTCTGTTCGGCGACCAGTGCGGTGAATGCGTCGTAGACACCAGGAGCGACTATGATCGGCTTGCGCATGAGGCGCGTGCGCAGGTTCTTCGCCATACCAGCCATCGTCATAGTCCGAGAAAGGCGCGCTTGAGGTTCGGGTCGTCGCGGATATCGGCCGAATTTCCATGTAGCACGAACATGCCGTCTTCAAGGATATAAGCGCGGCGCGCCACTTCAAGGCACTGCACTACGTTCTGTTCCACGACAAGGAGCGTGACGCCTTCGCTATTGATGCGCCGGATCAGCGCAAACAGCTCCTCGACGAGCAGCGGGGAGAGGCCGAGCGATGGCTCGTCGAGAATGAGCAATTCAGGCTCGGCCATCAATCCGCGGCCGATCGCCAGCATCTGCTGCTCGCCGCCCGAGAGCGTGCCGGCACGCTGTGACTGTCGCTCGGCGAGGCGCGGAAAAATCGCAAATACCCGCTCGCGATTCTTCTTCCGCCGCGTGCCCCCCCGCCGGTAACTGCCAAGATCGAGATTTTCGTTGACCGTCAGGTTGGGAAAGACGCATCGCCCCTCTGGGACCTGGATGAGCCCGCGCGCGACGATCGTCGCCGGCTTCTCGCTCTCGATCGTGCCGCCTGCGAAGCGAATCGAGCCGCGCGTTGCGCGCAGCACGCCGGAGATCGTGCGGTTGAGCGTCGACTTCCCCGCTCCGTTCGGGCCGAGCACCGCGACGATCTCGCCCGCGGCAACCTCAAGCTCGATCCCGTGCAGCACTTCGATCGTGCCGTAGCCGGCGGCAAGCCCGCTGACCGAAAGCAGCACGTCAGACATGCGCAGCTCCTGCAGCCGAGAGGCGCGCTGCTGCACCGTGGCCGAGATAAGCTTCGACCACGCGCGGATTGCCAACCACGGCCCGCGGCGCGCCTTCGGCGATGATGCGGCCCTCCGCCAGCACGAAAACGTGCTCGGCGAGACTCATCACCGCCTGCATCACATGCTCGGTCATTAGTGTCGTGACGCCGCGGTCGGCCAGGCCGCGGATGATCGGCACCATGGCGGCGACCTCCCCGGGGTTGAGGCCGGCTAGCACCTCGTCGAGCAGAAGCAGTCCGGGATTGGTCGCGAGCGCCCGTGCGAGTTCCAGCCGCTTGCGGCCCGCGACGGTGAGGCTCGCCGCCGGACGGTCGAGGAGATCGCCGAGGCCAACTGTGCTTGCAACTTCTGCGGCAACGTCAAGCGCGTCAGCACGCGAGCGCCGCGACAGATGCGCGCCGATGGCGATGTTCTCGTGCACGGTAAGGCCGGCGAACGGCTGCACGATCTGGAAGGTGCGCGCGATGCCTCGCCGCGCCAAAAGATGCGGTGGCATGCCCGTAATATCCGTGCCGCGGTGAAAGATGCGGCCGGCGCTCGAGGCGAGAAAGCCGCTAATGATGGAGAACAGCGTGGTCTTGCCGGCGCCGTTTGGCCCGATGAGTGCGGTAATCCGGTCGGGTTCGACAACAAGCGAAACGTTGTCAACAGCGAGTAGTCCACCGAAGCGTTTGAATACGCGCTCAACGCGAAGCAGCGGCTCAGCCATGGGCGCCCTCCGGTACTGATGACCTCAAGCGTGCAAAGCGCATGCGGAGGTCGGCCAGCAGGCCCGCGATCCCATGCGGGGCGAAGGCCACGATCACGATGAGGACACTGCCGTAGATGACAAGATCGAGGCCGGGCGCATCGCCCGCAACGAGCTTGGTCAATTCACCGAGTGTCTTGACAACCAACGCACCGAGCAGCGGTCCGAATACGGTCCCGATGCCGCCGACGATGGGCGCGAGCAAAGCTTCGACGGAAATCCACGGTCCGAAGGCGATACCCGAATCGATGAATAGAAAATACTGTGCGTAGAAACCGCCGCCGGCGGCGGTGATGGCGGCGGAAATTATCATGGCGACCAGCTTGACTCGCGCTGTGTCGACGCCGACCGCTTTGGCTGCATCCTCGTTTTCGCGCACTGCGACGAGCCAGGCACCGAACCGACTCTGCTCGATCA
>WNFV01002290.1_pt1 | contig 25619 bp, 27 predicted proteins | sample 5400101 | NCBI WGS metagenome assembly WNFV01 (sample SAMN13153361, study PRJNA577476) | soil metagenome | isolation source: 115 cm soil or saprolite under grassland replicate 1 | place: USA:California | collected 2016-06-15
GAGCCGGGGTAGTCGCCTACGTGCGGCGGGTCACCGGTCACGGCGAGGATGTTGCGAATCCCGGCTGCGTGGGCTCCGAGGAGCTGAGACTGGAGGCCCATGACGGAGGCGTCGCGCGGTGTCACGTGCGGGATCGTCTCGAGGCCCACCGTTCGCTCGATCTCGACCGCGGCCATGAGCGCCGAGAGTCGTGCACGGGCCATCGGGTTGTCGTTGATGTCCGTCGCATCCACGGCGCCCGAGTCCTTCAGGCGCTGCGCGACGAGAAGCATCGAGTCCATGTTCGTGCCCTTGGGCGGATCGAGCTCGACCGAGACGACCCACTCCTCGGCCTCGAGCTTGCGCTCGAGAAGAGTCTTCTCCTCCGCCCGCAGGGCCGGCACCGTCGCCTCGCGCTCGACGGCGAGCATCGCTACGCGCGGTTCCCGCGCCTCCTCGACCGCCGCATAGATCGCGGCGATCTGGGCCGGAGTCGTACCGCAGCAGCCGCCGATGATCCGTGCGCCGAGATTGCGTGCCTGGGCCGCGAACTCGGAGAAGTAGTCCGGCGTCGCGTTTGGATAGATGATCCGTCCGCCCGAGCGGCTCGGAAGCCCGACGTTTGGCTGCGCGCTGAGGGCGATGCCGTTCGAGCGGCTGCTCATCTCCGAAAGAGCCGCGAGCGCTGCCTGCGGCCCGACTCCGCAGTTCGCGCCGACGGCTACGACGCCGAGCCCCTGCAGACGATCCACTGCCTCGCCGGCCGAGACGCCGGCCAGCGTCTCCGCGTCCTCGTCGAAGGTGAGCTGCGCCACAATGGGCAGCGACGAGGCGTCCCTGACCGCTGCGATCGCCGTCTCGAGCTCCTCGAGGTCGAAGAAGGTCTCGACCATGAAGAGGTCGACGCCCCGCCCTTCGAGGAGCCGCGCCTGCTCGTGAAAGACGTCGTAGGCGTTCTCCGCGCCGTGGCTCCCTTCGAGGTCGCCCAGTGGGCCGATCGAGCCAGCTATGAGGACCGGCGAGCCCGAGACATCCCGCGCCTCCCGGGCGAGCTTCACGCCGGTCTCGACGATCTCTTCCAGACGGTCGTCGAGCAACTGCGCGGAGAGCTTGCGCCGATTGGCGCCGAACGTGTTCGCCTCGATCAGCTCGGCGCCCGCCCGAATGAAGCCGAGGTGCACCTTGACGACCGCCTCCGGGGCCTTGAGGTTGGCTTCCTCGGGACACCGCAAACGCGAAACCGCCGCTGTGAGGAGCGCGCCGGTGCCGCCGTCGGCGACGATCACCGCCCCTTCGCTCAGCCGTTCCCGCGCTCTGCTCACAGCGATGAGCGTACCGACGCTACTCCCAGGCGAGGAAGACGGGCCCGCCAGGATTCGGACACTCCTTCCGGCGGCGCGGCAGGCGCGCCCGATTTGCTCCGAACTGCCTCCTCGAGATGTCTACACCGCGGGTACCTACTAATCCCAGGAGGTGAACGCCTTCCAAACATCGTTGGCAAAGGCGCCTTCGACATTGCCCGAGCACGACGCGTCCCCGTCGGCACCGCAGGCGCGGCTGGCAGCAACTTCGTCGCCGACCGAGTCGGCCACGGCGCTTGCGAGGCGCTGGAGAACCATGTCACGTCCGTCCTCCGTGTAGCTCGGTTCGGCGGGGTTCGGCGCCCAAGCGAACCCCATTCCGCCGTGCCCAGCTGTCGTGGTGTTCGCGTCCGCGTAAACGCGCATTGCGTAGACCTGCGTCGAGACGAACCCGCTCATCGTCTCGGCTGAAATGCGATTGGTCTGCCCCAACCCCTCGTGCGGCCAGGACGCGTTCACGAGCGGGACGAACGTCCGGCGCAGGAAGGCCCGTGCCGGCTCGGCCGCGTCCGGGCCGGCCTCCGCGAGCGTCGGCAGACGGTAGAAGAACTCGTTGAGCAACTTCGCCCTCTCCTCGAGCGATGCCCCTGGAATGCCCCAGTTCACCGGGGTCGCGTAGACCTCGTCGGCGAAGATGTCCACGTGCTCTTCGAGGTCCCTCCAAAACTCGCCGTCCGTCAACCACTCCTGCAGGCCGGCCTTGTAAGACGCTACGTCCCGAAGATCCGAGAACGGCCCGATGTTGAAGACGATTCCCGCTGCCTCGGGCATTCCGGGGCCGCCCTCATACAGTCCCCGGACGAACTCGAGGACCTCTTTGCGACGGCCGGGCACGTCCTCCAGGATCGTCTCGTCGAGCTCGTTCAGCGCCCACGTCTCCCCGGCCGCGACGTCGAGCCCGAGTCTCTCCATCCGCCGACGCGCCTCGACCCCGGCCTCGTAGAACGTCCGGCCCGGAGCCCAGTCGGGGTGGGGGCCGACGACCCACGCTCGCCAACCGGTTTCGGACGTGAACCTGATCTCGGCAACCGGATGGATGTGCGGATCGAGGGCGCGGATCGCCTTGAAGTCGCGACCGCCCCGCAGGACCGTCCTATCGGCGTCCTTGGGCGGGACCGTGACGTAGTACTCGACGCAGTCCGACCGCTCGGCCGCGAGACCGTTCGCGAGCTCGAGCCACTGCGTTCCACCCCAAAAGATCGTCTTCACACGCTTGCTACAGCCGGAGGCCGACGAAGATCCTCCGCATGCCGCTGCCGCCATTAGCACGGCGGCCACTCCGGCGAGAACCGAGAGCAGGAATCGCCGTGGCAGGGGTACCCGGGACCAGTCCCCTCGCCCCGGCTGCCAAGCGCTACGCGCAGCCCCCATCTCGACCTCCTCGCGTGTGCCAATGTTCACCCTCCGCGTACTGTTGTCAAGCCCGCCGACGAGCTCGAGGCCGAGCACCGGGCCCTATAATTTTCCGAGTCGCCCCCGGCGCTCAATCTCGTCTAGCGCAGCCGAACCCGCGAGCCCCGGTGGTCCGAGCGCGCTCCATCGCGATGCCTAAGCCTCGTTACCGGGAGCTGGCCGGCTCGTAGCGCGTCCCGGCGAGCGAGGGCTCCGGCCGCTCCGCGAGCAGAAGGTACGTCGTCATCTCGCCCTTGCCCTTGACGACGACTCCCGTGCGCTGCTCGAGGACGAAACCGTCTTCTAGCCGGCGATACGTTCGCTCGGTGACCTGGATCGTGCCGGTCGGGGCGTGAGACTCCATCCTGCTCGCCGTGTTGACCGTGTCCCCCCAGAGGTCGTAGCCGAACTTCGTTCGTCCGATGACGCCCGCGACCACGGGCCCTGAGTCGATGCCGACCCGGAGGCTCAGGCCGGATGCGACCGGTAGCTCGGCAAGCGCCTGCCTCATGGCGAGCGCCAAGCGGGCGGCCGCCTCCGCGTGGTCGTCCCGTGGCGTTGGGATCCCGGCGGCGACCATGTAGCCGTCGCCGATCGTCTTGATCTTCTCGAGGCCGTGGCGCGTTACTAGCCCGTCGAAGGCCGAGAAGATCTCGTCCAGGAGGACCACCACCTCCTCCGCCGGGAGTCGTTCTGCGACGGGGGTGAAGCCCGTGATGTCGGCGAAGAGGACGGAGACTTCCTCGCAGCGCTCTGCGATGACCTCCTGCGAGACCTTCAGCCGCTCGGCGATGGGCCGCGGGAAGATGCTGAGGAGCAAGGTCTCTGAGCGCTCCTGCTCAGCGGCCAGAAGCCGGTGCGCACGGTCGCGGGAGCGGACGAAGTGTTCGAGGAGCGCGAAGGTCGTGACCGACGGGCCGAAGATGTTCAGCGCGAAGAACGCCACCACGAGCCAGGAGGGAATGCCCTCCGAGGGCTCCGGGAGGACGCCGTCGATGGCCGCTGAGAGGGCGACCAGGGCGAGGAAGCCTCCGAACCAGGCAATCGCCCGGCGGGGGCCGTAGAAGACGAGCGCGCTGAGGGGGGCGACGAACGCCCAGAGCGCGACTGCGCCCGATTCCACGAATCCCCCCAAGCTCCACTGGAGCAGGAATGGAAGAAGGAGAAACATCGCGAGCTGGCTCGCGCGGTAGGCGGCGTAGCGCTTCGTCCTGGCGAAGAGGGCGAGCCCGACCAGCGACGCGATCTGGTAGGCGAGGGGAATCAACGCCGAGCGCCAGAGCCCGAGCGCCGCATACGTCCCGACCCAGATGAAGGTGAGAATCGTGATCAGGAGCGAGGAGAGGACGAGCGCCGACTTGCGCAGCCGCTCGTCCGGGGTGTCCGTCGGCAGAGAGCCGATTGCGGCGGCCTGCCCGAAAGCCGTGCTCGCCCGGTCGCGGAAGCTCATGCCAGGACTCTAGGACAACCGCCAGGGGGCGAGCCCTAGCCCCGCGCAGCCCGAGTCAGACCTACACCTGCTTGGCGTTCAGGCCGCGACGAAAGAGCGTCGTCGCCATTGTCCGGCCCAACTATCTGTGCTGGAGTGATACGGTGAAGTCGCTCTGCCCTAACTTTTGGCGGGCACCACCTCCGGCTCAAACACTCGGTCGGCGCAAGGCGGCGGCCTTCGCGGTCCGTGCGGAGCACGAGCGTTGGGAGCCGCACATGTCCGTCTCTTCCTCTTCCGTGACTCAACCACCGCTCCATTACCAGGAGAGATGCGAGGGTCGACCCAAAGGGGCCATTTGATCGGAATCCAAAGGCCGGACGGCGCGGGCTCAAAGCTGGATGCGGAGGAATAGCGACCCATGCGGCTGGTCAAGCGCACACAGAACCGAACCCTCGGCCTTCTAGAGCGTGGTTTCCTCGGGCCGATCATGGCCCTCGCGGCATTCCTTGTCGAGCGGCGTCTCGTCCGGGCCATGAGAAAGCGCGCAGTCCCGCGCTGACAGCCGTCTCGGCCGAGTGCGCCCGAGGCTAACTTCTTCGTCGCACCAGATCGACGATGACGCTGGCTGTCAGCAGGGCGGCCACGCTGCCGAGGGTGGCCGGTACCCACCCAGCGACGTTGTCTGCCGCCGCGGTGATCGCCGAGCCGAGGATCGCCGCTGCGGCCATGATGCCGAGGGTGACGCGCTGACCGACGCGGCGAATGGTCTCCTCGACCGCCTCCGTGCCGCGAAAGTCGACCTGAAGCTTCGCTCCCGGGCGGGCGCCGGTGACCCGCTCGACCGCCTCGACGAGCCTGACCAGGCGAAGCTTCGCTTTCTGGGCCTCGTACACCATCTGCCGCGGGCTCGCTCCTTCGCGAATCCGCTCGCCGAGCGTCTTCAGCGCGAAGTTTCCGGCGACCTTGAACGTATCAAGGGTCGGATCGAGCTCGGCCGTCGCCAACTGCATCTGGGCAAATGCCTTGCCCATGAGGGTCAATGATGCCGGCAGCAAGACGCGGTGTCGGAACGCCACCTCCGTCAGCTCCTGGAAGAGGACTCCGAGCTGAAGGTTCGCGAGGGAGGAGCTTCGGTGCCGTGCGATCAGGTTCCCGAGATCGTCCGTGAAGGCCTCGAGGTCGACTTCGTTCCCCGGCACCTCGCTCGCAAGCATGAGAGCCACGTCGCTGAAGAACGCTGCGTCTTCCCTCCAGAATGCCATGAGTAGCAGAAGCAGGAGTTCCCGCGTCTCCGGCTCGACTTCCCCGACCATGCCAAGGTCGAGGAAATAGATCTTGTCCTGCCACCACATGAGGTTCCCGGGATGGGGGTCGGCGTGGAAGAACCCATCGACTAGGACTTGGCGGTAGTACGCCTCCAGGAGCTGACGGGCCGCCTCCTGGCGCGGGCCCTCGGTCGGGGCGGCGTGAATCGGGATGCCTTGGATTTCCTCCAACACGAGCAGTCGGGAGCTCGAGAGGCGATCGAGCACCCGGGGTACGTCGAGACGCGAGTAAGGGGCGAGCGCGGCTCGCATTCGCTCGATGTTCGCGGCCTCCTGGTGGAAGTCCAGCTCGCGTCGGAGCGAGCTCGAGAGGTGCTCGATGATGGCCGGGAGATCGACAACCTGCTGGAAAGCCGGACGTCCTGCAGCCTTCCTGGCAAAGAGCTCCAGGAGGCCAAGATCCTGCAGGATGTCGGCCTCGGCCGTCGGACGCTGAACCTTGACGACGACTCGCTCGCCGTCGGCAAGCGTCGCACGGTGGACCTGGCCGATCGTCCCGGCCGCGAGGGGTTTCCGGTCGATCGTCTCGAACACGTCCTCCCACGGGACGCCGAGCTCCTTTTCCATCACCGAAACGACCTCCGATTCGGTCAAGGGCGCCACGTGCTCCTGCAGCTTCGACAGCTCCTCGACGAACACGGGCGGAACTAGGTCGGGCCGAGTCGAGAGAATCTGGCCAAGCTTGCAGAAGGTCGGGCCGAGTTCCTCCAGGCTCGCCCGGAGTCGCTCCGCCCCGGCGCGCCTCGGGTGCTCGCCCTCTCCGTTCTCGCCGGACGTGAAGAGGTCCGTCAATCCGTGCTTTGCGACGACGCGGACGATCCGAGTCGCCCGTCCGAGCAGCTGTCCCTCCGCTGCGGCCGAGCTGGCACCTTCGGGGCGAGACCTCACCTGCTTCTCCCGAGGAGCTCGCCGACCCGTCGCCTGTCCGAGCCCATCGTGTTGACGATTACGACTGTACAGAGCGCGTTGTGCGAGACCCGGTTCGGCACGTTGTCGAGCAGGAACTCCCTGCGCCCGCTCATGCCAACGCCGCCGACGACGACAACGTCCACTCCCTCCTCCTCGGCAACGGCGCAGATCGCCCGTGAAGGATCCAAGTCGATGGATACACGCGCGCGGCTCCGCGAGCCGGCGAGCTGATCCGCGAACGCCCTCAGTTCGGCAAATGCCTCGTCGGTCTCGGTCACCGCGTCTTTTGGCTCTGGAGGAAGCACGACTTGGAGAAGCAGCAACTCCGCTCTGTAGCGCTCGGCCATGTCGGCCGCCCACAAGACGGCTCGGTCAGCTGTCTCGGAGCGGTCGGTTGCGGCCAGGATCCGCTTCACGGCCACGTTCACCGCCGCGAGTCAGCGCTGACGGCTAGTTCCCTGTTCGCCCGGAGCCGCTCCCAGAATTCACGGCGTTCCATGCTTCCCTTCAATTGGCGGATCAGGCTCGCCCGGCCGCCGGCCATCCCGATGACATCTGCACGGTCTGTGACCGCTTGCTTGGCCAGCTCGCAGGAAAACGCCAGGACGAACACGCACGCGAGCGCCATGAGCATGTCGTCGAGGTCCTCGGCCACCGGCGCGACGACGATCGTCAGCGCCCCGACCAAGGCTGGGAGCGCGCCGACAGCCGTCAGCCGCGCCCAATGAGCGGACCGGAGAAAGGGGCGACTCGGCGACAGGAACGACATGCGCGACTCCTAGGCTCGCGTCTGTGGCGCCGACCCAGTGCTGGAGCCGGAGAGGACCGCCCGCCGAGGGCTTAGGGCAAGGCACGTTCACCCTACCACCCGATGCAATGGATCGCCGTGGGCGGCTCTGGTTACGACGGGTGAACCGTGTGAGACGATCTCAGATTGACAGCCAGCCCAACGGAGCATGAGAATTCGACCCGTCGAGCCGGCCGACGGCCGCGCGATCGAGGACACCTTCTCCTTGTGATCGGGAGCTTGACGTATCTCCTCGGTCTTTACATGGAAGCGAAGAACCGTGCATTCGTCCGCGACGTTGTGCTCCCGAACAACGAGGTCTGGGTCGCTGAGCAGGGGGGCGCACCTTCGGCTCACCGGACTGGGCGACGATTCCTTTCGACATCTTTACGTGCTGGCTCGAGCCCGCCTGACCAGGCAATCGCGCGGGCGAGGTCGCCGCGGCCGCAACCCACCTCGAGTAGCTGGGCGGGCGGCGGCGGGAGGTGGGCCCTAACAAACGACTCGAGGTTCATGCTCGGGGTCTCGCAAAAGTCGCTAGGTGACACAAGCCGCGGCGAACTCAGCGTTCTTCGCACAGCAGCGCGTGAGAGTGGCGATGAAGCCCCGCTCGCTTGGGCTGAGTGGGCGGCGGGCAAGGCGGGCGACGTACAGCCTGCGCTTGATCGGTGGCCGGCCGGCAAGCCGGAAGCTTTCGAGCTCACCTCGATCGACTTCCTCAGCGACGGCGTAGCGCGAGAGAAAGGCAACACCGAGACCTTCGCGGGCTGCGCGCTTGATCGCCTCGCTCGAATCGAGCTCCCAAACGCTGGCAAAGCGTACGCCCGCTTGGGTTAGCTCGCGCTCGGCCACCTGGCGTGTGCTCGAGTTCTCCTCGCGCACGAGGAGAGTTTCCTTGCTGACAGCATCAGCTCTTGCCTTACCATTTTGGATCCTCAGGAGACCAGGCTTGGCAACGCCGACGATCTCGTCTGCGAGGAAAGGTTCGAGCTCGACACGGTCGTCCACGGTCGTCTCGCCGACCAGGGCAAGTTGGATCCGGCCGGCGACGAGCCGTTCGAGGATCTCTCCCGTCGCGGCGATCTCAACTTCGACAGCGACCTTGGGATGATCGCGCCGGAAACAGCCGAGGGTGTCCGGGAGCAAGTAGACGCCTGGCGTCGTCGACGCTCCGATGTGAATCGTTCCTGCGTCGAGGCCGGCGAGCGCGTGAACTTCCTCCTCTCCTGCGGCCAGGGTCGCAAGGGCCTGGGACGCGCTCGAGGCGAGCACGCGGCCCGCTTCGGTCAAGCGGCTCCCACGTCCGTTGCGCTCGACGAGCCGCTGGCCCGCGGCAGCCTCGAGCAGGCGCAGATGTTCGCTTGCGCTCGACTGCCCGATACCGACAGCCCTTGCGGCGGCCGAGACGCTTCCCCGGCGCTCGACTTCGACGAGCAGGCGCAGGCGAGTGGAATCCCAGAGAAGGGAAAGCGTCTTATCGGCCATGGCGATGGCCGGTATCGGTGATTTCGCCTAGCACGATAGAAGCCTACGCCCTAGCCTTGAGCCAGGCAATGATTTTCCGCCCGTTCCTGTATGAGGAGACCGCCTGCGCCAGCTATCTCTTCGGCTGCCTCTCCTGCTCGCAGCTCGCGGTCGTCGATCCACACGTTGAGCTTGTGGACCGGTACCTCGAGGCGGCCGAGCGCGCGGGTGCCCCGATCGCGGCCGTCTTCGAGACGCACGTTCAAGCCGACCACGTCTCGGGCCTTCCTGCGCTGGTCGAGGCTTCGGGAGCGACGGCATACATTCCAAAGGAGGCGGGCGTCGAGTTTCCCCATGTCGCCCTCGGTGATGGCGACGTCGTCGAGCTTGGAAACACCATCGTGCGCGCCCTCGCCACGCCGGGGCACGCTCCGGCCCACCATTCGTACCTCGTGGCCGACCGGCGGCGGGGAACAGAGGAGCCTTGGCTCGTCTTTACGGGCGACTCGCTTCTTGTCGGGGATGTCGGGCGCCCCGATTTGCATGCGGGCGGAGATCCGGAGCCACGCGCTCGCGAACTCTTTCGCTCGGTGTCACGCCTGCTTGAGCTAGCGGACCACATCCTCGTCTACCCGAGCCATTTCGGTGGGTCGGTCTGTGGACGGGCGCTCTCGGCAAACCCGTTCTCGTCCATTGGCTTCGAGCGAAGCCATAACCAGGCGCTCGCTCAAGGAGATGAGGACGCCTTCGCGCGTGCTCTTCTGGTCGACGTACCGCCGCCTCCCGCCGACCAGAGGGCCATCGTGGAAGCCAACAGACTCGGGCTCTCGCCGACCCAGGCATGACGACAGCGGCGGTCCGCCTCGGGCTTCGGGCGAACGCCGGCCAGTTTGCATTGCTCGTCGGCCTCAACGCCTTCGTTGGCGCGATGGTCGGACTCGAGCGCAGCGTCCTACCGCTCATCGGCAAGGACGACTTCGGGCTCTCCTCGAAGAGCGCGATCCTCTCGTTCGTCGTCGCCTTCGGTGTTGCGAAGGCGCTCGCGAATCTCGCGGCCGGCGGCCTGGCCGAACGGGCAGGGAGAAAACGCCTGCTTGTCCTCGGATGGCTTCTCGCCCTGCCTGTTCCGGCCTTGATCGCCCTCGCTCCCAGCTGGTGGATGATCGTTGCCGCCAACATCTTCCTTGGCCTGAACCAAGGACTGGCCTGGTCGATGACGGTCGTGATGAAGATCGACCTCGTAGGTCCTAGGCGGCGTGGTCTCGCGCTCGGGCTGAACGAGTCGGCGGGCTATTTGGGCGTCGCCGCGACCGCTTTCGCAACCGGCGCGCTGGCTGCGACCTACGCGCCACGGACGCTCATTTGGATCGGCGCGGCGGTCATTGCCGGACTGGGCACGCTCGTCTCGCTCCTTTTCATTCGCGATACGGGCGCCCATGTCGACGAGGAGCAGCGCCTGCGAGGAGCGGCAGTCGCAAACAGCCTGCGCTCCGCTTTCGTCCGCGGAACGGTGAGCGACCGCGTCCTGCGGGCCTGCTCACAGGCAGGCTTGGTCAACAACCTCAACGATGCGCTGGCTTGGGGACTGGCCCCTCTCTACCTGGCTGCGCACGGCGCGAGCGTCACCGAGGTAGGCATTGTCGCGGCCGTTTACCCGGCCGTCTGGGGCATTGGCCAGTTGGCGACCGGCGCTCTCTCCGACCACACGGGTCGCAAGCCGCTCATCGTCGCCGGGATGCTCGTCCAGGCCGGCGCACTCGTCCTTCTTGTCTCCGGTGGGGGCGAATTCGCACCGGCCCTGGGTGCGGCCATCCTTCTCGGTCTTGGCACCGCATTTGTCTACCCGACCCTGATAGCAGCCGTCTCTGATGTAGCCCAGCCCGTCGACCGCGCACAGCTTGTGGGCGTCTATCGCTTCTGGCGGGATTTTGGGTTTGTCGTGGGCGCTCTCCTGGCGGGAGTCCTTGCGGACGCCTTTGGGGCCGGCGCAGCCATCGCCGTCGTCGCCGCACTCACTGCGGGAAGCGGTCTCTGGGTGGCCACCACACACTGGGGTGTGCGGCCGGCACCGCTACGACGTACGGCGGCCGAGCTTCTCGCCGAAGCGCAACGATGCATCTCCCCCCGTCTAGAACCGAGCAACGCATTCACCGCGTTGCGCAACGGAGCACTCCTCGTCGACCTTCGCTCGAACGACGAGCGACGGCGCGAGGGGATCATTCCCGGTTCGCTGCACATCCCCCGCTCGGTGCTCGAGTGGCGTCTCGATCCTGACTCGGGCTACGCCAATCCCCATGTTCGGCCAGGGCAGAGCGTCATCGTTTTCTGCGCGCACGGGTTCTCCTCGAGTTTCGCGGCCGCGACGCTGCGCGAGCTCGGCTGGCAGACGTCCACCGACATCGTCGGGGGGTTTGCCGGGTGGAAGGCCGCTGGGCTTCCCACGGTCGAGGCCCCGGAGGACGATGAAGCGGAGAACGGTCAGCTACCCGGGATGGGTCCGCCCGCCCGGCCTGAAAACGATAAGGAGGTCCGATGGCTGTCGACGTAGATATCGACGTCGAGGTTTTGAAGTGCGAGATCAAGAAGACCTACGCCAAGGTTTCTGAAGAACCCGACGAGGACTTCATCTTCCCGACGGGGCGCGCCTGGGCTGAGGACCTCGAGTACCCGAGTGAGCTTCTCGCCCGTGTACCGGAGACGGCAGCCCGGTGCTTCGCAGGAGTCGCCAACCCGTTCTCCCTGGGGATACTCGAACCCGGCGAGCTCGTCCTCGATGTCGGCTCGGGTGCAGGGACGGACTCGCTCGTCGCCGCACAGATGGTTGGGCCGGCGGGACGCGTGACCGGAATCGACATGACGTCCGAGATGCTCGCCAAGGCGCGGGCCGCGGCCGCCGAGATGGGCGCACCGAACGTGCAGTTCATGCAAGGGGAGGTCGAGCGGCTCCCCTTCGAGGCTGCGAGCTTCGACGTCGTGATTTCGAACGGGGTCATCGACCTCGTCCCGGACAAAGACGCCATCTTCTCTGAGATCCAGAGAGTACTCCGGCCCGGCGGCCGCATCCAGATCGCCGACGTGACGATCCAGAACCCGGTCTCTGAGGCAGGGCGACGGAAGATCGACCTCTGGACCGGCTGAATTGCCGGCGCTCTGCTGGAAGCAGAGTACGCACAGCTTCTCGAACGACACGGGTTTGAGCGGATCCAGACCGGCGATCTCGTGGAGACCTACGCTCGCTCAGCCTTTGAAGACACGCGCCGCAAGGCTGAGCAGTACGGAGCGCGCGGCACCACTGTGAAAGCGTTCAAGAAAGAGAGGTAGAGATGGCAGGAAACGGCAAGGTCGTGATCAACCTGGCGACCGGCCTGGAGGACGCCGAACGAGTGACCGTGGCTTTCCTTGTCGGCGGAGCGGCCGCGGAGCGAGGAAGGACGGTGACAATGTTCTTGACCAAGGAGGCCGTGCGGCTCGCGTTGCCCGGCTACGGGAACGCAGTCGCCTGCGAGGGATGTCCTCCTCTGGCGCGGCTTCTCCAGCAGTACGCGGACGGCGGCGGCGAACTACTCGTCTGTCCGATCTGCTTCAGCGCCCGGCAGCTGGACGCTTCTGAACTCGCCGCAAACGCCAAGCTCGGAGGTGCCACCCCGCTCTGGGAGTGGATCGGCGACGAGCCGGCCACCGTCTTCAGTTACTGAGAGGAGCGGGACGCGTATGGCCGGCACCACGAGTCGTATGGGTCGTTTCTACACAGCAAAACGTGCGGCAGCTGAGCTGCGTAAGTACAAGGAAAAGGGCCCGAGGCCGGCGGCCCGGATCTTGATCGACACGCTAAGAGCCGAGGGCGTCGAGGGCGCCTCGCTCCTCGACATTGGTGGGGGCATCGGCGCTATCCAGCACGAGTTGCTTGCCGCCGGTGTGGCCGAGGCGACGAGCGTCGACGCGTCCGCGTCCTATCTTGACGTGGCGAGGGAGGAGAGTGACCGCCGCGGCTATGGGGGCCGCGTCACGTACCGTCATGGCGACTTCGTCGAGCTGGCGGAGTCGATCCCCCCCCGCTGACATCGTGACGCTCGACCGGGTCATCAACGTGTATCCGGACTGGGAACGGCTTGCGGCGCTCTCAGCTGCGCGGGCGCGGCGCCTTTACGGCCTGGTCTACCCGCGGAACGGACGCATGGTGAAGCTCGTCATCTCCGCGATAAACCTGCGCCTGCGCATGCAACGACAGGATGTCCGCGCCGCTGTCATTCCGGTCGAAGCGATTGAGCGAATTGCCCGTGAGAACGGTCTCACCCCTCACGTTTCTCAAAGCGCCGGACCGGCGTGGAAAGTGGCCGTGTACCGCCGCTCCTGACCGTCCAACCGGAGCCTGTTGTTCGAGCCGGCACTACTTACCACCTCGCCGGTGATGGACGGCTGATCCTGTCGGCTTCGACAGCCAGTCAGCCCACGCGGGACAGCCGAAGATCGGGTATGGACTCCTAACGCACTCGACGGCGCGAACGCGGCGCAAAACGGAGCTCAGTCACCGGCAGATCGGAACACGGAGCTCGAGTATCTGGCCGAGATCCTGCGCCGTCCGTGTGCAATGAATTGCGGTTGAGTTGCCCCTCCGGTTGCCACCGGGCGTCCCGCGTCGCCCCACCAGACAACAGGCAGGGCCCGTTTCCAGGGGCTTCCTGTTGATGGGCCCGCCAGGATTCGAACCTGGGTCCCACGGATTATGAGTCCGCTGCTCTGACCGCTGAGCTACGGGCCCGGCCAGCGGCAGACTAGCGCGGTTCCTTTTGGACACAGGCGCCGCGGGCGACTAAGAATACCGGGAGCGGATCCTTGTCATCCTCGAATCGGGAGGTGGGGCTCGAGTGAAGGTCTTCCAGCAAGAGCGCAGTCTCAGGACGAGGGGCGGGCTCGAGATCCGCGACATCACAGAAGAGGTCAAGGAGTGCGTCGCCGAGAGCGGCGTGAGCGACGGCCTCGCCTGCGTGTACTCCCCGCACACCACCTGCATGGTGCGCGTGAACGAGTTCGAGACCGGCTTCCTCGAGGACTTCGTCCGCCTCCTCCGCCGCCTCGTGCCGAGCCAGAAGTACTACGCCCACGACGACTGGGAGCGGCGCACCGAGAACGTCTGCCCGGAAGACATGGACGTCGGCAACGGGCATTCCCACTGCATGGCGATGCTCATGGGGCCTGCTGGCGAGTCCATTCCCGTTCGCGACGGCGAGCTCTGCCTCGGCACGTGGCAACGCGTCCTCTTCATCGAGCTCGACCGCTCGCGCGACCGCCGCTGGCTCGTCCAGGTCGTCGGGGACTGACCTCCTGAAGAAGAGAGAGACGGGGCCGCCGCAGCCCCGTCTCGGTAAAACCTGACCGGGGTGCCCCCGCCGCATCGGGGCCCTACCCGGTTTGTTCGTCGTGCCCGCACTCTGCCGGTTCGAAGGGCCGCCGTCCCCCCTCTGGGAGAGTTGACCGCCTCCCCCTTTCGGGGTTGACCGCGCCGCTTCACCGACGTCAGCGGGTCAGCTGCACAAGCCGTGCAAGCGGGCCGCCCTCTGACCTCAGTCTTCTGCTATCCGCACCCGGCCTTGGGCCTGGAGTCGCCGCAGCGTTGCCAATTCGTTACGAACGCGCGCCAGACGAGTTACGCGCTCCCGCGAGAGTCCAACGCATGACCAAGGCGCTCGTGTCTGCTCTCGTGTTCGCCTCCATCGTCGCCGGTTGTAGCAGCGGAGCCCAGGAAGCGGGTCCGGTTCCGACCGTGCCTACCTCGACTGGTCAGACGACTGCCCCGACGGCGACCGAACCCACACCGAGTACTTCGACAAATGCATCCACCGCAATCGCGCTTTGCGCCGACAAGACGGCAGCAGTCAAGGTGGATTCCGAGCAGGGAGCCGCGGGCACGATCCGCACGCTGTGGCGGGTAAGGAACACCGCTCAGCACCCATGCCGCTCGTTCGGGTATCCTGGCATGGACTTCCATAGCTCGGGCGGCTGGCTGGGTGTCCAGGTTCACCGCGGCGGGTTCCCCGATATCAATCAGCCGCCCGCACGAGTCGTCGTCGACCCTGGCCACTCGCTGTACTTCGTCAGCTATTGGAGCGACGTGGAGACGAACACAGAGCCTTGCACGGAGTTCGACCGCGTCAAGGTGACGCAGCCGGACAACTTCGTCCCGGTGAAGCTGGCGTCGTCGGGGTGCTTGAACCCGCAGTCGGTGGACGTGGGACCGGTCAGCAGTACCCCGCCCTCCTAGATCGGCGCAAAATCCTCGGGCGTATGCCTACCAAGAACGCGAAAAGGCCCTCTTCGCAGGGCCATTTCCTTACTCCCGGGTTGGACTCGAACCGACAACCCTCGATTAACCGCTCTGGGAGTCCGGCACGATTCGGTCAGCGACGACCTTGTAGCGCTGTCCCGACGCGGTGCATTCCCGGACACTCGCTCGAAGCTTGTCTCCCGCCTCGATGTAAGGAATCCCATTACGACGAAAGCCTTCGATCTGGGTGCGGGCGTCTACAAACACGGCTGTATACCCATACTGCCGCCGCACACGATCGCCGACGAACCGCACCGCGAAGACCGCTCCCCACCCAGGTGTCCGGTCCACCGTCCCGGAGAGATCGATCGGGGACCGGCAGTCCCACCCGGCGCGTTCGTCTGGGCGATCGGAGCGACCCTCGAAGATCGCGTTATGCAGTGGGTGATCGGGAAGCCCGGGAAAGTAGCCGGTTCCCAAGTAATAGACGCGGGTGTCACCCTCAAGAACGCCAACCGCGACCGAAGTGTCGACACCTCGAAGGCGGAAGACCTGAACCTGCGGGCCCTTATGTCGGCTACACCCCGCGCCTCCCTCGTCGCTGCAGGGGTTCACGCCTTTGCCGAGCTCCGCGCCGAACGAAACCGGATGCTCTGTCGTCCGGGCGCCTGAATAGACAAGGCCCTTCCATTCGATGACGTCGCCACAGCTCTCGGTAACGGCCGGGCTGATGATCGTCAGCGCGACCGCTACGACTGCAAGGAAAGGCGATACGGCCTTCCGAGCGCTCATGCCTTCTTAGACGTTCGAGGCCGCCATCTGTTCCGCGCGGGCAAAAGTTGGACAAGGCTTTCAGCCCAGGTGCGTCAGCCCTGAGAACGCAAAGCTTGAATGTGCAGGCGTTTTCGAAGCTCCCCGGGTTGGACTCGAACCAACAACCCTCCGGTCGACAGCCCGGTCGAGGGGGATGCGCTGAGGAGGGCACCGCCTGTTCATGCGGTGTCCGGTGCGCTGAGATGCCCTCGGATTAGCTCCGGTCGGTAGCAAAAGCGGTAGCAGAACGGAAGGAGTGACGCCGCGCGGGGGCCATGACGAGTGGATTCACTCGGGCGGGCAGACCCCGCAGCGCCCGAGGGCAAGGTCTTCGGCTGCCCAAAGGTGGACCTCTCGATTCACGGTATCGAGATCGTCGAAGTTGACCGGCTTGTAGATCCGACCGATGAGATTCAGTTGGCATCAGCGGCACGGTCGTGTCCTAAAGCAACGCGTAGGCGCCGGCCCGCCATGACCATGGCCCCGACCTCGATCACCAGGTTGTAGTTCAGCCTCTCACCCACGCGATCCTCAAAGAGAGGCCGATCCCGTACTGGCAGGCCCACATGTAGGCGGCGACGTTTCCGAGCAGATCCTCGGCGCGCGCCGGCATCACGAAGCCGTTTCGCCCCTGGCACGACCTCCGCCACACGGCGCTGACGCACGAGGCCGCGGCGTGCAACCCGCAGGCGTACGTCCAACTCAAGGCCGGGCACTCGCGGGCTCCATCACGGAGCGGTACATCCACGCCGCGCAGGTGCTCTTCCCCGGCACCGCCGCACGCGGCGAGGAGCGCATGTTCGGCGCCGCTCAACGTGCGAGATGAGCCCCGCTGTCTGAGGATAGAGGCACACGACGGTGGGCTCATGCTTCATCGTCCTGGCCGGGTAATCTGCGCTCGCCGCTCTGGTTCTACGGGTCCCGACTCTGGTCACCGCTCAGAGCCTATTTCTCCCTCTCGATTACGTAGACCACGACGGACGTCCCGCCCCTCGGCGACTCGAATAGGGCCTCGTACCCGTATCGGCCCCGGGCGGCGCCAAGACCTCCGGGCTCGACGGGTTGTCCCGGCGCGGCTTCGACGGGAGGCGGGGGCGGGTCGAGCTTCCAGCCGCGCGCCGTCAGCTGCTGCCTGTAGTACCTCAGCACGCGCTCCGGCGGAGCTTCGGTCGTAAAGGTGACAAAGCAGCCCTGGCTGCTGCTGTACTCGGGTTCGAGCCGTCTCCCGCCGTACTGCGGGAACTCGCGAAATACGCGCACCTCATTCTCGCTACACCCGCCCCCGACGGAGGTGATGAGGCCCCCGACGGAGGTGATGACGGTGAAGGCGAGGATGGCGACGAAGGGCAGTACGACGAGGGCCGCGATTACGGCGAGCACTATGAGAACGGCCCTGTGCACCCGGGGTGGAGTTTGACGGGACCGGCTAGGCACGCTCCGGGCTACTTGCCGGTTAGCTGGTGCATGAAGCTCATCAGCCGCCGGCGCGACGGCGGCAACCATACGAGGAAGCAGGCACCGGCGAACGCAGCGATCCCCGCGAGGAGTTGAATCCACCAGCGAGCCTCGACGCCGAATGCGACCGAAAGCGCGATCCCCACGAGGATTCCGAGGACGGCGAGGCGCAGCTCGTTCAGCCCTCGCTCGATCGTTCCGCTGGCGCTGATGATCGCCTTCACACTCATCGTCGCGCTCCCTTCATGGACGACTGGCTCCCGCCTGCCCGCTCTCTCTGGCTCATCAGCCATGCGAGGAAGCTTCGCACCCGCGGAAGACGTCGCTCGGAGGCACCGGCCGGTAGTAAAAGCGGTAGCAACTAGGGCTCGCGCCGCCTCCGGTGGCAACGGAAGCCCCGCGTGTGCGGGGCTTTCCTTACTCCCCGGGCTGGACTCGAACCAGCAACCCTCCGGTTAACAGCCGGATGCTCTGCCAATTGAGCTACCGGGGAACGGCTGCCCCAGTGTAGCGAGGGCTTAGGTAAAGGCCACTTCCTGCAGGGCCTCCTGGATCCGGCCGAGGACGGCCTGAAGCTCCTTCGTCCGTTCGAGGTCGGCGCTGGTCACCTCGCCGCGGCCGAGCTCCGCGAGCTCACGCCGCACCAGCCGCTCCTCCAGGCGCAGGAAGAGCTGCTTGGCGGCTTCGTCGTTCAGCCCTTCCCGCTCCGCCGTGGCATCGAGCTCCGCGCGCAGCGCGATCAGCTCGTCGTCCGGCTCGACCTCGCCGGCGAGATAGGCCCGAAGCCGCCGGTGGAGCGGGTCGTCGAAATGCCGGTCGTCGAGGTCGCGCAGGTAGCGCTCTGCCAGCTCGGGATGGACGGTGCAGACCGCGAGGAGGTCGCGCTCGAGGCGCTCCCCTGCGTCGACCAGCTTGCGCCTGGCCTCGCCGAAGACCGGCGCGCTGGTCGCGTCTACGCGCAGCGGAATATTGAGGCGGTTGGCCGCGTACTTGGCCGCATGCTCCTGATCAGGCCCTCGCGGCGCTTTCAGGATCAACGCCTGGACGGCGTCGAAGGCGCCTTGCGGGCTCGGCGCCCGGTCGATCTCGAGCTTCACTCGATGGACGAGGTACTCGGTCGCAGCTTGCAGACGCTGCTCGAATTCGTCCGCGGCGTCGGCGGGATCGGTGCCGGCAGGGAGCGGCACGACCCAAACTTCCTCGAACTGGCGGTACGCAAGCTCCATCCCGCGGAGCGTCGCGTCGGCACCAGCAGCGTCGGCGTCGAAGCAGAGATAGATGCGGGGGGTGAGGCGGCGGAGCTCCCGCAGCTGCAGCTCGGTGAGAGCGGTCCCCATCGAGGCAACGGCGGACTCGAGACCTCGCTGATGCAGGGCCATCACGTCGGTGTAGCCCTCGACCACGACCGCCCGGCTCTCCTTGGCGATCGTTGCGCGGGCGCGGTCGAGTCCATAGACGATCGAGCTCTTGCGGAAGAGCTCGCCCTCGGGCGAATTCACGTACTTGGCCTTGATGGGGTCGTCCTCCGAAAGCCGCCGGGCGCCGAACCCGAGAACCCGGCCGCGTGCGTCGGCGAGCGGGAAGACGAGCCGACCGGCGAAGTAGTCGTTCCCGCGCCGGTTCACGAGGCCGGCGGCGACCAGCTCCGCCTGTGAGTAGCCCTTGGCCCGTGCCTTGGCGGCCAGGCGGTCGCCGCCCGGCGAGAGGCCAAGACGGAAGCGCCGGCAGATCTCCTCCGTGAGACCGCGCTCGGCGAGGTACGCTCGGACTGGTTCACCGGCCTGCGAGTCCCACAGATGGCGTTCGTAGAACTTCGCCGCCGCCTCGAGGAGCGCGTACAGGCGGTCCCGACGGCTGCGACGGGCCTCGAATCCCGGAGCGGTCTCCTCGTATTCGAGCTGCACGCCGTAGCGATCCGCCAGCCATTCGACCGCGGACGCGAACTCGAGCCCCTCGGTCTCCCGCACGAACTTGATCAGGTCGCCTCCCTCGCCACAGGTAAAGCAGTGGTAGAGCTTCTCGACCGCGTTCACGGAGAAGCTCGGGTTTTGGTCGTCGTGGAATGGACAGCGGCCCGTCCACTGAGCGCCGGAGCGACGGAGCTGCGTTCGACCCGAGACGATCTCGACCATGTCCGCCGCCGCAACGACCTCTTCGACCGAGGTGCGCTTGATCAGTGCCATGCGAGCGCGAAGCGGTCGGTCATGCCCGAAACGTAGTCGGTGACGCGCTCGTGGAGCTCGCCGGGTCTGGCCTCCGGAAGCTCTTCCGGGTGCTCGAGCAAATGGCCGAAGATGCGACGGAGCGTCGCGGCTGCCGTTGTGCGCTGCTCTTCAGCGGCCGGCCCAAGGTAGACGCGCTCGAACATGAACGCGCGCAGATTGAGCATCGCGTGGCCGATCTCCCCGCTCTGGACGATGTCGCCGGCAGCCGACGAGGCCTCGACCAAGTCGTGGACGAGCGTATCGATCCTGCGCGATCCCCGGTCACCGAGGAGCTCGATGTCCTCGAGTGGAAGCTCGTCGTGAACCAGGAGTCCGGCGCGGAGAGCGTCGTCAATGTCGTGGTTGATGTACGCAACGCGGTCGACCACGCGGACGATCTTGCCCTCGAGCGTCCCCGGCTCTGACGGCCCCGTGTGATGGAGGATCCCGTCGCAGACCTCCGCGGTCAGATTCAGGCCCCGACCGTCGCGCTCGAGCAACTCGACGACCCGCAGGGACTGCTCGTTGTGCCGGAAGCGCCTCCCGAAGCGCTCGTAGAGGATTTCGTCCAGGACTTCCTCTCCCGTGTGGCCGAACGGCGGGTGTCCGAGGTCATGGCCGAGCGCGATCGCTTCCGTCAGGTCCTCGTTGAGGCGGAGCGCCCTCGCCACGGTGCGTGAAATCCCGGCCGTCTCGAGCGTATGGGTCAGCCGTGTCCGGTAATGGTCGCCTTTCGGATTGATGAAGACTTGCGTCTTGTGCTTCAGCCGGCGGAAGGCCTTCGAGTGGACGATCCGGTCCCGGTCCCGCTGGAACGGCGTGCGCAGCCGGCACTCGTCTTCTTCGTCGTAGGCGCGACCGCGCGTGTCGTACGAGCGCACCGCGAGGGGAGATAGCCAGCTTTCTTCCTGCTCGCGCACGCGAGCCTCGAACCCGTCTCCCACTCGTCCGGCGACGTCAGGCATGGTCTACCCCAGGCTAGATGATGATCGGGACAGTTCCGCCGTCAACGCTCCAGGCGGCTCCCGTGACGAAGTTGGCTCGGTCCGAGCACAGAAAGGCGATCACTGCTGCGATTTCGCCCGGCTCGGCAAGGCGCCCGAGCGGGCGGCCCTTTCCGACGTCCGCGAGCACCTCCTCACGGCTCTTCCCGCTCCGCCTCGCTGTCTGGTCGGCGAGGCCGCCGTCGGCGAGCCAGGCCGGAGAGGCGGTCGGCCCGGGAGCCACGGCGTTGCAGAGAATCCCCTCCTTGGCGTAGGCGTCTGCGACCAGCCGCGAAAGTGAAAGCACCGCGGCCTTCGTGACGCTGTAGTCCGGCATCCCCGTCGACGGCCGCTTCCCGGCCGTCGAGCTGACGTTGACGATGCGTCCGAAGCCACGCTCGCGCATGCCGGGCAGTACTGCTTGGATCGTGCGGACGTAGCTCATGACGTTCAATTGCCAGAGCTGCTCCCAGTTCTCGTCGGTGAGCTCGTCGAAGGAGCGGATCTCGGCAAAGCCGACGTTGTTGACGAGGATCTCCACCGGCCCGAGCTGCCGCTCCGCTTCGCCGATGAGCTCCGCCGGCGCCTCAAGCCGTGTCAGGTCGACCGGAACGTGGAGCGTCTCCCCCACGCCGGGTCCCGATTCGCGCCGCCCGGAAGTCACAACGCGTGCGCCCTCCTCCGTCAGCAGGGCGGCGGTTTCCCGCCCGATACCCCCGGTGGAGCCCGTGACGACGCAGACGCGATCTTTGAGGCCGAGATCCAAGGCCGTCCTACGATAACGCCGTGACCACCATCTTCCTCGCCCGGCACGGTGAGAGCGACTGGAACGTCGCGAAGCGCTTCCAGGGCCACAGCGACCGCCCGTTGACCGCGCTCGGCCGAGAGCAGGCACACGCCTTGGCGGATCTGGTCGCCTCCGAGGAGATCGATGCGGTCTACACGAGCCCGCTCAGCCGGGCGCGGGAGACCGCCGAAATCGTCGCCGCCCGTGCCGGGCTCGAGCCGATCGCGCTGCCGGAGCTGCGGGAGGTCGACACGGGCAGCTGGTCGGGGCTTTCGCGGACCGATGTGGAAGCCCGTTTCCCGGAGGGGTTCGCGCGCTGGCGCTCCGGGGGGTCGGGTTGGGAGGACGGTGAGACCTACGAGGAGATGGCGGAGCGGGTCATCGGCGCGCTTCGGACGATCGCAGAAGACCATCCGGATGGCCGCGTTCTGATCATCTCCCACGGTGGCCCGATTCGCGCCATCCACGCGGCTGCGGAAGGGCAGGCGATCAAGGATTACCGGCGTCTCAAGCCCGTGGAGCCCAACGCGCGCCTGTCCGCGGTGGCCGTCGAGAACGGCCGACTCACGCGGCTAGACTGACGCTGGTGGAGGACTACACCAACAAGTACAAGGGAGAGCAGGTCGAGGTGGAGCTCTTCGGCGGCGAGTACCAGGACGGAACACTGACCGCGTACTGCGGAATCGAGGGCGTCCCGCACATCGAGCTCAACGGACACATCCTCATCCCGCTCCAGAACATCGCCTCTCTCCACTGCTCGAGCCGCTGCGACGCCCCTGAGCCGGACTGGCCCCCGCGCGGGCTGACGGGCGCCGACGGCGAAGAGACTTAAGTCGCGTGCTCGCGGCGCGTAACGTCGCGAAGGCGTCCCTCCTGCTCGGCGGCTTCGTCGCCGTCTTCACCGCCCTCGGCTGGTGGATCGGCGGAATCCGGCTGGCCAGCGTCTTCTTCGTCGTCTGCCTGCTCATGGCCGCGACGCTCCATTGGTATGGGCCCCGGATCGTCCTCGCCTCGCTCGGTGCCCGCGAGCTGACGCTCGGTGAAGGAGCGCTCCTACACACGACCGTGGAGAGACTGGCCATGCGCGCCGGAGTGCCGCGCCCCCGGATGTTCCTCTTGCCCGATGGTCATCCACGAGCGTTTGCGGTCGGGCGAGCGAGAGGCGCCTCGGCGCTTGCCCTCAGCCAGGGGCTTGTCAGCGCGCTGTCGCCGGCGGAGCTCGAGGGAGTCCTGGCGCACGAGCTCGCCAAGATCCGGCACCGCGACGTCGTCGTGCAGACGCCCGTCGTCGTCCTGGCGGGGTGGATCGTCGAGGCGAGCCGGATCGGGGGCTGGCTCGAGCGAGCGCTCCTCTTCGTGCTCGCCCCCGTCGCCGCGAGCCTGGTCCAGGTGCTTCTTTCTCCGCGAAGAATCTTCGCCGCCGACGCGCGGGCCGCCCGCATTTGCGAGTCCCCGCACGCCCTGGCCGACGCACTCATCCGGCTCGAGCAGGCGATCGAGCTCATCAGCTTCAGCGCGAGCCCGGTCACAGAGCCCCTGTACACCGTGAATCCCTTCGAGCCTGTCGGCCTCGCCGTGATGTTCTCGACCCATCCGCCAATCGGCGAGCGCGTCCAGCGGCTGCGCGAGCTCGACCCAGACTGGCGGGAGCGACTCAGGGCAGCCTGATGCGAGCGGAGCCGTCCACCCTAGAAACGCCTCGAGTCCGCAGCTCCATTCGGGCGCGTGCGATCAGCGCGATCGGACCGCTGACGGTGCTCGCGGGAGTCCTCTGGGCCTTCGCACAGCCGTATCGGGTCACGATCCTGCATCCGGGGGGGCAGGGGTTCTGGTGGCTGGCTGTCGAGCCGCCTCTGCTCGTGATCCTCGTCGGCGTCCTATTCGGGCTCGTGCTCGCACCCGGCCTGCTCGAGGATCTCCAGGAAGAGGACGGCTGATGCAGCCCGCCCCGGAGTTTGTCCACTGGCTCTTCGCCACGGGATTCCTCATTCTCGGGGTCTGCCTGCTCGCCGAGGCGGTCGTCGGGTCGGATGTCTGGGGTCGCCGCGCCTGGCGAGCGTACCTCTGGCCTGGAGCGGCGCTGATCATGGGGGTCTTCCTCTGGCCGGTGATGATCCTGTTCACCAGCTCGACGCTGCACATGATCGCGCATTCCGCCTGGGCGCAGGTGCTCATGCTCGCGGGCGGCGCCGAGCTGGCGCTCGCGCGCGGGAAGCTCTCCAGCCGCTATTGGCACCTGACGATCGCGCTCGCATTCTTCGTCTCCGGCGCCGCCTCGCTCATCCACGAGCAGAACGGCTGGCTCTTCTCCCGCTCCGCCTTCGTCCACCACGCGATGGGCTGGGCGATGATCGGCGGTGCCCTCTTCCCGCTCGCGCGCACGTTCCGGCCGCGGTCCTTCGCACTCGGCGCGGGCTTCGCTGCGACGTTCCTCGTGGTCTCTGTCCTGCTCTACACGCATCGCGATGTGGCGGAGATCTTCGGGAACCTTTCGCCGGTCGCCGGAGCACCGCGCCGATGAGACGACGGCTTCCCTTCATCGTCGCGCTCGCCGTCTTGGCGGTCCCCGCGAAAGCGTTCGCACACGCGACCCTGCTCGATCCCTCGCCTGAATACAGGGAGCGCCTCACCGCGGGCCCGGCTGCGGTGGTGCTGCGCTTCGACCAGGCCGTCATGGCGTTCCCGGACTCGATCGCCGTGCGGAGCGACGAGGGTCGCGTCCTCTCTGACGATGCGGTGGGCGGCGCCGATGCGCGAGTCGTCCTCGTTCCCGTGCGATCGCTTCCACGCGGCGCCTACACGGTTCGCTGGCACGTGCTCTCGTCCGACGGGCATCCCATCAGTGGCGTCTACACCTTCGGAGTCCGGGTAGCTGCGCCTCCGCCCACCGAGGCCTTCGGCGCGTCAGGCCCGACTCGCACCGAGGACTTCGTGCGCTGGACCTACTTTCTCTCGCTGGCGCTCGTCGTGGGTGGCCTCGGCTTCGCGCTGCTCGTCCTGCGCGGGATGCCCCCGAGGCTCGCCGGCCGCCTCTACAAGCTCATCGGCCTCGGGATAGTGGCGACTCTCGAGGTCGGCATCATCGCCTTCCTCCTGCGTGCGGAAGGCGCCCTGCAGCTTCCGTTCGGGAAGCTCCTGTACGCCGATCTCACCCCGATCGCGAACGGCACGCGCCTCGGCGCTGCGTTCATGGCGATGACGATGGGCTTCGTCCTCGTCTCGGTCCTCGTCTACTTCGCCTGGCTGCTCGACCGGGTCGTGTTTTTGTGGCCGGCTTTCGTGCTGGCGCTGGGCTTCTCATCCGGGCTCTCGCTCTCAGGGCACCAGGCGGCGGACCGCGGCTCCTCCTGGGCGACGCAAGTCGCCGACTGGATCCATCTGTCGGCAGCGCTGCTGTGGGTCGGCGGACTGGTCGTTCTGGCTGTCTGCGTCTGGCCGCTCGCCCGCGAGCTCCGCCGTGACGCCTTCTTGCGCTTCTCGCGGTTAGCAACCTTGCTAATCGCCGCGCTGCTCGGCGCGGGCATTTACCTGAGCATTGTTCGTCTCCCGTCCGTGAGCGACCTTTGGACCGCGGGCTACGGACGAGTGCTGCTCGTGAAGATCGCGCTCGTCAGCGTCGCGCTCATGTGGGGTGCGTTCCATCATTTCGTGGGGCGGCCCGCACTCGTCTCGGAGGGCTCCTCCCGCTGGTCGGCCCGCCTCGGTCGCACCCTGATCGGGGAAGCATCCGTGGCCATGGCCATCCTCCTCCTGGCGGCGCTGCTCGTCGACGCCAAGCCTCCGACCGGTTAACGAGAAAGGGCGCCTTTCGGCGCCCCTTTTCGAAGAAAAACCGGCGGCGTCCTACTCTCCCGGGAGGTTACCCTCCGAGTACCATCGGCGCTGGCGGGCTTAACTGCTCTGTTCGGAATGGGAAGAGGTGTTTCCCCGCCGCTATAACCACCGGAAATTGTGAGGTCGAGCGCGTACGCGCACCCTCAAAACTCCATAGCAGCTTTCACGGTGTTCAAATCAAGACCTCGGGTAATTAGTACGGGTCCGCTGAACGCATTGCTGCGCTTACACGTCCCGCCTATCAACGTGGTGGTCTCCCACGACCCTTACTCCCTCGAGGGGATGGGAAGCCTCATCTCGAGGTGGGCTTCCCGCTTAGATGCTTTCAGCGGTTATCCCATCCAGACGTGGCTAATCAGCAGCGCCGTTGGCACGACGACTGATACACCAGCGGTCTGTTCGTCCCGGTCCTCTCGTACTAGGGACGACTCCTCTCAAGCTTCCAACGCCCATGGTGGATAGGGACCGAACTGTCTCACGACGTTCTGAACCCAGCTCGCGTACCGCTTTAATGGGCGAACAGCCCAACCCTTGGGACCTACTCCAGCCCCAGGATGCGACGAGCCGACATCGAGGTGCCAAACCCTCCCGTCGATGTGGACTCTTGGGGAGGATAAGCCTGTTATCCCCGG